>Ga0307515_10008796_pt1 | contig 19609 bp, 15 predicted proteins | sample 17_EM_MG_FD_194513 | JGI IMG/M metagenome (GOLD analysis project Ga0307515, IMG submission 194513) | Populus trichocarpa ectomycorrhiza microbial communities from riparian zone in the Pacific Northwest, United States - 17_EM | ecosystem: Host-associated > Plants > Roots > Unclassified | place... | reverse complement strand
ACCATGTCTTAGCATGCTAGTCAACAATCTCACCACTCTCTTTTCTCATCTCTTGATAGTCTGCTATTTTTATAGTAGACACTAGATTGGGGGGCACACGCAACGCAATAGGTTGGACTACATGTTTTTTCAATGTAAAAATAAAATGCTTTGGCGACATCAAAGTTTTTAAAGAAGTTTGAGAAATTAGAAAATTAGGTATTAGCTTTATTGAATTCAATAATCTTGGTTAATTTGATAATGTAATTAAAAAAATACAACAACTGATAAATTGAGCATAAAAACAAAATTGGCTCCAGTCAAGCTGGGTTAACACGTGAAACGCATGACCTGGTATATGAGATCATGATAATCTTATAGAAGGATGAAATTGAAAAAAAGCAATTGTATAAAAGGACCTAAAAAAAAACCTAAGCCAACCTGAGCCAATCTTTCAAACTTATGACCGGAGTCTTGAGGTCCTAATCATCCCATAGAAGGAAAAATTGAAACAATCATGAAATCAAATTCTTGATTAACAAGATCCTGATTAATAATATGTCGAGGTATGGAATTGAAAAAGAAGGTTCGAATAAAAAAAGAAAAAAATAAATAGCAAATAAAAGAATAAGGACCAAATCTAATATAAAATAAAAGATTGAGGGATGCAATTAAAAATATAATTCAATTAAAAAAATGATTAAAAATAAAAATAAATCAGAATAAAAAAAATAAAGACCAAATCTACATAGAAAAAAAATCAAATGAGGATCATATTGAAAGAAAAATTCAATTCCATGAATTATAAAAAAAAATAGAAATATAAAGAATAGGGGCCAAGTCTAAAAAAAATTAAATGAAAATGTTGCTCTAAAAATATATAGGGGTAACACTTAAATCGATGAGAGGAGATGAAAGAAGAAAAAGAAAAGGTAGCTAGTGGAAAACTCAAGCTTTTTTTGGTTGCAAAGGCTGCCCAAGAATGGATGAGCCACCATGAAGATCAAAACACCACCGTGGATGTTGGGTTTTGCCCATTTGATAACACCATATGCGTCATTGAAAAAGTGCAGGCGAACCCACACGTGTCCACGTGATTTACACCAGCAATCCCCTTTTAACATTAAATAATATTTTATATATGCTAAAATATTAAATTGTCCTTGATCAAATTTAATAATAAAAAAAACACAAGGGAAAAAAAAATCCTTGATCCAAGTTAAAAAACAATTTAAATTCAAGGTTAAAGTAGTCATTTATTTTATTGTGTTTTGAAAATGAAAAGTTGAAAAAACCTCTACCCTCTATTTATTAATTTTTATCTCAAATGATATATTAGTCATTTTATATATATATATATAAACGGAAGATCTCGGGAAGACTTGCGAGCCAGGGGCTACATGTACGCTAAGATACTTTCGACGCAGTCCTAGTTAAAGCTCAAGCAGAGAGCTGATAAATGTATGAGGGTAGCATTTGTACATGAGAGGTGTGCAGGAGACAACAGCAATAATATGAAACCCAACCTACAAACATAAGAAAAGCATATGAAAAAAAAAAAAAAACTATAATAAACAACCATGGAAACGAAATTTCCAAGTAAAAATAATAAAAAAATATATGGCTTAGCCCCTATAATCCTTGATAGAATCGGCATATTGTCACACTAGATATTTAGACGATCTTGAAGAGATGGTTTGTTTAAATGTAAATTGGCCACTAAAGTTTCCTTAAAAGTGAAACCCCAACATTGATCATAGGTGCTTATGGATTATAGGGTTGCTTACACAACTAGGAAAGAATACAATCACCTTAGTTTGGCCTATTAATGAGGTTAGCTCCTATTTCATAACTAGATTTCATAAACTAAAAAATTATTGACACCTACATAAAAAATTGAACAAAATAAAAAAATAATAATAAAGTAAAGTAAAGTAAATATAAACATGAAAAAACCATGTCAATGGAAAAACATTGATATCATATCCTAAATCTAGATCGACTAAGACTGTCATAGGATCAAATAATCATATAAAGTTACAAATAATAGGCAAATTCGTTGATAGATTTTGTTGATAGAATGTGGCTTGATAGTGTTTGGTTCTCAAATATTATAAACGCAGCAAAAACAATAAAATAAAAGTATTTAGGAGTTTCTAGGATCTCGTTAGACAGATCTAGAGTTGTTTAGGGGTTTATTGTCTGACGATGATCTTCTTTGGCTTTGAATAATTATTTAAGGGCTGAGTTTTCATAAACCACAAGTCATCCAATTATATGGTCTCCAACTGTAATCGACACGAAGCACCAGAAAAAAAATCTCTTAAATCCCTATTTAAAATAGAGGGATTGCTATGCTTAAAGTCCTAGCTCTCTATTATGTGACTTGCATAGTTTTTCTGTCTAACAGATAACTGCATCTAAATAAGAGGAATAGTTTACTATTTATAGGGAGATCTGAATAAATTGATAAAATATCAATTTATCTCCTAAATAATATTCATATATTAATTCAGGATAATTTTAGAAATTAACTCAATCAAGTCCTTATTTGACTTTTTTAGGTCTAAAAGTATAATCTTTGTATTAATTATATTCTAGTCCTTAATTTCTAAAATATATTTTAATCAAGTCATACTTAATTAAATCATCTCGATGTAATTTCTGATTAATGGTTCTTAATGTGTGTGACTCATTAGGTTCCTAATATGTTGGCTCAAATATAAATTATAATTATAATTAAATAGAGTTATATAAATTAAATAATTTAATTTGTTATCAATTCAACAATTGATTAATTTATATTTGAAGATTAATGGATCATTTAGCAACATGTCATGATCCCCCAAATATTACAAATATCATTAGTATTTTGACTTAACCTTTTGGTGACCAGTTTCTCAGTGTAATTAGTATCCTTTTATCAATAATGTTCTGATTTAACATTAAATCATGAAGTATGTATGTCATGTTAAATCATGTTTGTTCTCTATATAATAGTCATTAATCGTATGAATAAGATTTAAAACCCTTTTCAAATCTCATTCCATCTTCGCCAATGATTTCTTAGTGAATTCTATTTGAGAACAGATGAAATATTTTTTCTAATTTATCTAGGGTGATGAATCCTTTGTTAATCACCAAGTACCTTCATATATTTCATGTTATACCCAATGTTTGTTCTTTTGTTACCTAGATTAAGATAACATGTAACTGAATCAAAACATAACATTTTCTATATAAGATAATTTAGTGATCTTAAGTCTAATGATCATTTACACAACCATCATGTGAGCATTTCTATAAACATAGGTGATCTCTCATTATGGAATTCTCATGCAGGTTAGTTCAATGTACATGTCTTATGATAAGCACCTACATATTAGTTTTAGGTATCCTTTATACCTCAACTTATAAGAGCAATTGATAAAGAAAAGAAAAGAATATAATATGTATCAGTGTCTACAAATCTAATAAATGTCCAATATTTAAGAGAGCATCAACTAAGAACATTTTAGAAATAATGCTTTGATGCAATATGAATCCAATAATTATAACAACTTTATAATTTTCTTTACAAAATATTTTTGTCCCATGAAATTTATCTTTACTCTAGATTCATAAATCAAATATTAGATTCATTAATAATGTCATATGTAACCAACTGATTGACTACATGACATATCAAACTAACAGATAGAAAATATGGCCATTGTTTCACCTAGTTTAAAGGAAATTCAATGAGCCGAATTGATAAAGCTTTTGTATCAACATCTTGCCATCTTCAATTTGGCAACCTTATTTTATCTCGACATCTGTGAGATTTATAAGATCTGCTAGTTGACTTTAAGTTCGGTTATAGTAAATGGTGGATGGAAGCCATTCAAGTTTATGAATTATTGGTTTGAGCATTTAAGGTTTTTGAAGGATTATGATGGGTGCTGTCTATATCTAGGCAAGCAATGTTTATTTAAAACAACTGAATTAATTATCTAAAAATCTTAAAGCTTGTTTGATATTCAGAATAAGATCAAAGGTTTAGAGGATACATGTGAGAATCGAGACCTAACAGAGGCAGAAAAGCGTAAGCTTAGTGTCTTGGTGTCAGATCAATGGATGGCTAACAAACATGTTGAATCTATTTGGAGACAAAAATCAAGGTAAAACTAGTGTAAGTTAGGGGATAGGAACACCAAATTTTCTTCACCTTATAACCAATAGTAGGAGAAGCCAAAATGCAATCTCTAGAATCACGCATGATGGAAATACTTTTTGTTCTTCAGATGAAATTAAATCATCTACTTTTAGTTTTTTTTATCAAAGCCAGTTTTTCATTAGGTTTAAACAGGTGTAGAGGGGTTTAAAGTTATTCCATAACAATTATCTAACTATCTAGAACAAGAAGCTACTTTAGAGGAAGTCAAACATGCTTTATAGGAATGTGACGGGTCGAAAGCACCGGGTCCAATTGGGTTCAATATGAGTTTCTATAAAAAAAATCCTAGAATTTGGTCGGTACTAAGATTGATTAGATGATCAATGATTTCATCAGGACAGAACATCTACCTAAAGGGATTAATACCTCCTTTGTGACTTTAATCCTAAAATAGTTGGTAAATGGTTTTTAGTTTTTATATCTATAAGTCTGTTACACAGTTTGTAAAGATAGTTGGGAAGCTTTTGTCCTCTAGGTTGAAGACAATACTCTCTCGTATTATCAACCCAAATCAAACTGCTTTTATAACAGGAAGACAAATTCTTAATGGATTCATGATTACTAATGATATGATATTGTCCACAATTATAAAAGAAATGGAAGAAGTAGATTCATTTTGAAAGTTGACTTTCACAAAGCTTTCAATTCAAATTTATAGGAGTATTTGGAAGAGGTGATGGATTATTTGGGTTTCTGCTACAAGTGGAGGAGTCTTATCCATACATGTGTCTCAATTTCTCAACTTGTTATTCTTATCAATAGATCTCGACTTGTTAGTTATTAAACTTGTTTACTAAGATTAAGTGTATTGAAGTTAATGTTATAATAAATATTCATGAACATCAGAAATACTATGAATCTAGAATAAATATTTAAAAGTCTAATATTAATTAAGTACTTTGAAGATTATAAAAGACATTTTATAATGTCTATATATATTGTATGGATTTGATAATGAAAGGTATGAGAGTACCATTATTTAGTGTATTGTATTCCACCAAAATTATGTGAATAGTAACCCCTCCTCTGTTCTGTTATTGTTTTTTCCAATAAATTTGGTATCAGAGCTTAAGAGTAGATATGGCTTCCAGTAATAATAGTGCTCAGTTTCATATTCCTGGTCTTACAAAACAAAACTATGATATGTGGTGTATTCAATACAAGGCACTATTAAGATCACAAGAGTTATAGGAGTTAGTTGAAGACGATTACATTGAACCAGAATCAACAAGAGAAGAGGCAGCAATTAGTAGTGCAAAAAGACAAACATGGAGATAATCAAGGAAGAAGGATAATAAGGCTTTATTTACTATTTATCAAGGACTTGATGAAGCAACTTTTAAGATGGCGGCACCAGCAAAAACGTCAAAGGAAGCATGGGAAATGCTTAACAAGACTTATAGTGGAGTTGAAAAGACAAAAAAGGTACGGTTGCAAGTAAGAGGAGACTTTGAGAAGTTGAATAAAGAAAGTAATGAGATAGTTTTATATTACTTCACAAAAGTAATCTCTTTAGTACACCAAATGAGAAGGAATGGTGAAAATATTGATGATGTTCATATGATCGAGAAAATTTTGAGGTCTCTAGATTCAAAGTTTGATCATGTGGTTGCAGCAATTGAAGAATCAAAGAATTTGAAAGATCTGACAGTAGAAGAATTAATGGGATCTCTGCAGGCTCATGAGTAAAAAATTAATAGAATAGAAGAAGGAAGATTTATTGAACAAACATTGCAGACAAAGTTAACTGTGAAGAATGTTAGTGAATCTGGCAGAGAAGCATTTCAAAGAGGAAGGTTCTTTCATAGAAAAGGAAAAGGAGAAAGATCATTCAAAAATAAAAAATCTCATGATGCACAAAATCAAAATTTTAATTTTAGAGGTCATGGCAAAAGTAAAGGAAGAAGTCATAGAGGATATTCAAATTGGAGGAATAATAATGCAAACATACAATGTTATAATTGTAAGAGTTTGGTCATTTTGCTTCAAATTGTTCTCAATACAAATTTGAAGATAAGAATTTCAACTTTGCTGAGAAAGAAATTGATTATGAAGAACCTTCATTATTGTTGGCCTATGGAAAATTTAATGGCAACAACTTTAGCACCTGGTATCTAGATACAGGAGCATCAAATCACATGTGTTGTATGAAGGAAGCATTTGTTGATACCGATGAAAGTTATATAGGTAACATTACCTTTGAAGATCTTTCTCAAAGACTAGTTGAAGGAAGAGGCAGAATTCTTATTAACTTAAGAATGGTGAGCAGAAGTTCATAGCATAAGTTTTTTATGTTCTAGACATGAAGAACAACATTCTGAGTTTAGGACAGTATTTGGACAAAGGCTTTGAAGTGTAGATGAAAGATAAGAATTTAAAGGTTTTTTATGAGTTTAGAGCTGCAATTGCTTCAGTTAAAATTACTAGAAACAGAATGTTTCCTCTAGATGTGAATATATATCTGTCAAAGTGTTTCAAGGCAAAAATCTCCAACATTATGAATTTATAGCATCTGCGATATGGACATTTTAACTTTGGATCACTGATGCTGATGGAGAAAAACAAAATGGTTCTTGGAATACCAAAGTTAGAGCACACAAACAGAATGTGTGAAGTGTGTATAATGGGAAAGCAGCATAGAAAGCCATTTTCAAAGAAGAGTTCAAGAGCATCTTAACCTCTCGACCTAGTGTATTCAGATGTGTGTGGCCTTATTTCGCCTAATTCAATAGGAGAAAGCATGTATTTTCTCACTTTTACTGACAATTTCAATGGTAAGACATGGTTATATGTATTAAAAGAAAAGAAAGAAGTGTTGAGCAAATTCAGGAAGTTTAAAAATTTAGTAGAAAAACAAAGTGAGTACAATCTAAAATGTCTAAGAACAAATAGAAGAGGAGAGTATATTTCTCATGATTTTGATGTTTATTTAAAAAAAAATGGTATTGTTCATCAGCTCATAATGCTACAAACTCCACAATAGAATGGAGTATCAGAGAGAAAAGACAGAACTATTATGAACATTGTTAGATGTATGCTAAAAGAAAAAAATTGTCCAAAAAAGTTTTGGGGAGATGTAGTTGTATGTGTTGTGTATTTGTTGAATAGATTTCCAACAAAACAAACTATAGAAGATCACACAAGAAGAAGCATGGAGCCTGAAGAAACCAAGAGTTGATCATTTGAGAATTTTTGGCAATGCTGCTTATGCCAAAATTCAAGAGGAAAAAAGAACTAAACTTGAAGATAAAAGTCAGAAATGCATACTGCTGGGATATGGAGAAACTTTAAATGATTACAAATTGCACAATCCAATGACAAAAAAGGTAATGATGTAAAGAGATGTGAAGTTTGATGAAGAGCACGAATGGAACTGGAATTTAGAATATTAGCCACATAAACTAATTGTAGATGAAGAACAAATTTAGAAAGATGAAGAAGAAATCATGTTAGCTCCATTTCCATCAACTAACAGTCTTGTTGGTCCTTCAAGCTCAACAACAAGAAAGAAAAATAGCAAACAAAGGATTTATGATGTAACAGAAAGAATCAATCTTGATGATGTTAATATGTTTTGCTTTTTTTTAGGAAATGATCCTATTACATTTGAAGAAGCATATCAAGAAGATAGATGTAAGAAAGCAATGAAGGAGGAGATCAATTCCATCATAAAAAAAATAATACATGGAAATTGACAACACTTCCCGAAGGACACAATGCAATAGGAGTAAAATGGATCTTTAAGATAAAGAGGAATGCAGAAGGAGAAATTAAAAAAACATAAAGCCAAATTAGTAGCGAAGGGGTATAAGAAACAATATGGAGTTGATTATGAAGATGTTTTTGCTCCAGTAGCAAGAGTAAAAACAGTAAGACTGATGACTTCTCTAACAGCTCAGAAAAGATGGAAGATATTTCAAATGGATGTAAAGTCAGCATTCTTGAACACCAACCTTGAAGAGAAAGTTTATGTAGAACAACCAACTGGTTTTGTGGTAAACGGAGAAAAAAAAAGTTTGCAAATTGAAGAAAGCTATTTATGGGCTTAAACAAGCATCAAGAGCATGGAACTCCAGAATTGATGGCTACCTTTCACAGAAAGGATTCACAAGATGTCCTTATAAACATGCATTATATATGAAGAAAAGTTTACAAGGCAGAGTAATATTTGTTTGTTTATATGTTGATGATATACTTTTCACGTAGACATCAAAGAAACAATCTATTGTTGCATTATCCATATGTGAAGCAGAATACATTGCTGTTGCATCGTGTGTGTGTCATGCAATATGGCTAAGGAAATTGATGAAAGATTTGCAGCAGAAACACAGCAAGGCTACACAAATCTTTGTTGATAACAAGTTTACCATAACACTTGCAAAGAATCTAGTTCATTATGAACGTTCAAAACATATTGATACTCGATTTCACTTCATTAAAGAGCATATAAAAGAAGGTGAAGTAGAGTTAGTTCATGTCAAAACTCATAAACAAATTGCTAACATTTTTACAAAGCCATTAAAGATTGATGTTTTTTGTTATTTGCAAAAGAAGCTTTGAATCATAAAGATGGATTAAACAAGTTTAAGGGAAAGAATGTTAGTTATTAAACTTGTTTAATAAGATTATGTGTATTGAAGGTAATGCTATAATAAATATTCATGAACATCAGAAATACTATAAATCTAAAGTAAGTATTGAAGAGTCTAATATTAATTAAGTACTTTGAAGATTTTAAAAGACATTTTATAATGTTTATATAAATTATATGAATTTAATAATGAAAGGTGTGAGAGTACCATTATTTAGTGTATTGTATTCCACCAAAATCGAGTGAGTTGTAACCCCTTCTCTATTTTGTTATTGTTTTTTTTCCAACATTATTAAGGTTTCTTCTACAAGTGAAGGAGTCTTATCCATGCATGTCTCTCAATTTCTCAACTTGTTATTCTTATCAATGGATCTCCTAGTCAAGAGTTTAGTGTACAAAGAGGGTTTAAGCAACAAGATCCTCTCTCCTTTTCTTTTTTATATCAAGATGGAGGGATTGTCAGTTATGTTCCAATAGGCTTTAGACACTGGATTCTTCAAAGGTATTGATAATGGTCAATGTGATTTTATTAGCCACTTACAGTATGTTGATGATACTTTGGTTTTTATACCAAATGATTACAACCAACTTCTTCATATGAAGAGGATTCTCATATGGTTCGAACTCACTTCAAGCCTTCAAGTTAATTTTTTTTTAAAAAAACTCCCTTATAGGTATCAACCTTAATGCTCACTACACGACTAGTATGGAAAATTTTACTTTTTTACAAAACTGACACTCCCTACCAGTTACTTAAGACTTCCTCTATGAGCCAACCCAAGAAGGCTTTCTACATAGAAACTAGTTCTAGCTCGAATATGTGCTAGACTGGGCACATGGGAAGGAAAATTGCTTAACATGGTAGGTTGTGTTTTTCTAATAAAACCAGTGTTGAATTCTCTTCCTTTATACTACATGTTCATCTTTCTTATGCCAATTGGTGTTATTCATACAATTACTTCTATTTAGAGATGATTTTTATTTTTGCACAAAACTCTGACTCTAGATACTTTATAAGGTGTCTTGGAAGCAAAAAGTTAAGTAGAGGAATTAGGGTGGTCTTGGTATGGTCTCTCTTATTGGAAAAAACAAAGTCCTGTTATTCAAATGGCTTTGGAAACTAGGAGAACCACATATACAGGAGGTTGGTAGGAGTATTTAAATAAGAAGTATAAGCCTATTTTTGTTAATGGCCTTCTTATCTTTGATTGTTCTTTATCAGATATATGGACAAACATCTTTTCAATTGTTAATTCTTCTAACCCTATTTAAATTGCCTTACAAATTATTATTTTTTACTTTAAACTAGGAGATGGGAAAGCAATTCTCTTCTGGCTAGATTGCTGGTTAGCTAAAACACCTCTACAATTCTTGTTCCCTCGGCTTTTTGCTCTATCTCGAGTTTCATGAACAATAGAAATGATTGGTCATTTTTTACTACATTACAAACATATTTGGATTTTGTGGAACAAGTTTTTGAATTGGTTAAGTATTCGATGGTGCATGCCGAAAAGTACTAGTAAGATGTTAAACTAGTGGAGTGGTATTATGAAAGGAAAATTTCAAAGTCAAGCAATTGCTTTGCTAAGTAATGGAATATTTTAGGGTACTTGGCTAGTTAGGAATAAATTGGTCTTTGAGGATTAATTGCCAGATTAGGTTTCAACCTTTGCATTAATTCTCCACCATCTTGCTCTATGGTTGAAGAGTTTTGAAGTCGACTTTATATATACAGGTTTGGATCTTTTAAGTGTTCCAGAGAGAATTTTTAAATGGACCCACACGTAAAACTATTTTATTTATATCATTCTCATCTATTTGGCTTCATTCTTTTTAATTTCCTTGTAACCAAGACAATATTTCTCTTGTTTTTCAACTTTCCATGTCATTAATGGCCCTAGAATCTTAATAATTTTTATTTGATTACTATAAAATAAAATAGGCAAATCCATCATAAGACTAATAAAGGATCAAATAATCATATGTAGTTTTTCAAATAATAGGTAGATCAATGACTAATCACATAGAAAAGAAATAGAAACCAAGCTAAAATAAAGAAGGTCAAAATGGAAGAGTTGAAGTTGGCGTGTGTAGCACATGACCATCCCTAATCTACTCGTCATGCATGTGACGATTCTTAACATCTTCAAAAGTCAGTCTAAAGGTGTCGGATCGGTGATGGCGTTCCAATCCTAATACAACATGCATTTTATTGTACTAGCATATTGGCCTGCACTCCGTAGCGACTCGATAACAAATTTTTTTAAAATGTAAAAAAAATATGAAGAGTATAGAGAATATTTTAAGCATTTTCAGTTTAGCGGCCAAGCTAGACCTCTTGGTTTTGACGGCAATATCAAACTCGATGCTATTGGGTCCTGCTAGTAGTAAGGCCCAACGTTATTGGGTCCTCCTGGTGGCAGGACCTAACGCTATTAGATTCGGCTGCCCAACAAGACCCAATAATATGCAAGTATAGTTTTATTACATATACGTGCAACATAATAGTATGTATTAATTTTTATTTTCTTGGCTTGACTGAACCCCATGTATTAATATATTTTGGTCTAAATTATTTATTTATTTGTGACAGATCCTCTCCTTTTATTATGATCCAATTACTCGATGATGAGGATCTTAATAGTGGTTGTTTTTAAAATATTTTCTTTTGTTTGGAATTGTATTGAAAAATATCTTTAAAAATATTTTTTTTGATTTATTTTTTATACTAGCATATCAAAACAATCCAAAATCATACAAAAATAATTTAAAATAAAAAATAAAATGAAATTTAAAAATAATTTTTAAATGAAAAAAAACACACTAATAGCTTCCGACAGGACCTAATGTCATTGGGTCATGTTGGAGGCAGGACCCAACGCTATTAGGTTTGGCTGCCCAACAGGACCCATCGCTAGTGAGTCCTACTGCCAGCAGGACCCAACCCTTTTGGGGATTAATATTTATTTTCGTGGCTTGATTGTGAACCCATCTATTAATATATTTTGGTCTAAATTCTTTATTTATTTGTGACAGAACCTCTCCTTCTATCATGTCCTTTGGAGCAATAGTGAGAATGACTCCTCACCATAAAGATCTTCTATTAATGATCTTGCAGTTACTCGACAATGAGGATCTTAATGGTAGTTGTTTTTAAAAATATTTTTTGGAATTGTATAGAAAAATATTTTAAAAAAAATTGTTTGATTTATTTTTTAAATCAGCACATCATAAAATCCAAAATCATAAAAAATAATTTAAAATAAATAATTAAATTAAAGTAAAAAATACTTTTTAAATGCAAAAACAAACACGCTAATAGCTTGTGTATAACGTGATAAATTCAATACGAATGATTTAATTAGAGCTCAATTGGAGGCAGGATCCAATGTTATTGGGTGTTGCTGGGTAGCTGGACCCGATGACCCAGCAACACTTTTTGACTAAAGAACATAAAAGACAATGCCTCCTAGTGTTATAGTGTCATCTACAGTGCAAATACTTTATGTCTACAGTATAGTCCACAATGTAATGAGTTTATGTTCACAGTAAATGTATAATGTTTTTCCCACGCGTTTTAAATTATAGTGTAATTTAAAGTAAATGTATAATTTGTTTTATATATACAAATTGTATTGTAAATAAATAAAAGGTTTTATATGATACATACAAAAAACATAATGACAGTTTTGTCTAATTACTCTTTTTAAAAAGTGTCATTAAAAATAATTATATTTTTAATAAAATAATGTATAAAATAAAATAAAGAATTATGAATAACGGTAGTATAATAATATCTTGTTTTGATTCAAAATTGAAAATATGAAAAAATAATTTGATATTAAGAATTCATAATAGAAAATGTATGTAAATAGAATGATATACACCACCAAAAAAAAATCCCACAATTACTAAACATATTAAAACGCTTAAGCATTTTACTGTAGCTTCACTACCCATTTTCTTTTCCGGTACTCAATTTATTTATTTTTTTATCCTCAATTATTTTTTTCAATCAAAGCTTTTGATGCCAAATTATTGATAAGCTTCCCCAAATACTTCAAGGACAGACAAATTAAAAAAAGAAACTAAAGTGTAAAACAAAGAGAAATAACATGGTCAATCTAAAATTCTTGAAAAAAAATTCTTTTTAATCCTCATAATTTTAATTTAATCTAAAAGCTTATTTTTTATGCATTTTGACCCATGAGTTAGAGAAAGGATAGAGAAAATCACTTGAAATTGGTGAGGAGATTGAAATTTTTAGGTTTGACCGCTTTTCAACAATAAAAATCATTATTATTGGTGTTAACGAGTTTCATTTAACAAAAAAAGTTTGATGTGACAATTCTTATCTTTAAACTTATATGAAAAGGTAACTCTGGGCTCAGTTTGTTTTTACAATTCAAGTTGAATTTCAATTTTTTTACATGTTTTTGAGTTTTTAGGGTTATTAGGTGGTTTAGCAAAGTTTTGATGATGTTTTTTAGTGGTTTTTTTTAGTAAAAAATAGTTAAGAAACGGATTTTTTGTTTTAGTTGTTTTCTTAGTAAAAAGTGGTTCAAAACTGGATTTATAGATCCAAAAGCCTTCTCTCAAGATTTTTCAGCTATCAGAACAGTGACTAGGTACATATCAAAATCAATCTAATATTTTATTATTTTAATATTTTTTATATAAAAAAATCATCATAAAATTTTATACAAGGAACCCACACGTACTATTAGGTTTGTTATCATTCGAGTTTTTTTCTTGCATTATAAAAATTTTAGTCTGACCTACTGGGAGAGAAGCCTGATTATATTTTTTTGTCTTTTTAGCTAACTTAGTAAAAGGTTCTATGCTAAAACATAATTGCGTTATCCGTATACCTAGTGGTTTCACCTTTAAGTGTCAATGGTATCCAATTTTGTCCACTCTACTCTTCAAAGTTTTTTGGATTTTATAAACTTTTTTCGGATTAACCACTTGGAAAGAGTCTCCGCTCTTTAAATTGTCAATGGTGGCCCTTCTCTTCTGCATCGGCTGGTCAAGACGAATGGATTTCTTGTCCGATGAACCGTATACGGCTTCTAGACAACTATCAATAAGTGCACCCAACAACCACCGCGCTGGATGTGCTACCTCATATATTAAGTCAACGTTAGCTGAAAACGATGCCTTTACTCAATTGACAAGAAACTTAACGCGTTTGGGGATTTTAATGTGCATGCAAGGAAAAACATTTTGTATTGTAATATTATTTATTTTTTTATTTTTTCTAAATTAGCACAGTAAATTTGAAATTCATAGGGGAATAACATAGTTTAAAAAAATTTAGCCAAATAATACAATTTAAATTTATCATGTTTAAAAAGTGCGATATTTAATAAATATCGCTATTTTCAAGCATGACAACCACCATGTTGCGCTTCTGAATAGTAAAAACTTAACCTATCATGCATCTGAAATGTGACATGTCATGAAATTTAAGCTCTTGCCCACATCAAATAACACAATGCATAACCCTTCTCTCTTTAAAAATAATGCAGATAGACTATATCTAAAAAGCCTATGAATCACCTTTTTTTTTCCCTTTAAACGCTCATAACTCGAAACCATCTTAGTATCCAAGCCTCTTAAGATGTTTTCCTTTTTAGAAAACACTAAAAATCATCTTTGTCATTGATGTCACCATCATGCCAATACTTTCTAATCCTACAAGGTAAACATACTACATTGTTATTAATTATATGGGTTTTATATTTAATTTGTGTTTGATTTTGTCGAAATGAAATTCATGTTTACGGCTTAGGTTGAATTTAGGGTTTGTTAAATTATTAAAAAATTAGCTATGAATGTCATCAATTAGACTTGATTTGATGTAGTTGCCTAATTAAGGATTTTTTGTTAATTGGTTGGAATCAACTATGAATGCTATCAATTAAGCTTGGCAATTTCATGCAATAGAGCATGAATTTGGTAGAATTTTGAAGAATTATATGTTATGTTGAATTGTGGATAAGCTACCGAATTTGGTATTTTGTTTGAATAATTTTAATTTGCTATGAATTTGGATTTCATTTCATGCAATTGAACATGAAAATATTAATTAGGTTTAATATCATGAATTATGTTGAATCTTGGATTTTATAGTGTTAAATTTTACGAATTTGTTGGAATTGGTTTGAATTTGCAATGAATTTTGGCAATTAGGATTGATTTAATGCGATTTAGTTTAAATTATATCCAAATGACCGGTATCAAATTTGTTTCTTTTTTTTGTTATTACGGTGGTATTAATGTTCATGTTGTGAATAGTAGATTCACCTATAACAATGGGAGCGATGTGTTGTTAAATAGTAATTTAGATATGTTATATGCGGATATTAAACTATACACTACCAGAAAATCAATAAATACAAATGGAAATACCGAGGGAATTACAGTGGGAAAAAAAATTAAAACAAAGCAAAAAAAATGATGACGTGTCATTTTTATCAACAGAATTACCGACAAAATTTATTCTGTTGGTAAAATCCGTCGGTGAATTCGTTGGTAAACTGTGAACATTGTTCATCATGTCAATTACAAAGGGAATCACCGACGAAATTTTCCAGAGAGCTCTAGAACTGTTCACTTTCTAATTGCAGTGTTAATTGTTGTTCTTTACGGATAAAATCACTGAGGGATTGAAAAGTCGTCAGTGTTATTTGATGATTTTCTAAAAAAATTCAATCAATTTAAAATTTTCCTTTAAATATTACAGACGAAATCACCGACAGATTGAAAAATCGTCGGTAATTGTTGGCGGTTTCTGAAAAAATTTTACGAAATTGAAAATTTAAATTAAATATTACCAATGGAATTACCGATGGAATAATTAAAAAATATTAATATTCAATTATCTGTCAGCCGTCGCTAACGCGCCCTAATAAATAGCCCGAATCTCCTTATTTCACAAGAGACAGACTCATTTCTTCTTCTTCTTCTTCTTCACCTTCACTATATGTAAAAAACATCAATATCTATTTATTTCTCTTCTTTTCTCTCCTCATCTCCTTCTTTTTTTCTCCATGCTCGGGTATGTCTTCTTCTTCTTTCTTCTTTTATCCTCTTAGTTTTTTTTTAATTAATATGCTTTATGAAATTTTTTCTCTCTCCTTAACTTTACTTGCAACTACATTAAGGTAAAATTTTTCTTTTTTCTTCTTTTTTGATGATTTTTTTCACTATATTTGTTTTTTATTTTATTTTTAATTGTTTTTGTTCTTAATAACTGTATAAATGTTGTTGTGAGATTTTGTTTTTTCATATGAGATCAATTTTTCATTGATTTATTTATAGGATTTTTAAATTTTTAGCAATTGCAACTTCATTTTTTTCATATGAAACTTTTTAGTTGAATTTATTTTTTCATTTTATTTATTTGTTGCAAATTTGTTTGAGTTGATTTTCTTATTCTTTTTTCCAAGCATTTGAGTATATATTATAGAGTGTTGATTTATGTTAATTTAATTATTTTATAATTTTATAAAATGAATTTTTTAAAAATGTTTTTAAATAATTACCGACGGAATTTGCGTCGGTATATCCCTCGGTAAATCCGTTGGTAATAAAAAAATATTATTACCGAGGGATATACCTACAGAATGAAGCGGGTAATTTTTTTTTTATGCATCTGTTTCGTTAGTAAATCCATCGGTAATAATATTTTTTTTATTACCAACGGATTTACCGACGGATAAAAAATTACCAATGAAAGATTCACCGACGGAGAATTTCCATCAATGATTTTGTTGGTAAATTAATTACTGACGGAATAAGTGTCTTACGCCGATTGAAAAATTCCATCAGTAAAACTGTTAAATGTTGTAGTGATATGTCTTGGACTTGGGTGAAATTGTAATAATATTATGGTTGATATAAATTAGAGGTGTCTAGTTAAGGAACGTCAATAGTTTCTTGTACCGATTGTATATGATTATAATTTTAAGACAATAATGGATTATGTTATCCGAAGTAAACTGAATCTGATGGAATTGTATGTGAGTAGTTGATCAAATCTTTTGTGTGTCCTAACTTCTGGTCGAATAGGTTTAAGAGCATCATAATTCATAAGGTTAGTTAGTAAAGGGTAAAATAGTTTGTTGATTGGTGATTTGCTAAAAAATGATGATACTATATTTGACTATTCTAAACCTAGTGATGATGAAGATGATGAGATGTGTAAACCTAGATGTGATACTAGATGTTGATTATAAAATAATACCTCTTGTTCCTAAATTGGAAGATGCTTTTGGGTCTGCATTTGTTATTTCTATAATTTGGCATTTAGTCATAGACATTTTTCCAGAGGCTCTGATTTTAAGGTTTGGCAAACATTCAGTTGTAAAAATGATTTAGTTAAATTAGTTAAATCATGACACATTGCATATTTAGATGAATATCGAATTCAACAATCGACCTCGACCTTTGTCCAACTACAATGTGTGCAAGCACCAAAATGTAAGTTGTATTTATGTGGGGGATACCTTAAAAGGCCAAGTTTATTAGAGATAGCAAAGTTAAAAGCGGTCATACACATGTGCCTCGATCTTTATCCAAAAATATCACCATTAACTTGATGCATATTTTGTTCTTAATGATATTTCAACCCTTATGATTAATAACCTTTCAATGATGGTTGCAAGCATTCAAGAAGAAATAAAATTGCACTACAAGAATAAAACATCATATGACAAAGCATAAGTTGCAAAACAAAAGGTGCTTTAGTATTTTGGTTCATATAAGGAGTCATTTGAAAAATTATCAAGGTGTTTGTTAGTAATAAAAGACTTAAATCCTAGAGTAGTTGTTGATTAAAAGCATACAGGAAATCTTGATAATAGTTATTAGTATATGGGAAAGGTTTTTTGGTCATTTGGACTTTGTATTGAATGTTTCAGGTATTGCAGGCCACTAATCATGACTTATTTATAAGTCAAGTTCAGAACCGCTAAATTAATTAAATTTTATTTTTTTGAAATGTAACAAACCCAAACTATGCTATTTTGCCAAAAATAATTTGCAATTGTGTTATTTTGCCAAAAACAATTGATTTTCTATACTAGTAGCCCAAATAGTCCTATTTTTTGTCCTAATTGTTTTCCACTTCTATCATCATTTGTATTTTAATTTTACCCTTTCAAATTATATTGAATTATAGGAATAGAGTTTGATGATTTGTTTCAATTTCTTTTTATAAGGTTTTCACAACATTAAAAAAAAAAACTTCTTCATATTGGGTTGATGTTTGATTCTACAAGAAAACAAATTGTTTTTTTTTCTTGTAAAAAAATGAAACTAAAGGGATTAAAATTGACAGTAAAAATAAGATAAAGGCTTCTTTTCCAACATTGTTCATGGGTTGTTTTTTGACAATTTTTACCACAATAGTTTTGCAAAAATTTCATCCTGTCTCTTTTGTTTGATACTTTTGTGTTTTAATCCAAAATTTTATTTTGTTCACATCTAAGTCTCTAATTTAAGAGAGGTGAGAGAAATTCATTAAAAATAGTAAAGGAGAGAGAAAGTTATTGGTTGTTCATATTACGATAACTAAAATGGTCGATCTTGGTGTCATTTGATTCCATTTCATGAGAAAAATGGTTGATAATGGGCTTTCTTAGGACTAAAAGGGCAAAGCTTGACTTCCAAGCCATCTTATGTGGCTAGAGATGATCTAGTAAGGGGCACGTCATCTCCAACTATAGAGGACATGTGGCCTACTATTTAAAAAAAAATTTGGATGGACAACGCATGTAAACCACTAGCCTAAAAAATCAGTAAATCAATGCTAAATAGGGGAATTCTTAATTGAGAAATGATAAATTATGAGGAAAAGTTTTGTGATTTGAGATGAACATCTCTAGTAAATTTACTTAAATTTAAGATGAGATAAAGTAATAAAATTGATACGAAAAGTGTTAACTAGAGATAAATTGCGTAAAATTATTTTAAAGAAAGAATTTTTGTAAATTTGAGGAGAAGATATTTAGAAAGATATAAAGGAAACCCCAAATAAATTAATGTATGATTTGACATGCAAATAACACTAACTGTCAATATAAGCTTTGCGTCCAATCGCATAATTTTAATAAAAAAGGGAGGGAATGTAAGGGAAATTTGTATTATGATTAAGGATGAAAGTTTCTAATGAATTAGTTGAAAATCTTGATGATTTAAGTAAATAAAATAGTACGCAAATTCATATTTTTGGTGTAAAATTACCTACTGTTTAGTTTTATTCCTTTCATGAGTGCCAATAGTTAAAGAAAATACATAATAGAACATTGAGGCAATTAGTAATGATATTTTTGTAAATAAGTCAAAACTCCCTTCCATAGTTACTATAGCAACCATCGACCATTAAAAAGAAAATTAAACTTAAATTTTCTCATTTTTCTTGCAAAATTTCAATTTTTCTTCCAAGTTAAGGGCTTAAAGATTGTTATAAAGTGATTTTGGTTAAGGGAGACCACCTCAGAAAGCAATTTTTAAGAGGAAAACATGTTTGGAGAGTAGAGGATTTTAGAGAGAAATCTTTGAAATGAAAGAAGGAAGAAGTGTTGGTGGAAACTAATTAGGAAGGCATTTAAAGTTCAAATAATTAACAGGTAAAGTGTTTGAAACCCATCTATTCAAGTCTGAGTGAAGTTTAGATGATTTTGATCAAAATCTCAAATTTTTGAGTTAGGGTTCATTGATGAAATTTGAAGGATTTGCAAAATTGATTGAGATTAAAGCAATTGGGTTGGAATAAGTTATAAAAGATGCAAATTCATAGAGAAATGAAGAAGGAA
>Ga0307515_10008795_pt1 | contig 19610 bp, 17 predicted proteins | sample 17_EM_MG_FD_194513 | JGI IMG/M metagenome (GOLD analysis project Ga0307515, IMG submission 194513) | Populus trichocarpa ectomycorrhiza microbial communities from riparian zone in the Pacific Northwest, United States - 17_EM | ecosystem: Host-associated > Plants > Roots > Unclassified | place... | reverse complement strand
AACCACAGGGAAGGGAGAGAGCTTACGAATGAACAGCGCCGTTCAAAGCAGACTAGCCGAATCAACCTTCGAACCATGCCATATTCAGAATGAAAACAGTGATCCACCAGAAGTAGGGTAGTAAGGCAACGGCCGCGAGGACTGGTACATTGGGATGTGTCCATAGCAATGGTGGACTACGCGGGCAAAACATCAACACCATTGTGAGGCCAAAGGTCAAGGATAGGACATACATCGCAGCATCAATCTCACCAATATGAGATTCCCAGTTGAAGGCAATGAGCAGCAGCACAGAAATGATCATTGGTGCCAGGAGTAGACGGTAGCCCATCTTGAGTCGAACCAGAGGTAACAGCAAAATAGAGAGGATCACGGCCGCTGAAGAGGATGCGAGTTAGTGGTATCGCAGACATGAAGGTAGCTAGACCGCTCACAAGACAGTATCGCGATACGAAACGAGCGTTGGGGATAGGCTATTTCGAGTTCGGGATAAGAATGGAGCATGCAACTCCGATAGCAGATCCCATGATCACCGAAAAGTAGGAAATCCACTACCGAACGAGCAGAGCAACGATGGTTCTGTTGAAACCCAAGGGTAAACACTATGGATTGCTTTCAGCAGGGATAAAACTCACCATTCCCAACCCCTCCGGTAATGACACGTGCTCGGCTGTGAGATTGTTGATCAGGGATCACGGAAGAGGACTACGATCGTGCTCAATGCGGAAGGGATCGTCAATGCTCTTCCCAAAGCACGGAGGACGAGAAGAACAATTTTCTGCTGCTCGAAGACGGCTCTGAGGTGAGTCAAAGCAAGGACCATGGCACCCGACACAAGTGCGGGTTTAGAACAGTAGACATCCGATATCCTACCGCCCTTCATGGCACTGTTAGCACGGTCAAGGCGTTAGCTGGTGGGAAAGTATACGTACCACGGGCAAGAAGGAAGCAAAAGTCAACTGATAAGCGCCAACTATCCATACCGACTCTGAAGGCACGAATGGTAGCCTCTCAGAGATGTCGGGGAGATTGCAGGAAATAGTGCGCTGTCCGAAGAAACGCATAGAGTGAGTGATTAGGGGGCTTAGCAAAAGGTAGGCACATACCTGTTATTAAATATATCAAGACATTGGGCAGCCGAAAACATAACCATGAGCGCGAGTCTTCGAGCTGTCGAGGTGTTGGCGAGGATGTCGTCCTCACGATCTGAATCTGCCACCACGACCCTCGTGGGAAAAGACGAAACCTGTTTCAACGCCCTTGAGTTTCTCTCCTGGTATAGGTGTAGCGACTCTAGTGGCTAGACTGGACTGAACTGACCCATGGTGGCGGACATATTGGGAAGAGCGGGGAAGGAAAGTGCTACGAGGAGGAGAATGTACGATACAAGAAGGGACAGTAGTAGCAAGCTGAAGGTAACCAGAAATTGGTAGGCGTTATATAGGCGCAGGACCGTTGTTCGTCCGCTCCAGATAAATCGCAGGTTCGAACTGAACTGTGAGCGGGCTGGAACGCCATAGTCAGGTCGCGCGATTTCGAATTCAATATCATCCACACAGGCTTTATCTTGGTCGTATGGTCGTATAATGTATCGCCGTTCGTCGGATGGATGAACAAATCCGTCCAGACTCCCGAAGTAATCTCCAATACGTCGTATTCATATCAATTGGGGTGGGTATTGCCACCATATAACATTACTCAAGTTCTTCGTGCTCGCAGTCCGTTGTCGTATTTTTGATAACGTGGCTCAGAATGTATCCCAGCCTCACGGAATGTGAACCACCTTCTGTTGCTCGATGCGTAATACCTGCGAGAACACGTATCTGGAAGGGTAATGTTCTCAGTAGAACAAGGTGTAATAACGGGTGTTGCTCATCCTCTTGGACTGAACCAAAGAGCGAGGTTTCAAGGGACGGCGGTTCGCACGGCATGCGCCATGGACCGATGCTTTACTCTTGTATCCCCATATGTACACCAACTTCTGACCGTCGTCTACATGAGGTCGATTTTCACGACCGCGAACCAAGTGGAAACATATTGAGCCCCTGTTTTACAGATCCGATATAGTACATCCATAGTAAGCAGCAGAGATTGTGTCAATCCATCCTCTCAGGCAACGCAGTTAATCAATCACGTCTCAGGAATCGCAAAGTAGTCCCATCGTCCCTGCAAAGCCCGACCACAGTACACAAGAGTCGGATCATCCTGGTCATCCAAAGGTGCAGCTGACGGGTACTCGTTAGGAGGTGGCACTCGTGTGCGCTCCTCTTCGTCATCTGGGTCCCAACTTCCATCCCCGACTCGATGCGGGGTAGAGACGGTGACAAAGGGGTATAGAGCAGTGGTTGGATAGAGGAGCGCGTAATCAGTTTCGTCGTCATACGAAGGGCCGGAGAATGCAGCCTTACGCCACAACAACTTGTCAAGTAGAGACGCAATCTTCAATCTCATCGTCGAGGGGAGTGGTTGTGCCGACGTAACCACCACTCTGGTCATTCTGGAACATTTGCTCCCTGGTGCTGAGCGCGCGGCGAGCCACATGAGGAGATTGGAAGGCGCAAGCGTGGGCCACGCCCCGATGTCAATCGCGCGGAGTTGGGGGCAATAGTGCACAGAGAGAATATCGATGGTGTTCCCGTTCTCCCCTATGCCTATGGTACCACGAGGAGGGTAGATGCTCCTAGTAGATAGACTCTCGATCGACGGAAACAACCCGAAGATGCGGGTGAGCGTCGCAATGCTGAAGGCCCCCCGAAGCGTCAACGACCGTACATGACCAAACAAGATGGGGGATCTACGGAGGGTGTCGATAAACCTCATTGTGTCGTTGTCTTCGTTCCTCGCCCCCGGAGAATAGTAGGTCGTCACGGCTACCGGGTCGAAGTGGAACCTGACAGCCTGGTTTGACCAACGACATTCTATAGACCAACGGTATGCGTAATGCTCTGTAGCCCTGAGGGTTACATGCTGCGCCGTCTGAAGGTTGTTGAACGGAGAGGCGTTGATGGTTAGATGCGCGTTGTCGAACCATGCCCAATCGGCCGATGTGAAATCGCACTCGAGCACGTTGGGTGCGTTAATACGATTCAGGGCGGCAGTGATCCGTCGTGTATCCATATCTGTGATATAGAGCCGCTGGAGAGCCGGTAATTCCACACTTGAGGATGTCTGATTAGCATCGGTGGACAATATCGCTGCCTCCAGACCGAGATATGCCAGAGATGGACATGCTCGGAGGACCTGGACCAAGACCGAGATGCTGACTGGGGCATCTGGTCTGCGTACGAGCAGGTAGGTCAAGTTGCGAAAGAGAGGATCGGCCCAGCTGAGATTGATTCGGATCACTGAAAGGTGACGGAGTAAGGGAGTGTGTCCACCGAAGAATGGCTTCATGGTTGGAGAGTATGCGCTCTGAAGGTAATGAAAGCGCGGTGAGACAGAAACCCGTAGCGAACGCAGTCGCAGTGAACGTAGTATGGGCATGGGAACGGTCAACGGTTCGATTTCGAGGTTGTATGTAGACTGGTATTTTTGAGATATGACGTCTAAGACGGTCGCCCGCGAGAGGATTTTCGCGGATAGTTGTAGGGACTTTAGCGGGATCGGGTTGGGTTGCAGGGGCGGATACTGTGGGTAAAACAAGCCCGGTGAAGGTGGGACATATGGGTAAAAGCCCGGTGGTGACGGGAGATTTGGATAAAAACCATGTGGCGGTGGCGGTGGCAGCGGGGGTGGGGGCGGAATATACCAAGGATAGCTTGATAAGGGTAACGTTGGACGTATATCGCGTAGATGGTGGTCAGTAGCGCGAATATGGAGAGGTGCAACGCCGGCACGTTTGAGGAGGGTCTCGATCCGGGGGACGCACAGAGATCCATCGAGGTTGATGAATCTCCATAGACGAGCGGTGTTGAGAGCTAAGCTTCGGAAGCGCCGAGAGACCGCCGCGACGTTGTTCCGGTCGCACACGTTCAATTGGTCCCAGATGTCGACCAGGAGATCGTCATGGAGTCGGTAAATTGGCAAATACTCGTTGGAATCGCTCGCGAGTACGCTTTGAATGCGGTTATACGTCCGATAGATTTTCGAATATCGCGCGCGGACTGTGGATGCAGGAACTAGTGCTCCGATACCCGCTGGTGTGTGCACAACCTTGCACCTATCAATGTGATAAACTAAAGATGAGGTTTGCGCAAGAACGGAATCCGGCATACCGTCCACTTTCGACATGCTGCTCAACAGCGGTGAGAAGCGTAGTCAATTTCGTCCTAGAAGACACAAATCAGTGGTTGTGAACGAAATATACTGCATTAAATGAGTACTCGTAGTCAGGGTCCATGTCCACATGCGAAAGCAAGGAAGTAAGAGCCAAGGCAGTCTCGGCGCTTATGACTGTCAGCTTTTGGGTTTCCCTGTGTCAGTCTCGCTAGTCTATTTTACGTCATACGCGTGGGACCCGACACATCTGACTCGTGTCCGGCGATGCAATGGGACGCGTTCCTTGGGCTGGGAACGACGTACAGTATTTCTATCAATGACAGACCTCCAATTCGGCGATCCAGATTAGCTACAGATGTGATCACGTAAGGTGTATAGATCTCTCTCACTCTCTATTTCAGGCCGGTCCCAGGTGTCTAAAGGGCTTCTCTCCCGCCGCATGAAAGCGAGACCGAGGTCACACGACGCATCTTGCGATGAGTAACATTCCACACTAGCGCATGCCAAGAACATTTGTAGCACAGAACAGTCAGAAGCCAATGAGATTGGAATACCGAGATCTCGAAATTTAAGCAGCATGATCAGAACCCCTACTCTCCTTTCTGGCCAATACATAGCCAGCCTCCTCGTCGTGTCTACTCGATCCCTCTTGAACATTTGTCCTGTTGTCGTCGCCACTCTCGGCATACTCGTCTTTGGGTTCTTCTATCACCACTGCAGGGACTGGAACTTGTCCATCGTCTCCATCATCTTCAGATGACGACGACGAATCGTCGCTATCGTCATCCTTCTTCTCACTCGCTCTGCGAACAGGAGTAGGGCTTGGCGTCGCCTCGTATCGTGGCGGTGGCTCGACCTGTTCTGCTTCTGTCATACCTTCGATGACCTCGGGAGTGCTTGTGCTTCTGTCACGTTCCAACTCGGCCTCTGCGTCCTTCCAGCTAACGTCGCTCGCGTTCGTGGTAGTATCATGAGGTTTTGAGATGGCGGGACCCGGGGTATGGGGGCGACTGCCGCGTATACTCGAGGAGGTCGAGTAATAGCTAGACGCGTGACTGAGACGAAGTAAGGAACTGAACTCGTCCCTTCCGGCCGCTTTGCAGAGCGCATAGAATTGTGACTGGGGATCTGCCAGCAGCACACCGGGCTTGTCGAACTCAACGATGCGACCCGCATCGAGGACAATGATCTATCACACGCGTGAGCATCAGAACGCTCCACATGCGACACTACTCACTCGGTCGTAGTCAATGACTGTCCTTAGACGATGGGCAATGCTAAAGCAATGTATTAGGGGCGCTCGATGAAAAGGGAGGAACGTCGTACGTCAAGATAGTGCTCCCAGCAAATTCACTGGATACGATGTTAACCAGGATCGATTATGAGGTAACGAGAAGCTTACTGTCGGATGGTACGGCCAATTAGTTCGTCGGTGGCATAGTCAACACTGCAAGCAGCAAGTCAAAAAAAATGAACAAAGTGGTCGGTGCAACTAACCTTGCGGTTGCCTCGTCCATAATCAATACATTGGTTCGCTTCAGAATTGCTCGGGCCATGCAAATCAACTGCTTCTCTCCTGCCGAAAAGTTCTCTCCTCCTTCCGATACGGGTGACTCGAGGTTGCGGAAGACGTTGACATTGTCCGACTCCTCAGCAGTGGGATCTCTTGGCTCATCGTCCGATGGGATGAGGTGGACACGACGAAGGGCTTCGTACTGAGAGATCGTGAATTTTCGGTAGTTTACCAGAGATAGGGCGCCACTTACAATCTCGGCATCCTCGTATTCATCAAAGATGTCGAGGGTAGAACGAAGTGTACCACTAAGGATGGTGGGATCCTCTGAGAGAAGAAAGTCAGGAACGGAGTATTGAGAAGCGGAGAATCTACTCACGGGGGATAATCGTGATCCTACTCCTCAGGTCCGTCAGACCAATATTGGCGATGTCCAGTCCATCAATGAAGATTCCCCCTTCAGATGCCTCTACAAAGCGGAAAAACGAAAGAGCTAGTGTAGTTTTTCCACATCCAGTCCTACCCAGGCGTAGTCAGTGTCAAGCTTGCGGCGAAGACTAGATAACCAACCTCCCCAAGATGCCAATCTTTTCTCCAGGTTTGACGGAGAAATCCAAATTATGGAGCACAGCGGGTAGTTCAGGCTGTGGGTCGTCAGCAAACTGTTCATTTGAGTTGGATAGGACACACAGCATAGCGAACAACAAGCCCTTTGACCTCAATAGCGCCAGAAGTCTAAAAAGGATGCATCAGTGCACCGTCAACCAAACAACCTATAAATACTGACCGGCCAGCCTGCCGGAGGACGAGGGTGCACAAACTCCGGTGGTTCCTGCTGCAGTTCCGAGAACTCTTTAACACGCTCCACTCCGACCATCGCTTGCTCCAAGGCCACAAAACGTCGGACAAGGAAAAGAAGATCACTTGTCAAGTTTGTGATGAAAGCGAGAGCGAATCCGGCAGCTGCAGCGTCCACGCGATGATTGAGCAACATCACGACCGCAGTAAGGGAAACGATGGCCGACGAGAGCATATTGAAGCGCACAGAAATCCAACGGTTTACTGTAGCGGATATGAGATTTGTGAGGGTAGACGAGGTACCATAACTGACCTCCCCAAAGCCAGTAGTACGGGCTATAGAGCATGTTTTAGAATCTCGCTTGGTCAGGAGTAAAGAGAAAACATACGAATTATTCTGTGAATGGGTTAGAGGATGATTGAAATTGGAATACATCTACTCACAGTGTCCACGCAACGGAGCATGTCTCTCATAAACTTGCTAGAGGCGCCAAAAGCACGGAGAACAGGCACTCCGACGATAGTCTCTCCGTATATTGAATAAAGGGGTGAGCGAGCGACAGAGTCTGCAACTGGAGTTAGCTCGGCATGGAGAGAAGGGTCACACTCATACCGAGTCGTCTCATGTCCCTCGCGGTTTGACCGTACACTCTCGCAACTTCGAAATAAAGTATGGCGAGCAAGATGAAGACAATGAAGAATGGAAAACCGCCGATCCATGTTACAGTGATAATAATCACAGTCACAGAGCAAAGGTAAAAGGCGGATCTACGCGAGAGTGAATACCAATATCGTGGTGAGGCTTTGGAGTGATTACACATACCTTCCAAGACTATCAATCAAGCTAGAATCAATTCCTTCAAAGTCTTTGCCAAACCGGTTGAGAAGGCGACCACGGTTGATAGTGTCGTGGAACCGAATAGGTGCGAACAACACCGATTGGAGGAGACCTGCCAAGGGAAGGAAGTCAGGAGTTGTTCGGAGGCGAGCAACAAACTTACCCTTATAAAGCACTACCGATGCATGGATGGAGCCCCGATCTGAAGGAAGGTTTCAGCCATCCTACTATGGACGTCATATTAGAAACGCACAGAGGAAAAACCATCGCAACGTGAACACAATCAAGCCTGATATTTGGTTATTGCGAGGAACCAATGTTTGTCGTCAAGGCACTAACCGATGAAAGTGATCTTCAAGGGTCCAGTATTAGCAACGGCGCTCAAGATAAATAGTCTCAACACACCAGGGCGTAGATGGAGATATAGGAGAGGGGTGTTCTAGTCTCATCACCTCGAACGACAGCACCAGACCAGTGTCTAAGAGATAGCATTAGTCTCAAGCAAAATACCAGCGGCCACCATGCATACTTTATCCACCCATTCTCAACAACGGGGGGCAAGCTGGCGAGAATGAGGATGAGTCCGAATACAGTCCAGTACCCCTTGCCACCAAGGGCGTGCAAGTACGTCTTCCAGACCTCTCGGCCAATTCGTCCAACCGCTCTGGCTTCATCCTCCACAAGTTTCCGTGGGACCTTGACCTTCTTCTCTTTCCCTCCGGCAGCGACGATGGTCATTTGCGATGGTGCCCCCTTCTCCGCTATGCCTTCAAGGAGTTCCTCCGCAATCACTTGCTCGTCAACCTCAGCGTCTTCCTTTTGCGATCGAATGAGACTCTTCATCACACTTGAATGCATGAATGCTGCAGAGGGACCAGAGTACACCAGACGGCCTTTCTCGAGAGCGACCTAAAGACGAATTATCAGGTGTTGTTGATTCAAAATGTGATTTGACCTACGATATACTTGGCATCCGGAGCACAGAGCTGAACATGGTGGGAAACAAGAACGACGGTCCTGCCCCGCATAATATTGCCTTTAATACACTTTTCGAATAAGTGGTGAGCGGTGTGAGCATCGACTGTGAAACCGTATGTAAGCTGGGGTCGAGAGGAGAAGGGCGAGACCCACCAGCAGAGAGAACGTCGTCCAAGAGAATAGTAGATGCCCTTGAATACACAGCCCGAGCGAGTGAAACTGAAATGGATGTAAGGTGAGAATCGTATTGAACGGACAACGCTACCTCGTGCCTTCTGCCCGCCACTCATATTGATCTAATTAAAGCCGTTGAACATGGGGTTGACTGATACTTCAGAATTCTCGACTTACACCTCGTTCGCCAATCTCACTTTCATCGCCGTCCTCCAAAATATCGAGGTCTGCCAGCAAAGCACATACCTAACACCAATTAGCCAAACCCTAAGGCTAAGCACGGTATCAATCTCACCTCTAGCGTCTCCTGGTATCGCTGTTCATCGAGCGGGAGATTGAACAAAATATTCTCTTTGATCGTAGCATTCTGCAGCCACGTCGTTTGCGGGACATAGGCGCACATATTAGGTATGACCCAGCCTTCTTCATCCTCCAGCGGGTTCATCAAGCGAGCCAGGGCGTCTGGTGGTGAACGGGGTGAGATGACTTGACCTGCCAAGACGTCGGCCTCTCCAAGCATCGCGAGCAGCATCAGAGTCTTTCCGGAACCTGCAAATCCATCGGCACATGACCCCATCAAGTCAATATCCCCACTCACCAAGCTTTCCGCAGATGAGACTAAGCTCGCCCTTGGGGAAGTTCAGATTCAGATCATTGACCTGGAACTTTTGCCTGGGAGTCGAAGCGACGCTCGACATCGAGCTCTCAGGGGACCGATCCCTGGGCCAACTGATAGTCGCCGAGTTGAATGCGATAATGCCCTCTTGCTCGTGCAAGGGAGCTACTTCGGAGACTTCGGCGGCGTTGAGGTACTTGGAGATACGCCTCAGTGAGACGATGGATTGAAGGATATTGATAAATGTCTCTGGGAGCGCGCCGAGAGCATATCGCATCTCGGTGAATACGCTCAGCTAGGGGGGAGAGGTTGTGAGAGGTTGAAAAGACTGAAGTGCGCAGTGAAATGCGTACAGAAGTGAAGGCTATGGCCGGTGTAAGAGGTTTACCGAGGACAACTGCATAGTGCCAGAAGGCGGTCACAGTGATGAGGATCGGAGAGAGTTGCCAGGTCGCATTGAAGAGAGTCTAAGGCGAGATGAGTTGTATAGACCCCACGACAGGTTCGCTACTAGCCTCGATGATATAGTTCCTCCATTGGTAGAACAGCTCTCGGTCACGAATCCTCAGTACACGCTTCTCGAAACTCCTCTCCCAAGCCATGAACTGTATGTTATCATGAACAATAGACACGGTGATAGATGAAGGTACTGACTTTGAGCATTCGAATAGCACCAAGGATCTCATTCATGAGTGCAACACGCTCGTCGCGAGATTTCATTAGCGAGTCCTGAGCAGATACCACTGTGTACTCAATTTGAGAACGATGTCAACTCCTAAGGCGATCATCACCTACCCCACTTGCTCGCAAAATGGTTAATGGGGAAGAAGACTGTATCGAGTTTAGCAATAATCAAAAGGTGGTTCACTGAACATACTCATCGCAACTGCTAAACCAATGAACGCAGAAACGCCGAGCAGGTGATACCTGACAGGATAATTCGGAAAGAGCTACAAACCGAAGAAGAAGACATACAAGAAGATGGACCCAATTGTAATCTCGATAGGACTGGGGTAATATTAGCGGACGGGTACACCGATCAAATAGGCCGAGGAATCATACCTATCGATGAGTGTAAACATATGCCAAGCAAAGTCGGCAACGCGGTCTACGTCCGTAGTCATGAGTGTCATTATCTGGGCCTTGCTCGAGAATTCTCCCTCTTCTTTCTTGTCCGGTCCCTTGCCAGCTGCTGTAGGGCTGGCCGTTGCGGAAGTCGTACTCACAGAGGCAGTGGGAGAAGCTTCATGCTGAGTACCTGATACTGGTACTTCCTCCGCGGGAGTCGATGTACGAGCCGGAGTAGTCGCGCCGCTTGGTGGGTTGGTCGTCTTTGTACTTTCGCCGCCATTATCCGAAGACGGGGTGGAGGCAACATTCTTACGGACGAGAGTCTTGCTGAAGAGGAGGGTATTGAGCTGGGTACGGAAGCGGACGTTGACGTCGGTTGTGGAGATTGACCAGAGTTGTCCGGTAATAACTAGGAGAAGGCGAAGAGTCAGATGTAAAATGAATACGCCGAATGTTACACTCACGGTACATGACCACATTTGATGCAAAAAGTCCAGCGCAGTACACCCAAGCCCAAGCTATGTTCTGCCGATCGGGATCCTGCTCCAGATGCTTGATGAAACGCTGCAGGAAGAAAGCAGGAACGTAGAATAGGGTGGCAGATGTAGCCGCCAAGCAGGCGAGCGCCGTGATTGGCCCCTTGTTGGCCGCGGTGAGCTTCAACACGAGATCGACAGGCGAGTTGAGCTTAACTCTCCACGGCATGAACGATGGAAGCTCCATAGCGCCTTTCTTTATTCGTTGACGAAAGTCTGTGAAAATTGTCGTCGCCCGGAAACATGCTGGGAGGATTGGGAGGTCCCGTATTTCCAGGCTCTCAGCAGTGTAGCCCAGCATGACGACTGCCGTAGTGTACTGGAAGGAGATAACCCCTGTTCGGTGAAACGTCAGAGAGAGTCCAATATCCAAACTAGTAATCGTCTTCTCACCCCAGACAGACGTCGACACAGCCGCGGAGACGTTGTTCCTCGCCGAAAAGGACGCATTGGCGAGAGTTTTGAGGGTGAAGACGCGTTCAGGCGGGAAATAACGCGATGGACCGCGCGGGATCGTCCAAGACAACATCATTGCCACCGTAGTGAGAACCCAGGAAATGAACCAGAACATAACCCCATTGGACTTGCCCTCAGGAGAGGAGATGGATGGGTGTTCACTTGGTAGCAATAGGGAAGTCGCTTGGAGCAGCGACGAGAGAGCGGTTAAAGTCGCGATATGAATAACTATAGGCCAACTGGTGGAAATGGTGTTGGCTGAGAGGTTGGAGGCGCATAATGTGAGTAGATAAGCAAACGTTATAAGGTGTAGGGTGCTTGGGACAATGTAGCCATCGCCAGAGGCAACTGCCCAGCCCAGTCCGATTGCGTGGTCGACTACCAGAAGAGCAAAGATAATGGAGAGAATGAGTTTGGCAATTCGAACCTGTATCACAGTAGTGTGAGCCTCGTCAATACCAATACTGCACAGAAAACGCGCCCACTTTTGCCCAGAACTCGTCCTCGTCGAGCGGATCTCCGTCCAAGGTGTCTTCGGGTTCAATGATGTCGAATGGGTCCTTGACACCTTCTAGCCGGTCCTCATCTTCGGTAATGGGTGAGTATGCAGTGGGGAGCCTGTCCTTTGGTAGTCGATGGGACAGCCAAGTCAACAGCGCGGCGCTAAGCACAACACAGACCGCCGTTGTTATCGAGAACGGCAGCAGGTAGGTCGGCATTGCTGCAGAGAATGGTCCGAGGTCTTGTCCTACGCCTCAGAGTTATATCGAAGGCAAGGGAGAGTCAGGGCGGGATTTGGCGGCCCGGCACCGATGTGAGCCCACACCCGAACCTGAGGGCGTGAGACCAGAGACTGAGAAAACTATATGGGGGGTCTTCTAGAGAGCCTTAAAGTAGTCCTGCCGTATATGTGGATATGCAAAGAAAAATGTATTTGGAAGAATCCCCGACGAGGGCAGAAGGTTCAAAGAACCAGAACCACAACGAAGCGTGTCTTGGATGAATGATAGTGACCACGATATATATATCATGCACAAAACAGCATCTGAGGATGTCCTCAAGACAAGGTCGATTTCACGCCCTGTCCAACTGCTCCTTGCTTGGTATCTGCAGAGGTGACCTGAGACTTCTAACATCCTATGTTATAAAATAATTCGTATTGGATCATGTCCTCGAGTCGGGGGTCATCGTAGCAAGCCCATTTACATTGCACAAAGGTCTCCTCATCGTGCTTCCAACCCTTTCAAATGAAGTTCTTTCAGCAGCTTATATCGAAGAAGAACTCAAAACAAAGTCCCTCAAAGCACGTTACTCCCTCTTCTACCGAGCAGAAATCGCTACAGGAGGCAGTAGCGCTGCTGGAAACTGAAGCACCAAAGATAGCCCTACATAGCGTAGCAGACAACCTCCCACGACTTGATGACAATACTCTACTATGTATACTACAAGCACTCACGAGTCCAGTCGCATTAACCAATGCGCGCTTGGTGAGCCTACATGTCCGCCCTCGTCGCCTTTCTCATCGCCCCAATGTCAGACCTGCAAGCGCCTATACGTCTTTGGGGGTGCAAAAGTCCTATGGATGTATTGGGCCCAAGAGCAGTTCCGACTGGGGCGGCAGCTCGACTTGCCTAGCCGCTTTCTTCTTCAAGACGCCAGCGCGGAACAGATACGGCAGGCCGTCCTGAAATCACACCGATTGCACAAAAATATATGCTCTCGGCCGTCGCGTATTCTCCGGACCATCAATGTCCCGCTGGAACGTTGTCAGCACGTCCACCCACTGCATGCACGGAAGTGGCTCATTACCGAACATTGGGACTGCGTGAGGATTACGAATATGCTACATCCTGATGCTGCATGCAAGATTGAGGCTTCCGATATACTCAGCAAGAATGTACGATACTCTGAGAACGAGGATGGGTCGCTCATTGTAGTGATGGGGACTACCACACATCGGGACCATCAAATGTAGGCATTCTCCAACACACGAGTAATATTAATCAAACTGATTGGTGACCACAGTGTGGAGGAACAGCTACACGCTTACCGAGTCGAGTTTCCGTCCGCCGCTGCTGATGCTCCAACAACCTCACTTCTGTTCGAGCGCGAGATCAAGGATTGGAGACAAGGAGTTCGAGCAAGTTGGAGACTCGGTAGCGGACTCCTTCTCTATCATCCCCATAATGAGGCCGACATTTTCGTCATTGAGGACGTTTTGGATGTCGGGGGTACACAAAGGATCGAGATCCCCAAATCTCAACTTGAAGTAAGCCACACTTAGGTATGATGAGGGAAAATATCGACCCCTCACGCATAGGCATTCGCATTCCATCAAGACTTGCTGTTCACAGTATCGATATGTGAAGATCCTGAGGAGGCCTCAGCAGTGCTTCACATTTTCGCCGTGGCCGATATCCGCAAAGTTCTGAAAACTACACCACGCGAGCCGGATGAGAAGCTAGAACTTCCCCCGGAACGATGGAGCCGCAAGTACAGCGCACTCCACCCAATCGTCCCCCGCGTGTTTACCTTCGAGTTCCGATCGAACGAGCATACTCGCTCCGGGCATGTTGTATTCCGAGCGTCAGGGGCGGACGATGGGCCACAATTCTATTGGAATGTTGGACAAGTGCGATGGTCGACTGAGCAGCGTGGGGATGAGGTAAGATTGGTATTTCCATACTTTACGATTCACTCACTGGCAGCAGTTATCCATCCATGTGGAATCGTGCTATGAATTAGTCATCGTCGCAAAAGACTCTGTCGCTCCTCCTACACCTGTTAAGTTCCAGAAGGCAGAGGAGCGCGGGGCAATTTACATTGACAAGTTCAAGGACTCGCTGCCTGGGTACGTACACTTTCCTCTAGGAATGTTCATTTGTTGATCTCACACTCGGGTGAATAGCTGTTTCCATGTATTGCGACCACTCGTACAGCCAGTCGACGGTGTCGAAATCATCGAGCTATGCTTCCCGATCCTCCTGCCGGAAGACCTGCGAGAGAAGTACGTAAACGGTGCGACCATCTGTGATGTGCACTTCAATGAGGAGGAAGGGTCTTTGCTTGTTGGGACCATGAGTGAAATATGGGTGATGTATTACGTTTGACCCTTGTTGAAGTGGGTGGGGTATGATATACTCTGCTAGCTCGTACATCTCGCCGTCATGCACGTATGATCTCCTGGAATAGAATCTACAGGACTTGTGTTTGTGTGAATGTTCGAACTGGTGAACCCCACTGTGGTATCTGGTTACCCTTCTTTCGAGTTGACCTTGCTCAAGAGTTTGTACCATATTCACATCCCTAAGAGTGGAGACCTTCCTACGCGTGGAGTAACACCAACTATATCTAGCTATGTCCAACAACACCTTAAGTATTCACATTGTGTTGACAAGACCAGCACCACGGTTCATACGTCAAGCTCGAATACCTGAGTTGGAATAACCTCTTCCAAACTAAATCCCCCATCCGTGCCAATCAGCCCCCATTTCCTTCCTGAATCCATAAAAGTGAAACTCCTCAAAGGGGCCCCAACCACAGCATGTAGGGTGACGATGTCGCTGAGAACATCTATTAGCCCTACATGCTTGGTTGGATCAACATCCTCAATTTGCAAACTTTCCAACTTGGGGCAGAGGACCGCCGGTAGGTGATCGTCCCCATGCCCCTTCACCACAGGGACGAACGCCCTGAAAAAGTCGACACTTGCAACGGCCAAAGGGCTCCAGACAACAATCAAAGTTTCTAATGCTGGTAGGGATCTAAGGATCTCGATCAAATCCATATTTGGAGATGGAGCCCAACTCCACACATGCAAGAGTCTCAGTTCGGACAGATTTGCATTAACTGCGACATGATTCTCCCAAATCAGGTTGGGTTCCGGATGATCAAACCATATGCATAATTCATTGATCTGTGGGACCTTTAAGGTAGCAAGACTGCAGAGCGACACAACCAATCTAGTGCAGACAGGCATTACTGTCAATGGCCCCTGGTTTATATTACCATATACCACATCTTCCCAGTATCTTTCAAGGCTGTGAAGGGTGCGACCAGCTAACAGTGAGCGCTGAATAGTTCCAACATAAAGGGCCTTAAGTGTACGGAAAAGGGACAAATTAGATGGAAGTTGGGTGTCTGGTTGCTGTGTCAGGGATAAGGGATATATCCTCAATTCTTTGAGGTTATGGAAAGGAAAGAGACATTCAATTGGAAACCCGCCTGAGGGATGTTTGGAAACCTGGAGATATTCTGACTCCTTAAAAGGTGGAGAAGTAAAGTCATTTTTGTCTAGAGCTGCTGATAATGGAATTATGCCATGTAGGCTTGAAAATCCAACGCAAATACGATTACGATTCTGATTTGGTCTTGCAACTGGTGGATGGACTTTCCAGATTTGCCCTTTAGGCCCGTCATCAAAGCTCAGATGGAGTGAGAAGTCAGGTGCAGATGCCACAATATCACCAAAGACCTGAATGATTCCCGTTCTCTCAAGGCCCCTCAGCCATCTCTTGTAGTGTAAATGAAAACTCTCTAATTGCCTACAAAGTGGCCTATTGTGTTGGCTTGATAGCCCAATGGTTGCACTTACGTCAGGCTGCCTTCCGGCAATAAATGCCTGAAAGAAAGCCTTGCTGAGAGCATGCGGGGAGGAAAGTCCAAGCCACAGTCTCTTCAGAGCTGGTGCGAGTCTCAGTAGATGTACCAATATTTTTTCACTGCATTGAACCTGCAGGTGCAAGTCGGTCAAGCTTTGTCCAGTGCAAAGAATGGGATACAAGGCCATGAGCTGCAGATTTCCCCTCCGAGAACTCCACTGACCACATTTCACCTCCAGTCTGGCAAGTGGTGGGAGACCAAAGTGCCTAAGAGTGTCAAGATTATTGGAATCATACTTGAGATAGGTGCACGACGGCATATCCACAGCTTGAATAGTGTCGGCGTGGTGTGGGAATATGATAGAAGTTTGTTCAAGGTGAGGGAAAACTCGCTCAGCCATCCATTGAATGGAAACAGACTTCAGATGCAAGGAATGGAGCGTCTGGGTTAGACGGAGGTGAGTATCGGGTGGGTAGATCGGGAGGCAGAGGAGATGGGCCTCAAAGGTCTCCAGTCTCTCCAGGTATGGAAGGATATCAACAGGACCGTCCATCCTTTTGGACAGTCGGATGTTCAGAGTCCTGATAGAGCGGAAGACACCCAGGGAGTCAGGTTTCCCAAGGTAGGATATAGCATTGGGATCGGCGACCTCTATTCCAGTGAGGTATGGAGTAGCCGTGGATGCAATTGCGGTCATGATTGGCTCCAGGAAATTTCCAACGCTGCACCCATGGGACACTTTGAAGTATACCAGATGCTGTAAAGGTTGCAAAGTCTGTAGGTATTCATATTCTCCACGAGGTGGAGGTGAAACCAGCTCAAAGGAGCGCCATCTGGATGCTGCTTGGGCTGCAGCCATGAAGCACGCATGAAATTTGCGGGCAACGAAACGTTGTCCATATGCCTCAATATTCATATCAACAATCACATCCAGGAGCGACCTGTTCCTACCAATGACAGCGTCAACCTCTTTTTTCTGTGTTGACCTTCCGATTCTCAATTGGGAGCGATTGCCTGGAGTTGAAAGCATAATGTCATGCCAGCGGCGACAAACAAGCATCAGGCTCCTTTGAGAACATGGGTCGGCTTGGATGGCAACCAGGAATATTTCAAAGAATATTTCCACAGGAATGATGCGGACTATGGAGTGCGCAGGAGGGCTAACAGCACGACGGCGACGTGGCATTGATAAGAGTGAGAAAAAGAGTATGTCAAGGAGGTGCGGTGATTTCAGGAAGGTTGATTTGTTAGAATTTCCGCGAGGTCGTGAACTCGGACACAATTAATTGTGTTTGTTGGGGCCCGCTACGAACACGTAAGGACACAAGTCCTATCCTGAGGCTCTTATATAACCGTCCATCTGGTAACCAGGCACCGGAGCGCGTAACCTGATACATCCAGAATTGCCAATTTCCGAGGCAAGGGTCAAAACCGTGCCCTTTTGGCCTGTCAAAGAAGAATGCCTTCGTGGTCAATGCTCTGCTCTGTCCGCGCTGGAGAACTACACTAGACAATGAACGTGTCTTTCATGCGCGTATCAGGACTTTGGTCGGACTCGACCCGCCCGTTGGAAAGCAGAGCGCAGTACTGTGAATGAACCGCCTCCTTACCAACTGGTATTGTATTCGTGGCGTCCTTGGATTTACTCGTGGTCTACCTTTTCACTAAGTCCCATATATATAACACAACGGGTGGAGGTAGTTATTCCAGGGATGAATAAAACGGGAATAGCCTGGGAAAAAGTCAGTTCCACTGTTACATACTTATTCCGTACTTTTTCCAACAAAGGAATGACCCCGCGTTTCTTTGTGCTTCCTTTGATGGAAAACCACGGAGTAAGGTGGGGTCGTTCCTTTGTTGGAAAAAGTACGGAATAAGTATGGATTATGTAACAGTGGAGATGGTTTCTTCCCAGGCTATTCCCGATTTATTTACCCCTGGAATAAGTACCTCCACCCGTTGTGTAACGGCATATTTTTCGATAGATATCTATATCCCTAACCTGACTTTCGAGGGACAGGCCACAACTTCTCCACTATTCGAGTAGGGAAACGAGACCTCGAAGTGTGGATTGGTGGTTTTGTACTCGAAATTATCATAGATGCAGTCCTATTGAGGGAACGTACCTTAATGAGCAATGCAAGTACTTGTCTCCTAAACCAAATAGAAGATAAATGGAGCCCAAATTACGCAACCCCCCAGAGGCACAACTTATTACACACCCCCCGGAGAATCAGACGAAATAGAAAGAAGGACCCCGCAAAAGTCTCAGTATTATTTAACCTGGACACAAGATCCGATCACTGCATTCTAGGTGGGATCAGAATCTCTGGCAAAATCCCTGGCCACAAATCAAAAGAAAGAGACCCGTTCATGAGAAGAAGAGACCCACCAAGAATAAACCCCACAATCGAGCCTAGCGGATGGCACACCACAATCAGTACCGACGGATCGGCCGTCAACAATGGATGGGAAAACGCGATGGCTGGAATAGGTGTGTGGTACGCCGATGGCAGCGCAAGAAATATCAAACTCAGCATGACTGGACAAGAAACGAAACCAGCCTCAAACTCACGGGCAGAACTAGGGGCAATCCTAGAAGCACTAAGACGAAATGAATTGGACGACCTGGAAATAGAGTCAGACTCCCTGACCAGCCTAAGAGCAATATGCACGTACGCGGACAAATACGATGACCTGAATTGGTCAGATATAGCAAACTCGGACCTCCTAAAGAGTATCCTCATAAAACTAAGGACAAGACTGGCTCGAACGGCCTTCAAATGGGTCAAAGGTCACGAAAACAATTACGGGAACATCAGAGCTGACGCCTTAGCGGACGAAGGCAGGGAAAGCAACACACAGATGAGGACCAATGACGAGAACTGGGTCGAAAACCACAAAGCCCTGCAGGACGGAGCAAGACTCCAGGCTCTAGATGCGAGTCATATCTATAAAGCGCTACTTAGATGGCACATGAGAAAAATCACACCAATATCTCACCAAGAAACCCTAGACGAATCCAAAGACAGCGTAGAGCCGGAGACAGGCCTACGACCCACCAACGAGAAACTACTAAAAGGAATAAAATCGCTAGGGGTCCCACCTCGCCTTAAATACCACATCAGAAACATGCTCATAGGTAAAATAAAATGCGGACCTTACTGGAGAAACATCCCAGGACACACAGACAGAGCGTTCTGCTCCTTTTGTAAAAGAATAACGGGGGACGATAAACTAGAGACTGAACAACACCTATGGCTAACATGTGAGCACAACGGGCAACGGCAAACCTGGGATACTACGACGAACATATGGAGGAAACCCACGAACAGGAATTGGCCGGCCATATCCTTAGGCCTGATCAAAGGTTCTGCAGCAATCACCTTCAACGACGACTACAACAGCGACTCCGAAAGACTACGAATCCTGATTTCTATGACAATATGGGCCATATGGAAATCAAGAAACAAAAATACAATAAATAATCAGGACGTAGTGCCGAACGAAACAAAGGAAATACTAAAAGAAATGCTATCAAACCTGATAAGGAAACTAATTCACCAACGCAAACTCCGATCCCTCTGGGGAGACGGAACTTTCGTCAATTTCGACGCAGACCCATACCCAACCATGAATTTCGCTTAACGGGATGTAGCCGAGACAACCGGCAGGGAAGGGTTTTAGTGGGTAGGTCAGGCGGCAGATTGTCCAACGGGCGAAAGATCCCAACGGCAAGCCGTACTGGAGTCCCACACACGGCGCACGGGCGTCACGGTGCATGATGCATTTCCCTTCCTTCCCCCACAA
>Ga0307515_10008794_pt1 | contig 19612 bp, 4 predicted proteins | sample 17_EM_MG_FD_194513 | JGI IMG/M metagenome (GOLD analysis project Ga0307515, IMG submission 194513) | Populus trichocarpa ectomycorrhiza microbial communities from riparian zone in the Pacific Northwest, United States - 17_EM | ecosystem: Host-associated > Plants > Roots > Unclassified | place... | reverse complement strand
GCTTCCGAAAGCCTTATAATAGCTTCCTAATATCTATCTTAAAGGAGATTAGTATAGGGCTCTTAACCTTCCGAACTTAGGCCTAGGGAAGCTCCTACTATAAAAGTAGTATTAGCACTAGTGGCTAGTACGGGTTTCCCAATAAGCCTCGGGTCTTAAGTTAGTATTTAGGTTTAGTTTCCTAAAGGGGTAGGCCCGCTTAGCTTATAAGCAGTCTATATATATCACGTGTCTATACATTGCTTGGCCGAAAACCCTGCAACTCAGGTATTCAACCAGATGTTTAACACGGTCAACAGCATTATCGCTTGCAACTGCACTCAATAGGTCGTTCTTTTCATTATAGATTGCTTGCGATTAGTGTTCTAAGTAGCCTACATAATTTATTAAGGCCCATAACCGACTTTCCAGCCAATAGCACCCGCTTAAAAACTCCTCGCTTAACCACCCTATCATCTACCTCCTTATCTACTATCCCATCTACTAAACACACTATAGTTTTATCTTTAGAAGAAGAAAGAGCTAGGAAATAAGATAAGAGGGCCTAATAACTCTATAACCTAGAGATCTAAAAGAGAGAGTAGGAGGAATAGGCACAGATCTAAAAGACGGAATAAGAGGAATAGGCATAGATCCGAAAGACGGAACAGGAAGAGAAGTTTTACTAGGTAAGGCTAGCCGCTCTAAAGCAGCCTGCTCCACTAGAGCACCCCTCTACCACTAAGGCGGATAAACTAGGTAAGTCCTATAACCTGCTAGAAGGCTTAGGCACGCTTAAGCTCGACCTCCCTGGCCTAGCTAGAAGAGACCTCTATAATATATAAAAAGGATCCTTCCGCCTAGAGAATCTAGCACGTCTATAGGTACACTCTGGCCGCCCAGACCTCTCTAATATGGCTACTATTAAAAACGGAAAACTTGTTTTAAAGAGACCTACTACTAGCCGCAAGGTCTACAAGAACAAGGAGGTCTAGTTTACTAGGTTTATAAACTATATAGTAATCGTAAGCACTCTCTATATATACCCAACCAACCTCTATATAAGGATGTTGCTCTAGATAAACAAGATCCGCGACTACTCCACAACCTATAACTAGACCTCCATCCTAGACCTCGCACTTAACTACTATAGGTACGTTATAGATCGCAATTAGCTTAAGCCTAGTAACTGGGACATGCCTACCTAGTTTAAGGCCCTATACTGCCGGGCGGCTAATATAAAGGCATGGAGCCAGGGGGCTTAAAGTCCGTGGTATAGCATTAAAGAGATTACGAAAGAATACCTCCCCTCCCCCTACCTCTAATAAGCCCTGTTATAGCTAGAACAACCAGCAGGCTTATAGAGATAATCTATATCGTTACCGCTATATATACTCTAAATGCGACAAAGACCACCTATTAAAGTCGTGCCCTAGGTAGCTTACCGCCGTAAGTAGTCAGACCTAGGATTTAATAGTGGATAAAGATATATTCCTAGGTTTAACTATCTAGATAGACCTGCTATAGGCGCTAAGGCTTTAAGGCAGGCCTAATTCAGTACCTCTTTTCAAAACTTACTTGTAAACGATTTTTCTGGCTAACTTACCATTACCCCTAAGGCCTCTTGCTTGGAGCACGCTTCTTTATAAGTACCCTAAAAATCTCCTAGTAATTTTATAAGGCATCCTTACCTATAGGGCAGAGATAGGTACCTTATCACCTATGCTATCTAGTATTTACAAAAACTACCTCTCCTTATGCAATAACGAAGACCTTATCTCTAAAAAGATCGTTATTGACCTAGCCCTAGGCCATATATAGGCCACCAACTCTATAGTTACCTTACCCCTAGGCCTAGTACCTAAGGCAGATAGCGGCTTTCGCTATATTTACAACCTCTCCTTACCTAAGGGATCCTTAGTTAATGACTTTATTAACCTAGCCTAGGCAACACTACACTATACCTGGGTAGAGACTATACTAGTATACGTAATTATAGCTAATAGGGGCTACTACCTAGTTAAACAAAATATTAGAGATGCCTTCCGGATTATACCCATCTTAGTACGGTCGCGTTACCTACTCGGCTTTATCTAGAAGGGAGTTATATACGTTAAATATTGTCTGCCATTTAGCTTATAAACAGCCCCATTTCTCTTTAACTTATTTGCTGAAGGCCTCTACTAGATCCTAGCACAACAGATTAACTCTACTATTAAGCACTACCTTAATAATTTTATATTTGTGGTTAAGTGTTTAACTATACTGCCATTACTAAGGAAGGTATACCTCTCGGTTACTAACTAGCTAGGGGTACCCTAAAATAATACTAAAAATATTAAAGGTATAGAGGCTAAAGTACTGGGTTATATAATTAACACCACGGTAATAGAGATAAAACTCTCACTAGTTAAGCAATAGAAAGCTATTAATTAGGTAACCGAAGCTCTCTAGATAGGCTGGCTATTATTACAGCAAGCCTAATAACTGGCGGGCCGCCTAGTATAGTGTATAAAAGTTATCCGCCTTAGGCGCTCGTACTCTCGCTCCTTATAGGACTTTATAACAAAATAGCCTATTAGGCTATCAAGATATGCGCACTAGCGCCTCCCCCTAGAGCTTAAGGAAGACCTTAACCTCTGGCTTAAGGTTCTTATATTAAGTAACGGTGTACTATTTTTTAATAATAAAGAGAGGCTACAGTTTTACTTGTTTACCGACACCTTATCGCTTAAAGGCTATAGAGGCTTTTACTTTAGTAGAGAGAATAGCTACTGGCCTAATTACGTAGCTTCCCTACCCCAGGCCCAGGCTTTTAGCTATTACCCCCTATTAGACTAGGCGGATAACCATATTAACTTAAAAGAAATATATACTATCGTAGAGGCATTTAAAAGGTGGTTATCGGTATGGCGGTATAGGTCTCTTTATATTTATATAGACAATATAGTTGCTTACAGTAGTATTTAAAATGATATTGTAAAAGGTTCTAGAAACCGATTACTTTAAGAGATACTTATATCCTTAATAACAAATAATATTACTATAACGACCATATAGGTCTCCAGCGCCAACAATAGGCTTACTAATACTCTCTCGCGATTTAACTGCGAGAAATTATTATTAATGTGCCCTAAGTAGCAAATAAATAACGGCTTTTTACCGGATAAATAACGACTATATAGGTCTCCAGCGCCAAATAGGCTTACTAATATTCTCTCGCAATTTAACCGCGAGAAATTATTATTAATATGCCCTAAGTAGTAAATAAATAACGGCTTCTTGCTAGAAAAATAATACCTCTTTAAGTGGCTACTAACTCTTACAGTTAACCCAGAGTCGTTTAATTAACCTCCCCTAACCTTCTGGAGCGAGATTAGTGGGTTTTACTACTTTTCGCTACTTATATAGCATAGCTTAACAGCCAATATAAGGAAGGGCTACTCCTCTACTATTAAGAGCTAGGAGGCCTTCTTAGCCTTAAACGGTTTATTACCGTATCTGGCTAAGAAGATAGACTTAGGGGAATGGATTACTTAACGAGCGTTTAATACAGCCGCCCCTCTAATAGGTAGGGTTAAGCCAGAAACCCTCTCTAATTATATCTTTATAATCCGATCTCATTATATAGATCTAAGTTACTTAATTGCTGCCTTTAAAGATTATACTATTAAGAGGGCCCTAGCGGGGGCTATATTACTATTCCCATCTACTAAGAAAACTAAATTACCGATTATAAAGGACATCCTAGATAAAATTATTACGCTTAGGCCCTATAAGGCGGATGCAAATATAGATATAGTATTTACGATAGCGTTTGTAGGTTTCCTACGTATAAGAGAAATCACGTACCTAAATAGGAAAGCTAAGGACTTTAGCACTACAAAGGCCCTCCGTAGCGACGTTAGGATCGCCCCTAATAGCCATTTAATAGTCTTTTACTTAAAACAGAGTAAGACAGATAAAACCTATAGTGGCGTTAATATTTAGATCGCCGCTATACCGGGAGATCGTCTATATCCTATAGCCGCAATAATACGGTTATTTAACAGTAACCCCCGGCCTCTATTAGATCTATTATTTAGCGTTAATAATAGAGCTTTTTCGGCGCTAGTAGTGCGTAAGATTCTATTAACCCGCCTAGCCGCTGGCGGTATTCTACCTAACGGCTACTCCAACCACTTCTTCTATAGGGGTGCAGCATAGTATACGCATAATTATAGCTTCGCAGAGTTATAAATGGCGTAGTTAGGTTAATGGACATCAGATGCTGTTAAACTTTACTATAACACCTTAGAAACCGAACAACTTTAATTAAACTCGAATTTCTAGCGGAGTGTGCCTATACTGGCTATATAACGGTGCTGGAGGCGCATTACCTAGCACGTTCTGCTATATCTGCAGAATATAGCAGAAGGCAACAGGCAGAAGATAGCAGAATATAGCAGAAAATGGCAGAATATGGCAGAACATAGCAGAACGCAATACTGTATATACACTACGTCTATTGCACCATATTAAAGCATACTAACATTGGCATATTGCCGCGATATTGCCGCAATATACCGTATATTGCCGTCTGCCGTTCTACTATACTACTAAGCCTAAGGTGGAATTAAGACTTTATACTTTTCAGACTACGGAAATTACCCCCATTTTAACTTAATTCTTTATAGGTGGCAGGCGCTTCGCTAGTAGGCACTAGGTAGGATTTAGGCCAGATCTCTAAAGTTTAGGCCTAAAAAGCCTTATAAACGCTATAATATTGCCTAGATCCTACCCTATAAGCCTATACCCCCTATAATTAATATATTTGAAATAGACTATAACCTATTTATGCCGTGCGAGAGATAGATATTACGTGTCTATACATTACTTGGCCGAAAACCCTGCAACTCAGGTATTTAACCAGATGTTCAACACGGTTAATAGTATTATTGCTTATAACTGCACTTAATAGGTTATTCTTTTTACCTACCCACCCCCCTTCTAATGTATATTAGATTAGATACTTATAGTCCTATTTAGGTCTAGCGGTAGGCTACCCTATTAGGGGCACCGGGTAGGATTTAGGCCAGATCTCCGAAGTTTAGGCCTAAAAAGCCTTATAAACGCTACGATATTGCCTAGATCCCGCCCTATAAGCCTACACCCCCCACAATCGATATATTTGAAATGGACTATAACCTATTCGTGCCGTGCGAGAGATAGACCGCCACTATACTAATTATAGGCTAGTAGTCTTCCCAGAGGGTTCCGGTTAGGTCCCTAATTAAACATATTAGTATATTCCTCTAGCATTTCTAGCTTAGGGGAAGATCTTAAAGTTACCTCTAGCGCTTAATCTTCTAATTGGCCTAGGTAGAGCTAAAGGGGTTTTAGTTACTTTCCGGTAGCGTTATAACCGTTATAGAGGGTGTCTACGTTTTCCTTAGCGGTAACTATAAGTGTGCGAGAGTTTTTAAGCTCCTAGAGTATCTAGGTATTAGGGCTTATTCGGCCGTCTTACTTAAAGGGTTATATTGTTGTAATCTCTCGCTGTTAGAGGGACCTTCCTGCCTTTACGTAACGGCTTTCCATAAGGTATCCGTGGAGTTTCCGTTTAGGTTATTACGAGATTTTAAGGGAGGATAGTAGCTATAAACAAAAGATATAAATAAACAATCTAGTCCTTAAAGCCGACTACCCTTCTAAAAAAGAGTAGGAAGGATTTAAATATAAGGAGATCTTATAGACAGGGGGCTATAAGGACACGATTATAGAATAGGATAGATTAGTAAGAGAGACGAATCCTTAAGGAGGTAAGGCCTCTAAAATCGTAGAGACTATATACTACGGGCACGTGCCTCTAGCACGTGACCGGCGACTATCTAAGGGGCGTCCGGGGGTTGTCCTAAGGGCAACCCAAGGTGTCCGCAATAATATCCCTTATAAGTAACGCCTTACTTAATTAAAGAGAGAATTATACTTTTACGCTTAATCTAAGAGTTAGTTCCAAGTTAATGTTAATAAATAATAACGGTATACCAATATACGGATATATTATTTGTAAGTTTAAGTAGCTAGCCTTATATTACTATAGAAAGCTAAAAAGATCTATAAATTTAAGGTTTAAAACCAACGTAGTGTTAAAACGAGAATCTAATAAGGTATCTATATTTAAATAAGCTATTATTAAAGTTTAGGGACGAGGTTTTTAAATTATTTGTCTTTCGCGTATCTAATATAAGAGCGCTTTTTTTACGCTAAGTCTTGCTCTACTATAAATAAGTAACTAGTTATTAAGAGTAGAAGAGTTATATATACCTAGTATTTGGTATATAACCTAGGCATACGTAGTTTACAGAGTCTAAGTAGGTAGAGTACTCCCTTATAAAAGCGCGAAGAGACTTTAAGGAAGATTTAAAGGAATAATATAAATTCTATCTAAATCTAAGGGTATATAGCTCTCGCTAAGAATAAGACGTTGCGTAAAGAAGAGAAAGGAATAATAAGAGAGTTATATATTAAATAGTTAGGGGTCTTAGTAGTTAATATATACGCACATATATTCGCGGTCTTCGACTAACTTTAATAAAATTCGATATATCTAGCAGAACTTAATAGAAGTTAATTAAGCTAGCAGAATTTAGCAGAATTTAGCAGAATTTAGTTAAAGTGTTAGAATTTATCTATTAAGTGTTTTACTAAGACATTCCTACTATAACTGGGCTAGTCCCGTTATAGTACCCCCCCCTTTTTAACTAAAGGTCTAAAATAATTTAATTTAGTTAAAACTTTATAACTTATCGCGTTTTTATATATTTGCGTTAGGTAGTAATATAGAGTTCTACTAGTTCTAATCGTAAATAGACTAATTAGGATTTTCTATACCCAGTATAAAAAATTACTATTAGCTTAGTTAGGGTGGTAAGTAAAACTAATATCTTTATAGTGAGTTTTAGTAAGGCAGATCTAATTAATTAGATAACTTTAACTAGTGGTTAAAATTCCTTAATATCTTACGTGTTATATAATTATATTATATATATTATAATATATTTTAAGTTCTTTTTAATTTTAAGCTTCCTGCTATTATGTTTCGTATTTTTATATTAGGTAGTAGTTATTTACCTTTATATTATATCTATTTAGCTAAAGTAGGCCGTAAAGGATAGTTTTTATAGAATTTTTTTACTAGGGAAGGCGCGTCGGTCTTAATCTGGTTATAGGTTTCCTAAGTTTATATTTTATATCCTTTCTACTTAATAAGGAGTTTAAATTATTTAAATTATATTTTCTATTATATATCGTTAATTAAGTTAATAAAGTAAGAACTGTTACCGTTATTAATAATTATAGGAGGTAGTAGCAGCACTTTATAAGTTATAGGTTTACCCTTTAAAGATTACAGTAAGCTTATATAAAACGTTAAATTTATATTTTTTTTAGTTAGTAGTTTAAGCTTATAAGCGTATAGACTTAGTCTCTTTTTAATTTAGTATAGGCCTATAAACTTCTAATTAAGTTTCTTTAAGGGTTATTAAGTCCTTAGGTTTTATATATTTAGGTAAACTATATTACCTCCCTTAAAGTCCCACATAGAAGCTTGTTATTTATTTATATACTATTTCTATACTATTTAAGCGTATACTAATTTACTTTATAATAGTTTTATTAACTACTTTATTTAATTAGCAAAGTTAAACGCGTTAATTAGTTAAATCCTTTTAATTATAGGTCCTATTATATTAATTTTAGGTTATAGTTTAAATCTAAGTTAAGGCTCTTATTTATATATTGCGTAGAACAGCATTATACCTATTAATTTATTTCTTATATTATTTGCAGTAAACTTAGCTAAAGGTAGCCACTTTTCCCAGTTATTTTATAGGTAGGAGTAGTATATTTATAAGTATTATTCTATAATTACGTTTACAATTTTAGTTTAATTATCTATCTTTAGATAAAATATAGTTAAGAGTTGTATTTATATACTTAATTATTTATATAGGGCTTATTAGAAGTCTAAAATAAACTAGCTTCTATAGTTAGATATTATTAAATTAGGAAGTCTATATAGCTTGAAGATATACTTAATAAAACATTTAGCTACTAATATTGTATTAATTAAGTCTATAGGAATTATATATCGCATTTTTATAAGATAGTTAATAACTACTATAATATTTATAAACCTATTACTATTAGGCAGGTTAACTATAAAGTTAACTAAAATATCTTACTATTTTTATATTAAAATTAGTAATAGTTAAAGTACTCCTTACTTCTTTATATAAGAGGTCTTCCTATATATACACATTCTATATATTTAAATATATTTTTGTGTATAGTTATATATTATAGGCTAGTAATATACTTATTAGATAATCTTATAAGTCTTTATATAGCTAAAATGCCCTACTATAGGGGAATTATATATAAATTTAAGTATCTTAAATTATAAGGGTTTAAAATTTAGAACTACTATCTTCTATTAATAGTATAACTAATTATTATAGATTTTATATTTAGTGAGTGTAATATCCTTATATTACTATTTCCCTATTTAAATCGCTTTTATTTTATTTACTATTTAAAGATTATTCTTATATTTATGCTCTATTAATTTATTAATTTCTATATCCTACTTATTAATTTCTAATTTATTCCTATTAAGCTCCGTATTTAGAAATATAGGGCATAGTTTCTTAAAGTGTTTAGGGGGTAGTAGAATTTATAATTAATTTATAATCTATTTATTAGAGGCGTTAGTAGGTAAGTTTTATAATTATTATATTAATAAGTTAGGCTTTTAATTAAGTTTACTAAGTTAATACGTAATCTTAAAGTTAAATTAATAATAATAAATTCAATTTACCGCCCGTCCCGGTCCCCCTAGTGGGTCTACATAGGCTAATACCTTCTATAGGAAAAACTCTAACTTAAAGAAAACCCCACCTTAGGCCGCGCTGGAGAGATAGCAGCGTTCCAATATCGGAGCGCTGGCGGCTCGCCTTCTACTTACCTTTAAGTCTGCATATTAAGCCAACTAGCTACGCTTTGCGGATAATCTTACTCTACCCCCTTCTTTCCTTATCCTTTTACCCTTATTCTTTTACCAGTCCTTTAGGCTTTAAAAGGGCTAGTATCTACTTATATCCTCTATATCTATTACCTTTACTACCTAAAACTAAGGTAAAACACCTAACTGTACTAGCTATTTTGCTACTACTTAGGCGCTTTCTTTATTATTTAAAATATCCTAAAGGCGTTTAGAGGCGTATTTTGCTATAAAGTCCGCCCTTTAGTAGTGTGGACACTAGAATAGTATATAGTAAACTATCTACCTTATCTAGCTATATTTGCACCGTAGGAGAACTACTAGTATACTAATGGATGTAAGCTATATATTAAGCCCTATTACCTCTATATAAAGGAGAAATAGTGCTATAACCTCTACTTTTATTAGGCCTTTATATAATAGGATTATAGGTTTCCCCTATAGGGTCTTCCACGTGGTTTCTGTGCGGTCTTTAGCCTTTACCTACTACCGTTATCGCTATTCTAAATCTGCCTATTTCGCGATAAAGGTAGTTGCCTGCCTTTAGTGCTAGTAACCTCCTATATAGTAGCGGCGCTCCACCTACGCTCTGCCGGTATTCCGCTAGCTACGCTTATAGGGGTTTATTGCAGCTTCCCGCTCTATATAGTCCTTTTAGTACGCAAGGAAGCCTTATATCTTATTTTTATAGTCCTTTACGCGTTCCCTAAGCGCTTCTAATAGTACTAGTAGCCGTTTTATTTTTTACTAGCGCTTTACTAATATATTCTAGATACCGTTAAATGCCTCTACTAATTCCTTTTCTACCCTATTAGAGGCCGTCTTGGCGGCTCTTTAAAGGGCTATCATTTTAATATGGAGTTAGATTAGGGGAATAGCCGCTTCCTTCTCTATTACAGCTATTAGTGTTCGCTAGTATGCCCCTATAACCCTATGGAGACACTAGTTCTGGACTTTCTATAGTAGTTTAAGCAAGCTTTTCGCTGGCATTCCGCCGTCGTCCTATACTCCCCACACTTAGGCGCTATACAGCATCGCTAGTTAGATGGTGGCTGTATATAGGAGGCGTAAGCGGCATATTAATAGGCCCTATATAGACGCGGTAATCCTTAACATCGCTTTAAAGGCTGCTAAGCCCTTACTTACGGCCTTTTTAACCTGTTCTTTCTATTGGAGCTTAGGGTCTACCTAGATCCCTAGGACTCGTATACTAGTTTTCTAGGGGGCTGTCTTACAGCCGGCGATACGCACGGTGGACGCAAGGTCTGTGGTGGCGTGGCGCCGTCGCCTTGTGAAGTGCATAAGCTAGTACTTCTTAGGGGCGAACGCCGCCCCGTGTTAATTTGCCTATGCAGTATAGCAGTTATAGGCGGCCTTTAATTGTCGACAGTTCTCTGCCGCGGAGTCCCCCTAGGTAATAAGGTTTGTGTCGTCTACAAAGCTAAACCCTAGCGTGCTGCTGTTAGGGCGCTGGAATTCCTCTAACAGCTCTAATATAAAAAAGAGGAATAAGATTAGTAATAAGGGTGACCCCTAGGGGATGCCTATCTGTGTCTAAATCTAGTTGCTCTCGTATCCTATAAACTTAATACGGGTTTTACGTGCTGTTAGGAAGCTTTAAAGTTAAATTATAAAAGGTATTTAACCTAACAAATTTAGCGTTATATTAATTGCTTTATAGTTATAAAATACTATAGGTTTTTATAGTCCGTTAATACGCGTATTAGGAATAATAATTCTTTAAGTTTTAGAAGCTATTATTTAAAATACTTAATAATTGCAAGTAGTTTCTTATTATAAATTTTATAGTTTAATTTAGTAGGGGTAAGTTTCTAGGAGAGAAAGGCTACTAGGCATAACTCGCCGTTTTTATTATATTGCGATAATACTCCTTTTAGTATATAATTAGACAAGTTTGTTTTAATAATATATTTAAGGTCTAGATTAAAGTAGGTAAGAATTAAAGTAGTTATAAAATAATATTTTAGGTTGTTAAAAGCTTGTTTATATTTAGTAGTCTATTTAAATTATATATTCTTCCTTATTAAATTTACTAATAGCTAAATAATTTTTAAAAGGTAATTAATAAATTAATAATAGAAATTTATAAATTCTAGAAATCCTTAGATATTTTATATACTATTAGGACTTTCCTAGTTTATAATTATAGCGATTTTCTTAGGGTTTATTTTAATTCCGTTATAAGATATAATTAGGCCTAAGTACGTAACTTTAAACATAGAACTTATATTTCTTAATATTATATTATAAGTCTATGTCTTATAGGCGTTTAAGGACTATTTAGATATACTTCTAATACTTAAAAAGCGGGGATAAATAGATTAAGATATTATTAATATATACGGTAATAAATATATTAAGGAATTTGCGAAGTATATTATTAATATATTACTAAAACATATTAGGACCGTTTTTTACACTAAATAGCATTACTAGGTATTTAAAAGGTCCCTATTATATACGGAAAGCTATATACTTCTTATCTCATTTATAAATACGGATTTAATTAAAGGTAGTAACTACGTTAAGTTTTATAAAGTATTATACTTTTACTAAGTAGTTAAGCATTTCTTAATATAGAGAAATTAGATATTAGTTTTAAATTGTAATTATATTTAGGGCTTAATAATTAATATAGAACCTTAAGTCTTCTTTAGGTTTCTTAATAAATAGTAATTAACTAGGATAAATAAATCCTTTCTCTAGGTGCTCTTTAAGGTATTATTATATTATAAGCAGCTCTTTTTACGATATACTATATAACGGGCCGAACTTTAGCGTTATACTAGGTTTAAGTTTTATCTTAAAATTTATATTCGTCTTAATATAGGGGTAGTTAGTTTATAAATTGTTTTTTAAATATATTAATTAAATTATAATATTTTTTAGGTATAAGAGGTTAGGGGTTAATATATTGCTTTAGTTTTAACGCCTTTTTAATATCTTTTAGTATTATAGTAAAGATCTTATAGTCTTGATTTTTTACTCTATTAAAAAAGAAAATGGAGATCTAACTACTAGTTTTGGAGGATTCTATCGCCGTTTTTAGAGGTCGCGTTACTAAAACTCCCTACTACCCTAAGCCTCTTACTTACCGCCCTACGCCCCTTACTTTTTAACAGGCAGACTATAACCCTTTTACGCGCCTAGCACTAAAGCTATATATACTCTATAGCTTCTACCTCTAATTCGTTTAATCTAGGCCCAGTTTCTCTTATTCTTTACCCTCCCATCTCCTTAACCCTATATTACTCTTTAAATCCTTCCTACTATTATTGCCCTCTAAGTTCTTCCTACTATTATTGCCCTCTAAGTCCTTCTTACTGTTACTACCCTAAGTTCTCTTCTAGCTTACTAGAATGCGGCATGCTTAATTATTAGATTATAGCTTATTATCTAGCGTTACTAATAATAAGTATATAGGTATAAATAGTAATAGTAACAGCTATAGGATAAAGCCGACCGTCTTTAACAGTAATGCCGATAGTAATGCTAATAGTAACGCCGACTGCGACACCGATAGTGGCATTAACTATAATGCTAATAGCATCGCTGGATCTAATAATGCTTGCAAAGCGCCCGCTTAAGTATAGCTTTATAAGGATTAAGACCATCCGCTAAAATACTACCTTAAATAGTTAGAAGAGTTTAAGATATCTAATTTTGCGACGTAGGACTATACTAATGCCACTATAGCTCTCCTTAACCGCATTAAAGAACACTAGTATTAGTAAGTAATAACCTATTTAGCGGCTTCCTCTTAAGCCTAACTTAGTAGAGAGCTAATAATTTCTAGATACTGCACCTATATAGGGAAAGACCCTAAGAAAACGTACTAAGTCCTCTTACTTTAGCTCCTTTATAGCTTCTTTAACTAGTCCATAAACTAGAAATAAGGGAAAGGTAGTAAAAAATAGTATAGGACGAAGGTTTCTAGCTCGCTTAGCCTATATTAGAAGTACTATTGCCTTATATATAAGAGAGCGATAGGTAGAAAAATTGCTTGTAAACTAACTCGCTAGATGTATAAGGTAATTATATTTTTAGTTAATCCTTTAACCTAGTAAGGTAAGGCAAAGCTAAGATATCTTCCTTAGGTACTTTAGAAACTAGTAAAGAAATATAGTTTAAGTAATAAAAAGCAAGAAAAGACTGTTATAGACGTAGAGGATTTTGCCCTAGTCCTTAAGACTAACTTAGTTATAATAAGGAAGCGATATATAGTTGGACGACATTAGATATAAGTGTATTTCCTAATATAACTAGGTCTTTGCACTATAAGCCGACCTAAAGCTCTTCTAAACCTATACTACTAATATATAATAGTTACACTTATTTAGGACCTAAAGGGCGGTCCCTATGACATTGTGCTTAAGTTTATATTTGAATTTAATAAGGAATATCTTGGTATAAAGGAAGTGTATATTATTTTTCTATCCTATTTCTCTTACCTTATGCTTATAGAGAACTAGTAATACTTTCCTAATTCTAGAGATTATCTTTAACCCTTTACTTATTCTTAGCCCTTACGTCTTTCTCCTAGGCCTCCTTTTTACCGACTAAGCTTTTAGAGCCCCTAACCTGACGTTTATAGAGCAGCTTAGTAAGCTATATATTAAGCCTAAGTGTAACTAGTTACCGCTACCACTTTGTTCGGACCTAAATTATATCCCTATATTTTGGCGAATAATTAAATCTTTTTATAGCTATAAGGTCTTACCCAACTAACCTTTACAGTACTTAACTCTTTTGCTATAGATTAAGGATCTTAGCGTAATTACGGGATTTCGGCAGGTTGCGCGCCTATATAGTCTCCGTTATGGCGTAAGTAAGGCATTTAATAAGAATAATAAGTTCTATTATATAGAACCGGTCCTACTAAGACATTTCTAATATCCCCACTACCTAGGTAACGTAACTAATGCCCTCCGGAACCTAACAATGCAGTACGCCGACGCTTAAACGTTCCTAATGCACTACCTTTTGCGGCGTGTTAACGTAGATATATAAGCAATCGTTTAAGGCTTAGAGCCTTAGGAAAAGTTAATAAAAGCGGCATATTAAATAAGTTAATTAATTAACCTGCGGTGGCTATAGAACCTAATAAAAGAATAATCTTTATTAGTTAACGAGAACCTACATATTCGTTCCTTAATTAAAGTTTAAAATAAGCTAAAGAATAGCCTTAAGCGCAAAGCCGCAGAAAGTATAGAATACTAAAAGCTTAACTAGAAAATTACAAATGAAAGACAACATTAAAAAAAATGCGCTATTAGAAAATATTAAAAAAAATAGAATAATAAATAAGCTATAATTAATATTAAGCGGTAACTTTCTAGGGTTAAATTTAGTGAGGATATTAAAGCAACCTTAGAATTTTATAATAATAGATTAGTTAAACATAAACGCCTTATTAATATAATTATAACACTTTCTAGTATATTACTAGAAGATAAGATACACAGACGCAATAATGCTATCAATGCGGTCGTAAATTACTGTAATATTAAGGAAGGCAGAGCTTATTAGCTAAGTTAGAGATAGTTTAAAATAGGTGCCGCCCTTAGCCAAGTTAAGATTAAAGAAGATGCTGAGATTTTAAAAGCGGCTAAAGCGCTAGAGAGGGCAAAGTTATCCTTATATAAGGAGAAAAGACCAAAGATATACTTTATTTACTTTAGGAACTGAAAGCTACTAATTAGTAAACGTATATATAAGTTCCACACTCTAGCTGCTTTTATAAAATATTTCTAAAACGGGCATCTCTCTAAACTCCTATAGTAGGGTAAGATTAAATGTAATGTTTATAAAGTAACCCTTAAGTATAAAATGCATTTTTAAAACTATGCGTTCCTTATATATAGGACCTTTTTCTAATTATTACGCGCTTATCTTATTATTCTTTACCACTTTTTATTTTATTTTGGTCTATTATTATCCAATTCTATTCTAGTATTTAGTAGAATAGATATAATAACTAGGATTTTATAATTCGTTTAGGGGGGCGAGGGGTAATAGGTAAGATAAGAGTAAGGGTAAGAGTAAGAGTAAGAGTAAGGGTAAAGGTAAGGGTAATAGGAGATAGATAATATAGTTACTATATAATATATAACGGACTAACTATAGATAAGATATATATTTAAATTTCTTAGATTAACCTAAACGGAGAAAGGAAGAGAAGTATTATATAATAACTTCCTACCTAAGCCAATCTCCTAAGCTATATATCTTTACTTATATATAATACTTATACCTTTTATAATAGAGTATATAAGGGTAATTAGGGTCGGATAGATAACTACTGTCCTTAATATAATATATAAACTTAGCTCTATAACTAATATTATAATAGGTCTTAGTTATATAGAGGGTATTAAGACAGTTATTAATGTTTTTGCTTTTACGCTTAGCTACGGCATACCTTGCCTTAGTAGATTAAAGTAGTAATTCTGTTTGTTATAGCTAAGATTAGATAGCTTAAAGTTTTAGTATAAAAATTTCCTCTATGTCCTTAGATGCGGTAATCGCTGTCTATATAATGCTAATAGCGAAATCGCTTATAACGTCCAGCTTTATAAAGTCCTTAAGTTTAATAACCTCTTTAATATACTTGGCCGCTATTAAGGTGGTTATATTATATAATACTAAGTCGCCTATTAGGCTAAAGATATCCTTAATAATATTAGGAAACCCGTTTGCAGACTAGCTAGTTCCTAAAATATATTAGATTTTTATATTTATAAGCTCTTTTAGCTATAGTATATTATAGTAATTGGTAATTATATTAATATAGACGTAACGAAGTGTAATATAGGCCGTCGTCGGCCGTATTATTGTGTCTTTATTATCACTACCGCTATTATCTAGTTTAGATAGTAATAAGGCATTAGCGTTATTAATATTAGATCCTTACTCCTCCTTACTATCTCTATAATCCCTCTTATATATAAATTATATTATTCTCTTAACGGTGCCGGAATTAAACTCGTTAATATTTATAATGTTTATTACTACCTCCTACCCATTAGTTGGTTAGTTATGGTTAATTCTACTAAATATTTAGTTAGCTTTTACCTAAAAGCCTCTATTACAGGCAGCTGTAAGTATAGGAGATTAGGTATATATAATCGCTTTATAGACTTTAAACTCCAGCCCCTAGTATATAAGTTTTAAGTTGCTATATTTCTTACTATCTATAAGCTGCGCTAAGCTAAATAGAACACTCTTAGATAGTATATTTCTTTAGTTTTAACTATATTTTAAGTAATGTTTAAGGGAGTAATTTAGTATTAAATAGGACGATTAAAAATAAGAACTCTACTTTATTAAACATAGCTTTAGAGCCTCTATATATATATTAAGAAGTCATTATTAGCTCCGTCTAATCTGCGACGGATTTAGCTAGTTCGTTAGAGCTTTAAACGTCAGTCGCTTAACTAAGGACTAGTATAACTTCTAAAGTTCTAAAAAGGGTAAGTGGTGGTGTATACGGCCATAGTGCCTAAAAGTAGTTAGTGGTTATATAATAGAGGCTTAGTTAGAGGACGTGTTCCTATAGCTTAGGTTAAGGCTCTATACTCCTCTAAGCCATATTAAGCAAAGTTAAATAGTATTATATTCCTGCGTACCAGCCCGCTAATTACATTATTTTACTTTTTCCTTAACTATATGCTAATATAACTCGTATAATTACCCAGCTTATAAGATTAGCTATGCTTATATAGTTTATAAAATTAAATCTTAGGTTTTAAAAGACCACTTCTATATAGCCTTTCTATCTTTATTATAAAAGAAGTATATTTACACTAGATATTTTAGTAAGGCTAGGAGAAGAGAGCGTAGAGAGGGTGTTTAATTTTAGTGGGGGTTATAAGTATAGGTAAACGTGAAAGTGTAAGACGGGAAGGGCTTTAGGCTTAGTTATAGAATAATAGTAAATCGCTAGACTATTATATAAGCCGATAAGATCTTATATTCTCTAAACAAAATTAAGTAATTTAAGTAGCGTAGTTCCTCTATATAAACTTAAATTATTTCCTTTATAGAAGTACTATAGCTACTGTAAGCATTAGTAGAGCCTAGGACACTAATTAAACTATAAGGGAGGGCCTAGTAGCCCAGTTGGCTTTATTAAGTTCCTTAACCTCTTTATTTAATTACTTTAAAGCTTCCTTTTTACCTTCTATAAACTATATATCACCAGAAAGGCAATTAGATATTATCGCTTCTTTATTATAATTAAGTGCCGTTATAGCTAATATGCTACTATGGTAGCCCAGTATAGCTAAAGATATTTTAATAATTATATTATATATAGGAATCGTAGCCTAGCGAACATTAGGTGGAATATATAGAATGCCGATAATTTTATAAAGCTTTAAGATTTTAGGGACCTGCTCGCTTATAATATAGGCAATTACTTACCTTTACTTTATATAATTTGCCTTTATTCTATCTAATAAAGGTAATAACTTATTTTCTATCCTCCTTAAAAATCCTTTCCCCTGACTTCGGAACTTAATAGGCCGACCCTTAGCCTATATTAGATGTATCTATCACGATAATAGGTACCTAAAAGTAGCGATTAGATTACTAAAGATATAAAAGGGGTAGGTTACATACTGCCTACTTTAATAGGTGAGTTATTACTAGTCTTTAGAGGAGGTCTTTAAAGGTCTTAGAGGTTTATTTATATATTGTCTGTATAAGTAGAGGTTGTAAATCGTATTACGCGCAGAGTATATGCGGCAGGGGCCGTATAGCGTAGCGTAGGTCACCTGACTACCTACGGCCCGATAAATAGCCCGACCTTTACTACCCCTTTCTTTCTCTTTTGGTAGACGAAGAAAAAGACACGAATAAAATAAAGAACCAGAACTACTTATTGCAATTGCAGTACCCCCCCGGGTGATACTGACACTAATCAGTGATATTACAGATTAGAATCCGGTGTTATTACGAAGAGAGACAACACGCGATCGCTCCTACTAAGGCCCGTCGATCTTGTCGCGTTTGCTAAGGAGAACCCTTCCTACCAAGGCCCTGGGAACTCAAAAAACTGGCTCCTACTAAGGCTTCGTCCGGTTCGCGTCTATCACGCATACTAATACCCAGTACGACCTCTTTACTGAGCCAGTACATCTAGCAGTATTAGCAGCACCCAGTACCTACCTATAATCCCGACACCGTCTGCTACTTTACAGATCCGCTACGTCGAAAATCACGTTAATAACACGCCCTAAACGCTAGCGTATCCCCTCCCTTCCTACGGCCTTTGCAAGCCATGAATACTATAACCTATACCACGATCTACGCTAGTCATCATGTCCAACACAGGAATTAAACGTCTGAACTGGGCCAACGGAATAACCCTAACTAATAAGACTACTGCGGAAGATATTACTAACTACATTAACTTTAAAATTAAAGAGTATACTAAGTATAACTTTAAGGACAAGAGCTTATGGGAATTATACTAAGAGGACTTTAATAATTTTACGGTACAGATATTTAAAGACGCCGATAGGTCTGAACTTAAGGGACTTAAATAACTACTCCAATGTAATGGAGTATGGGTCTTTAATATAAAGAGCAAGTCAGTACTATAAGCACTATATAACGTCGCTCACAAGGACAACTGTACGGAATGGTTAGATATAGAAATCAGACTATTCATTAGTACTAAAGGACCTTTTAATTTATATATTATCAACTACCGTCTTAAATTACGTCCATTAACTCTAATATTGTCTGCCACTACCCCTAGGATACCTCAACCACCTATTATATCTATACCCTAGTAAGCTCCGCCTACGCAAGCCCCGTCCGCGTAAGCCTTATCCGCGCAAGCTCCGCCTATATAAGCCTCGTCCGCGCAAGCTCCGTCTAAGCAAGCTGCTCCATCCGCATAAGCTCCGCCTGCACAAGCTTCGTCCGCGCAAGCTCCGTCTACATAAGCTCCGCCCGCGCAAGCTCCGTCTACGCAAGCTCTATCCGCGCAAGCTCTGTCTACGTAAGCCCCATCCGCACAAGCTCCACCCACGTAAGCTCCGCTAGTTTTACCCTCTTCCTTAACTAAAGCTAAGGATCTACGGTAGCCAAGCTTATACAAACCTCCGCAACCTGCCCAGTAACGGTACAACTTAGCTCCAGCTGTCTTAAACAACCTTCCTCCTACGGCTGAGCTCCCTTTGCCTATAAACGTCACGGCTCCGCTTATAAACGTTACGGCTCCGCCTATAAATGTTACGGCTCCGCCTATAAACGTTACGGCCCCGCCTACAGACGTTACGGCTCCCTCTGCGAACGTCACGGTTCCCTCTACGAACGTCACAGCTCCCTCTATAAATACCCCTGTAACACCTCAACCACCTGTTGCATCTATACCCCAGCAACAGTACAATTTTTAGCAGCCTGCCCAGCACTGGCAGTATAACCCTTAGCAACCTAGCAAACAGCAGCATACCCTATTGCAATTTACCTAATAACAGCAACCAGACCTAGGAGGAGGAACAACCTTATATAATGCTTGGTTATCAGCCCTTCTACCTACTCTCCCCTATGGTCTGT
>Ga0307515_10008793_pt1 | contig 19615 bp, 29 predicted proteins | sample 17_EM_MG_FD_194513 | JGI IMG/M metagenome (GOLD analysis project Ga0307515, IMG submission 194513) | Populus trichocarpa ectomycorrhiza microbial communities from riparian zone in the Pacific Northwest, United States - 17_EM | ecosystem: Host-associated > Plants > Roots > Unclassified | place... | reverse complement strand
GCACTTCGGGAGAGGGCAGGCCAGGGTGCGAGATTCTAGGTACTCCGACCTGTCAACGAACATAGATCTCTTGCATCTAACGGGATGGTGGTCAGAGTGCGCGGGGATCAACGAGACAACAGCAAACTACTTTCTGCAGTGGAGAAGGATCGAAAAACAAGACAACTGCAGTTCCTCAAAAATCTGGAAGTAGTGTTGAGAGATGCCAATGTTGGCAACGAGGGAACCGGTTATGGCTTCAGGCGGATAAGTTTTCCACTCAGCGCCAACAACGTCAATAACAGAGGCGGTGCGACTTACTTCCAGGCTCTTTTCCAGTGTTGTCCGCAACACAACTCGGGCACATGATCGGGAACCGGTGTTCTTCCAACTTTGAGACGGCGTATGTCCTGAGACAATCCCTGCAGAACCCGTGACCGCAGTCTGGTACGCGGGCGACGTAATCCTCGGGATACTCGTCTGTGCACACCGCGCACGTAAACTTTGACGGTTGAACGTTTGCAAGTGCCTCTCGCTCACTCCATAAACGGGAGTTCTCATCATCGAACTTCTGTTGCAGTTCCGTTAAAATCAAGATTTCGTCATCGGCTACTAGAGGAGGGGACGGAGCTCGCGATGCAGAGCGGCTCCTCGGTGGGGCGGACGATTCGACTGGTCGTTCGTGTTTGCGCGATGGCAGTGGGGGCCACTCGACGTCCGGCTGGGGTTCGCCGCTGTAGTAGATAAGTGGAGCTGGAGGACCTGAAGTCCGGACCATAAGCACGGTCAGAAGTTGTTCGAATGGGACTGAACATACTTGGGCGATAGTCTGTGGGACTTGGAGAACTCTTGTTGTTCTTTCTCTTGCGGTTTTTTTTCCTTTTAGCGACAGGTATCCACCCGGGCTCAGAGGACTTTCTGGATGATGTAGGTGAACTTGGTGAGCTGTACGAGTACCGGCGTTCCTCTTCCGCCTTGGACTCGGCAGCCAGTAGGTCCTTCTGTAATGCAGCGTTTTGGAACTTGAGTTCTGCAACCTCGGCTTGCAATGCAAGGATAGTAAGACTCGACTCGATCATAGCTCTCTCGGCTTCGATAGCATCGGAATCAAACCGGGTCGTTTTCGCAACAAACAAGAGGCCTGAGAAGTTGGCCAGGAGTTGCGTCTGCCATTGTAGACTGTGGTCGGATAGAATGCTCTCGTCGACGGCCAGAAGGTTGTCGAGATAACGAGCTGTGACATCTATGGAAGTGCTGAAGGTAAACCCTGCGCCATCTGGGTGCTCCGGGCGTGGATGCGAGTCGAAGATCATAAACACATCTGCGTCGTCGGGAATCGATATCTTGACACAGGTGACTATCTCCGGGGGACGTGTGATGACGATCGCAGCGGATCTCTTTCCGCTCGTCACGAGACGGCTGCATGCGTTCGAAGTCGATAAGGGCGTGTCTGTGCAGCGGAGAGAGAGTTGCTCACGAGAGAACAGATCTGAACTTCTCGAAGCTCGGGAGACCAAATTCGGAAGACTCAAACTTCAGGGACTTCGAAAAGAGTGGAACCTTGTATATATCCTCGACCTCAAGATGAGAAGAGCTTGACCACTGAGCACAAATCGATGTAATTTCCTGGGAAAGGTAAGCGGTTGGGGGAGATTGTGGACACGACCTGGGACCTCTCACCTGGGCGGTTTTAGATCTCGTCACGAACTTGAGGAGATCTCTCCCCTTCGGGCCATCCTGCTCAGCTGCAAGAACGATACGTGTGCAGTTTAATGCCGCGAGCCCGCAAGCTGAGACACCGCCGACCTGGTACTGGCTGGTGCCGTGAGAGATCACCGTTCGTTCACCCGAGAGAATCTTAAGAATGATCGCGTCCGATTTACCAGAGTTCTTGCCGTTCTCCTTGGTCCCATTAACGACGGGAGTGGTCTGGGCTTCTGTACCATCGTCCATCGGTCTTGAACGATGCGGATCCGTCCTTCAGTGATGTCGAGAGTGAGGCTGCGAGGATGACCGTTTCGACTTGAGATTCACTTTCCTGCTTCGGGGGTCCTTACCCGGCTATCCTTCGCCTAATAATTCAATCGACAAAGTGTGGCTGCGGCTGACATTGCGTCACGAAATCGAAAAAGGCAGGTGTGGCTGGTCAGGAACTTTCGAGGTTCGCGTCTTATCGCTTTCGTTGCCTCTTCGTTCTCTACGCCATGGCAAATCTCAATCCTCCCCCGTTATTCTCTCCTATGAACACCGAAATCGATGCCGCAGATACTGGAGGCGTTATCATAACCCATGGTGAGATTTCTTGCCCGACGGTGGATCCAGAATATGTAGTGTTCAACTCCACATAGATCCCGGTCCTGACGCGACGAACGCCACAAGCCCGCCTCTGCCTGACCACGAGCCTATGGAATGGGTATAACTACACCTTTCCCTCTCCGATGCCGACCGGTTCTCATTATTTTTTTGCCCAAAACCGCAGGAGGTTGGGCCAAATCAAACTTTGGATTCAGACCCAGCACCTGTATTGGACAACGCTGGTACCGCAGACAGTAAACCAGCGCAAACTGTATGACCCTCGAACTTTCCCATCGATCCCCCATCTCTCGTGCTTATCCGTACGTCGACAGGGTCCCCAGACCGCGTTAACTACAACGGACACGGCACAAGACGATGTCCAGCCTCGCGGCACCAACGAGGTATATCCACTTGAGATTGGTCACAAGCATTCATTTCGTTAACCTCGCCGGTTAGGACGAGATCCTCCCCGAAAACAAAGCTAAAGTCAGTGGCGATACGGAAGCTGCTGTCGACTGCGCGTCGCCAAGTGACCCAAACGATTTGATGCACTCCGTCAAGGGGATGTATCGTATCCTGGATTTGATCAGCGAAACAGGCAGCGGTGGCCTAGGTGCGGCGCACATATCGGTTCTCGCCCTTTATCCTCCTCACCACGTACAACAGTGGAAAAGGTTATCATCGATCAAGAATCACTGAAGCATTTCATCAACACGGCCTCTCCTGGAGCTTATGTCTCCTTGACAAAGATCGATTTTCAGACACTCGATAATGCTAGCATCAAACCGGTTGGCGTGTACGGCAGCAAGGAAAGAATTGTGGATTTGCTCCTAGAAGTTGGAGCTATTGAACCACACCTGTCCGTGATTTCTGCCACTTCAAACGTGATTTTAGCGCGTCACTTATAACCCCATAGCGGAAATGCTCTTCTTGCAAGCGGGAATAGCTCTGCGACGCCACACCTTCGATCTGGCATTTATTTTGTTCAACCCTCGCACGACGATCCTCGGGTCTTTGTCGTCTACTGGCCTGAAGAAACTACTTGGGATGACGATGCCATCACCTCTGTGAAGCGGAACAGGGTGACGTTTATGAGGTGTTGTACACACCCTCCATATTGGGGGTCCTCGCTAATCAAGTTCTAACAGGTACCTGACAAAGATCGTCGATCAACTCTATTGTCTCATCTCCTCCGATCATGCATCTTTGTTAGAGTGGACAGGGGATGTCCAGGAGGAGCTGGAAATCGACGGGGAGGATTACGATCAAGTGGACCGCCTGTTTACCTTCGAGGTTACGAAAACTAACGAACAGGAGGAGAACGTCGTCCCAAGGCCAGGCATTACTGTGAGAAGGTTTCTGTCCACATTGGCCAACGCTAACGCCAAAGCAGGTCGACCTATCGATGTTGTTCCCTGAGCCTAGCGCTGCGGATGGACACCCAGTGAATCCCACGCCGATATTCCTCTCCGGAGAGAAAAGACAAGCCGTCCGCACCTCTACACTCATCCCCCCGGTGAAGAAGATTGAGATGGTTAACAAGGAGTGTAATCGCTTTCAGCTTCAGGACTATCTGTATGTCACTTCTAATCTATATAGCGCGACGGAGCTCACACCATCAAGGTCTAAATATTCATTTGACCTCGGCGAAGGCCTCGATGATGCCGCAGTGTCTCTCTTGATCAAACACGGCTTGGGCAGCAGGTTTCCTACTGTTTGTGATGCTTGGCTGTCCCGCGATGCCGAGAGCAAGGAGAGTGCTCGGAAGTGCACATTTGAGGGGAAGCAGAGCGTAGATGAGCAGCTCAAGAACGATCGGCCGTTCCTGGAGGATACCTTGGCGAGGGAAGTGACAAGGAGAATCTTGGATGCATATCCGTACGCCTCCCTTTTTAAGTTCCATCTGTAAAAAACGGAATCCTAATGCATCCATAGATCACTTGACTCGGAGGAGTTTTTCCCCAGGGCCAAAGGAGCAGACACTGAGGAAATTCCTTCAGGTATCGTATTCTCACTCCTGCCTTTCCAAATCTAATGGCGGGCATCAGACTCCACCAGCCTTGCGAACCTCCTTGGGTTATTCACGGGACTCCAGAAAGAACTTGATTTCACCATCAAGGAGGTTTTAGGCAAGGTGGCAAGCTCCACCTTCCAGCGTTCGAAGGAACGGGTCGCCATCGCCGAAGCCTTCTTCAACAAGAAGCCCGATCTTTCGGAGAATAACCGAAGGGAGCTCGTGGCCCTGATCAAGGGTTTAACTGATTCAAAGATGCTCAAGAATCGCCTCAAGGATTGGGAGTCATCTTCAACAGGAGGGTCATCATCTTTCTTTTCTGTCCTCAAGTCCCTCTTTGCCTCACAAGAGCAGACTTCAAAGAACGTTGATGAGGCCGTCCGTCGGAGCAGGGATATGGGTGACCGGGAGTTCCTTGCAGCCTTGCCGGAAAAGGTGTACAAGGAACCTCTCCTCGAAGAACTCACTCAGGATGTCATGAAGGAGGCACATCGGTACTTTCGGGATTTCATGAAGCAACGTCTCCCAAGGCTCTACTCTCGTGCTCACAACATCAAACAACAAACAATGTACCGTCAGATCGAACTAGGGGTGAATGAGCAAGACCGGAAGAGGAGGGAGTCTTCACGGAGTGACTGGTTCAATGACATCAAAATGGCGCAAGCTCAGGCGAATCCAGGGTGTGTTTATGTTGTCCGCAGGTGTACCTAACATTATTAAAACATATACTCTAGGTCCCAGGCCATGGTGCTCATCCACAGTGTTGAGGAGGTGAAGCGGTATGCATACAGCCAGTCTGGTAGGTCTCTGGATTCCTTAATTCTTACCATATATGCCTTACTCTCAACAGCATTCAAGTTTGTTGCTGAGGTCACACGACATACAGATGCTCTCCTTGAGTACAGGGTCCACAACCTGTTTTTAACATCCGACAGTAGGCAGGACTTACAACTGGACCCACATTCCATTCCATCTCTTCGTCTTGAACAGAGGTACTCATACCAATTCTGCTTACCTGCCAATTACACCATCCTGTGAGTCTGGTTCGTTCAGTTTGCAATGTATCTGACCTATTCTAGGCACCTCCAACTTCTTGAGAATGACAAACTGCTCCTCATCATTGATGACCATGGCGATAGCATCCTGGTTTACCTCAATTCACAACAAAGTATCAGTGCTGCAGTTTCCCGATCTCCACAAAAGAGTCTGCATAAGAGCAAGATTGGGGAGGCTTGCATATTCACCTTTGATGAGGTGAGGCGAACCCTTGCTGTCTGTGAAGCTACAAAGGTAGAATTCTCCCTTAAAAGCTTTTAGCAATTTTTGACCTTTTGTCACTTCCAGCTTCAGCTTCACATCTTCATCTTTGATGAGCAATACAACCAGCTCCAGAGTTCAGCAAGTGGCATTGATTTGGCACCTTGGTATTCTCCAGGGGTGTCGATCACTGCCATGTGTTTTGTTCATGGCAGTGAAGAGCTCCTGTTTGTTGGGACTGATTTGGTGGCAAGGATATATTCTCTGTTGACACAACAGTTTAGGTATGATTTTTATCATCGCCATATAGCCAAGCTGTTCAAGTATGCCTATAGGCCTGCTTCTGTGACATTGGATAAGCCTCCAACTGGTGTACACTCAACACCTGATGGGGCTTGCCTGTTGCTCTCATTCATGGTTGGGCCTAAACTTGTGCTCAATGCATATCACTGGGCAACATTTGGATCTACTGATGGCTATACCATTATCTGTCCAGATGCCTTTACAGAACCTTTGCTTGTGACTTCAATGGTCAGCAGAGCAAGTGTCCATGTGATATCCCTTGATTCCACCAACAAGGCCTGTTATTCATTGGCTTTGGACATCACAAAGAAGATTACAGACTTTACCTTCAGGGAGCATGGTGGGGCTGCCTCAAAGAGGAAATCAGCAAACACACTTCATAATTGTCTCATTGACTGTCATGAAGATGTGTGGACCCGGTTTCCTGTTCTTGCAGCAGTACAACGTCAGACCATCCTCTCCTCTGATGGACGTTGCCTCCCTAAGCTTGTATTCGTTGTGGATGGAGAGGAACACCACCAGCGTGTTAGCCCTCACTTCCTGGAGATGAAACACAGGTTTTACCAGAAGACACACAAGCCACTCAGTGATGATCTCAAGAATATGGAGGTCACAGCTCAGGACTTTGAACAGTTCCTGCACTCTCCAGACTGGGATAAGTCTGTTTTCTGTGTAGGCGAGTGGCTGGTCAACATTATCTGCCTTGTGTGTGATATTGAATATTATACCTCTGAGATCTACTCATGAAAATTTCCAGATCCCAATCCACATTGCTGTTACACGGGACAACATATTCCTGCCATTGAAGGATGGTGTTTCATCAGCAGAGCATGAACACTCATTGCTTGGGGCAGAAGTCAGCCAGATTGTTGATACCCTTTCCTTGGGTTGGTATGAATCAATCTTCCAGTCATACATGGCTCAGAAGGTCAGAAATCTCTAAATGGCTATCGTCTCATTACTTATATTTATATGCAGCCAGTAAAAGTTGTTTCTTCTGTAAGGGGCTATTCTTCTGAAAGATTATCACTTACCTCTGTGGAAGATGGGTGAACAATCTGTTGGCAAGAGTTTTGCCTTGAACCATCTTGTGGATACTTCATTTGCTGGAAGTGCAATGAGGACAACTGGTAAATCCTCTCATATCTGTTGAACATATGGATTCAATTCTAACCTCTACTATAGAAGGGGTATGGTTATCAGTAACTCCAACCAAAGACTATCTTGTTGTTGCCCTGGATTTTGAAGGTTTGACTATTATCAGTTACTTAAGCCTAGGCTGATATATATGCCCATTAGGTGTTCATAGCATTGAGCGTTCAGCACAAGAAGACACTCTTTTAGTGTTGTTCAATACTGCAATCTCCAACATGGTAGGCACATTAATTTACTCATTCCATTTTTGAGTAAAAAGTCTGATTGTATATGCAGGTCCTTTTTAGGAATAACTTTGCCTTATCTCGTGATATTGCTGGGTTATTTCAGTCATTTCAATCTTCATCCACTGTACTAGACCCTGCTGCAAATCCCACCTTATTCCAGTCAAGGCTGATGATTATCATCAAGGTAGGTCTCAGGTGACATTTGTGGTTTGTACTAATGCAAGTTCCTCTAGGATGTTGTGGATGCTGACAAAAAGGATATTGTTCGAGAGTGAGATGATCACAGGATATATTGCAAACCTCTGACATTATCAAAAGGTTCTCACTGAAATTCCAAAAAATTGTGCAAGATGAACAGGATGCAAATTTCATCACAAAACTCCACCGTGGCAAACTTGACATTATCCCATGGCCAGTCATTGGCTCAAAACAATTCTACATGCTTTTTCCAACTATCCAGAGGCGCTTAGACCAACAAGAAGTGACTCACAAGACCGCAGGTGAATTTTTGCAGACATTGAAAACACTTATGGCAAAGTTGAAGGTCAGTTATTATTCTTCTGTGATAACCAGACCAATTTATCCCAATTTATAGGCAAATGATTGGGGGGCATTGTCACGTGGGCTACCCAATTTATTGAGAACCTCTAAGTCTACTAATGACCCTTTTGGCTACTCTAGAAAACCTTGTTGCACATCGTGCCCTTCAACTCCTGGATATGCTTCCAAAGGCTGTTTCACTTGGCATGAGTGATGCAGATGAGCCCCTGAAGGTTTGTTCTCACCACCCTATTTATTTATTGGATGTGTACTGACTAATAATTAAGAACCTTGACACCAATGAGCCTATTGACACTCAAGACACAGGAATGCAGTTCTATCTCTCTGGGAACAGTGGTACCAATGCTGTGGATAGGGAAGCTGTCCTCTATGCTCTATGTCAGAGTTGGAGTGAAACTTCTAGCCGGTTCAATACCTCTGAGGGTGACTGGGTTTCTGGGCTCTCTGACTATCTTGAGGCAATCACACAGATGAGGGCCACCCATGTCCAGAAATGGATATACCAGAACTTGGAGAGGTTCAAGGCCAGCCATGCAAGCCTAGAGACACTTAAAAGGGCTTGTGATACAGCTCTTGTTGAACTCAAGGAGAATGTTCACCTCTGCAAGGCACAGTGCTCATCTTGTGATCTGATGTGTCTTCAGAGCCGTGGCCATGATACCCAGCATGATTGCCAGACCTCACATCACTGTCCTCACCTGTGTGGGTTTAGTGATGACCATCCTGATGAGGAGAAGAAATGTGGATTCAGGTATAGCATTTCACACAATGAGTTTTTCCTTATTAACTCCTTTTTAGTGCTGGGCATTCAGGGGGACATGTGTATGCCTAGGGATTTCTACATAAGGTCACTACACTTACAATCCCAATCTTTAGGTGTGCTGTTGATGTTCACTTGTGTGGAGAACCCTGCAAACTCAAGGGCAAGAGGGGTTGTCTGGGTGAATGCACCAAGGTCTGAATGCACCTGCACATACCTGCCACAGGCTCTTGATAACCACCTAACAGCTTTCCAACCATGTGGATGGTGAACACATGTGCTTGGCACGAGTTCATGCTTGTGGGGAGGTAAGATCTTCAAAACCAATGGCAACAGGCTCTAAACCATCTCCAGCCTTGTGAACTTAGAGACATTCTGCTTCCTAACCGCTCAGGACACTACACCTGTAGTGGGACATGTGCTATTCCTAGGTTAGGAACCTCCAAGCTTATCTTACAACAGATGCTCACAATTCCGAATCAGTGATGAGGTGCATGACCAACATAGCTGTGATAAACGGATGTGTCCAATGCCATGTCAACTGTGCAAACGGTTATGTTCCAGCGCAGACCATCTGCACGGTCTCAAGAAGGACCAACTTCACCTCTGCGAGTGAGAGAATCGGTTCGGAAGTGCAATGCCTGTTTCTCACGATAACCATAGATTGAAACATTCCTGCTCCGCGTTGTGCACTGCTGAAGGGACGTGTGAAATCGAGACAACGCCCCAGTCGATCGAATCTACTTTCACAGGACGACACGAATCATTCCAGTATACCAAGGTGAGAAGATATGAGTTTTGTATGTCACCGCTGTGATCTAATAAATCAACAGTACTCGCAAGGTTTGGCCTTTCCCGAGTCCAGGGACCTTTTCTAACCACCTCCCTAGTTGCCAAACGACTTCCATGTGTCATTGCGATCCCCGAAGGAAGGCTCGAGCACCCAGGAACACACTGCCATTCAACTGATCGCAACGTGTTCCATTTCTGCGAGGCCCGGTAAATTCACCTACTATCGGATTCGCACATGACCTAATCAGTTCATAGTTGCGGAAACTGCGGATACTACTGTACACTTCCAAGAGGTACGTGTGCGAAGATTCTGACGCAATTGTCCTATCTCACGTTTCCGAAGGCCACCCACAGAAAGAACACGAAACTAGTCATGGGTCAATGTCAAGGGTGAAATGGTCGGTCGAAGGACCAGAGGATAATGCCTTTGAAGTCAACGGACACAAGTTCGCAACCAACGACGATGGCGCTCCGATGATGTGCAACCTCTACTGCACGGACCTCGGAAGACACGTCCACGTCGAATATTGTCGTTCCGGGGTTCCTGCGTCTTGCAGCGGAGCCGATATTCAGCACATTTCGACCAGGATGCTCCCTGAACCAGGCAAGGGCAAAGACTGGATTACCCATAACCTTCATTGGAAACGAATGGGTACGCCACCCAGCCCCCTCCTCACTCGTATTTTTGCTAACACCTCGGCAGGATTCAAAGGTATGTCGGCACGGCGTGGGCTTCGGCTTTACTAACAGAATCTGCAGATCCATACTCCAAGGACGACCAGGCCAAGTTTGGTAAATGGTGAGAACTCGCGCATTCCCAATTTTTGAAACTAACGGACGCGTCGATAGTGATCATATGTGCAGTGGTAAATCCTTTTACGCTCGCTCACGGGGTCGTGAATAAACCGTGTCCCAGGTCCGGAACATCATGCAACCGCGACGAACCCAGCACAGCCCTCCCATTGCACCTTGCCCGTGTTCCATCCCCCTGCGTCGGCGGATCAAGCTGCAGGGTTAGGCTACGTTTCGAATGACGGACACGTGTTCACGTGCAGAAACCCAGTGGTTTTGAGGCAGGCTTTCCATGTGTACGTTTCGGAGTGTCTTACGCTCAATTTTCAACGCCTCTAACAATGTATCAGCATCTTCGTAATTGACAGGTATGCTTACTCTCCTAAGAGTGGTATGAGTCCTAACCTGCTGTAGGTCCGGTTCCATGAGTTACACGGATCTCCGACCTCTCCCGAATACTCCGTCCACTGCCACGATCACTCGATACAACAACAACAGACTTGGTGCTGTGTTTTCGTCACTCCATGGATTCTGGACCTCCCGTCAGGCAGCTGTCAACGCTATTGGGCAAAACGCGGCCGTTGCTCGCAGAGATGCATACAGCATGATCTTGTTTGAAAGTTCGGCGACGACTTCTATCTCGAGCGATTTTACTAGCTCTCCAGATGATCTCTTAAACGGTATCGCAGCGAACCGAGCAGGAGGTGGGACCAACTACACGGGGGCTCTGGCTGCAGCACAGTCTGTCATGGTTCAACACTGGAGCAACGAGAGGTGCGTAATTCCTATGGGTCATTCCAGACGACGATTGACATCCCACAGGTCTCCTGTTCTCATCTTCCTCTCCGATGGCGAATGCACTGTATCGGATGCGACCGTTCGTTCGGTGTGCCGTGCCGCCATTGATCGCGGGTAAGCACTGTTTCCTCTTTAAATTCACTCGATTCAACATCGAACAGGAAACCTCTTTCATTCCACACGGTGTCTTTCGGACCTCACAACGAGACGTTGCGTCGCATGGCCCAGGTCGCTAGAGAGGTAGAAGCGACCGCTCCTAGGGACCCATTGCTCCCTCCCGACGCGCATGTGGAGTCCTCCTATGCAACCGCACTTGATTCTGTATGTTTCGATCATGTCATCCACATACCGAGGCTAACTTGTAGCAGGTTCGATTGGCGGAAACCTTCTTGGGACTGGCTAATTCCTTGCGAAAGACAAGGGGATCTTTGATACGTTGAAAGAGGCGGTGGTGTCGTGTTTTTGAAACGTTGTTGCCAAGAGTTCTTGAACCAATTTGTACGATCATCCTAAGGAAAATGTATTGCAATGAGAGTCGAGAAATGAGGAGTGCGCTTGATTGTAGGAACGACGGTGAACACAAACGTGGTGCTACACAAGTTGCCGGCTCCGGTATAAAAACCTTTACATCAAAGAGACGGAGAAGATGGAAGATATGTGGAATAGATGATAATAGGGAATATGCGAAGGCAAATACTAGCCTTCGAGGGCGGCGACGATTCCGTATGCCGCCCCAGCAGCGGCTCCTCCGACCATTAGGGTGCTGAACGCGCCCCATATATAAGAACGGATCCCTCCTTCGGCGGTAGCGGCGCCGGTAACCCGGGCTTTCACCACACCGAAAATTAACAACACCGTTCCGGTCAAGACACACGAGTAAATGAGAGCCTTGAAGGTTTTCTGAATGAAGAAATAGGGGAGTAATGGGATGAAGCCGCCGACCAGGTAACCGAGGCCGATAGTGAATGCAGAGATGTACATTCGCTTGTCCGGGATCTCCTCTGAAGTCCATAGGAACACCGTAAGGAAGAATGGTCGATATTTCCATCCGCAGAATTTGACGCACCGAGACCCTCCCCGAATTTTATCAAGAACGCAGTCACACCAACATCCTTGCTCCACTTCAAACCACCGTCCTCTATGGTCAAAGGCCGGGAGTCAGACCCTTGGCCCTCAGACTCCAACTCAAGATCGAGCAAACATTTTGCTACTGAGCTGCAAAGCTTTTCGTCCACACCGACCGGGCCGAGGACCTGAGCGACTTCGCGTTGTATCTCTCCGTGGCAGCTACGCTTGACGCGAGCAGCAGTCGACCTCCGTTGGTAGCGATAATAATCCCGTTCAGATTGAGATGCCAAGAAACCACCGATACCCATGGAGATCGCCCCAGCAATGAGCTCCGCAATACCTCCCAAGACGACGAGCCTCGAATCTCCTAGTGACGAGAGACCGGCAGTCAAAGCGAATGGTACGGTGAGTCCATCTGAGAGACCAATGACGCTATACGGAGGCCGGTTAGCTCACGCAGACAAAGCGCCGAGGGTATGACAAGGGGAACGCACACATCTCGGACAATGTCCGGATCGACGAGCTGACGTTCATCCACCCCAATTAACTCCCTACAACAAACACCATCCCTATCGTCGCCGTGGGCTGAACACCTCACTTGCAACGGTACGTTGGGCATGTCAGGACCAGGAGCCTCCTCAACGGACCAAATTGGGGGTTGGTTATTGTGAACTCCGTTGAGCTCGACCCTTGATCGTCTGTTTGGGAGAGGAACGGACGGTGCGGCTGTCTGCTGCTGCTCTGGTTGGGATGCCATTGGTGGTGGAGGGGAGGAAAGGCGAGTTCGAGGTTGACTGAGTTGAGAGCCGAGGCGGGTATTACATCATCCGACACCGTGGTCCCAGCCACTCAGAATGAGGGAATAACACACCCAGGCCCAAAAAAAAAAAAGGATTGTTGATCTAGTTCGGAAGAATGGAAACTAAGAAAGGTCACATATATCTACACGTGCAAAAGTTCCCAGCCAGCTCCGGTACATCACAAGAACGAAGAAACCTTCACGGCCTTCTTAACAGCAGCAGAATTCCCCTCGTTGAACTTGTAACTGACTATTGGGACCAGATTCGCAGTCTTGGTTAGGCTGACCTTGGAGGCTGGTTTCGACGCGGGTTTCGCCTCGATCGGTCTACCAAAGAAATCCGTCGGGGGCTGGAACGGGGTCAATGTCAAACATCAGTGATGACCGGTGCGTAACTCACTCTGTCCGCAATGTCAATCTTCCTGTCCACTTTCTGCCTCTTGTTCCCGGAGTCGGGTGTCACAGATGAGAGGCCTTCCTCAGTGGGTTCTTCTCGTAATCTAGGCGCCCGCATGTGAGTGTTGAGTCATATCCAGATTGAAATCCACCCACCTCTTTCCGAAAAGGCCTTTCCGTTCTGGTTTGCCCATAAAAACACCACCTGTCTGTCGCGAGGAAACTCTCGCGTCAATCTTCGGAGAGAATATGAGCCGGTGTTCCCCAAAGGGGTGAGAATTCAAACACACACCTCATTCGCGACCAACTGCCGGATGGCATACCGCGAAATCGCGATATCGCTCGACCGTTTCCCATCGTAGGTAACGAACACGTCAACGGGGCTGCAACGAGGGTTGAGATACTTTCTCAGACCCATGAACTGTACGTACGGATCAAGACGATAAACCAGCGACCCATCCTCGGCCTTATCTTGGACGAACCGCAGGTCTAGCGCGACCATCAAGTCGACGAGCCGATTCAATACAGCCTTCTCTTCCGGTTTGATGATTTGGCTGTTAACCTGATCATATCTTCAGCGTCGAGGTGCAAAACAGATCAAAATGTCCACTTACAGGACGCAATGGTGGGGAAATAATCCGGTTGATATATGGGGACAACTCGAGTCGGAGGATTTGTTCGCTCAAGAGGTGCCTGAAACATCCAGCTTCCCGTCTGCAGGCACTCCTGAGGCATTTCGACAAGGACTTGTAGATCTCTTCGTGTGCCTTCGTCTTTGTATAATTCTACAAAGGCAGATCAGGACTCATACTTCATTCACCCTAGTAAACGAGCGCCATACCTCCCAGTCCGCCTTCGGTCGCTCCACCTTGTGTGCCCCACGTTCTTGGAACAAAGGATAAAACGGAACGACCATGTAAGGCAGGTAAGTCATGAGTCCGTATTCCCTTTCTGAGCGCATCCCATTGGAAAGTAGATCGTAATTCCCCAGCCATTCAATGGCTTTCGAGTACTTCGCAAACGTACTGTCGTGCTTGTTGAGGTTTGGATAATGCTCGAAACAACCTGGAGAGTGTTTAAGTGAGAGGTTGTTTAAAGTCTACACCAAGGAACCTCACCAAGTGCAACCTTATCCGGGGCCCCCGTGCTCTCGATAGTTCGGGCCAGCCGAGCAACGTATCTCGACTGCTCCTCCTCGGTCATCCCAAGATCTTTCACTCGCTTCCTTTGTAGCGGACAGAACAGGTCATTCAGGACGGATATCTGGGAAGCATCCGCTTCTTTCATTCCATGTGTCGCTTTCCTGACCACGACCTCGGTCACCTCTGCTCCCCGCCGTTTCAAAAACTGGAGAGAAATGTCAGCCAACGGTTTTTAAGACACTCAGCGTACAAGAGAATGCATACCTGAAGGGTATTCAAGCATCCTCTGAGATCACCCTGAGCAATCCCAACCAAAGCCGTCAGTGCTCTCGAGTCCGCCTTCAGCCGTTCCCCCTCACAAATCTCTCGAAGTCGCTTCACGAGATGGACATCAGCGGTCCTCGCCAATCGGATGATACGAGCGTGTGCCCGCAGCTTCGTCAGCGAGGAAGCGTACAAATCATTGCAAATGCAGATTATTGGTCGCAGTATCGGTCTTCGTTCCGATTTATCATTCTTCTGACCTGCGTGCACGTTAGATAACTCGACGATAGCGAGGTGACGGGTATAAGGTCCCACGCTTCTTCTTGGGGTTGTCTTGCGTCAGAGCGATGAGCTTCTGGATAAAACCTGTCGACTTTCAACGGTTATCAGGACCTACAAAACGTGGGATAGGAAATCCAACGAGACGCACGCTGTCTCCCGCTCCAGTTGCTCCGTCAATCTCATCGACGACGACCAGGACGGGTTTTGAACTTCCTATCGCAGCGCCGGACTCTAATGTAGGGCGTATTCTGTCATCTACCACTGTGCCCGAACGAGCATCACTAACACATTACGAATGCGTGAGCTCCCCCACATCGCTTTCCTGAGTCCAACTACGGACCTTGCGTTTATCTCGAAAACCTTGTACCCTGCCTGTTTCGCAACGATATGCGCCAACGTCGTCTTTCCCAAGCCTGGCGGCCCAGAGATTAACAACAACTAACAGAAGCGCCAAGTGAGAAACAAAGGGGCAATGTAGAGGGAATGTAATCGGTTCACCTTCTCTCGAGGCCGCCGGTACTCATCAAAATGCTGACCGTCTTCCGCCATCTTGTGTTTTCCTTTCGACCTTCCAAACACGCAGTAATCCCATTCCTTCACCCATGCCATGACCTCTCGATGTACCCTATCATCACCCAAGAGATCCGTATATTGTTGCGGACGGTACCTGTCCACCCAAAGCTCGTCGTTGACCTTGGAAGAGGAGGGAGCAAATTCCGAGGTGTGTTGTGTATTACTAGTGGGATCTGGGGCAGAGACAGCGAGTTCGTCCATCAGCCGGTGGAGTGGAACGTCCAGGAGGTCCATGGACTTTCCCGCGGCAGTAGTTCTCTAATGCCTCACTTCGTGAGAAGTGGTGCCCTCTGCAAAAAGATTGAGGTGACCAAATACCTTCTTAGTCCTATCGGATCGCGCCCTCTTCTTAATGAAGACAAGTTTTCCTTCGAAAGTCGTCGCTCGGATCGAAGGACCAGCATAACCGGTGTCGGACAACAGACCCGAATTTTGGGTGAAGGTAGATTCAACCAGAGTTTGCGAATCAGAAAAGTGGCTCCCTAGCACACTTAGGAGCGTCGAAGAGGTTTGACCTGGGCACACGAAACCGCAGATGAGCTTCAAATCGGCCGCGGAGGTGATCAGAAGAGATAACCATACTCGTCATCTGAGTCGGGCCATCCAAAAGTCCATTAGACATAAACGTAGACAATTCGTCGTCATCAGTGGATCCAATATCATCCGCGCGAGCGGCCCAAGGGGGACTCTGCGTGGAAGACGCGTCCCCCCCTTCATCGCCATCACCACTTCCTCCGAACGGTCCAGTGTCAAGCAATCCGTTCGGAGTAAACTTCGCTGTATGGTTCGCGTTCGATAGCAGAGAGGATCCCAGCAAAAGATTAGGTTCGCCAAAAGGTTCGAGGTCTGGCGCAGCCATCTTCAATGAGGGTATCTTGTGAGTTACACGGTATCCGAAGCCTGGTGGGCGTGACGCGACGCGTTTGATCGCTCGGAGTTTGCCGTCTCAACCGCCGTAGTTTACAGAAGGACGTATACTACACAACCAGAACTAAGTTTACAGGGTCGTCAAAAGGTAGTAGGAGAAAGCGTTGAGAGGTATTGAGGCCTCCCCCGAGTGATCGTCGTGACCTGAGATTCAGAACGATTTCCTTCTCATACTTCATACAAAGGTTCACGGCATAGAGGTATGCCTCCTTCAAAGAGGGGCAAATGAAAGGGAAACGAGACTCGAGGACCAGTACATCATCTCCGTTTAGTTGATGAACGACGGGATGTATGACCGTCGCATACTGTTTCCGATGTACAAGTACTGCAATGTACTTGGGAGTTGAAACGACAGGAAGAACGCCACGGAGCTCTACGGAGGAGGGAGAAAATTCGAGGTGTCAGTTCGCGATTGACAGAATGAAACGAGTCTACTGCACCTCAGTCGTGTGAGACTCGAGCGACCGGGCGTTGGCCCCCAAGCCACTCCCCTCACATCCACGCTCAAAGCGGTTATGTGAAGAGTGGTAACATCCGGATGACCATGTCCGCTGCGATGGCGACTTCCGTGCTGCTGCTCTCCCGTCTCGCATGACTGATCCTCGGAGAGAACTCGATCGTGGTGACCGTATGTGCGATCTGCTCTTGTGTACCAAACTGCATACGCTCGGTGATCCGTTCCAGACAATCTCTACGACACGTCAAACGACCGGAAGTAGGGTGTTGACCACAGATTGGATGGATGACGATGTGTTGGAACAAGAAGGGTTGAGCGAGGGCTGCGAACGATTTCTGGAGGTATTCCTTCGTACTCTACCGGTTCGCGTTTCTGTCGGGGACGAGCGGCATAACGAGCCTTCAAGGCAATAACCCGATAGTGGCTGAATCTGGTGACCATCGACGTCATGATTTTGGCGCGAAGGATGATTGATCTCGCGCTCAAGACTCCTGGCTTTGTTCAATCGTATCGGCTCACACGCGAGACAATTGTGGACGATTGGCATATCGATGGAACTGGGGGAGAAAGTAGTGGTGTGATGGCACAAGTGACGAGCTTATTGATGTGGAAACCGCCCGTGACGAAGTATGACGGAGATAACGGACTAGACTCCAGCCCAGGCTAACGTCGGATCTCCATCACAGGCTAGAATATTAAGGTCCATAGCCGACAAGTGGCAGAGCCCGGGATGCAGGTGGGTCTGTTCTGTATTATCACGAAGACGGTATTCCTGTGGGGTGGGAGAGAGCTGGAGAATTGGACCGCTAACGCCCACAGCTCACCTGATTCCCTCCACTTCAATCACGCTGTGTAATATTCTTGTTCTTATGATCCTGGCGGCCGAGAGGGAAGAGGTCCTTTCGTTTTATCAACTGTTGGCTGAGAGACAGGACCCCAACTAAACCGGGGAAAGGTCCGATCCCTGCTGAACGAAAAACCGATATAAACGATCCGTACTCATATCCTGTTCCAGGCCCGGCCCGAAACATGGGTATGAGACCCCAGAAAGCTCGCTCCAAATTGTCCGCACCAGTATCAGACCTCGGAACACCCTGGATTTTTCAAATTTATCTCTAGGGTCCGCCTAGCGAAGATACGTGCTTCATAAGTCATCACTAATCCTCCCGAATGATATTTGCCCCCGTATATGCGCACAGCTAAATGACTTATGGGGAGATGTGTGGGTCAGAGTGGACGCGGGATATCGATAAGCCAGTGACCGGTGGTGGCCCTTCAGCGCTCAGCGCTTCATCCTCAGCGACCGTGGAACATCCTGGAGGAGGCACCCGTAAAGGCGTTATCAGAGTTCCGTCCGCACGATCGTGTGATCCGGACTGGGGATCTGGCTGCTGGCTCTGAAGAATGGTGGGAAAGGTAAGTCTAAGCTTTCGGCCCGAAATTCACCCGGACTGATCCACTTCTTGCGTCAAACTCGCTCCCAGCTGTGTGCATCGGAAACACTGTATTCCTCGCTTTTGCCATCTTATTCAACCCTTTCGTTATTGTATAACGTAGGTCCCAACATTCTATCACCTCAATGGATCTGAATGGCGGAGAATTGGCATGAATGGGATCAAAGAAGAGGAAGAAGTGAACAAGAAGACGATGCCCCTTTTCCTGATGCGCCTTCGCCGGGGTCCTCGGGAGGCGGACGACCGTAATTTCGTGTCAATTTGGTGCTGTTTTTACCCATGATTCATTACAGGGTTTTGCTCGACTCCTTGTTTCATTGTGGCACCAGGCTTGACTCGACGAGTGCAAGTGGTTGGAACCGGTTGGAAGCTGGCTCTCGCTTGGCTACAGACATATGTCCCCGTGGTTATCGTTGAGGACTCTCTGGCTCCTTTCGCATCGGTGGTGGGCGCCGTCGCCCGTCGGCGCCACTGGTAGTGAAGAACCTTTTTGGCGGGGCGCACAATCAGACTCAGTGCTGGGTACTGATGTCCCAGGAATTACCCCTGGCCGCGAAGCTTCGTTACCGCTCAGCTCCCAGAAGGTCAAGAACCCGAGGCTATCTCCTGAAACGTCGCACGCGAACCAAGGCGGTCGCTCCTACAGGAGGATTCTATTGTAGATCCTGATCGCCATATTCGCGCCATCGCAACCCCGCCACGTCTAATCCCCCTTAGAACCGCGCGGACGCTCGAGAAGTACGTGAGGGCGGCCCCCGGGTAAGAAGAAATCAAGTTCTGGCGAATCCCAAGTTGTATGAAAGCGACATGGGGGGATGGAGGCTACTCCTGATTGGCCCGCGCCCCCTCTCATCATATCTAGGGCGTCAGGTGTCCTCATTGGTCGGAGCCCCCGAAAGAGGAACCGAAAGGGGCAACTCACCCCCCCTGAATATTGAATGACGAATCACGAGCATTACTGATGGCAACGGTGCGCGTGCCTGGAGCCGCAACTATGTCGCTACATCTGTGATCGTCAGTGGTGTTACGTGGTCTGTTTGAGGAGACCACATAGGGGCCGCGCTGTGTCCAAAACACAACGCCGATCAGCACTGCCCGTGAGCTGGGAGAAAGCATCGCCCGGAGGGAACTGAGATAAAACGTTATCTGATGAGTTCGCGAGCGGACAGCCAGTGATCCCCGACTCCGACAGGAGGAGGGTTTTGTCCGGGATGAAACGTATCGACCTCACGCTTGACGATGTGTGCCGTGCCGATCGCGCCGGCCGGATCATCCGGTTCAAAGGCTCAGCGCTCAGTGAGTAGTAGTTTGTATATCCCC
>Ga0307515_10008792_pt1 | contig 19617 bp, 19 predicted proteins | sample 17_EM_MG_FD_194513 | JGI IMG/M metagenome (GOLD analysis project Ga0307515, IMG submission 194513) | Populus trichocarpa ectomycorrhiza microbial communities from riparian zone in the Pacific Northwest, United States - 17_EM | ecosystem: Host-associated > Plants > Roots > Unclassified | place... | reverse complement strand
GTATATATTGGTGATATGCTGGACCTAGAGGATGCTATGGAGCATGGAAAAGGGAAGGAAGGGGTTAGTAGTCAACCCCCCAGTAGTGACTAGGTCAGGGAGAGTGGTTAAGACAGGTCATTTGGGTCAATAAATGCCACCCGCGGGTGGTCGGTTTCCCAGTCATGGGCGGTCACCCGGTAAAATACGTTACAATGAGAGGGCATTTGGAGTTTCTGGTGGCCTGCTGGAAATGTAACTGAAAAGACCCTGGTGATATTCATGGTTGAAGTACATCACAATCACTGGAGAGAGGCGCTTCCAAGAAGTAGCCAATACCAGCAATGAAGGATCTACGGCGTACTTACAGAAAAAGACATCTACCTTGACCATCGCCATTTGCTCTCGCCGGTGAGTTCTAGTATTGGGAAATAGATTGGCGAGCTGTTCTGCTTAGTTGTGGGTATAGTTGAAGCACGTAGTAAAAATACGAGGAGGCTCCGTGGAAGGTCGATTGAGTGTTGGGAATAAGATAGCATTATCCACCAATGTAGCCTGCTTCACCTCATGCGCTTCTATTTCTTTCAAAGCTGCAGCTTCTTCAGATGCTTCCTCTTCTGCTACACCGGGAAAAATGACCTTGCGCGATGCGCAGTTCATAGAGAAGCTGTTTTTCGGACGGTATTCCATAGGATATTTGACACGTGGTAACTATGAAGTCCTATGGACCTAGATGATAACTATGATACACAGGCAAATATCTGCGCTCGATACAATACATGACGCTGCATACGGCACACTTGACTCCATGCTTCCAAACGCACTTGATTGCACGCCCCCAAGCATACTCCCAAGCACGCTCTCAAGCACGCTCCCAAGTATGCTCTGAAGTACGCTCTCAAGTATGTCCTTAAGCTCACTTGACTATACCCTCTCCAGTACACTCAGTTGTACGTTCCCAAGCTCGCTTGATTACACGCTCCCAAGTAAGCTCCCAAGTACGCTCCCGATTGCGCACTCCTTGACTGTACGCTCCCCAGAAGTGCTCTTGAGTGCAAGTTATCAAGCGCACTAGAATGTAGAGACTCGCGGGGTGGCAGGCGCCGGGCGCGGTGTGGCAGACGGGGTATGGTGGGCAGCCGAAATCACGACGGTCGATTTCATGGATGCACAGGCTACTGGCAGCGGAGTAGCGGCTGGGAGGGGTGGCGGCTGGTGACCAAAATCATGACGTCGGTCGATTTATTGGCATGAACCTTATCTTCAGATGCGATAGGATCTCACGATGTTTCATGGCTATAGTGTTGATAATTTCAGCCATCTCTCTCCTTAGGCAACAGTGAAAAATTAGATCTTGGGAAAGCAGATCACCGATCCAGTTTTTCCAGCGGAATCTGCAACCTGATTCCCATCAATTTTGGACGTATGTAGGCGCACACATTCAGTCCTGCCAGTAGGCTGCTCATGCTGCTCATGGTGATGGTGATCACTGAGCCAGCCAGTAGTGGAGCTGTGGGGGCACTTAAACGAGTAGATTGGCTACGTCAATGTCAAGCTTCCGCAGACTAGGACTTTCCCATCGGCTCGAAGCTTCCGTCGCCCAAAACTTCCGGTGGAAAAAGCTTTTCACCCTGAAGCGCTCTCTAGCGGGCTCTCTAGCGGGCTCTCAAACAGGCTTTAAAGTGCTCTTTTTAGCACGCTCTCAAGTGTCCATTCAGAGATAGTATCGATTGTGTGCAGTACCAGCGGAAGCCTGTCGGCAGTAAAGGCTTGTATAGGTCCATAGACTTTGCAGGCCGTAAATGCTTCCATAGGTCCACGCGCAGTCTATAGTCGATTTGCATTTTTGCTGGTGTACCACCGCGGCCTCCGCATCTCTCCCTGCTGCTGCCGTAGTTTTGCTCTCATCCTGAGCGTCAGGATTCTGATTCTGTCGCTTTGCACTATCATCGGGTGCTGCTCCGGGGATACATTCGTCCCATAATCGCTTGCGCTCAATTGTATCGGGAAGGTTAGTCGCAAGAGGGTCTTTGGATTCTGCTTTTTCTGATCAAACTTTTCTTTGCGTTTGGATGTTGCAAGGGCAGATTTTATGCGGATATTATGGGCTTGTCTGTGGATCTTGTTGGGGATCCGGAAGGTCTTGTAGGTGTTTTGTGATGTCGAAGTCTTTTTATCTTGACCATAGTTGCGATGGTGTGTTGCGGTAAGTGGTGGTTTGTCGTGGTTGAATGTCACACAACAGAAAAGTCCGGGATTAAGCTAGACAAGACCTCTAGATAGCGTTTTTTATTTTATTTTATTTTTCATTTTCAATTTGGCTTTTTTTATTTTATTTTTGTTCTCGTTGTAATTCCAAAAAGGCTGTTAGAGGAACCGAGTGACAATGAAACACCGACCCCTCCCACTCCCCCGCTTCCGCTTGAAATTGTTGCTCCCTCCTCGTCAATATTTCTACTCGTCTGCAGCTACATTCACCCTCCCTCAACCCTGCCCCCGCCCTCTCAATAAGAGTCACCCACTTTACTCATTGCCTTCGTTTCAAGTTGCTTGCCCAGTAACCTGTCACAGACTTGGTCGGTTCTCAACAACATCCCTCATCAACAGGAAATTCATATCACCCGCTCCACCCAAGAACTCACCACCGCAGGCCATCATGGCAACCACAAAAACTGGACAGCCGCTCGACCGTGGTACTCTAGATATCCTTTTGCGTCGCCGTCTCTTCTACACTCCCTCATTCGAGATCTACGGTGGGGTTTCCGGTCTCTACGATTATGGCCCTCCTGGCTGTGCCCTTCAGGCCAACATCGTCGATAGCTGGAGAAAGCACTTTGTGCTCGAGGAAGACATGATGGAGGTTGATTGTACCATGCTTACTCCTCACGAGGTACTCAAAACTTCTGGCCACGTCGATAAGTTCGCAGATTGGATGTGCAAGGACCCCAAGTCTGGGGAGATCTTCCGGGCAGATCATCTTGTTGAGGAGGTGCTGGAAGCTAGGTTGAAAGGTGATAAGGATGCGAGAGGCATCAAAGTTGAGGAGGAGGCGGAGAGTGACGATAAGAAGAAAAAGAAGAAGAAGGTCAAGGAGATCAGAGCCGTCAAGTTGGATGATGCTGTTGTGCAGGAATATGAAGAGACTCTTGCAAAGGTAAATGCTGCGAATTTGCTTTTGGCTGTGTGTATTGAAGTTTTCCATTGGATATCTCACATCACTCGTTGCTTGTTGACTGTGCTGTAAACTGACAAGCAAAACTAGATTGACAACTACGATGGCGGGGAACTCGGGGAGCTCATCAAGAAACACAAAATCACAAATCCAGCTAACGGAAATCTTCTGGAGCCTCCCATATCGTTCAACCTCATGTTCTCAACCTCAATTGGCCCATCCGCCAACCTCCCTGGTTACCTGCGCCCCGAAACTGCCCAGGGTCAATTTCTAACATTCTCAAAGCTTCTTGAATTCAACAATGCAAAGATGCCTTTCGCTTCGGCGTCCATCGGAAAGTCCTTCCGTAACGAGATTTCTCCCAAATCTGGCCTCCTCCGTGTCCGCGAATTTTTAATGGCGGAAATTGAACACTTTGTTGACCCAAACAAAAAGTATCACCCCCGGTTCGCCGAAGTTGCCGACACTGTCAGCTTGCGTTTCCTGAACCGTCATGTACAACAATCAGGGAAGACTACTCTCATTTCCAAGACTGTTGGTGAGGCTGTCAAGGAAGGCATGGTGGACAATGAGACGCTTGGATACTTCCTTGCTCGCATCTTCCTGTTCTTGACTGAAATTGGTGTTGACCCGGAAAAGCTTCGTTTCCGTCAACACATGCCCAACGAGATGGCGCATTATGCTGCCGACTGCTGGGATGCCGAGCTGTTGACTTCATATGGCTGGGTCGAATGTGTTGGCTGTGCCGACCGCTCTGCATACGATCTGACCGTCCACTCCAAGAGGACCGGTCAGCCCTTGATCGTACGTGAGACCCTAGAAGAGCCTATTGTTTGGGAAGAGTGGGATATCGATGTCGACAAGAAATGGATGGGCCCCCGTTTCAGGAAGGATGCAAAGAAGGTTGAGGAAGCAATTGCTGCTATTCCTCAGCCAGAGCGCGAGATCCTTGCTGCGGTTCAGAAGGACGGCCAGCCAGTCAAGGTCACCGTGGATGGCCTTGGCGAGGTTGAGCTTGAGAAGGTTGAAATTGTCAAGCGCCAGAAGCAACAGTACATCCGCGAGTACACACCCAATGTTATTGAACCTTCTTTCGGTATCGGTCGTATTTTGTATTCCCTGATCGAGCACATCTTCTACACTCGCCCAGAGGACGCAACTCGTGGTGTTCTTGCATTCCCCCCCAAGCTTGCACCCACGAAAGTGCTCATCGTTCCCCTATCTGGAAATAAGGAGTTCAATCCGATAGTTGATAAGATTTCTCGGGCTATGAGGAAAGAGGGGATTGCGAATCGTATCGACGATTCCAGCGCAACCATCGGAAAGAGGTATGCTAGAAACGACGAGCTTGGTACTCCATTCGGTGTTACGGTTGACTTCCAGACGTTGAAGGATGGCACTATCACCTTGAGAGAGCGTGACAGCATGAAGCAGATTCGCAGCAGTGTTGACAAAATTGTTGAGGTCGTGAGGAATATGGTTGACATGAAAGAGAGTTGGGAAAAGGTTCTTGAACGGTTTGGAGAATTTCAGGGTCAGGAGCTGGAGTAAACGTACTTGCCTATAAAGCCGCTGTGGTTTTGTTTTGTTTAATGGTCTGTTGATTGAGCGGATATACCATCAATCTAGTGGCGCGGGTTTTAGACCAGTGAGTTTTCTCTACTAGAGGGTAGTTACTTAAGTACATATAAAAAAGTTGTCCCCCCGTTCGGTTTGTGGCCGTTCTACCCACAGATATGGCCCAAACAGTGAAGTCTGAATACATAGTCAGAGAACGAGTGATTGCGGGTTTCAATTTAGAATGCGGGCGACGGGTAGTTGGTGTAACAGAAAAAAATCTAGCGGGTATCTGCATCGAAGTTTATTTGAACGGCAATCAGTGATTGAAATTAGTCTACCTCTTACCAGCTCAATTCCATTTTCTGTGTAGGTCGTCTCTAGAGTGCTTACTTTCTGAACTATCCAACCGAGTACTCTACGCTCTCTACTCCCTCTGCTCTAGGTACTGTTATTCACGCCAATTTTTAGTCACTATTCCAACCCGATTTTAGGCATGTCATTCCTTCTCCGCTCTCCTCGAGTCGGCGCAAATTTTTGCACTTTCCTCCGCACTGTCTCATTTTCACGATTCTACGCAACCAACGCAAAATATACTAAATATGTGCCTGTCTCTGGGTCGTATCCAAAGGGGTTCAACGTCGGCGGAATCCACTGTGGTGTTAAGAAGGACGGAAAATCACTTGATCTAGCACTCGTCACCTCCGAGCTTCCATGTACCGCGGCAGCCGTGTTCACCAAGAACGTTTTCAAGGCTGCGCCTGTTATTGTGAGCCGGGCTATGTTGGATTCCCGGATCGGACAGGGTGTGAGGGGTCTTGTCGCTAATAGCGGGTGCGCAAATGCTGTGACTGGGAAGGGTGGCATGGAGGATGCCGAGGCGATGGGGAAGACAGTGGACCGGCTCATCGGAGAGGAGAAGGCGGCAACTATCGTGATGTCGACGGGTGTTATCGGGCAGCGGTATTGCTTCTTCCCATTTACGCTGATTCGCTACTGACACACGAGATAAGTTTGCCAATCCAGAAAATCTTGAGCGGCATTCCTACGGCGTTCAAGCAGCTTGGCCAATCGCACGAAGCATGGCTTTCCATTGCAAAAGCTATTTGCACAACGGACACTTTCCCCAAGTTCATGTCTCGTAGCTTCACTCTACCTGGTTCATCGACCGAGTACCGCATCGCTGGTATGGCAAAGGGCGCCGGAATGATTCATCCTAACATGGCTACGCTTCTGGGATTCATGGCTACTGATGCTCCCGTCTCCTCTGAATCGCTCCAAGGTATCCTCACTCACGCTGTTGAGCGTAGCTTCAACGCCATCTCTGTGGACGGCGACATGAGCACAAATGACACTGTTGCCATCCTGGCCAATGGCGCTGCAGGAGGTGAAATAATTACTCTTAATAGTAGTGCGGAAGACGCTCTGCGCGTTCTTATAACCGAGTTTGCGGAAGACCTCAGCAAGCTAGTTGTCCGCGACGGGGAAGGTGCAACTAAGTTCGTTACCGTCAGAGTTCAGGATGCCAAGTCGTTCGAAGATGCAAAACAAGTTGCGTCAACGATTGCTCGCTCGCCTTTAGTCAAAACGGCTCTCTATGGGCGAGATGCAAACTGGGGACGAATCCTATGTGCCACGGGTTACTCGGGTGTGGCGGATGTTGTGCCAGAGAAGACGAATGTCTCGTTTATCCCTACGGACGCAAGCAAAGAGTTGAAGCTCTTGGTGAATGGAGAACCCGAGAATGTGGATGAAGAGAGAGCGAGTCAGATTCTGGCTATGGAGGATCTCGAGATCCGGGTGAGTCTAGGCACTGGAGGTGGTCAGGAGGCAGTGTATTATACCTGCGATTTCTCGCATGAATATGTAACAATCGTGAGTTCATCCCAATCGGTGTTGTTTTGTGTTGGTTGTGACCATGGAGAGATACTGACCTTTGATGATAGAACGGGGATTACCGAACATAACGAAGTGCATTATGATAGAATTTAAAGGGAGTGATAGCACAACGAACTGGGCGCGTGAGTGATACTTCTAACCTTTCGAATTTATTTTCTAGGCCAATAGTAGTGGACTCTAGTGTAAACAAAAATATATATATGTATAACTGCCCAGGACCGTGATTGTACCTTGCTTAAGTACATAAAACGGCTGTTAGACACATCTTCAGATTCTCTCACTTAGGTTGATTTTTAACACGTCAAAAATCATCGCCAAAATCCAAAACATTGCACAGCGAATTATGGTTTCGCTTCCAAGGCAACGTCTGGTGCGATATAAGAAACATCAAGTACTCGGTATTCGGTACTTCAGTACTTAAAGTAGCTGCCCAGTAATGCCACAATTTGAATTCCACGTTGACTTGCACCCGATTATGTTTTCGAAACATTTGGTCAACTAAAGTAATTGGTAGGGTAATATGATTTGTAGATGTCCATTGCGTTCTCAATTTGGCAATCTAGCGCTGCTGGCGACCATCTCCACATCTTGCCTCGTGCTGTTCCTGGCACTTCCTGTGTCACTTATATTGACTTGTCGTCGTTAGTGTTGCGGCTTAGTCAATCCGGGGCTGAGAGGCCAGATTCCCTCAACACCCACAACTTCAATCTAAATTCTGACTTTCTCCTGAGCAACAACCTCTCCTTAAAACCCAACCACCAACAACCACCGCTTTCTGGATTTCTTCTCCGGTCACACCTTCTTCCTTCCTTATTTTTTCTGAGGCAGCTGCCTTTCTATCACCATGTCTGGCTGTATGTTGCCGTCCTCATCCAGAGCATCTTTTGTGCGACTAACTGAACTGACCTGCCTGATGTCCGACAGTACGGTTCTTAGATACAATCAAACCCTTCGTGCCGTACCTTCCTGAGGTTGCGGCACCAGAGCGAAAGGTTCCCTTTCAGCAAAGAATGATGTGGACTGGGGTAAGCTCGATCGAATTCGTGAAGTGGACGAGATGGAGGTCGAAACGAGCTAACCATGTACCGACAGTTAACGTTGGTTATCTTCTTGGTCATGAGCCAAATGCCATTATACGGAATTGTGTCCTCAGATGTAAGACTATATCCTGCGGCGACCGGCTACAAGCTGATAGTGAGACATAGACATCCGATCCACTCTACTGGCTACGAATGATGTTGGCTAGTAATCGGGGAACTCTAATGGAACTCGGCATATCACCAATTATCTCTTCCGGAATGGTGTTCCAGCTTCTTGCAGGTACTCATCTCATCGATGTTAACCTTGATCTCAAGTCGGACCGCGAATTGTACCAGACTGCCCAGAAATGTTTGTTCTCCGTTCCTCTAGGTCCGATTGTGAAACTCACTGACCGTTGCAAGTGTTTGCGATTATTCTCTCTCTCGGACAGGCTACCGTATACGTCTTGACTGGTCTTTATGGCCAGCCCAGCGATCTTGGTGCTGGTGTATGTCTTCTTTTGGTTCTACAGCTCGTTGTCGCCGGATTGATTGTTATTCTTCTGGACGAGCTTCTTCAGAAGGGTTATGGTTTGGGATCTGGTATCTCGCTTTTCATCGCCACCAACATCTGTGAGAGCATTATCTGGAAAGCTTTCTCTCCCACTACCATCAACACTGGTCGTGGTCCCGAATTCGAGGGTGCCGTTATTGCTCTTTTCCACCTCCTTTTGACATGGGACAACAAGCAGCGTGCTCTGAAGGAGGCTTTCTACCGCCAGAACTTGCCCAATGTCATGAACCTTTTGGCCACCCTTGTTGTTTTCGCATCGGTTATTTATTTGCAGGGCTTCCGTGTCGAGATACCCGTCAAGTCGAGCAAGTACCGTGGGACTCGAGGTAAGGACAACGACTTGTTTCGTGCATACGTCGGGATTGCGTCTAATTGCTTCACACAGGAACCTACCCTGTCCGCCTCTTCTACACTAGCAACATGCCCATCATGTTGCAGTCAGCTTTGAGCTCCAACGTCTTTTTGGTTTCTCAGATGCTTTACAATCGCTTCTCCGACAATCTCCTTGTCCGTCTTCTTGGTGTCTGGGAGCCCAAGGAAGGATCTGCTCAGCTCTTCGCCACTTCGGGCATCTCGTACTACATGTCACCTCCTCTAAACTTTACCGACGCTCTCCTTGACCCAGTTCACACTGCTCTCTATATTGTGTTCATGCTCGGCGCCTGTGCTATTTTCTCCAAGACGTGGATTGAAGTTTCCGGCTCCAGCCCCCGCGATGTCGCCAAGCAGTTGAAGGAACAGGGTCTGGTTATGGCTGGTCACCGGGAGCAGAGCATGTACAAGGAGCTAAAGCGAGTTATACCCACTGCAGCTGCCTTCGGTGGTGCTTGTATTGGTGCTCTCTCAGTTGCTTCTGACCTTATGGGTGCTCTTGGATCTGGTACAGGGATCCTGTTGGCTGTCACGTAAGTAACCCCGAGACCAGGCTTCCCTTATGTGGTGATGAATGCTGATCTAACTCTGCTTAGTATCATCTACGGATACTTTGAAATCGCCGCCAAGGAAGGAGAGTTGGGAGGAGTGGGGCAATTCATTTCATAAGTGGCCTAGGGTTAATAATTTGATTTGTTTGCGATTCTTGTATAGGGACTAGAGGAGGACGTAGCATACCTTTTTTACATTGGCAATGTGGAAATGTTTCCCGTCATCACGAAAGCATGAGCTCGTATCCAAAAAATTTCCTTGGTGGGCTGGTTTTGTTTCTTTTCATAAGCCTGGCGTGTGGTTTTGCCTGGGGAGTGAGGGGAGTTGATTTTCGCACATTGGGCTGTAGTATAGGCATCGCAAGTTTTTCCAGTTGGTTTTGATAGCAAGTGGCTGCAGCATGTTAAATTTGGAATTTCAATGTTAGAGAGCTAGGTGCCTATCGTTGTGAAAACCTAGGGTTCAAAAGTATGTCCGTCACGGTTGATACACCGGATCGTGTTATCATTCGCCCTTCACCGTCTGAGGGCATTCCTTTGGCTGTAACGTTGTGCTTGTGCTTGGTAGACGGACCTAATGGTATGGAAGCTATATTGCAAGTCACAAAAGCCGGCGGATGGACTTCACCAAGCCGAGACAGGAAGATAAACGGGGGCGATACCGGATCTTTGGATTGATATGCCCTTTCTCGAGCACGACTGCGTATACCGGGTAGAAAAGTTGGTTGTGATTAGCAACAATCCATACACCGTCAGAGCCGGGCGACTGTAGATCACTCTTTGTTGCCGCTGGGTTGCAGGATGTGGCGATGGAGTTAAAAGACGTTTGGAAGATATAGACGCAAATGTATAAACTATCGATTTCGAGACTTTTGCCAGGCAGTCGCAGAGAAGAATAGCAAGGTGCTCAAAAAATTGGCCGAGCATTAAGTTCGAATGAAGAAATAGATTTGAGGACAAATGTACAAGTAGGTGGCCGGACAACTGCTGAGAGATTTCTTGTTTGTTTCTCACGAAATGGGGCGGGGCCTCCTATACGCCTCATTGTACCATACATTGCGTTTACTCGTATACTCTATGCTGCGTTGGTCCCTGAGTTGGTCCCTGGACTCGACTCACGATGTCGGAGATGTGTTCTAGAACGCAACATCCTCTGCCATTTATTGCCGTCGTGTGGTGCCGGCTGTCTCGTCGGACGTCATTTCTACGATTCCAAAACTCTCCCCCAGTAGAGTACAAGATTCTCGACAAAACCACATTACCAACTGCTCATAAAAATTCTATTCCCTACATGCTCGTTTTCTTTAGATTGGTTTGGTATTCGGGTGGCAAACGACGGCTTTTAGGCAGTGGTTGCTGCTGAGTGGTATTAAAAGCATAAGTCGCTAGTTACTGAGCTTCTCTTCAGGTAAGTACTTTCCCCACATGATCTCACAGCGCATTGGCTCTGTACCACATGTTCTTGCCTCGCTCCAGGCCCCAAAGATTAGTAGCGCGACTGTCACGTGTGCATCCTATGAAACTACCGCTGCACCACAACCACAATCGATACCACTCCCGATCACGATCTAGCACACCCCCCTTCCCCTCCCCCTAAAATCCATATATCTATAGGGCTATTTGTTTGTTCACCACCATTCGGTAACCCAGTTGTCATCACCGACTATAACAATGTCGACTTCAACCAGCAAGCTTGACACTGAAAGCCACCTCCTCCTCGTAAGCTGCCACCCTTACCTTTGAACCCCACACGTTAACGAGGAATACAGGATGAACCGCTCCTCCGACTCCCGCATGAGATGTTACGCAAGACTTTTAAAACGGCACAGAAACACTTTGAGCGCGAACAGGGCGTAGTTATGACGTCGATTAAGGATGCTGCGAAGGCGGCTACGATGGGAGGGGCAAGTGCTGAGGACTCAATCAAAAGCCTTGAACAGGTGATCCAGAGGATGCAAGGGTACAAGAGGAAGGTTGAAGCGTTGCATGAGGAGGAGAAAATACTTCATGGACATGAGAGGAAGAGGATTGCCCATCTACAGGATCTCTATGATGTTCCTTGTCTTGTGGATCCGAGGTATGATCGCTGGTCTAGGATTAGGCTGGATAGGTTGCTGGTGGACTTTTTGTTGAGGAGTGGGTATGGAGAGACAGCGAGGAGGTTGGCAGAGGAGAAGGGAATTATGGTGAGTTGCTCCGATGGAAGGAGGGTAGAAGGGCGGCTGATTATAAGTATAGGAACTGGTGGATGTCGATGTATTTGTGCAGTGCTCAAAAATCGAGCAGAGTTTGAGGAGAGGGAGTACGACTGAGTGTTTGGCGTGGTGCGCGGACAATAAGCAGTCTTTGAGAAAGCAGAAGGTTCGTCCTTGACCCGTAATACCCTCTGACATGTATGTAAGCTGACATGATGTGTGTGTAGAGTACTCTCGAGTTTGAATTACGCCTGCAGCAGTTTATTGAGATGGTACGAGACGGTCGACGCAAGGAAGCCATGGCACACTCGAAGAAGTTCCTCGCGCCGCATTCCGAGGCACATTTTAAAGACATACAACGGGCGGCGGGGCTTTTAGCTGTTGTCCCAAGTACGCCCGTGGCTAGGTATAAGGTACGAACTACACCACTATACGCTTTACATGGGAGTTGATGTCGTCTATAGAGTCTCTACTCCCCCAACCGCTGGGAAACCCTTGCCAACTCCTTCGTCAACACGCACCACAATCTCTACGGCCTTCCTCAGCGGCCTTCAATTCACATTGCCTTATCCGCAGGACTTTCGTCCCTGAAAACTCCATCATGCCACTCTTCGATAGCATCGTCAAGCAGCAACACAGCTAGCACTACGACGTCATTGTGTCCAATATGCTCTACGGAGCTGAATGACCTTGCAAGACATGTTCCGTATGCGCATCATGCGCGCTCGTCGGTGGAGCCAGACCCAGTTATATTGCCGAATGGAAGGATATATGGGAGTGAGAGACTTGACCTGTTGGCGAGAAAACTGAAGCTACCGGAGGGAATAGTGAGGGATCCGACGACAGGGGAGGAACTAGAGAAGAGTATGTGGAGGAAGGTGTATATCATGTGATGGGGCTCGAGCATGTTCGGTTTGAACCTTTTGCATCGTCACCCGACTTTTGTAGCGCTGTTTCTTTTTTATCTTGAGTTATTCTGTCGGCGTTCTGGGTCTGCTTATGCTTATTAAGCGCAGAGATACAAATTTGAAGAAACTAGGGATGGTTATTGTATTTCAATCATCCTGATTGTCACTCCCTGCCCTATCCATCTTTTTCCTATTCCCAACCGTCCACGCAGCCTCTACGCCGAAAATGTACATTCTAGCCTTCCGTTCTTCGCCCTTCCATGCCCCTCCTTTACCATCGATATTCCCCAGGGTCCGGGAATGCTTATAACCTGGATACTCTGACGCTTCGAAAGTAAAACTCGTCTTTGTGAACAACCCGGCTTCTTTCGCTAAAGCGCGGATATTCCATAGTTCGTACGGTTGGCCTTCAAATAGAGTGACAATCACGATTCCAGTATCAGGAGTGAGCAAGGGTTTTGCATTCTCGAAGAAGCTGAGGAGTAACTCTTGATTGTATCGCACCTGCCGTGTCTGGTTCTTTGTAATCCCACCTACGTGAGGGAATTGAAATGCAATACGGTCGTAACGACGCGAGGATTTGGAAAAGATCCGACGCTTGAGAAGCTTGGTAGCGTCGATTGCGTAGAGGACCTTAAATTCGCCTGCTGCTATTCCTGGCTTTGCACTAATGGTGTTTTCCCAGTCAGAGAGAGTTTCGTCTATGTCCTCATGTTCTGCTTCCTTTCCCTGGTCATCTTCCACCTCCTTGTCTGTACCCTGTAGTCTTACACTGATATGGCTGATGTTGGTATCGACGAAAGCCGCAATGTTATCAACCGCCTGAGGGTACTTCTCGGCTAGGGCCTGCTTATCGTCGTAGCATGTTGCAGTGATATTCCTCACTCCAAGATGCTTTTTCAATGCGAGTGCAAATGAGAAATCCCCCTCGCCGACGAGGAGTACGCAGTCGTTTTTGTTGAAGGGCGGTGGAGGACGCTGGTTCTGTTTTTTGCCCTTCGAAGGGGCAGGACGAGCAGGCGGAACTTTCTCTCTTCGGAGGGCTTTCTTGTGCGCGGCGTAAGCCAACTTTTGTTTGGCTGTATTAGAGAGAACGCCAGGCTTTCGTTTTTTCGACATTGTGAGGGTGATGTGTGAGAAACAAGACAAGCCTTTTTCGGTTGCGCTAAATATATTCCGGATGACGACAATCATAATGATAATTGATGATTCAACTAAGGCATACACCAACAAACTTCCATTTATAGAGCAATAAATTCACTTTCATAATTCCTACTTTCTCGTTGCAGGCTCTGATCAAAATACAATGCACTCTGTCAAACCAATTTCCAGACACCACCGTGCAGTTTCCGGTGAATATTAACCCTCATCCTCTTCTAATTGCCTCAAGCGCTCTCTCTCGTACTCTTCGATGCTCATGGACAGTACCACTTCGCCGGTCTTTTGGTCCTTGCCTTTGCCTTTTCTTTTCCTTTTGCCAGGCTGCTCGTGAACAACGCCATTCTCAGCGTCTCGCATGGCTTGATTCGCGAGTTCTTGACGTTCACGTTCCATTTCCACAGCTTGCTCTTTTTGAAAGTCTGCTTCTGCTTCGTGCTCGTCGCGCAGCTGTTGCAATTCTTCTTCCAGCTCGATAGGATCGGGAAATTGCTGTCCAGCAAGCGCGGAGTATTCGTTCATATCTACACAAGACGTCAGTAATGTTCTACCACTAAGCTGAGGCCATGCAAACTCACCGGCCTGGACACGGTTTTTCAGCGCTTGAGTAACTCTCTGCGGTTCCTTCCGTTCCTCACAATTGAATTTGTTCTTTATCTGACGTCTGGAGCGGCCTGGGAAGAGTCTGGAGATGATCTCAAAATCCGTGCCAAACATAGATAGAGCTTCATAGAACCGATCAGTGTCTTCGGCCTCCCATCTATCTCCCTTTTCGCGCTTACTCCAAGTACCTGAGTTGACAAGACGGGTGTGAACATTTTCCTCAACAATCTCCATGTTGTCTTCCTCAAGTGCATCTCGCTTATGACGGTCGATACGGAGAGATTCCTCGTCAAGTACAATCTGTCCATCAACAATGCGCATCTGTGGTGCGGCCACAATTGCTCGCGCAGACATAGAAGCCTCAGCCAACCTTTCTAGCCTTTGTTCCATTGTCTCATCGACAATTTCTCCTCTTGCTCTCCGGGCAGCGAGATCCGCTTTATATGCCCGCTGTCTTCGGACAACCTCGTTCCAGTCCGTTTCCTCAAGTTCCTTGCCTCGCCTTGACTTCTTGCCTATTCTTGGATCCTGGCAGAGGTCCTTCATCTTGACAACACTCTCCTGGATGGTTCGATGTTCTGCATCTACGGGCGATTCTGCACGACGACGTGTCTTGCGTTCCCTAGGTTCTTTGGACCTTGTGGGTGCTCTTGATTTCCGAGGGGCCCCTATTTTGGTGGGTTTCGGTTTAGTCTTCTTGGGTTGTTGCTCCTCTTGGTATTCATCCTCATCCTCATCCTCATCCTCATCCTCTTCGAAAGCCTCTTCGTCATCCGGAGTTCCTTCATCACGACCTTCAACAGTGCCCTCAGAATTTGCGTCCACTGTCCTCTGTCTCTTTTCACGGGAAGATCTCCGAATCTGCCCAGTTGACGGGCCTGCTTCTGATTCTGTACCTGATACAGTAGTAGCTTTGCGTTTTGGTGCTCGAGGAACAGGAACCGTTCGTGTTCGAGTCTTCTTTGCCGTTGTCGCTGCTGCCATGGTTCCAGCACCACTCGCTTCAGTCGTAGTTTCTGTATCGTTCGCTATAGCTTGTCCTAGTTCCCCGGGTGCTTCTTTCGCTTTCCCCTTTCGCTTGGCCTCTGGCGTAGTCTTTGCCTTTTCCTTTCTCTCCGCCACTATACTGACTACTGGGCGTTCAAGGACGGCGTCATCTTCGAGTCGCGGTATCCCAATTACTTCCGTCCCTCGCTCAGTGCCTGCTTCCCCTACACTCTCTGGGGTTGGGAGCAGTATGGTTCTGGGTGTCGTTGGAGTCGTTGTTGGTGTGGTGTCGCTGATGAGAGGAGGCGCTTTCTCGCTTGCTCCCGCCAGCACCGGGATACCGGCATTGCGATCGTGATACACTGACTCACGTTCCTGCTCATAGGACGAATGCTGCGAGATTGGTGTCGGCAGAGGGTCAGTTACAAATCCGGCGGCTGGTTTGGTCGGCACATTGATGACGACCTCTGGATAAAATTTAGATGCGGTTACTGGGGCCGGAGTAGACGTGACGGTTTGACTCGAATCTGGGGTGGCCGAGGTAACATTGCGGGCTCGAACTTTTGCCTTTGGCGCAAACTTATTTTTCGATTTGTCTGGAAGCAATCAACCGGTCGGAAAAGAAACGAAGGATTGATGAAAGACAGGCAGCACATACTCACGACGGAACTCATCACGGTATATGGGGGCTCGGCGATGTAAGAGGTTTGAGAGGTAGGTTTACATTTAAAGTGTGAGCGACGGCGCTCAAGCGCGGAGAGTAGTGCGGCTCAAATTGTGCTCTGCAACGGCTAGATCGCCCCAAAGACAAGACTACGCTATACTGCTGACTAACTGCAAAATCAGGATGAGACTAACTGTGAAGAGCAAGGTAATGACCGGCCAAGGAAGGGAAGTGCAATGACTAACCAAGGAAAGGATAAACGGAAGAAGCTCAGGCGACCCAAATGAATTCCAAGCCAGCCACCATCCATCATCTAGTCTGCCTTGAACCACATTCTCAGACTCGTCCTCGTCCTTTTTCTCTATCAACTTAACTGAACAGACTCGCCCTCTTCTCACAACGTTGCAATATAGAGACAACTACCAACTACCAGTCGAAAAATCAAAAAATAGCTATCACTATCGTTTCGCACCTCCGCCTCGACCCCCTCGGCTCTCGCCCTCTCCCTCCTCCTCCTCCTCCTCCTCCTCATCCCCCTCCTCCTACTTCTCAGAATCCCCTTCTTATCCTTTTCCCCATTTCCTCCAGTTTGTCCAGTTTCTGCACGCCCCTTTCGCCGCGTAGTAGACGCCATCAACTGGTGTATCGTTCCCCTCCCCCCCACCGCCCCCTTATTTCTCATGAGAAGTTCTGTCGTCGTCATGGAAGACCGGAAACGATCAGTGCCTCATGACCCATCCGATGATTCCCACCCTCCCTACAAGCGACAAGCGATACAGTCTTCTTCACAAACCCAGAGCAATCATCAAGTCCCCCAAAGTCAGGAAGATGTAATTGTACGTGTTCCCCACACTTTACTCCCCTGTATAGTGCGTGCGATGCGACTTGTCCGAATCTCGATAGAATGTTGAAGTGACAGCAGTACTGACGTATACGCACCTTTCAACAGCACTTTCAAAAAGAAGCAATATGGCGGCAGATGCAGGAGTATAAAAGAGAACGGAATATCCTAGAAAGTCGAGTAGAAGAGTTGGATAAACGTTCAGTTTACCATGATGATCATCTCCGAATTGTAGATGCGTGGTGGACTCAGGTACCGTACCCAACACCTTCTCCTTGGGTATTTTTTGACTGAGTGATTTGACGTTAGCTCCTCGATGAAGTCAGAATTTTGGCCGGAGCCCCTGATAGCGGCGCCAACACCTACCAAAATGGAGGTAAGAGACTTTTGGCTACTGGTGGATGTGTGCGCAGCGTTGACAGTTGGATCTGCAGCTTCTTCCGAATTTCCATCATCACTGCTATTCGACGATGTAGCTACCTTTGGGGTACATCTCAAAGAAAAGCGCGATCATATTACAAAATCTTTAAAAGTGTTGTTCAAGACTCTAAAATCGGGTTCCTATCTTAGGGAGGAATCGGAGCGCATTGAGGAAATGCAATCCAGAATACGCCAACTGCTAGTAAATCAACAGGCTAATAAGGTAGAAATTGCGCGACTTGAAAAGGAGCTAGAGAGTGCGAATGCGCGGTTAACAGAAGCGACCGTTAAATACCTTACGGCAGAGAAGAAGGTTGATCGACTGAAGAGCCAAACTTTGGCGAAGATTGAGCGTCAAGCGATGTTCAACGCAAACGCCGGACCTGAACCGCAAAAGGACACAAAAATGACGGATGAAGAGCAATCGGCAAAAGACCGCGAGATTAGCGCAAAGGTTGCAGAAGGTCATTATGCGGATGTTGAACAAGCCAGGAAGGAAGCGCAGGCAATTGCAAGCAAGCAAAAAGAGGAAATCCAGCAATTGCAGGTGGATAACGCCCGTCTATCAGAACAAGTTACAACTTTTACGATCAAGGTGTCTATTTCACTCAATCACATGTTCCGCAGCGCTCGTGACTGACGGTTGGTTCGCTAGTTTGGTCGGTTGACCGAAGACGACATTTCGAGTTCTGATGCGTATAAAAATTTAAAAGTCAGACTAGAAGATATCGCCACCCGGTACAATCACATCGAGGCGCTGAATAAGGAATTGAGTGACAAGATTGAAGGATTGGAGGGTGAAAGGTCGAGCTTCAAAGAGAAAATTTTGGAAGAGCACCAGGTTGTCCTCGACGAGATGCAAACTCAGTTATCGAAGACGGAATCGGATTTGGCACGAATACGTGGAGCCAGAGACGAGTTATTGCAGGACCAAGCTCTGCGGAGGGCGAGAGAGGATGCAAAGTTCACAGCGGCAAAAGAGGTCGGCGAGCTTGCGGAAGCTCGAGCGGCTAGAATTGCATCTTTAGAGCTTGAGGTTGAGCGATTACAGAAGGAGCTAGACTCGAAGACACAACCAAGCAATCCGAGCATAACAGAACTTGACCTGCCAAAGTTAAGACAAAAACACGAACAACTAGACAAGGAATATAAGGTTCTAGAGCAGGAATTACCGGCTTTAGAGCAAGCCTTCAAGAAGGCTCATGAGTTGAGTAATAAGAAGGTCGCACACCTGCAGGAGACGGAGGAAAAGCTGAAGCGCCTAATGGCTGAAGTACGAGTACACATCCCACAGATGGCAATGTTGAATTTACTAACTGATGATCCTAGAAAAACAAGGCCGATTCAAAGTACTTTACCGCGATGAAGTCAAAAGAAGGGCTGCAACTCGAGAATCGAGCGCTAAAAAGCCAAAACTCAAAGAGCACGGAGATTATCACGCAGCTCAAGGAAGCCGAGAAAAAAGTTCGCGACTTGATGGTAAAATACCCTCATCAGTTATCCAGCTACCTAGTTTAACCATGTGTGCAGTCCAATATGGAAAAGCAGATCTCGGAGATGAAGAACAGCAATCAAGCACTGCTCTCAAAGAACCGTGAAATGCAGTCTCGTATGACGGAACAGTCAAACACTGTCGATTCCTTGAAATCCCAGCTTGAACAATTGAATACATCGCTCAAAAACCGTGACGCTTCTCTGGCCAAGGAATCAGCAACACGCCGAGACGCTGAGATCGAGATTGAGAAATTGCATGTCAAGATCGATGAGGCGGAGAGGGCTTTGGAGAGTAATAAACCGGTTGAGAGTGAGAACAGCCAATTGGAAGCGTTGAGGGTATACCATCCCACCTCTACTAGACTCAATATCTATACTAACGATCGTAGCAAATTGCTCTTTGTGCAGTTTGTCGGGGACGCTTCAAAAACACGGCAATCCGAACATGTGGCCATGTGTTTTGCAGACAATGCGCAGACGAACGGATTGCCTCACGATCGAGAAAGTGTCCTAACTGTGGTCGGGGTTTTGCGGCTACAGACCTTATCCCTGTCCATTTGTAACATATCACCACCCTTCGATTCTCCTTTATGAGACCCATTCAGTACCCGGATTACAGTTTTTAACTACCTTACCGCCAAACACTAGAATCACAGCGGTACATTTCACTTCAACGTGTAATAGTTGATTTACTCCACGTAGCAGAAAAGTATCTTGCAAACTTGTCTGCTAATGTATTAGTTAAGAATTCTCACATCTTTTGCTGCGATAGAACTAGGATTGGGAGGCTTGTTTTTTTGTTTCATCAAATTATTGATTGAAATCGGGTTTTGTATATATCCTTATTCTTCGAGCTTCCTATGTCACTGGATCCTCTTTTTCACCCGCCTTTGTCTTTGTGTGTATTGGGGTTAGTATAGTAAGCTTGAATGCTTGACAAAACTGGGAGCCGGGTTGTGCTTTAGCCAGCTTGGGTACTAAGAATGGGGGAATCAATAGTCGATGGTGCTAGAAGAACGTAGAGAGTACTTAGAAGACTTCATTCGTGACATTTCTTCCTGCAGCTTCGTGCACGCTATGTCACTCGACCTAACGTGGAAGTTAACAAAACTCCATTCCCCTCTCTAATGATAATGATAGGCAAATTCGACAAACGCCACCCCCCCCCCCCGCCCCGGGTAGGTAGGGACCCCGGGGAAAGGTTGCGTGAGGAAGGGGGGAGGG
>Ga0307515_10008791_pt1 | contig 19618 bp, 3 predicted proteins | sample 17_EM_MG_FD_194513 | JGI IMG/M metagenome (GOLD analysis project Ga0307515, IMG submission 194513) | Populus trichocarpa ectomycorrhiza microbial communities from riparian zone in the Pacific Northwest, United States - 17_EM | ecosystem: Host-associated > Plants > Roots > Unclassified | place... | reverse complement strand
TTCCTAGATTACATATAGAAACTCTACAGACTCCCCAAAATAATCATCTCTAATAAAGGCAGCCAGTTTATCTCTGCATTTTAGGAAAAACTAACTACCCAACTCTATATTAAAGTACTATTATCTATAGCATACTACCCAGAAACGAATAGTTAAACGGAATGTATAAATGCTATAATAGAGCAGTATATTCGGATATACACGTTATACTTATAAGATAACTAGATTAACTAGCTTATATTCGCTAAGTTTACAGCAAATAATTCCATTTTAGAAACTATAAAGGTCTCCCCGTTCCTGGCTAACTATGGCTAGTACCCACAAATAGGTTTTAAACCCTTTAGCAACGTTCCTTACCCCGCTTATTAAGCCTTATAAGTTATAGAAGTAAATAAATTTGTAAAAAAGATGGAGGAACTATAACAGTTTCTTACTAACGAAATAATATGGGCCCAATCTGTCTATAAAGCCGCAGCGAATAAGAAATAAACCCTAGCACCAGCCTACTAAATTAGTAACTTCGTCTAGCTAGACACAAAAAATCTAAACACAAAATAACCTACTAAGAAACTTAATTAGAAGAACGCTAGCCCTTATAAGGTCAAGAAGGTCGTCTCCTCTCACTCTTACTAATTAAAGCTCCCTAATACGGTTAAAATCCACCCTATATTCCACACGTTAGTCCTTTATCCTACTACCCCCATATTAGACGCCCTGCCTAGACAGATATAGGACCCTCCCCCACTAGTTGAAGTGGATGGTAAGAATAAGTACTTTATTAAAAGAATTAATAATATTAAGTATAACAAACGGAAACGCCAATATATATATCTTACGAAATGGAGAGGCTTTACTAAGTCCTTATAGGAACCCGTTAACTCTATAGGACTTACACAAGCTATAGAAGACTTTCACGAACTCCACCTAGAACTACCACAGCCCCACCTTATAAAAGCTCAAGTTTAAAGGGGGGGTACTGTTACGGGACACCCCCATAATACCTTGCACACGTCTACCTATTTCCACCAACTTAGCAATTAAAGACTAACCGCAAAATAGCAATCTAACGGCAACCTAGCGGCAATCTACGGCATTCTGCCATATTCTGCTAAGTTCTACTAAATTCTACCAAGTTCTGCCAGGACTACGACCTAAACCCTATTCTGCCCTATATATATATTAACTAAGCAACCAAGTTAACAATATATACCCTTTCTTCCTAATCTCCTACCTTCTCTCCTTACGCAACGTCTTGACCTTATTATACAGTTTATGTACATAGCTTAATAATATCTACTTCGTTATATATTATCACCACTTATACTCACTCCTTGACAGATACTTATAGAATACCATTTTAAGATTTAGTATACTAAAGGCACTAAGAATATAAGAGTAGACGCACTAAGTAGAAAGGCTAAACTATAGAATAATAAGAAACTATTAGGAGTAATACTATATAAAGATAAGGATAGATTAATTAGATATAATTGCTTAAAGATAGCAGTAACTTAAGAAGATAATAAACTAGAAAGAGTCTATAAGATACTAAAAAGCTTTTAGGTATAAAGAATTCTAAAAGTATAGCTAAAAGATCTATAGATAGATATATACGAAAATTAAAAAGTAAAGTATATCCTAAAGAGCATAGCAGAATATTTTATAGAAGATTTCTATAAGGGAATAACTTAAGAACACAATAGAGCAATAGGCTTAGTATTAAGACTTTAGGAAGAATATATTATTAACGGAATTTAGGGCATAGCTATAAAAAAAAAGTAATAAAGGAGTGTTTAAATTACTAAAGAAATAAACTAATAAGGTATAATCTATACGGAGGGCTATAACCTATTAAAATACTAGAGAAACTATAGGAAGTTATATTATAGGACTTTATTTTTAAGTTACTAAAGTTAAGAGATCCTATTACCAGATAGGAGTATAATATAATTCTTATAATAGTGGATAAGTTAACTAAATAGGGCTACTTTATAGCATGCACAGAAGAGATCTTAGTAAAAGATATCGCTAAAATCTATATTAAAGAAGTATTTATAAGATATAAAGTACTAAGTAAAATTATATTAGATAGAGATCTAAGATTTATAGTAGTATTTTAGAAGGTATTCTTAGCGGAATAAAGAGTTGGAGTAGTAACTTTTACTATATATTATCCGCAGACGGACAAATAAATAAAAAGATTAAATTAGACGCTAGAATAGTATCTAAGGCATTATATTAATTATATATAGAATAATTAGGTATTATTATTACCAGTTATATAGTTTATATATAATATAACACTATAAAAAGAAATAGGCAAATTATAGATATAAGCTAAGAATATCGTTATTACTATAATAAGTAAAGAAAATAAGTAGTATAGCTAAAGAAAGGATAAAGACGTTAATAAATCTTTATATAAACCTTATAGAATTAGCGGAAAAGGTATAAAAGAGAATAAAAAAGTACTATAACGTTAAGAGATCTAAGAGACGAGATCTTAAAGGGGGGGATAAAGTATAGCTACTACATAAAAATTTTAAAAGTTAACAACTAAGTAAAAAGTTAAACTACGTTAGACTAGGACCTTTTAAAATTATATAAAGAATTTTACCAGTTATATTTAAGTTAGACTTATTAGCTAAGATAAAGATCTACCCTATATAGTACATTATAATGCTAGAGCTAGCATACGGGAATATTAAGCCACTAATTTATAAAGTAGATATATATAAAGGATAAGAAGAAAATAAATAGTAAGTTTTAAAGATTATTAGTTATAAGGATATTAATAATAAAATATAGTATAAGGTTAAGTAAATAGGCCATAGTAAGACTACTTAGAAACTACTATAAAATAAATAAAAAACGCTATAAAAAAGGTATAGGAGTATTAAAAGAAAACGGTTTAGGTAATATTAAGAAGGAGCTAAAGATAAAGGGATTAGTTAAAGGTAATAAAGGAGCCGGATTATCTAAGGGATCTACTACCGGCGTATAAGCTGTTTCCGCCTCTTTATAATTAGAATCCTTTTTAGCCTTCTTAGCCTTAAGTTTAAATAGACCTTACTTTACTAAACATAGCTCTTTTAAGCGCACCTTTTTATAAACCTTTATTAGACAGCTTAGGTAAGTATAAGCTTTTAATTAAGCTTTTAGAGCCTAAGACGCCTTATTAAAATAATATTAAACTTTAGTAAGGGCCTTAGCCAGCTTACTCTTTAGTCTTTTAGCCGCTACTAATATATATAACCTTAGGATAGATTAAATAAGGAACTAGACGGTTATAAAGAATAATAAAACGTATATATTTAGCGTTAGAGATAGATTAAATATTATAGAATGATCGCATATTCGCTCGCGTATACTTAGTATAGGAAGAAGGTTAGTAACTAAACGGAGACGTGATTATAATATATACTAACTTCTTCTCTATATAATAAGAATAAGATAGTATAGCTTTACTAAGTAATAGAATAAACGTTACTAGCTAGTTACGCTAATTAGACGTAGATAATCTAATAGGAGGCATTAGGAATAATAAAGGTTATTAAATTAAAGACGGGAATACTATACCTCTAATAAATAACTTAAAGATAGGAGATATCTTTAAGGATAAAGATAAAAAGGAGGGGGATAGTATTACAGACCTTATATTAGCAGTAGTGCGACTACTAAAAAGAGATATAAATGGGTTAGTTAAGATAGTACGGGAGGCACTAGAACTAATTAAGCTATGGGATAAGAGGTAGCTAAGTTATATAGCTAGTTACGTTATAAGTTTAGAATATAGAAACGTAGGAATATAGGAACGTAACGTACTAACGTACTAACGTACTAATGTATTTAACCTTTACTATAGGGAGGAGTTATATATTTAAGGACATACGGTCTCTATAAATAGTTTCTCTTTTTTATAGTAAATCTTAGAATACAATTAGAGTTAATCTATTAGGCAACTACTCTACTAGTTATTATTACGTTATTAACTTCCTATTTACCTATATACCTAGCCCATTAATAAGTCTACTGTAGTATTTCCTATAAGGCTTTATTATATATCTCCTTTATTTCCTTAGTAAGCTAGCGGTAATATGGTAGAGCTATAGTATACGTAAAAGCTTTATAGTTATAATTTAGTTTTTATACTTCTACCTACTATCTAATTATAGTATAAGTAAAGGTAAGTTTAAAGAGACACTTAGTTATATAAAAGCTAGTTAGGCGCTTCTAGGTAGTCCTTTTAAAGCTATTGCCTTTGGCGTACCGGAACCACATCTTACGCATAGTTAGTAGTAACTATTTATCGGTTTTTAAGCGGAATTTTAACACTATATAGCCCTGCCCTTTAGCAAACTTGTTAATATTATTAAGAGTAAACTAAGTATAATTATACAGCTCTAGCGGAGGTAGGTTAAGAGCTATAGTAGATATAGGGAAAAGTAAGGCAAATGCGCAATATTAATTTAAGTATGGGCGCGTGGTGTTATTTTCGCGATTTAGGTATAAATAAGTTAAACATACGTAATGTTCTAAGTTAAAGTGGAAGGATCTAAGCTTATTTAGGTAGGGGGTGTACGCGTAGTAATTAGGGGGTATATGCGTAGTAATTAGGGGTTATATAAATAGGAGTGCCCTAATTTAATACCTTAATAATAGCTAAGCGTATTACTCTAAAACTGTAACTAGACTCTTAAAGTAGATATAAAAGGCTAGGATTAAATTTATATAATATATTATTAGATTATTATTAAGATATAAAGGTTTAAATTTTCTAGATTTTAGTGTGTTTTTCGCTGCGCAGCTTATTGGTGTGTGTAGGTCACTAGTGGAACAGGTTATAGCATTTTGCCTTTATTAAGTAATGTAATCTACAAGCGAGTGGGCTAAGTTCTGCTAGTGCCGTAATATTACCCCCTTCTAGAAAAGCCTATCCTTAGGCTTTATAGAATATAACGTAAAAATGGCCGCTAAAAGTCTTGGCAAAACTATCTAACTAATTAAATAACTTTAATTATATAGATAAAGTTATAGGACATTTAAAGATCTTATATAACCTATAAATTTAAGGGACTATAAATCGTAATAGGCTCCGTTTTTGCTTATATTAGGCCTTTAGGGCGTTTTTATCCCTATACTCTTCTAATATCTTATTATCCATACTATGCCGGCAGTCCGTCTATTTATCTAGATACTTTAGCAGCCTAGGTTTGTTAGGGTAATAGCTATAAAACTTTTAGAGCTTTTAAGAACTACTTGCAAAATTTTATATAAGGTACTAAGTAGGGTCTAGGTTATATCCTTTCTAACTAATATAATACTTTAATATTCCCCTTATAAGTTTATAGGCTAGTATTTCTTTAATTTCCTATTTATTATTACTATTAATTTAAATTAGTAGGGGAGGTTTATTCTTTTACCTAGGTAATAGGTTAGTTATAGCTTTCTATAACTTATCTAATAAGAAAATGGGGTAAACCTTAATTAAATCTAGGAGCTTTACTTTATATAAGTTGCCTATCTTCTTAAGGACCTTATACGGCCCTGCTATTTAATAGTTAAGCTTATAGCTGGGCCGTTCTAACTTCTAGTTCTTTATTATAACCTAAATATATCGCCTATAGTAAAATTAGGCTCTTGCCTATGCTTATTTATCTACTATTCTATTAATCTTTAGGCCTTTTTTAGGTTCGTACAGGCTACTTTCTAGGCTTCTTTTAAGTATTTAGCAGATTACTAGGCTTCCTTATAAGATAGTTTTTTGTATATAGTCTATCCCTTAACACGGCAAAATTGGGCCTTACGATATCGATAAGAGCCCACTAATCAAACCAGCTAAATCGAGCAGCCGTTCTCAGAAATACGAAGCCTTGATTTTATAGCTAATGTATCCAAACTCTTCTAGTAGTCCTCAATGCACAATTCTATAGTAATACCTATATAAATCAGCACTGCAAAGTACACCCAGAGTTCTTGCTTGCATATTGGCTGCTATATATATAGGTGTTCCTTTTCCTTATCTAGCGGGTACAACTCCTCGTGCTTATTTATCCACTCTACAAGCTTATCTATAATCTTATCTATAAAGAACAGACTAAATAATTCAAAAGGATCGTGTATATTAACGTTAGAGGGTAGGTTTGGTAAGCTATGGTCGTCCCAATCGTCAATATAGAGAGGTTCGAATTTGGGCAACGGCCAGGGCTTAGGGCAGGGTTTTTTGTAATTCAATTTAGAGGAACGTTATATTGAGTCTTCTAAACAAGGTCCGCATCAATTCTAGTATAATTAGAAGGCATAGTAGTGGTGTAATTTATGATTGAATTCTATATAATATACGCGTTGTTTTGATTCCGGCGTTCGCGTACAGACTACTTCCTCTAGGGACCCTGCCGTTTTAAGGGATAGCCTTTTTAGTCTTTTTTAGTTAAAGCTTATACGGGGTAAATAGCCTATTTTTAGCTAAATAGGGGCAAATCCTATAAAGCTATAAGGTAGGGTCGCTTAAGTATAGTCCATTAGAAGTAGCAGTTCGGCTTAGTTATCCTAAAAGTAGTTAATAAACAGCTAAAGCCTCTAGTCTAAATATTAATTTATAATCTCCATCCGGCCGTCTATCTAAGAGTAGTATACTATAGAGAGCTTTAGCTTAATACTTAAGATCCGGGTAAACTTATTCTAGAAATCTAATATAAACTATAGTCTATAATTAGATATAATAGTATCTAGTAGTTTGTAGATTTAGTAGACGTAATAGATATATAGTTAGGCCGCCTCTTTAGCGTTAATATTTTCATAATTAGGGGATTAAAAACAGGCGCTTGCTAAAGTAGTTTACTAAAATTATAACCATATTATATCCGTTACAATCTATAAATAACTTATAGAAGTCTATAGAAATATATTACAAAAGGCGTTTTAGTATTAGGAGTGGTTTTAATAATCCTAGGGTCTTATCTTGTAGAATTATAGACCTATAGTATTTATCGCAGCTCCGTATATAACGGTTAATATCTATAACTATTTTAGGCTAGTAGTAACGGTTACTAATAATCTTATAGGTTTTATTCTTTTTAGGGTAGGCTATAGAGACCTAGGTATAGTTAAAACTCTTTATAACGATGCGGGTCATATAGCCGACCGTATTGTAATACTAATGGTATTGTTATATATAGAGTCACGTGTTAGGTTAATAAGCAGGAAAAAGGAGGCTAATGCGTGGCTAGGCATCCTAAAAGGGCGTAGGGCATCTACTTTACGGACTAAGTAGGACCCCTCCTATACAAAATCTCTACTAGTTATAACGATTTTAATAGAGAAAACTTAACGATATTATGAATAGTTAGTATATCGTAATATCACACCAAAAAAAAATTAATTAAGGGGTGTAGATTGTATTATAGAGTATATCGTTGTAATTAAATATCGTATTAAAGAGTTTCGACTGTATACGCTTTAGCAATAAGCTAAATCCATAGGTTCTATTTCTTTACTACTACTAGCCGTTCTTAGTGCTTAAACAGTTTAGTTTTAAGGGACTATAGGCTAGTATTATCCTTCGCCTTTTCGTAATACTCCTATAAAGAAGGGGCTATACGGATTACCTATAGTAGTTTAGCAATAATACTAAGTTCTATAAATTTAATAGAATATATCTCGGCGCTTAAAGGGTCCGTATTTAGTTCTGCCTATATTTAAAGGCTAAGGTATTTTAGTCGTAGTAATATCTAAGTTTATAATAAGACCTTTATAGCTACCTAGTTATCTAGATCCTACTTACGCCTTATAAAAGCGTCCGGACGGTTAGTAGCGCCTAGCCTATATATAATTAGGAAGTTAAACTAAGATAGGACCTCTGCCTAACGCGCTTGCTAGGCTATATATTAGGTAAAACCTAAGTAGATAGTTATATAGCCGCAAGGTACGGGCGACCCTGGGGCAACCCAGGGGTGACTCGCCCGTGAGGCACGTGCTCTGCACGTGCCTAGGGAAAATTCCTACCTCGCACACAGACTCCTCCTTTTCCCGTAAGGATTTGTCTCTGTCTATACAATATACCTATTGTTCTATCATTGGACTCCCTATCTACATCCTTACCTTATATTTAAATCCTTACTAATCCCCTTAGGAGGATAGCCGGTTTAATTTTTCTACAATGCCTCTGAAAAGAAAACCGACGCCTACACCCGATAGTAATATGCTGGCGATATAACCGTAGAATGCCTTAGGATCTAGTATAGACGAAACCACTAAAAGCATACTAGTAGCATTTAAGCTATTTCCCGAATCTTAAAATAATCAGACATCTATAAACGCTAGAGACTAGTTTAACTTATACACCTAGGCTTAACAGGAGCTTAGTAAGGTTACTAGTGTCTTACCTAATACCGCTAATATAAAGAAGCTAGATGAGCTAGCTAAGAAAATAGCCAACTTACGGAGTATTATCGATTTAATAAAGCCCTCCTATTGCCTCTTTAGTAAAGAGCACGAGTTATATAGCGAATGCATACGCTAAATAAATCTCAACGCCCTAGTTAAGAAGTTACCACCTAATATTGGCGGTACTACTTAATAGCATTTCGACCGGTAGATTGCCGCAGTTAAGAACCGATTTAAGGTTAATGATGCTAACTATAACTATAAGCAACGCACACGCTAGGCTATTAAAGGTCTTATAAAAGAGAAGACAATTACCTAACTAGTTTATTGCCGGTTAGGCACTAAAGATAAGGGCCCTTTACTATAGGATAAATTTAAGACTATAGTCTAAGACCAGATTAGGAACCCCATAGTGAGACGCTTTAATAATACTATAATGTACTATACGGCTGTTATAAAGGAGAACTAGAGGTTTAATGTCTTCCTAGCCTATATGCGTAGCTTAGAGGACCTCTTCTTATATACCCCTTTTATTAATCCTAAATAATAGGTAGACTTTTAGTTCTTATATCTCCCAGCCTACCTATAAGTAGAGCTCTTCCGCCAGAACTTTACCTAACGGGTAAGAACTACTAAAGACCTCTTTAACGAAATCCGCCGTGTAGAGTAATTGCTTAATACTATAAAGCTCGCGGAAGATCGCGTAAGTAGTAGCGGCAAATTATCGCGTACGAAGCGCGGTCGCAGTATAGGCTTTATAGACTTAGGCTTAGGGAACAGAACCTAAAAAGGGCGATGCTTTTCTAAGTAAACTTCTGGGGAGAATACCTAAAAGCTAGATAGCTTAGGGGACCCCCCAGATACTAGGGCTACGCATATAGGTTAAAGGACTACAGGCAGCCACCATAAGGAACACTAGAAGTAGGCTAATAAAGAGAAGTTAGCCCGGCCTTTAGAAAACCTAAAGCCCTAGTAGTGTATCTCTTTTAACTATAACTAGGGCCTAATATAGAGGGAGAAAAGAAACGTATTGTGGTATATATTGCGATAGATACGCCCTAGGGTAAAGTCCGCCTACGTGCTTTATATAACAATAGGTGCCAAATTAACCTTATTAATTAAGACATTGTCCATAGGTTTAACCTGCCTATAAGCTACGCGCTATGTTTACGTAAACCTATTATACGTTTCCTTAATAGCAACCAGATAATAATCTGGGATGCTTATAATCTAATGGTTACCACTAGCGACTCCTAGGGTACCTCTCGCACTATCGGCCCGCAGACCTTTTAGGGCGGCTTATTTAATAGTTATAATATAGTTCTTAGATAGGATTAGCTTGTGGAAGTAGATCTATTAATTAGCTTCCGTTCTAGACAGTTTATTTAGGGTACTTCGGACCCTAGACGCCTCTAAATAGTTACCCTTAACGCTCTCCTGGCAGACATTAAGGCTAGCGAAATAGTCTATTCGCTATAGCTAAAAGACTCCTTTTCTACGCCGGTTATAAACATAATAGAGGACCTGTTGTTACTGGTAGCGAGTACCTATATAGACCCTCTAGATATAGAGACACCGGTTATAAATACAGTAAAGGACCTGCCGTTACTGGTAGCAAGTACCTATAAAGACCCTCTAGTGCTAGCACAGATTACCTATACGTAAGGGGGAGGTAATTAAAACCCCAAAACTATTAAGTATACTACAGCAGAGCTATATATACTCTCTATGCGAGTATACCTATAAAATACATATCGGCCGCACCTTTCTCTTCACTGGCTCCCGGAAGTATACTACTACGTAATAGTCGCTTTGACCTCCGTGGCCCCCGGCCTACCAGATGTATATAAGGAGGAAATTAATATTTTCTCTAATAAGCTAGTAAGCATACTACTATAGAACTCTAAGTACGACTATGCGATTAACTTAGAAGAAGGCAAGACGCTACCATAAATGCCCCTCTATAACCTTTTATAGAAAGAGTTATAGATTTTATAGGAGTACCTAGACAGTACTTTTAAGAAGGGCTAGATTAGGCCTAGTAAGTCGCCTACTAGAGCGCCTATCCTCTTTATACCGAAAGTAGATGGTATGATGCGGCTATACGTTAACTACAGACGCCTAAATAAGATCACGATTAAAAATCGATACCCCCTACCGCTGGTCGGCGAACTCTTTAATAGGCTTAGCTATACGAAGATATTTACAAAGCTAGATCTTTATAATGCGTACTATAGGATTTATATTAAAAAGGGAGACGAATAGAAGACCGTATTTAAGACACGCTACGGTCACTTTAAGTACTTAGTAATGCCCTTTAGTCTTACTAACGCCCCTATAACTTTCCAGAGCTATATTTATAAAGCTCTAGAAACCCTAGTAGATACTATTTATGTAGTTTACCTAGATAATATTCTTATCTACTTAAATAATAAGGACAAGCACGTTAAGCACGTTAAGTAGGTACTATGATAGCTCCGCGCTTAGGGCCTATACGCCAAACTATTAAAATGCATCTTTTATACTAAGAACATTGAGTTCCTAGGCTTTATTATTACCCCTAGGGGTATTGTAATAGACCCTAACCGCGTAAAAGCTATTAAGGAATGGCCTAAGCCTAAGTCCTATAGGGATATCTAGGTCTTCCTTGGCTTTGCTAACTTCTATAGGCGATTTATCTAGAACTACTTAGATACCGTATACCCCCTGCATGTATATCTTATATAGGCATATCGCGACCTAACGTTAGATAGGGAGAAGAAGAAGAAGCGTAAGTTAAAAGGGCCTACCAAATGGCATCAGCCTTGGTCCTGGCCCGATAACGCGTAGTAGGCGTTCCGTAAACTACGCGCTGCGTTTATATAGGCTCCTCTACTTCGCTACTTTAACCCTAATTTACCCCTAATAGTAATTACTAACGCTTCCGATTATGCCTATAGCGGTATACTTCTATAGCCTTTGGGGTAGGGAAATTAACTCCACTAATACCCGATTACTTATTACAGTTAAAAGCTTACTAGCCTAGAAGTATAGTATAATACGCATAATAAAGAACTACTCGCTATAGTGCAATGCTTTAAAACATGGCGCTATTACCTTAAACACGCCGCGTATGTGACGCGCGTGCTCTGCGATTATAATAATCTTAGGTACTTTATAACTACTAAGAGCTTATCTGCTTGCTAGGCCTGGTACGCTAAGGAACTAGCTAAGTTTAATTTTAAGATTAAATATAAGCTAGGTAAGACAAATCCTACTAACGCACTATCCCGGCGCCTAAATTATGCTAAAGGCTTTAAAGATAGCAGTAAGAGGATAATTCTTAATACTATACTACCTATATTATAGCAAAAGTTGCGGGTTATAGGCCTTATAGGCGGCCCTAGTGCTATTATACTAAACTAGCGAGTAGTATATGTGCAGTATATAAGCAACCCTTGCGAACTTGGCGCCGGCAGACTAGAGTGTCTTACTATTCTCTTTAAGACTACTCTAACTAACCTAATAGCGCTTAACCCTAGGGAAGACCCCTTAGCCTAGGCTATGGTCCCCTATAATAACCCGGCGAGTTACCTACGCATTATATATTACTTTACTAGCACCAACTTTACGTAGAGTCTCGTGCTATGGTAAGAAGTAGTAATAGCTGCTTTAGCCGAAACGGCGTTTATGGAATAACCCCCTAAGTCACTAGTTAATTTTATTTATGGAGTACAAAAAAGGGACGCCTTTATACGCTCTATATATGATTAGTTAACCTAGGAATAAGTTCCTACTAGTAATAAGGACTACACCCTTAATAATTAAGGACTCTTAAGGTAAAACAATAAGGTCTAGGTGCTAAATTATATACTATTATAATAGGAGATCCTTAAGCGGAATTATGATAATCCTATAGGCGGCCACTATAGTTTTAACCGTACTTTTAAGGTAATCGCGTAAAAGTATGCTTAGAACGGCCTTACCTAGGACCTCTATAAATACCTAGATAATTATAATACCTACTAACGCTTTAAATCGCGCCGCTATAAACCCTATAGTGAGCTATAGCCTCTCTAGGCCCCTACCTAAGCCTAGCGGCATTATTTACTTAACTTTATTATAGATCTCCTAGAGTTTAAAACTCCTAATAGCGTAGAGTATAACTCTATCCTTATCCTTATAGACCGTTTTATAAAGCTAGTGCACTACTATCTAGTGCGTAAGATAATTAATGCTACGCAACTCGCAGAACTCTTATTTAGAGTCTTTACATAAATAGGGCCTCTAGATAATATTATCTCTAATAGGGGTAGTATATTTATAAGCGAGTACTAGAGCACTATATACTACTGTCTCCGCGTTTAACGTAAACTTAGCACTACATTCTACCCGTAAATAGATGGTTAAATAGAGCGTCAGAACTAGGAGCTTAAGGTATACCTACGTATATTTACAAACTAGGAATAGTCTAATTAGGCCTCCCTACTTAAAGAAGCAGCCTTTACCTATAACTCTAAGGTCCATACTATAATAAAGCGTTCCCCTATTAAGCTCGCCTATAGCTAGCTACTAAACATTCTAGACGGAGTCCTAAACAGCGTCTAAGACGCCTAGTAAGGTAGGGAGGGGTCTAAGTTAACAAATGTCCAACTTATAAAGACGTATTTATAACGCCTACACCTTATATATAAGGCAGCGGCGGCGTTAATAATGTACGCCTAAAAGCTTTAGGTAAAATACTATAATCGTTACCATCTGGCTAAGCATTTTGCCGTTAGTAAACGAGTCCTACTCTCCTCTAAGAATATCTATATAAAACGCCCTTATAAAAAGCTTAACTATAAGTTTATAGGACCGTTTTAGATTCTAAAGCGCGTAAGGCAGTAAGTATATAAGCTAGAGCTCCTACCTACTATAGCACGGCTCTATCTAGTCTTCTATATCTCCCTACTAGAGCCTTACAGATCACGCCCTAGGTTTTAACCCCCGGTAGTGGAAAAGCTTAAGGAAGGTAGCTAGGAAGTAAAAGTAATTATCGCCTACTAGGATCGTGCTAGACAACCGTAGTACCTTATTAAATAGCTAAGATGGCTAAATAAGTATAATAAATAGAAATACAAGACAGAACTTAAGAATTGTTAACAACTACTAGATAAGTACCGTAAGTGGGACACCTTAGCCTTATAGCTAAAGCGCAGGCGAAAAGCAAGCGCCGCTATTAAAATATAACCTATATTAAAGCGGAGCAGAGGATGTCCTAAGGGATTAAAGAATAAGTAATAATTGCTGTAAGAACTATAGCCTTAATTTAAAAAGCACCCTTCCTAGACCTAGTCTATTACTCTATGCTAGCTAAGCAGATTGTTTATATATTAGAGAATAGGCCCGTTTATAACCGGGGTTTATTTAACTAGGGTCCACGACCTACTGGTAACCCGCTGGTGGTAACCTATACTAACAACTTACACTATTCTACGTATATACTACGTAAATAACGCATAAGGCTAAAATATGGGTTAGTGGCGGGTCTAACGGGTATATAGCCTTACTGTCCTAATCTAGCTATATGCAAATAACCTATAACCTACCCGCGAAGTATATACGGCGCTATGCCGGTATAGCGTAAGGCTAAAGCAGGGTTAGCGGTGGATTTAATAGGTATATAGCCTTATTGTTTATAAATCTGGCTGTATGCAAATAACCTATAACTAACCCGCGAGGTACTAGCGACCTACCTACGTAAGCGAGCTTTTGGAATATTTCTAGTCTACTGAATTTAGGTAACAGTATTAAGCTCTACTAGCTCTACCTATTAAATAGATTAATTAGGATTTTCTATGCCGGGCATACAAAATTGCTATTAGCTCGGTTAAATACGGGGAGTCTTAGCAAGGCAAATCTAACTAATTAGATAACTTTAACCGCCGGTCAAAGCTCCTTAACATCTTTACGCCGCGTACGTATACTACCCATCTCTCTATACGCAAAATTAAGACGCTCTTTCCCTTCTAAATTTTTTCCTTACTAAGGTTTTTTATGGGGTTTTATTAAGGCTTAAGTATATAAAGGATTGGGGACAACCCTTTTTAAAGGGGGGGGCATTATTAGGTAAAACCTAAGTAGATAGTTATATAGCCGTAAGGTATGGGCGACCCTGGGGTAACCTAGGGGTGACTCGCCCGTGAGGTACGTGCTCTGTACGTGCCTAGGGAAAACCCTTTCTACCTCGCACACAGACTTCTCCTTTTCCCTTAAGGATTCGTCTCTGTCTATATAATATACCTATTGTTCTATTATTGGACTCCCTATCCACATCCTTACCTTATACTAACTAGCTTCTTCTAACTCTTCTCTAAGTAGTTATAACATCGTACTTAAAGCGTCTATAACATTAATAATAGACACCCAATCGCGATTGCCTGGCTTTGTAATAAAGGCTTAAGCCTCCGATTAAGGAATAAGCACCTTAACCTTATCGCTTAACCCTATTACAATTCCTTTCTTATCTATATTGTATTAATCGCCTAGGGGAATTATATATTTAGTAATAGTAGCTTTATAAAGATTAAACCACTCTTTAATAATCTCTAAATCCTTAGTATTCTTTCGCTTTTAATTAAGGCCTTAGGCGAATTAAACTTTAAGCTCTAGGTGTCGGGTAAGGAAGTTTTTATACTAGTATTGGCCAAGCTCTGGAAGACGCTTCTTTACAGTAAGGATACTTTTAGCTATAGATTTGAGGTATTAAATTCGAGGTGGCCAACCCTAGGCTCCTATTAGATTAATCCATTTAACTAGGGAGTCCTCCTTAATAACTGAGAGCTTTTAAAGCTTTTGGTAATACTCTTTGCTTAATTGGCGGCCGTTACAACGATAGTAAACAGAAGAAGGCAACAGACCGTATATTCGGGCAAGCAAACGGGCAGATTAATTAGGATTAACTTCCAATAATTAAAGAACAATTTGCATTCGATCTTCTTGGTTAAGCGACAGCAATTGGGGGGTAGTAGAGGACATAGTGGTGGTATAGTAAAGGAGTATTTTGATGTTTTGATTTTGATTTTCGTAGGAGGCCCGTGCACTGTCTCGGGTGGGTGGCTGTTTCGTCTGGGTGGCTAAGACGTTATACTAAACGAGATAGATTATGTAGATAGCGAGTTCTCTAATAGTAATTACTGCGATGGAATTGAGGACACTACCTCCATCCTTTCTCAGATTCTCCGCTTAAAAGAAAATGAAACCATGAGGGAATCAACAATCCTCGCGAAAAACTTTCCCTATAACAGATGACCTCCTTTGCGCGTCTCCTACACATATCCATCGCAATATAATATTGTCAATATCAGACTTACTAATCTGTGTTGGTGTATTGGATGTCTCTATGGCCAAGGACTGTTCGCTTAGTTGAATGGAGTTTTACAGTTGGCAAGTCTTTTCATCGCATATTCTACTACTCTAATGCTCTTTGGGATAACGTTATCAGCCTCACATACTTGCAACGGTGTGTCGAGACTATATGGGAACTGAGGCTGACGTTCACAAAACCGTACAGCTACCCACTTACCTAAGAGTCTAGGATAGATTGCTTTAGATCCTTGTGCAGTCCTCTGATCAGGAGAGAATTATCGTATGACTAGAATGTGTTTACTGTTCGAGTCTGAGGCTTTATTGACGGCAAAGCCTAGCATGAATCCCCTCGCTCTTCACTGGAGAATGTGCAGTGGGCTTGTGGGGTAATTGGCCGACAAGAACGCCAACATGCAAGCCACACGTCGAAAGCCAAGCATTTTAAGTTGAGAGGTGTTCGCAGGTTCAGCTCCATATGGACTAAATATAAATGATCTTCAACTAAGCCTTGCCCAAGCATTCTAAAGACAACTAAGTATCATCATAGAACTCATTGCATTTAGTCTTCGACTTTTGTTCATAATGCAGACAGATTCTCGATGACCTCGGCTCCACACTTTTGTCCTCTTTGGCGTCCAGTTCATACTCATTGTAATTTTACCCGGCCTAAATTCTGCACAAACCGCTAAATGGCAGTCCGTGTACTAGATGGGTAGTCTTCAGCTTTCAGCGGCACCAGTGTACGTTCTCTTAAAATCCTGGCCTTGAAAACGGAGGAGGTAATGCTAAGTTTCTCATCATAGTATATTCATATTTGTCTGCATTGGTCTCGAGTTTCTGGCCCTGATCATTCAACTTATATGGTTCCTCCAGAACTCTTTAAGCCCTGCAGCGGTCACAATAGCCCATAGATGTTTCTCTGTAGCTTGGCTAGCCGTCCTTGGGCTGTTCTTCGCCAGTGAAGGAATGTATTCCTCGCTGATTGCGGACAGTCCATTGGATTGGCCCCCTAACCCGATGGTCGCAGCCGAAGGGGGTTTCGTTACTATGTGCTTGTATGGATGACATATACCTAAACCCAATAACTTAAGCCGCGAATTGACGTTCACATTTAGCCTAGGAAGTCTCTATGTCACCCTCTTCTCCGCCTACATCTTCCTCCGCTGTAAACGTAGCCCACTCTACGACGCACGCTCTCCATATGTCGAGGCCGCCGAATATGTCCCCGTGATCCTGCCGAAAGGAACCAGAAACACATCTCAAGCTCTGGTTCATTTCGCCAACGACAAGCAAGAGGCTGCTCTCCCGTAAGACAGCCACGAAGCCCTCTAGTACCCCTTCACGCCACAGGGATTGCCGAACAGCAATGCCCGCCCCAACCCCCACCGTGGCACTCCAAGGCCTGAAGACGTCTCGTCCAATACCATAATGGTGAATGGGATACTGTACCAAGTAGTTCCGAATACGCAGGCGCAGACGGCCGCGTATGGCGTACAGCCTAGCCAAGACCAAGCTCACGCCAGTGAGAAAGTTTCGGAGTTGCAGGCTTCGGCGTTGAAGCGGAAGCCAGTTGCGTTAGGCACTGGCTCCGTACGATGATAGTTTAATGCGCTGAATGGCTACTTTGTTTTCGGAGACTGGCACGGGAGTTGGCGTTACATATGACAATTTTGTGGAAGGCCTAGTTAATGTTGTGGTTAATGTCTGATAGCCTCTGCAGTCTCAGAACTAATTTCCCATTTGCGGCGAAATATATAACGAGCCAAAAGAGGAGTAAAGATCAGCAAATACTAAATGTCTGCTTCTCCAGCTCACCATCTTCTAACATTTTAATTGCTTCTCCGTACATAATACCGTGCACGTAGCTCTCACCAACTAGCTGATAGCGGGAGTCTTTTCTTCTGAGAATAAAAGGGACTTGTGCTCCAAACAAGACACAGACAATATCACCAGGTTGCATTACAGAAGGCCCGAGACCAAAGTATCCATTTTTGGAATAGAACAATCTTCGTCGTTTTAATGCGCGGACGGCGGCCGACCTGTATGGGTAGGCTAAAGGAGGAGGCAGCCCCTCAAAGTTGATGCTCAAGCTATTAATGCCAGGATTTAATATGCTATTTGCTCGTTCATTATTCGTCGTGCAGTTCTGAATCCAATATTCTGCAAAGTCTGCAAGTAGTAGTCTAGCTCTTTGGTCAGGATCGAGCTTCGTGTATCTGGTCAAAGAAAACCCTTCGGCTGCTAGAGTGAGTGCTAAGATTCTCTTCGAATCATTGGCAGTCTTATCAGAATTTGAAGAATCATGCCATCCTATAGCCATATCATACAACACCTTTATATAATTTCCACCTTTGCTACCCGGAATGCTTTGTTTGGGGATGTAGTCAGTTGTAAGTATTTCTTCTGCCTGGCACAAGACAGTGTCAAATATGAACCCTTCGACCTGGAGAATATTTGAGCTGCTTGGAAACAGGAAAATTGGATTTGTCGACGCGGCTGCTCGGAACCAATCCCTGCTCCTGGTAAGTATGTGTGGAAGATAATCTGTAAAATCCCATTGTGGCACCCATGAAGCGGTTGAATTTTCTTCCGTTAAATCGACTGAGGGGTGCACCACAGCGGAGAGAGGATGAAGATTTCCGTGGTCCCTCATTAACTCAACTGCTAGCTCTTGGTATACTTTGGCTGTGGTCTTGCTGTAATCAGCCTGCACAATGGTCCCGTCTCCAGATTTTCTCTTCGCCGAAGGGTGGCCAAGGAGGGCAAACACCTTATCTTTCGGATCTGATGAGCTGTGTTCTCGCACTTGGTCCAGAATATAAATGAACGTAGTTTCATACGGACGACGTTCGTAAACTCGATTAATGTCGCAAATGTGTCCAACGCCAGCTAAAGAAGCCAAACGTTCTTGGGAATGCCTATACCCAAGGAACCTTGACGCTCTTACAAGCAGATTCCAATTGATTTCCAGCTCTCCACACATGACTGTCACCTCTGAAGCGAGGCCAACTTCTTGTATAACCCAAATGCGTGTAAACCAGGGACGTGCAGTTACTCTTTTAAAAGCGTTGCACCGCGTGTCTGGGATATTGCCAAGAAACGCCTCAAGGGCGGCTCCTTCAACGGTATTTCGAGAACCGGACGGAACACTCTTGCCGATCTCTAAAAGATCATGTATGAAACCAAATGCCTCTTCAGCATCGCCATTGCTTTGACCAAGCCAAACGTGCACGCGCTCTGCTCCTGCGAACACTTTGCCCATGAGGTTGACTTGGTGACCCCTTTCAGACACATTGCTTTGGTCAATACACGCAGCATCGCCCCAAAGAAGTAATGCATCCTTCTCCTTGCGAAGGACTCGGAGTGCGTCGACTAGATTCGAGGGGACGAACAAATAACCTTCATCGCATATGATTTTTTCCTTGTCCGCAGGATCACCCCACGTGTAAGAAATGCCACCAAATTTTGGGAGACTGTTGATATCCGCAAACTCCAAGCGGCATCTGATATCTGAGTTGCGCTCCCCTGGTAGCAGCCTTAAGAGGCGAATAGAGGTCTCATTTGGCAGAGGGCTGTGCCTGTAGCGTTCTTGACATGTAGAAATGCTAGGCTGCCATCGCTTCACAGAGGTTACTTCTGGATCTTCTGGATCTTCTGAGAGTGGTAGTTTTAAGTGTGCCATAGTCTTAACGATATTGAACGAGTACGGTAATGCTGGAACTGAGATACGCTTGCTCTGGCAAGAAAGGCAGATGCTGACTTTGAGAAGTTAGTGAGTAACGTGTTCGGCGGGCAAGCTGCCCATGCGGGCATCCTGCCCACCTTAAAACTCACCAAAAATTAATAAATTCATACTTTAATATCTTAACAACCACTTAATAATAAATTTTAATAATTTAGATTT
>Ga0307515_10008790_pt1 | contig 19619 bp, 15 predicted proteins | sample 17_EM_MG_FD_194513 | JGI IMG/M metagenome (GOLD analysis project Ga0307515, IMG submission 194513) | Populus trichocarpa ectomycorrhiza microbial communities from riparian zone in the Pacific Northwest, United States - 17_EM | ecosystem: Host-associated > Plants > Roots > Unclassified | place... | reverse complement strand
AAAAAAAGATATCATCCCATCACCTGAATGAAATTTAAATGCTATATGTCCCGGGACAGGAAAATCGATGCTACTTTCACCGTCTTCTGGCCTGGATTTCTACGCAGAGAGAATCAGGAAATTGACCTAGAGAAGGATACCGTAGGCAGTAACGTCATCTGGGTAGCAAGAGATGATGGGATTTATTTGAAGAGACGAGAAGCTTGTTTTTTCAGTTGTATATTCTCCAAACCTCCCGTGAAGGACTTTTTGTACAAAAAATGGGATAAATAAATGATAACCATACGGCTCATAATTATGGAGTTAATTTTCAAATTAAATAAGTACTACCTTTTAATCTTATTCCCTTCATAAACTCTTCCCCACGTCAGAAATTAATTTCATGCATTCTAACTTCCTTCATGTTGCACTGTGAAAACAGATTCCTGTAATGGAATTTTTCGTTTTAACTTTTTTTATTGGATAAAGTTGAGAAATTAAGCCTTCTCCGAGGGTAGAGTATAAGTTTCACTACTATAAATATGTAGAGAGATCTCTTGTGGTATCACAACATGCACTAGCATATATAATACTTAAAATCAATGGAGTTGATTAACGAGGAAATTAAGTGCTAGTGAGATGCTTCAAGCTCAATCTCATGTGTGGAATCATATATTCAACTTCATAAACTCCATGACTTTGAAATGTGCCGTTCAACTAGGCAAACCAGATGTGATCCAAAAACATGGCAAGCCCATGACCCTCTCGGAGCTTGTTTCTGCCCTACCGATCCACCCATCAAAAGCTCAATATGTCCACCGCCTTATGCGTGTTCTCGTGCACTCCGGTTTCTTTTTCCAGCAAAATCTTAATGGCATTCACAACCAAGAAGCCTATTCCCTTACCCAATCCACTCGTCTCCTCCTCAAGGACAATCCCTGGAGTGTGAGACCTCTTTTACTTCTGCTGCTCGACCCAGTTCTGACAAAACCATGGGATTGCTTGAGCACTTGGTTCCAAAATGATGATCGCAATGCATTTAGTGTTGCCCATGAAAAGACAGTTTGGGAGTACGCTGGCCAAGATACAAGACTCAACAATCTCTTTAATGAAGCCATATCTAGCTAGTGATAGCATATTGGCTAGTAAGTTGGTTGTAAGCAAATGTAAACGCATCTTTGATGGGGTGAATTCTTTGGTGTCGGGGGAGGCATGGGATGGAACTATGGCCAAGGGCATTGCTGAAGCATTTCCCCACATGGACTGCACTGTGTTTGATCTCCCCCATGTGGTTTCTGACTTGCAAAGCAGCATGGGGACAGGGTTGGCCATGATAATTCATAACGAATTTAATTATGAGAAGTGATAGCATGGGGACAGGGTTAGGTATTAGGTGATAGACCACTAGAATTATATTATTATTATTTATCATAAAAATCATTGAAACAAATTATTTAAAAATAAGATTTGAATCCAACATTTTTGTTGTGTTTCAGGTCGAATCCTTACTACTTGTGGTAATGGTTGTTGGGTTTTCACTTTTATTTGCTTTCAATTATTGGTTGTCTTATCATACATTTGCCAATGTCTTGATAAAATCATGTTCTTTTAAGTATATGCAAGCTTAATAATCTTGGAATTCGGTGTGGAGTGCAAGAGAATCGAACTGAATCAATACAAAACTAATTACTTATAAAATTAATTATGTGAAACTTAAAAAAAAAATACATTAAAATATTCCATTTTGTACTTGAATAAACCCAGGAAACAAAGCGCATTTGAAGAAACAAAAAACTGAAAATACCAAGCACACAACATGTTGCACTGTGAAAACAGAGATTCCTGTGATGGAATTTTTCATTTTAATTTTTTTTATTGGATAAAGTTGAGAAATTAAGCCTTCTCCGAGGGTAGAGTACGTTTCACTACTATAAATAGGAAGAGAGATCTCTTGAGGTATCACAACATGCACTAGCATATATACTACTTCAAATCAATGGAGTTGATTAACGAGGAAAGTGCTGGTGAGATGCTTCAAGCTCAATCTCATGTATGGAATCATATATTCAACTTCATAAACTCCATGACTTTGAAATGTGCCGTTCAACTAGGCATACCAGATGTGATCCAAAAACATGGCAAGCCCATGACCCTCTCGGAGCTTGTTTCTGCCCTACCGATCCACCCATCAAAAGCTCAATATGTCCACCGCCTTATGCGTATTCTCGTGCACTCCGGTTTCTTTTCCCAGCAAAATCTTAATGGCATTCACAACCAAGAAGCCTATTCCCTTACCCAATCCACTCGTCTCCTCCTCAAGGACAATCCCTGGAGTGTGAGACCTCTTTTACTTCTGCTGCTCGACCCAGTTCTGACAAAACCATGGGATTGCTTGAGCACTTGGTTCCAAAATGATGATCGCAATGCATTTAGTGTTGCCCATGAAAAGACAGTTTGGGAGTACGCTGGCCAAGATACAAGACTCAACAATCTCTTTAATGAAGCCATATCTAGCTAGTGATAGCATATTGGCTAGTAAGTTGGTTGTAAGCAAATGTAAACGCATCTTTGATGGGGTGAATTCTTTGGTGTCGGGGGAGGCATGGGATGGAACTATGGCCAAGGGCATTGCTGAAGCATTTCCCCACATGGACTGCACTGTGTTTGATCTCCCCCATGTGGTTTCTGACTTGCAAAGCAGCATGGGGACAGGGTTGGCCATGATAATTCATAACGAATTTAATTATGAGAAGTGATAGCATGGGGACAGGGTTAGGTATTAGGTGATAGACCACTAGAATTATATTATTATTATTTATCATAAAAATCATTGAAACAAATTATTTAAAAATAAGATTTGAATCCAACATTTTTGTTGTGTTTCAGGTCGAATCCTTACTACTTGTGGTAATGGTTGTTGGGTTTTCACTTTTATTTGCTTTCAATTATTGGTTGTCTTATCATACATTTGCCAATGTCTTGATAAAATCATGTTCTTTTAAGTATATGCAAGCTTAATAATCTTGGAATTCGGTGTGGAGTGCAAGAGAATCGAACTGAATCAATACAAAACTAATTACTTATAAAATTAATTATGTGAAACTTAAAAAAAAAATACATTAAAATATTCCATTTTGTACTTGAATAAACCCAGGAAACAAAGCGCATTTGAAGAAACAAAAAACTGAAAATACCAAGCACACAACATGTTGCACTGTGAAAACAGAGATTCCTGTGATGGAATTTTTCATTTTAATTTTTTTTATTGGATAAAGTTGAGAAATTAAGCCTTCTCCGAGGGTAGAGTACGTTTCACTACTATAAATAGGAAGAGAGATCTCTTGAGGTATCACAACATGCACTAGCATATATACTACTTCAAATCAATGGAGTTGATTAACGAGGAAAGTGCTGGTGAGATGCTTCAAGCTCAATCTCATGTATGGAATCATATATTCAACTTCATAAACTCCATGACTTTGAAATGTGCCGTTCAACTAGGCATACCAGATGTGATCCAAAAACATGGCAAGCCCATGACCCTCTCGGAGCTTGTTTCTGCCCTACCGATCCACCCATCAAAAGCTCAATATGTCCACCGCCTTATGCGTATTCTCGTGCACTCCGGTTTCTTTTCCCAGCAAAATCTTAATGGCATTCACAACCAAGAAGCCTATTCCCTTACCCAATCCACTCGTCTCCTCCTCAAGGACAATCCCTGGAGTGTGAGACCTCTTTTACTTCTGTTGCTCGACCCAGTTCTGACAAAACCATGGGATTGCTTGAGCACTTGGTTCCAAAATGATGATCGCAATGCATTTAGTGTTGCCCATGAAAAGACATTTTGGGAGTACGCTGGCCAAGATGCAAGACTCAACAATCTCTTTAATGAAGCCATGGCTAGTGATAGCATACTGGCTAGTAAATTGGTTGTAAGCAAATGTAAAGGCATCTTTGATGGGGTGAATTCCTTGGTGGATGTAGGGGGAGGCTTAGGAACTATGACCAAGGGCATTGCTGAAGCATTTCCCCACATGGACTGCACTGTGTTTGATCTCCCCCATGTGGTTTCTGACTTGCAAGGCGGCAAAAACTTGAAGTATGTAGGAGGGGATATGTTCGAGGCAGTTCCTCCAGCAGATGCACTTTTACTCAAGGTAAATTAATTGCAACGGTATTCTTATACAAACACTATATATTAGTTTTTCTTCTATTATGAGTGATTCATAGGTCTCTGCGTCATTTATCAACCCTTTCATCCCTACATGTATTAGAAATGTTAAATATAATTTGTAACCTTCAATGTCTTTTATTAGCTTTTATGGTCTTTTATTAAGAGAAAGAGTTTCTATTTCTTCATTAATTAAGCTTTGTAGTGTTTTTACTCTTCCTTGTACTATAAAATATAGGTAGAACAATAAGGAAATATAACAAGATTTGCTTCTGGTATTGAAGTGCAGCTCTACCATTTATCCTTCCAATTCCTCATTCTTCTTTGTTTCCGCTTTTATTTCCAACCAGAAAATCGGAGTTAGGCAGGGGACTACATGTAGTAGAAAAAACATTATCCCCCGTCTTCATTTATTCATTTTATATATCTTATGGCAAATGAAAAACAGTGGATACTTCATGACTGGAGTGATGAAGACTGCGTGAAAATACTTAAGCGATGCAAACAAGCAATTGCGAGCAAGGGGCAGCAGAAAGTTGGGAAGGTGATAATTATAGATATGGTGAGAGAGAACCAGAATCGAGACGAGGGGTCAATTGAAACGCAGTTGCTTTTCGATCTAGAAATGATGGTGGCTGTTAGTGGCATGGAAAGAAATGAAAAGGAGTGGGCTAAGCTCTTCTTTGATGCTGGTTTCCTCAATTATAAGATACACCCTGTGCTAGGCACAAGGGCTCTCATTGAGCTTTATCCTTGATAAGATCTTAGTAGTGTTTTGTTTTGTTTTGTTTTTGTTATGTTTAAGTGTGAAAATTCATGATATTATGGTTTTCAAAACCATGTTCTGTGCATAAGTTCAGCTATGAATTGCTGCGAGTGACATCAAATAAAATTGTGTGACGTTTTCTCTCTACCGTAAATAAATTTGTTTAATTTGCTGGGATTTATAACGATCATGTCTTACCAACTGCTCGTATCAAAATCTGTTTTTCCAAAAGTAAAAAATTAAAATCTTCAATAAAATCTGTCAGAAAGACGATGACATAAACCGAAGGAAAAAGGATGGCAAGATGATAATTCAGACTTCAGAGCGACTTTCTTTATTTATTTATAAATTCTTCAATAATAATTCGGCTCACAAGAATTATTATTGTTATTGTTATTATTATTATTATTATTTCATTATTTATTATTCTATATATTATGTGAATCGATTAAAATCTTGTCAGATTATTTATTATTTTAGCACTTCTGCACTTTAAAAAAGACCTCAATTATTTGTTCGCGTCATGTTTTTGATGATGTTAGTGTACAAAATGAATTTTATTCTCATTTTTCCTTTCACTTTGGTTTTAAAACATGGAATTAGTTTCACACTTCTATAAGGGCTTAACACTTAAAGATGATGGAATTAATGTGCAATGAAACTTTTAAAGTTAAAGACCTTCATAATATAATGGAGTGCCTAGATTTTATAGCTAAAAATACTCAAAATTAGGATATTACAGGCATTTATGAGGCACTGAGTAAAACTCAGCCCTATACATAAAGTGGCAACATGTACGACCTTAGAAAAAATTATGGCCTTCAAGCCAAATTTGAATCTTTAACTAGAAAAAATGAGGTACTAGAATTGAAAAAAAAATTACCAGTTAAAATCTATTCAAGAATTATGTGTCAAATCTATGAAATTAATTAACACTCAACCAATGATTGTCTAAGAATGTCTCTATTAACAAGTTAATGTTTTAAACACTTTTTAAAGGCTAAATCCTAATCCATAAACGCAAACTTAAATCCTAGTTAGAGAAATCATTCAAATTTCATTTGGAAGAGTAATAAAAATAATGCACAAACTTCATAGCCACCCTTTCAAGCACACCATAATTTTAAAAATTTTCAAGGATATGCACCTCCTTGTGTTCCCTCTTTTAGAAACAAATCTTGAGGAAACACTGCATGCATTCATTGAAAAGCCAGAGTCAATCAATACTAAAAATTCTCAAACTATGATAAATTTAAAAGATACTCTTACAAAATTCACATCAGCTTTTATTTTTCAAGAGAAAGGTTAGTTTTCTTCTCAACTATAACAAAATTCCAAAGTACAATACAACCTAAGTACAGGTAGCTCAAGAAAACTATGATAGTTTTCTTGAATTTATGGAGAGTTTGATTGCAAGAAAAATTGATTTTGGAGTTAATTTGGGCTTTAATTGAAAGAAATTAAAGTTCTGGGGTCAAAATATAATTTTTGAGAGTTAATTTGGTCAAATCATGGGCTTAATTGCATAAATATTGAAGTTTGATGGCCAATTAAGGACTTAATTGAAGAAATATGAAACCAAGGACCAAAATGAAAAACGCGCGTAAATAGAGGGGTTGTAATTAAACCGAATTAGGGGCCAAATTGAAGATATTAGAAGTTTATTGATCAATTGAGGGTCAAATTGCATAAATTCAAGACCAATGACCAAAGTGAAAAAGGCGGCCAACTTCAGGGCCGCTATTTGATTTTTGGCAGGGATGCAATTGCATTGATTTTTAAATCAAAATTGCAATTTAGGACTTGATTGAACAAATCACAAATTGAGGATCAATATGAACTCTAACACATTTTTGCCGTCTTTTCCCTTTTAAATGAAACGGCGCGTTTTGTCCAAAACCGCTCCTTTTCATGCACTGTTCACGGAAAAAAAAGGAAAAGACCCAAACGATGCCATTTTGAACGGCACGGTGGGTTTTCTTCTTCCCCTGTACACGCGAAGCAAGGGAAGAAGAAGATTTTTCTTTCTCTGTTTTCCACCACCATTTCTCTCTCAAAAAGACGTCGACCAACCCCACTTGCCCAAAAAAAAACTTTCCACGTGTTGGAGGGGCGGTGGAGGGGCGACGGCACAGTGGCCGCCCCAGCCATGTCCCTCCCCTGTTTTTTCCTATAAAAACATGGGGGCAGAACAGATGAAAAAATAGAGAAGGGAAACAAGTGAGAAGGAGAGGATAATAGAAGAGAGAGAGCAGAAGAGGGAAGGCACTGAAAACCGAAAGAAAAAAGAGAACGAAAAACAGAGGAGAGAGAGAGAAGAAAAAAACCAGCGCCGCTGCCGCCACCGCCAACCACCAGCGCCGCTGCATGTCACCTCCAGCAGCTTCGCCGACGACAGCAGTCACAGCAGGTCAGCCCTTCTCCCCTTCTTTTTTGCTCCGGCTTCGTCCCTGCCCAGCCTCCACTGTTCACGTAGCATGTGAACAGTGGAGGGCAATGTTCACATGGGGTTGGGCTGGGCTCAGCCCAACCCATGCATTTGGGCCGGGTTCGGCCCAACCCACAGAACTAGGCCGGATCCGGCCCAGTTCAAAAAACAATTAAAAATTTTATTTTCAAAATTTTGTGTCTTTTTCATCTTTTGCTATACGTCTTTTTGCTTAATTTTGGTCTGTATTTTATTTTGAGAAAATACGAATCCAGTATTAAAATACCCGGTTTTCGTCAAAACTTCCAAAATGCAAAAAACAAATTGAAAAAAAAAAAGAAAAATGTTTTTGTGCATACGGTCAAGTGTCTCAAAGCTAAAAAATCATATTGTGTTTTTCATACACCAAAAAATAATGTTTTTGCATATATTTTGGCTTTAATAATCAATTTATTAAAGTCAAGAGAACATTGGCCAAAATTTCAAAAACAACAAAAGTTTTATTTTGTTTGTCTTTTAGTATCCGGGGAACGACATTACACGTAATACGTATTCTGGATATTAAATTCTATTTTTTTCGGACGTAGAACGGTTAGGTTTTACTCCATTAAGATAAGAACCTCCTTATTGAGGAGAGCTTTTCTTGACCCTTTAGACGGACCAACAATTAGAAAACGCAATAAGACCATAGTTTTTATCAGACAACATAACAATGCAGCTTACCTTAGGTAGGGCGTATTTGGGGTGCTAATACCTTCCATTTACGCAACCAGTCTCCGTACCCGATCTTTGAGACCAGTTAGGGTTTCTAGTGACCAGAATACTAGGTGACGATTCCCATTTAAATTTTTCACTGATAAGAGACAAAAATTCCTTTTTTTCTTCACATTTACGAGATAGACCATTAACATTTTCCCCTGAAAGTAGTGGCTATGAAAGTAGTGGATGATTACCGCGACACACACATGTGAAAAAGTTAAACGAGCATTGATATATATATCCTACAAAAACATATGACACTTGAAAAAACAATGAGGATTCAACGGGTTTTGACCTTAGTGATACACTGGATTCCTTTGGTCAGAGAGAACTGGTGACCTGTATCTCGTTCAACTTTTTGCCTTCTCTTTTCTTTCATGTGGATTTGTATTTATAAATCATTATTTTTAAAATTTAAATTTGAAAAGGATTAATTGAATATGTTAGTAATTTGTTTCAACTAAATATCAAAAGAAAAATAAACATCCATTATATTTCTTCATTTTTTTTATACATTATCTAATTGCATTCTTAATCAAAATAAATTTCCTATCTTTTAATTTATAGTCTTTAACATAATAATTTTAAATCATGGTTGACCATTATAAGATATCTAGATTACAAGAACTTTGTACTTAGACTCTATAGTTTATGCATCCATAAAACTCCAAGCAACTCCTATTTTCCAGAGTACAATTGAAATTATTGGGATGACAGTTAACCATAATAGTCGTTATAACCCATTATTTATCCTCAATTTTTTAATATATTTTTAAAATATCAAAAAAAAAATATGTGGTCATTTTGTTATTTTTTACACTTATATTTTATATAAGTTTTTATAATAAAATAAAAATAAAGAAAAAAATAAAAGTAAAAGTAAAAATAATATATTAGTGGGTGAAATAATAGGCAAAAAAGAAAAGGTGGATCCAACATGAATCACAACTTGATTCATCCTTCAAATATCTTGTATGTGTTCTTCTTTTTATAGGATTGAAAAAGGCGCGTGAAGAGCACACACCTCCATTCTCAGTCACTCGTGCGTGTATTGCTTTTGTCACTTTTGTTCTAGCAACCTTTAAAGTGTGGTTATAGTTACTTTTCAAAATGTTTTTCATATCAAAATGTATTAAAATAATATTTTTTTATTTTTTAAAAATTATTTTTTAAATCAGCATATCAAAACGATCCAAAATATATAAAAAAAATTAATTTTTAACAAAAAAAAATTAAATTTTTTAAAAACACGGGTTACTAGCATGAAAAAAAACTTTAAAAAAATATGTGCTTTATAGTACGTTGGGCCCTCTTAAATTTTCTTTATGTTTCATTGTAATACTTATGTGGAAAAAAATAGTAATTATTGATATGTTAATATGTAAATTGAAAGAAAAAAAAAGAGAGAGAGAGTTAAAATATCCAATGCTTTTCCTTTTATAGTTTTCAAAGCTTTATCCAAACTTGCCTTTAGTCGATTCCAATAATCCCAAAAATCAATTTTAAAACCCTAAACAAGTTTTTGTGTATTTTTTTTAATAAATTTTAATGTATTATTAATTTTTTTTAATTGTGATATTGGACTTGTGTGAAATTTTTTATTTATTTATTAACGTGGATATCTGGGTCAGTTTGTGCGCACCTCGACTAATCCCACGAGCTTTAAAGTTAAAGACCATGTAAGTCTTCAGTAGTTATTATATTAACAATCATATGGCTCAAATTATTGTGTAAACTTTATGTGTATTGGCCATGTATATAAGATGTGAATTTATCTTGGATGCATATTAATTGTTATGGTCCATAAAGTTAACTCGGGAAAAATGAAGCAGTATTTGGTCGTTGTTTAAGGATATTGATTCGTGGAAGATAAGATTGCTTGGTGTGTGATTTGACCTTTATTGTATTCAAAATTATCCTAAAAGTTTATATACTGTTTTTAGTTTTGATGTCTAACAATTGTTTTATTATTTGTGAAGCTAACCTGGGATAAATGAACCATCTAAGTCATTGCTGAAGGATGTTGGAAAGTGAATAACAATAATTATTAATATGCTACTTATTATTTTAAAATAAAACAAGAAAATTTATTAGATCCATGCAAATCTATTTTCATGTGTTGGTGATATCCTTTCTTGACACATTAAATTTGAAAATTTATTAGATCCATATGAATCTATTTTCATGACTAATTTAATAAGAATTTGGGATGTATCGATGTGATCTCACAAATTCTTGAGTAGCGGTCCTCAAGTCCATTTCAAATATAATATAAGAAATAAGTCAAAGTCTAATTTATTATTTACCATCCTTTTGAGTCCCAACACACATATTTCAAAAGTGAGGACCAGATCATGTTATCGTGCCTAGATCTTAAATCATTGTTTTAAGTCTTAGTAGTTCTTTATTTTTTATAATAAAAGCACATATATCAATTTAGACAAATTCTTAACATGTAAGTATAATAGATATATTTTTATCATAACAAACAAACATGAAGCAACTTATCTTTATGTAGAATATTTTTGGGTACTTTTCATTTTTAATTTAGTATAACTAGTACTTTAATCAGGAATCTCTAAAAAAACAGTTAATGTTCTTAGTTATCATAAAACCAAGTGATAGTTTCTTTTTTTATTTTTACTATTTTTACTTATTAGTTCTCTAAGATGTCCCTTGCAATAGAATAATAATTCCACTGCAAATATTATGGCTAATCTTTGTTTGCTTGTTTCTCAATGATAATGTGTTTCAACTTTCATGTGCTTATATATACACATGCTCATATTTTTTATATGCTTATTTATTTAACTTGATTAATGTGTTTTTAGTATTTTGATTCGGTGTTTATATTTTCTATTTATATGATTATTGTATGTTAGTATTGCATTCATCATTATTTTTATTGGTCTGCATTGAATATATATGTATTTATGCTCATGCACACACAACATAACATTTGTCGCGCGTACACATTACTCTAGGTTAATAAGGGAAAGTAGTGGTGCTCTTCAATCCGGGTAACATTCGTGAAAACACTGAAATCTTGTAGATAGTCTACTTGATCATGATTAGTAATTGATATGGCATTGCTCCGGTCTATATTTGTTTTGCACCTTGTAGTACATCAGGTTCATATTACAATCGTTAGTGAACACCAACTTGTTTTTGGTGACATGTACTAAAAATTTATGCGTTCCTAAAGGAAACAAATTTTAGAGGCTACACGGGCAACCTGTAGCTCTAGCTCATGTATGGAGTCAAATGTTCAGCTTCATGAACTCCATGGCTCTGAAATGTACTAAAAGCAGTCTCCCGTTCAGCAAAAATTATACGTTCCTGAAGGAAACAAATTGGCTCTCTTTGTGCTCGATTATTGTGCTTTTGGAGCATTTCTAACATGTTCTTCCATGCTGGTAATAGAAAATCTTGAAACTAATCAATTAGAGGCTAAAACTTATCATATATACTTCCATAGTCCTCCACAGACTCTACCACACAACAAGGGCAGCTCCCTCTTTCAATATCTATCATCTCATACAGGATCGTACTAACTAATTTGCCTGAGGAACTAACTAGCGGCTCCTTTGCCAACTAGTCCCTTCTTGTCAAAGATCTTTGGATGGCAAGTAATGAGCTATATAAATGTTGAAGATGTATAGAGATTGGATTTTTTTATCTTTTTTCTGCCTACATAATAGGATTTTTATTATGGGACATCAAAACCCTATATATGTATATGGCATAAAGCCTTTAATTAAGGGAGCCTAAAGGGTTATTCCCAGCCACAGCCCACCAAGTCTCATCACTTCACATCACCTTGCATGTCCATGTATGAATCTTCTCTCAATAAATAGTCTTTAACAGTGCAATTATATATTAAGTTCGACCAATATAATATATCCAGATCACAAGAACTCTGTGCTCTAGACTCTAGTTCATGCATATCAGTAAACCTCCAAGCAACTCCTATTTCCTATAGTGCAAATGAGATTATTGGGATAACGATTAACCATAATAGTTGTGAAGTGTACAAAAGGATGGAACAAAGATTTTTGAAGTACATCCATGAGGAAAAGCTACGGAGGAGGCAGCATACAAACAAAATGCATGTTAGAATGGTAAAACTGATCAGACAGAAAAAATCACATAAGCACATCCTACAATCCATAGGTATCTAGGAGTCTTCTATCATCCGAGTTAAGAAACCAAAAGGTGCCACCAGGCTGCATGGGTTAAAATGCCACTGATCCTCTGGAAAAGACAGCGAGATTTTTTAGGGAATAATAGATGGAAACTGGGGCTCAATGATGTATCTGGTATGTAGTAGTATCGAGAAAGTTCTGTTCTTGTCCATGTCGATGACTTCAATGTCGTAAGAACTCTGCAAAACCACATTCATTCAAAGTGAGTTGTACTTTCAGCTCAAAACACCAGATTAGAACAGAATTCAATACATGACCAGAAATGAAATTAAGCTTTGCAATGGTACGCAACTCCATGAATACTGGCTTTCAAAGTGGCTAAAACTTATTCCCTAAAACCTGGTCTATTTCAGTGAATATCTACTGCATTTGTGTGGCTTTAACCAAAGGTGTTTCGGTCTTCCACTGGTTTTAGTTATATATTATGTTCCAAAGGTGTTTCGGTCTACCACTGGTTTTAGTTATATATTATGTTCCAAAGGTGTTTCGGTCTTCCAAGTATAGCATGTCAGATCATTGCAATTATTTGTGGAGGTAGAAGGTTCATAGACATCAGTTGAAAACGAGGCAACATGACTTAGTCATCAATTAGAAACAACTGCAGTAACAAGATGCAATTGTGTTTTTTGAACAAAGAATAGGGAAAGAGCAAAAGGCAGAAGACTTTTACAGCTACAAATCACAGGTAAAACCTTGCATGGAGAAATAGTAAAAAGAAATTATGAAATTCCTGGTTAGTATACTTGATTGGGTAAGATGAGAGAGTCATGTGAAACCTAAATTTTAGCTTCCATTGGATCAAAATTCAATCTAAACTTGGACAAACAATGAAACACATCTATATCTACTTGTGTCTTGTAATAAATATGATCTTGAGAGCTCAATTTCAAGCTGTATACATGTAATTCAGCTCTGAACCTCGTCCCAACCATTTTTTCAGGAGCCACAAACTTTAAATGCAAAGGAAACTAAAATTTGTAAGACCTTCAATAAATTTGCTTACATCAAGCTACAAATCTAACCATTATCTCCATTTCAACACTAAAACCTGGCTATTTACTTGACAGCTAAACTGCATAATTAAGATAATTAACATGGCACATACTAAAATCAACTGGATCATGAAGTGAAATAACCCACTACAAAAAATGAGAAAATACATCACATAATAAATAAATAAATATAAAACACCTTAACAGCATAATAAACGACACAAAAACAAATTAATGTTGCTCAAATTGAGGCAACTAGTTTCTCTACTAAATATCAGACCCATTGTTCATCATGAGTCCTTAACAGGATGATGGCAAAACTTGTTGTGCAGAAAACAGAAAGTACACACTAATCCCTAGAGCAATCAACATACAAATGACACAAGGTCAGCAAGTTGATAGCAATCTACAGCCTTACAAACAAGTAACAGTATTGATAGAAATAGCGAAACTGAGGCTCCAATCAAGAAGTCATAGGTAAAGGCAATTTCCAAAAACAGACTGATAGCTACAGGGACATCGGAGGCAGATTGAAAGTTTAGTTTGATGAACATCGCTGTCATTCTTAAGACCACAGATGCTCTCCAAAATGGTCTTTTTGTATTGTTTTGACTAATGTAGAAAAAACCAATGTAAAGAATTTAATTAAGGGTTACCACTTCAGAAAATAAAAAAGATCTTAAAGTTCAGAAAACAAACCCGCATAAAAAAAAAACCCACTTTAAAATGAACTTGGATGGACACTTTACCCATGTCATACCAATGTATACCTATTTTAGTCAAAATGGGAAGTGTATAATTTCGATTAAAAACAAGTATAAATTGGTATGGCATGGGTAAAGTTTCCATACAAGTAATGCTTAAAGGGGTTTTTTCATAGGTTTGTTTACTGTAATTCATCTTCCATAGTTTGCTATGTCCAACCCTACATTGAATTCTTTATTTTGTATTTACTCAACAAAATCATGACTTCATCATCAAGATGGCATGTCAACATGGTAAACTTTTTGGAGAGCAGGGTTTCTTGCTTCGAAAGGAAATATTTACATCGAACCGAGCCTTCAATTCGTCCTTGACACAACAATTGCAATCTACATATTCTTGAAGACCACATTTTCCTTTGCCTAAGGCTTCTCTATAGGGATTTCAGCACTCTTCTCTTTCAATACTAGTACAGGTTTTAGTCTACCAGTCGACCTCGTGTCATCTACATGTTAAATGCTAAGGGGATTTCTATGTACTTGATCTCTACAAAATTAAAATCACAACATCCTTGTTAAGGGGAACCCAATATCCAAAGGAGAATGTGCTCTCGTCAATTTGTGATGTTATTTTGGTTTCATCATGTATTATGTTCTCAAGGAGTTCTTTATCTCCCATAAAATAAGATGTAAAATCACTGCAATTATTAATGTTATGATAGCATAATTGAGTCATTAATTAGCAACAATTGTGCTTATAATATGCAGGTTTTCAAATTGAAATTATATGACAAAACCTTATATAGCAAGAGCAAAAGAAATGCAGAAGAAGTCTATGCCTACATATCCTCTCCACATGTAAAACCCTTATACGGAAAAATAGTAGATGGAAATTATACAATTGAACTCAAAGGGGTTTGAATGTAAAGCTTCATTGAGTGAGATGAGCAAAACCTAATTTTTAGCTTCGACGGTCCAGAAGGAATCTAAACAACTTGAGATTTTGAATACAAACACTGAGCTTTCATACTTACAACCAAAACCATAACTACTTGCAATAATTATATTCCTATGAACCCCTACCCCCAATTTTTGAAACATCAATAATTTCAACTGCAAAACAAATTTAGATCTTCAATAAAAATTTGTTCTATCAAACTAAATATCTACAACTAACTCCATTTCAAGATCAAACCTTTAAATGCTATTTACCATGCAGCTAAACTACAGAATTGTGATCACGCTAGTTAAACTTATCCACAAGTAAAATATCACAAAAAAAAATTGTATCACTAAAAATATAAATCAGAAACCACATAACATAAGCAAACATGACTATAAATAAAGCAATCAAAGACAAAGAAAGGAAAAAACAAGATCAAGATTAGCAAGAACCATACCATCCACTTGAACCGGGCCGGTTCCCACTGGATATTGGTCGATTTACGAAACCCAGATTTGATTCATCAAATCTCCTCATCATCTCATACCCACCTGACTTAGGCCTCCCTTCCTCACCAAACCTATCCGGAGAACCAAAAAACTGCTGCTGCTGCTGCTGCCTTTGACCCACCTCCTTACCCCTAAAAACCTCCGGTCCGGGCCTTTCCTCTCTCCCAACAAAACCCGGTCTAAGATGTGGTGGCACAAACTTATCCGATTTAGGCGACCCCACACTAGACCCAACCTCCTTCTGCTTCTCCTGTCCATGAACCGGAGAAGAAGCAATCGAGCCAGCCCCGGTTCGACCTAAAGGACGTAGAGAAATCCGGTCCGATTCCGGTTCAACCTCTGTTTGAACCGGGATTTGAACTTGAGCTTGATGGGCAGGTGGGGTTTCCGGAGAGGGAGTCAGTGGTGGTGTTTGGATAGAGGGTATAGGTTTAGGTGTGGTTCGGGTCAGAACCAGCATCCGGCCATGTGTACGGGTTGATGAGGATGGAAGATGGCTTTTGTACAGATTGTTTGGGCTATTAGGCGACGATATAGTAGAGTAAAAGGAAGTGGAAGATTGGTGCTTTGATGGGTTGTTGTTTGTGTTATTAGAAGAGGTGGAATTGCTTATGTTTTTGTCATAAACATGGTTAAAGTTAACAGAGGCATATTTATTGGCTCTTGCCATCCACCACCAGCAACAACCACTACGTAGTTTTGTTTGCTTGTTTGCAGAGAGCAAAGGATGGGTCTTTGGCTGTTATTTTAGTACTACAGAGGAAAAGGTGAGAGGGAAAACACAAGGATTGGATCTTGAAGATGAAAGGAAAAGGAATGGAGAGAAGAGTACAGGTGTTCTATTTTGTGCTGTTGGACTTTTGTGCACGTGACAGTGCTGTTGAGGTTTTTTTTTAATATTTTTTGTTTTGAAATATATTAAAATAATATTTTTTTATTTTTTTAAATTTAATTTTAATATAATCCTATTAAAATTATCTTAAATAAAAAAAATTAAATTTAATAAAAAGTCAGTTGAACCGTTACTCCATAGATACCTACGAAGTGGTTTTCTGTTGCTTACGTGGGGAAAAGTTAGTGGATTTATTAAAGAGGATGAAGTGGCGAATTCAAACACTTGTTTTTCTTGTACTAGGTGGTTTGCTGGACAAAAAGGTTTCTCGGCTTCCGTACGGTTCTCATTATGTGCGTCCGTTAGTTTTTGAATTTTAACTATTTTTTTAAAGTATTTTTAGATATTTACTTAAAAATAATATTAAATTAATATTTTTTTAGATATTTTTAGATAATTTTGATATAAATATATCAAAAATAAAAAAAATTATTTTAATATATTTTTAATTAAAAAATATTTTACACTACAATATCAAACATACACTTATACAAGCATAGATACCATTAGAATAATTTGCATGATTATCAATTTTTCATTTTATCATAGCTCTTAAACTTGTTCATTAGGATCCAAACTTATCATATAATTTAATTGAGTTTACTAAATTTGGTCCAAACTTGACTTGGCCATACCAAAGAAAATTAAAAAAAAATAATCTCATTTTAATAAAAATAATTAACTCGAATTAATTTGATGACTCGTAGGTTAATCTTAATTCAAATTTTATTGTTTAATATTTTATTTAATCAAAACTCAATATTACAACTCTTCTGAGCTGTTTATATAGTAGGAAAACTTTCTTAAACAAAGCTAATAAAATAATAAGAAAAATATAAATTAAATAAGAAAAAACAAGTCTTAAATCAATTAAGAAATATATTGCAAATCCCAAACAGTTATATTTATACCTTATTTTATTTAAAGACCTTCCCAACCTTGAAAGATATAAAATTTTAACTCAATAAAAAACATAGCCTTCAGAATTTCCTAATAAACTTTCAACCCGATCCAAAAGTTGGATTCAAAGTTAAACTTGTTAACATAAAGTTGTGTGCCAGGGAAAATCCCCAATATCAGTGTTCTTTGGTTAGAGAGAATTTGTTCTTTTAAATTGCTTTTTTTTTCATTTTATGATTGTTCAATCAAAAGTTTTCAACCATTTACATACTTAGTGTTTTTTGTTAGAAACATCACACGTGGTAACAAAAAAGCTCAACCTCCCTAAAAATGGAACCAATCTTAAGCATTACATGAAAGACTAAATGCAACAACTCTTGCAATAGTCTTCTAAAACTCTAACTCAACTAAAAACTTATTACTAGAAGACCAAACAATCTCTACCCATATTTTTTATATCATTACTAACATGATATGCACTAGTTTTTTTATTATAAGAATATTTGAACATTTACTTCATGACTTTTATCTGAAATTTAAGAATATCAATTTTAACCCCCATCAATTCCAGAATCCTCATAAAACACATTTGAGGCTGATACGAGAGGTTTTTTTTAGTAAAATAGATATTTTTCTTAGTTAATTTATTTTTTTTTCTTATTATTATTTTTCTATTTTATATTATTAAGTTTTTCTAGTGTTTTTTTCTATTTGAAGGTAATAGTTTTCCAACTTTATTTTTCTTATTCAGTATTATTAAGGTTTTTTTTATTTTTACTATATAAAGAGTTAATATCTTTTTGGCAATTGAGACATGCATGAATAAAAATTAAGTATTTTGGGTGTCTTCCTATAATTATGATGTTATTAGTCTTTGAAGATTTTAACTTATAAGAAACTTCATTATCCTTTGCTCTTGTTTGCATCAGTTGGTATCAAAACTTAACAATTCTTCATGATTTTGGTTAGCGGTTGTAGAGGATATGTATTAGAGCTCAACAATTCTTAATGGTTAATTATTATGTGTTGCTGAATAACCATGACTAGAATAACTCTATGATTCTTCATGGTTTTGGTTTGAGGTCGTAGAGAACTTGTATCAAAGCTTAACAATTCCTAGTGGTTAGTTATTATGTGTTGTTGAATAACCATGATTGAAAGAGATTGTAGAATAAGACATGCTTGTGAAGGATGAGATAATAAGGTTACTCCTCGAGAAAAAACATCAAAGAAATAATATGTTATTTTCATCTACATCAATTGTTGTTGTTGAAAACTCTAATGGTGAGATCCATGATGGAGTTGCTGACACAAAAATATTGTGTTAAAGATTCATGATGGGATGTCCCGCACAAAGGTGTTGGGGATCTATGATGGGGTGGCCCACCAAAAAAATGATGTTTGTAGTGGAAGACAATTTTCTGACTATGGTTTGAACTTAAGAGAAGTTTCTTATAACCTGATGAGACTAATGCAAGAGCTTTTTTTAGGAAAATAGATATTTTCCTTAGAAAAATTATTTTTTTCTATTTAGTATTTTTATTATCCTATTTTGTATTATTATGCTATTTTAGTTTTTTTTTCCTTTTTTGAATGTAACAATTTTCCTAGTTTATTTTTTCTATTTAGTATTTCTAGGGTTTCTATTTTTTTATTTATTTTTAACACTTTATTAAAATGAAGCATAATCCTAAAATACAAAATACAAATCCAAAAGAAATAAGGTTTTAATGACAATATCAAGAAAATTTTCATAACAAAAAATAAATTGACAATGCTATAATAATTAATTTTCCTTGCCAAACATTCATGATTTGATATTACTCATCAGGTTCCTCTTTTTTCATCTGAGCTGATCATAATTAATTTTTCTTGTTTAGGGTATTCACAAGCCCCCAAAACTACCATTTTCTCATCACATGAAACATCTTTAAATATCAATGCATTCACGCCCCCATCATTGATATTTGTATGGTTTGAAAGATGGTTAGTGTTTACATTGAAGGTTTTGTATCTCATTTAAAGGATATCCAACTATACTTGAATAACATAATGACATGTTTTGTAAATGCTTTACATACCTCAGTATTGTTCCCAACTGCTATTGAATGGTAATCACATTTCTTCTCAGGCTTTTACTAGTAAGGTTAAAGAGGTTGTAATGAATAGGAAAAACTTGACATAGCTTAATTAAGTGTTGATATAGCCTTTATAAAGGCATTGAAATGGGTGGTAGTTTTCCCTGATTATGGCTTATTTTTTAGATATTTTGATGATAAAGGTAAGGTGAGGTATTTTAGTGGTATAGACGTAGGTTGTTGTTAAAAGGTTGAGTGTTTTGGTAATAAAGTGGTTGGTTGTTTTGAGGTGGGGC
>Ga0307515_10008789_pt1 | contig 19623 bp, 16 predicted proteins | sample 17_EM_MG_FD_194513 | JGI IMG/M metagenome (GOLD analysis project Ga0307515, IMG submission 194513) | Populus trichocarpa ectomycorrhiza microbial communities from riparian zone in the Pacific Northwest, United States - 17_EM | ecosystem: Host-associated > Plants > Roots > Unclassified | place... | reverse complement strand
TCCTACGGTCAAAACACACCCACGTGTCACAACAACAACAGTTTAGCTAAAACATTTGGATTTGCCGCGCTCAAAGTCAAACGAGGGAATCAAATGGAAAACACCTGTTTTTAGCTTCGGCTTTTGTCATTTCAGCAAACCCAAGGTTCGGTTTCACTCCGAACCTAAACTCTCTGTCACTATCTCTCTCTAGCTTGTCTCTGTTTCAGACATGTCTTTTTATAAAACAACAATAATAAAAAAACAGCTTTGATTTGATTGGATTTGTTTTCTTACTTGCACTAATTGACAATAAAATTAAAACCCTAAATTCATGCTCTCCGTCTGATTTTACCCAACTCCCAATCACCATCGCTGGACGATCCATACATGGCAATAACAGAACCTTAAGCTTGCCAAAAAAAACATTCCATGTCGTTTCTCTCCTGTCTCCTGTCTCTCTTTTGCTGCTGGTGGGTTTTCTTTCTTTCTTCTTGTTTTGTTAAGCAGACATGTTTTCTGTGATCTCTATCCTGTGTCCTGTGGGTAAAGATAAGTTTTTTTTAAAGAAAGTTCATTTCTTTGCAGAGACCCCTTCGAGTCTTGACTTGGTTGTGTGTTGTGTTCTAGGTTGCTTGAATCCAGCTTAAAGTTTGAATTTTTTTTGTGTTTTAAGCAGACCTTCCTTAGATGATTCCTTATTTCTCTCTCTCTACGTTTATTTATTAGTTGAAAGCGACACACCCTTTACGTGCCCCTCTCTCTCTCCATTATAAATTTGGTCGAGATATTATGCATTATTTTGTGCCATAAAAAATAAAATAATAAATTTCAATTTTATTTATTTTTCTTGGACTAGATCAAGGCAAAGTATTTGAAATTGAATACAGTGGTTATTTATGAATTTGAACTCATGGGGTACCCTTCAAATTAAATATTTTCACATGCAGACACCAAAGGCCATAGCTTTCGCTGCAAGCACTGCATAGACCAAATCATAAATCTTTGATTTTGTTTTCCTCTTTAGAAAGCAAGTTTTGAGTCAGTATATGCATGTGTTATCTGTATCAGATCTTTGAGCAAAGATTCAGTGTAGTTGCTGTTTGATCAAAATCACCATTAAGTACTGATGTCAGTTTTGGAGAAACCATCATCAATATCTTCTTCTGTAAGAGAGACTGATCCTTTATTGAAGGATTTAAATGAGAAGAAGCAAGGTTTTAGGAAAAATGTTGTTTCTTTAGCTGCTGAGTTAAAGGAAGCACGCAACCGCCTTGCATCTCAAGAGCAATCATTCGCTAAAGAAACAGTAACTAGACAGGTAGATGATTTCTGGTTTTGGTTTCTTTTTGTATGTTTTTTTTGAGTTCTTTAGATTTAATCATTGCTTTCTTTCTTTTCGTGGTCCTTTTGATTGTGGGGTCATTAGGGGTTTTGTTTATTTTTTGGAGTCAATTAATCAGTGGTTGTGTGTTTTTAACAGGAAGCAGTGCTTTTGTGTGTGTTTTGATTTTTAACAGGAAGCAGAAAATAAGGCTAAAACCATGGAAGTGGAGATTAGCAGATTGCAGGAGCGATTGGAGGAGAAAAATGGCCAGCTTCAGGTGACAGCTTCTACCGCTGAGAAGGTTCCACTCAATATCCCAGCTTTGACTTCACTTTTTAGTTTCCTTTGATCTGAAATTCAAACATGAGTACTTATCATATTGGAGTTATTTGCTTCACGGAGTAAGTTGATCTGGGCTGTGAGGGTGTTTTTTTCTGTGCATCTTAACACACAATCCACATATCTGATCCTCATCCTTTTGGATGGCTATTGACCTTTTGGCCCTTTCAATTTGTTTTCCTGGGTCGAGCCTTAAGGGGGAAAGGTCACCGGAATGTTTCAATTTTTTTATTGTTGTCCCCCATTGTAATCTATTAGCGTGAATGCTTTAAGATAACCTTTTGTTATGTTGTTGTCGGCGACCCAACTTCTTAGGTTTTTATTTTGCAAAATTATGGATTGTATTAGAAAGTTGGTCAAAACAGCTTCCTGCAATTTCTTTAGGATATTCTTAAGACAAAATGCTTTGTTTGGACGGTGTTCAAAATATCATTTAGTTTAGCTACCACTTTCATTAGGCTGTGTATTGATTGCTGTGATTCTTGACGGGGCTGCATTAATTGAAACTTTAATTGACTATGTAATTTAAGGAAATCATGTAGATTTCATATTTAATTCTTGGAAGATTAGTTGAACAGTAAACGAAATATCTCATTTGCAAATTTGAAGGTGATGGTCGCTCTTGGAATCATTAAATTATCACAAGATCCATGTTATGTTGCACTTATCTCTGCCCCAATTATTTTGGTGATTTATTCCAAATAAATCCCAATTGAATGGCTATGTAAAATGGTGATGACTTCATACCAAATAATCCTGGGAATTGGGATCCTCTGCACGTCAGCACCATTGCAGTAAAACTTGGTGAGATGAGTGATGAGATGTCAGTACAAACCAATTAAGCCTGGGCTAGTTTCTCTCTCTCTCTTTATGTTATGCCCCTTCCCAACCACAGCAAAAGGAAAAGGTAGGAGGAGACCTGTTTATTTGTGTTTGTCTCTATGTCTTTGATACATGTCTATTCCAATCATGGATAGAAAGCAATTGAGGCATTTAAGGCTACCATATATGTGTAGTAAGCTTGTCACATAAAAAGAAGCCATATAGGTTGCACTTGATGCCATCACCATCATGTTGGCAGATAGCATCAAATTTAACTACCAAACCATTGTATACATCCCCTTTACGTAGGCAAGGATACTGTAATTGCCTCTTTACTTTTGACATTTCATAAGAGCACGTGAGACACTTTGTAATAGGAGTTTCATTGAGTTTTTCATGTGTTAGTAACTTCTCCAGAGTTGTAGCATGCTACTAAAGGAAAAGATGGAGGTTGAGGATAGAGGACTGACATTAGTAAATCTAGGGTAACACAATGATGTGAGATGCTATCTGTGGGGAATTGTACAAAAGTAAACCTCTTTAGCTTTTGTGCATTGATTTATGCAATCAGATAAGAGTACAGCAGCTTATTATTGTTTCATTTAGAGCATATCATTCTTTAGAACCTTCAGCTTTAATTGAAGACTTATTGTAGACAGTAGGAGTTTCTAGATCTGATATAATCTTTAAGCACCCATCATTTTGTAACAAGTCAATCTTTAAGCAACCATTGTTACTCTCTTTAAAGGGATTACCTTGCAGGCATTTATGTACTGGTGGTCACCTCCTTGCACATCACAGTATGTCACTTTTCAGAAAACATACACGCATGAAACAGTTTATATTGACTGGATGATCATTGAGGAATTGGAATAATTAAAGAGAAAAAATCTCTGTGCTCCTAGCTCAAGACAACCTTTTGAATATTACAACATGGTGTCACATTATAGTTTTCATGTATCTAAGAATTAACATACCTGTCACCTCTTGATATTGGGATGAGTTTTAAAAGACATTTAGGGGGTGTTTGGGAGTGTGATAGCGGTTTTTTAAAATGTTTTTTGCTCGGAAATACATCAAAACAATGTTTTTTCATTTTTTAAAAATTAATTTTGATATCAGCATATCAAAACGATCCGAAAACATAAAAAAATATTTAATTTTAAGCAAAAAAAACCCTAAATTTTCATGAAATGCTGTTTGGAATGCAGTTAGTTCTAAATGGCGCCTTAATGGAGATTGCTCATTGGTAGTTGTGTTACTGTATGATTTGCAATATAACCATCTCTGGATTATGAACCCTTTCCATTTTTATATTTTATCATCTGCAAGCTTCTTGCTTGTTAAAACTTCAGTTATTCTGATTTTTATTCTTTTAATTGGCCACAGTACCTCACAGAGTTGGATGGTCTCAGATCACAACTTGCAGCCACTCGAGCTACGGCAGATGCGAGTGCTGCCTCAGCTCAGTCAGTGCAGCTTCAATGTTTAGCACTGATAAAAGAAATAGATGCAAAGAACAGCTCATTAAAAGAGCATGAAGAGCGTGTAAGCAGGCTAGGAGATCAATTAGATAATTTGCAGAAGGATCTTCAAGCAAGAGAATCTTCCCAAAGGCAACTGAAAGATGAAGTTATGAGAATTGAGCATGATATTATGCGAGCTATTTCCCAGGCAGGAGACAGTAAAGATTGTGAACTGAGGAAATTATTAGATGAAGTTTCTCCTAAAAACTTTGACAAGATGAACAAAATTTTAGTTGTTAAGGATGAAGAAATAGCCAAACTGAAAGATGAAATAAGAGTTATGTCCACTCACTGGAAGCTTAAAACCAAGGAATTAGAATCACAGGTGCATCCATCTTTAGCTGTATCTATAATCTCTTTAATTCTATTGTCATTTAAGGTCCACGGACCTGGTAATTTATGAGATTCAACCTGCTTGTTGGCAGTTAGAGAAACAACGACGAGCTGATCAGGAATTGAAGAAGAGGGTGTTGAAGTTGGAATTCTGTCTTCAGGAAGCTCGCGCTCAGACTCGAAGGCTTCAGAGGGTAATTTTTGTCTTTACTCTTTTGCCTGGAACTGGATGGTTGCATTGACTGCTGTGAATAAGACTTCCTCCTGTGTTGTTGGCTTTACCTTATCATTTTGCATATCAGAAGAGCACCATGCTTGAAAATGTTCAGATGCCTCCTTGCAGTATTTAGCTGTTTCATCAACTAAGTGAACCACATCAATGCATACTTGTCGTGCGCAAGTAGCTGCATTTTGACACGGGCTCATTTAGGTTCAAATTAATTGAACGTTTTACAACATCAAAGTCTTTTGAGTGGTTATTGTTGTGCTCTTCTGTTGATATTAGACGAGTCCTTTTTTCTCTGTAGTTTTTGGTGGTCATGTTCTTTCAATATGCTCAAGTTATTTCCACTGCTAGATTGCACTTTCATGTACTATTATTTAATTGTGTTTATATTCATCTTAACAGATGGGAGAGCGAAGGGACAAAGCTCTGAAAGAACTCCGAGATCAGATAGCAGCAAAACAGCAGGCTGTATCTGAGGGAAACAATGAAAAGCAAAATTTCTGGGAGACATCTAACTTCAAGATTGTAGTTTCTTTGTCTATGTTGATCTTGGTTGTGTTCTCAAAGCGATGAAATAGTAGGCTAGATTGTTGTAAATGTCTTGTTATCATAGGTTTTGGGGAGCTTCAGAAGCCATTTAGCTTGTAGAGATAGCCTAGAGTGGAGTACCTTTTCCTTGTGCAGTCTAGTCAAAGGTGCGTTTTTTGTTCCCGTTAGAACTAGAGTCCTCTAGTTATGCTGTACGTTTTAAATCTATGTACAGCCGTTTGGCTTCCATATTTGAACCCATGACTTGAAAAAGATTAGCTCTTTTATGCTGTTGATTTTACCAGCTGGATGGCATGATTATAACCTGCCTTGTGCAAGCTTTGCTATCATTTTTTCTTGCATTAAAATCTGGGTTTATATATATATATATATATATATATATATATATATAGTTGTAGTCAAACCAGGACATTATTAATATTGTGGGGACAGGAGAGATCATGCTACCAACAGAATATGTCATCTGATTTTCAACTGTAAGCTAGGCTAGCTAGCTGATGCTGTGTCCTGATTCAAGTCAAGCGTTTGGTGCATATTCTAAACAAAATGATTTGAGAATATAAATTGGCATCTAATGCATTAGAGCATCAAGTCCTCGTTAATCCTATTAGCCGTTAGGAGATGCTTTTCATCACCTGGCATGATTCAGGCTCTGGCGGGGTCGGCCTTTGTTGTTTTTCCCAGGAAATATGGGGTGAACTTTTTGACTAATTTGTGTACTGAATTAGCATTTTTCCTATCTGGAATGGAAATTGAACGATTAGAGCATCTTAACAAATATGTTAACTGGTGTAAATTTGGTTTTTGCCAAAGAAGTCACGGGGCGATTTTGACAGTCGAGAAAATCTTGTATCCATCGTATGTGAAACTAATTCACCTTGTATAAATCTTTTTGCATGCAAAGACCATGTCTCTTGCTTGCTAGTTTGGTTTTAAACAGGTTGATCATATGGATTTGAAGCTTGGACGCTAGCATGGGAAGCAGATCCACTTACCATCTGAACTGAGCCTCCATAGGTTCTTACCCTGTAAAGGTAAGAGCTAAACTTTAGGTTTATCCTCATAAATCATCCACCTAAGAAACTTCTTGTATCCCTGCTCCTACCATGCACTCCTCAGCCATCCGATAAAATTGCTAAAATAAGTGATCACAAATGTGAATAATTTAACTAGATTAATCAGAAACTCTAAACTACAAATTCTGCAACTTTGTGAAAATGTACAGGAACAAAATTGCCATCGTACATCTAGTACTACCCAGCCTCATTAAATTTCACTACTTTCAGCCTAATACTAAACATGTAAACATAGAAGTTGATTTGTACCTTCGGCAGTAAAGTCTTACATTCTGCGCAACTTCCGGCCAGCCAGAAAATGTTATCAGGATGTTGGTGTTGTAATTCATTCTTTTGGAACTTCCCTCTAGTTTCTTTTTCTATGAAAGATGGTTCTGTACAGAACTTGGAAACTGCTGCAGTTCTGATCTTCTGCTGAAAGCATGAGCTTCCAATCCATTTGGTGTACATAAAGAAATTCTTTGTTCTACATGTCTAGAATGATTGTTCTGGCAACAAATGATGTTACCAAAATGGCACAACCAATAAATGGCTGCAAATTAGCTGACATGGATGCTGGAGGGTTAAGAATGGGAGGAGTATCGAACCCAAAACTTGAGGCAGGGTTGGTTGATGAGTTCAAAACTGATGGAGTGCTGCGGAAATCAGAGTGTTAGTTTTTGAGTTATTGAATTTGTACTAATGAGTTCCTAACTCACGGATGATAAAGAAATTACCCTGACACGCCGACAACCGGTGATGTTGTTGCTGGATTTGCAGATGAAGTTGTTGGCGCTGGCAATGATGGAGTGCCTGATGAAGATGATGATGTTGGATAAATGCAGGAACCAGTGCCTGTTTCAATGTTATGTGAGTCTGTGAATATTCGGAATATTAATTTTAAGAACAATCCCAAATCTGTGAGTCAATCAGATTTCTTACTTGGATTCACATTAACTATAGTGGCTGTTCCTCCAAAATCACAGCTGGTTGCCGCAGGATTCTTCTGAAAATAGCTGTTGAATGCAAATGAAGCGTGGTTTTGAAGAGAGTTTGGATTGTAACAATTCCCTCCTTGCTGGATCTGTGAACAATCTGCACCTCCCATTCCACACGCATAATCCAATGCTGATTGAAGTGCTGTCTCCGTCACTCCAGACCTGGCCACACACCAGCTCTGTCCTGGTATTGCTGGAGCATTTGTCGTTGCAGGAGGCGCCACAGGATTTGTGACTGGTGCTGTGACTGGAACATTGCCTGTTGGGGCTGGATAGGTTGTCACAGGATTAGTCACTGGCTGTGCACCTGGAACTGTAATAGGTGCTGGTGTTGTGACTGGATTGCTAATTGGTACTGGTGGATTGACAGAAGGATTTGCAGGGGGGAAATCGACAGGTGTGGTGTAGGGGAAAGGTAATGGAGTGGATACAGGATTGGTCGGTGTTACAGTGACTGGATTGGCAGGATTGGTAGCAGGGACAGTGACTATTGTTGGTGCTGGAGTATCTGGCAGGAGAGTCCCTGGTGGTGTTGATCCGGGATTTGTCGGAAAAACTGTAGGTGTATTGATTATATCATCATGTAAAGTAGTTCTGAAGTTTGTTAAGAGCTCTCTCCGAGATGAAGGAAAGATTTGTTCATGTTCCCTCTTCAGCTCCTTTTCCATGAAATCTTCTACCGAAGATACTTCTGCATACAATCCAGCTACCTGACCTGTGATCTTACTGTTTTCTAAAGATTTTGAAACCTTCTCAGCAAACTCAGCTACTTCTTTTGCACCAGGAACAACAAGGCTCCTGATTGTCATAGCTATGAGAACATCATAGGGAGAAAGTAGAGAAGTGGCAGCTGTGACTTTTTGGATCATTGATTGAATAAAAAGATCTTTCATCCCCAGTTCTACATCCACATCAAGACTGGTTTCTACAGTGACAAAAGACTTGGTCCTCTTGATAGATCCCAAAATCCCATGGAGGTCATTTTCTTGTGTTCTATCCAAATTTTCTAAGAATGACAACGAAAATGCTACCGAGACCTTAACTTCACTGTCAACATGAAACCTATTCAGGACTGAATGGATTGATTTCAAAGTGTATAAAAGCTTTGGCAAGTCATTGTTGCCGCTTACAATGATGCTTTTGATGTTCACATGGGGTAGAAAGGTCACTAATAGGGTCTTAAACCAGGAGATAGCAGATGGTTTAGAATTTATCAAATTCTCAACCAAGCTGTCATCTAAATAAAGATCAACAGACACATTAAAGTTGGAAAGTGCACTCAAAACCTTGTGATCTGAAGCAAAAACTCTTAAATGACTTGCAAAGACCTTGTTTAGCTCAAGAAATGATACTGTTCTGCTAAGTGAAGAAGCTGCGGTGATTCCTCTGGCATTGTAGGAGAAACCCACTAGAGTTCCTGTAACAAAAAACAAGAAATGATCTAGTTCAACAAAGATTCAAACTTCAAAAAGTTTGAGCTCATCCATGAATTCAAGCAGCTAGTACTTCTTATTAACAGTGAATATGTGAGAGAGAAAAAAATAGAATAGAAAAGAAAAACTATACAGCTTTACACAAGTGGGGTAGGGGTAGGCTAAACTCTAACTCTTCTTTGCACTGAATTTTAAGGAGAGAAAAGGTGTGAACAAGAAATAAAAGATACTTACCAGAAGAGCTAATAGTGAGAAGAGACAAGAAGAATAAGAAGAGGCACTTTGATGCTACTCCGGCCATTATAATGAGAGGTGTTTTCTGGGTTGCTGGAGGAGAACCCTATGGATTTTTAAAGAGATTCATACAATGGGAGTGTTGTTTAAAAGAGAATGCTCATAGAATATTGAGAGAGATATAGAAGGGGAAAAGGCGTTGCAGATAAAAGGTTAGGAGAGAAAAGAAGAAAGTTATAAAGGAAGGAAGGTGTTCCTTTGGCATGAAGGATGGGACTGGAAAATGTGCTGTTTCCCAACAGTAGAGAGAATCAAGTGATCAACCACTGCTTTTATAGCTTCTTTTTTTATCTTTCCCGAAAAACACAATTGGGCTCAAAACTGAAAGCATCTTCCTCCACACACCAAGACAAATTCCATAAGATATGCCCGCCCACATGCATGTTACACAGTACAAATATAATAAGCAAAGATGGCATGCCTTTGTCTGCTTGTCCCAAAAGGGTTTCACAATACAAGGATGGCAAGACCTGCCCTGTTATGTTTCCCCTCATAAATGCTCTGCTACTGTTTTAAATTACCACAGTAAAATGTTTTTCATTTTTCTTGAATCCATCAATATTGCACTGTCCAACAAGAACTTATGCCATTGTTTTCCACTGACGGCTCTTAACAAGCTTAAATTTTCTTTACTATATGTGCGAAGATTCTTCTGCAGAACCTGGGCAGACAGCTAAAATATTTAAATATTATTACTTATGAGAAAATTGATTTTTTTTTAAATTAAGACAATAAATTAAAAGTTTGGGCAGAATAACAATATTGAAAAAGATGAGGTGAAATAACATATTTTCACCTTATTGTGTTTCTAAAACGTGTATAAATATTGCTATTTCTAAGTGTAAAGAAATAGTTGTTGCGTTTCAGAATAATAACATTTAAACATGTCGTGTTTTTGAAGCGCGACAAATGCTAATTGGTTGGATATGGATATATAATCGGTCAACTGTTTAATACAAAAATTATAATTTTATGATTTTTTTCTTTCAAAAATGTTTAATGAGTAAAAATATAAATCTTTGTCCAACTTGTAAATTGAAAAACAGATATTGTTCACACAACAATTTTCATGAGTGATTCTAAGTAGTTAGATGTTGGTCTGTCATAGCTAGATGAGGATATACTCTAGACAGATTATGTGGATGACCTAACAAATGCATTTATAGACTAATGAGTCAGGTCTAGATCAGGAGGAAGTTTTATCACGCCTGACCAAAATGGTGGCTCAAAAGGACCATCACTTTTGATTTGATTATTGAATCATACTCATATTTTTACAGGAGTTTTCAAAGGCTGTTTACCTTATAGTAGTTATGGAATCGCTGCTTCGACCATTAAATTTTTAAATTTTAAAAATCTCATCTCCAAATCTAGATTTTAACAGTTTTGTGATTTTTTTTGTGAACCAATCGATCAATTATTCTTGAATTTAAATATATATCATGGTTATAAATCGCGATATCAATTAAAATTTTTTCACGGTTCTTGACCGCAACATATAATAAATATCACGGTTGAGAACCATAGCATCCAAAAGTATGCTATTTCATGGACATTTTTTGCTATTCATTTGCATTTTACATGCTAATTGGCAAATTTATCCTGCGAAAATGCTTGCAGTTTTTCGAAAGATAATAAAAGAATCAAGAATCACAGTAGGCTAAAAAAAAATGCCTGAAAGTTAAGTTGAGAGACTATAAGAAAAAGGAGAATGTACTGCTGCTCTCGGCATCCATCACCCTATCTTAGCAAAACCTTGAGGATTTGAGATTGATTGGACAGTGTAAAAGGAGGATACCTAAGTCAAATCTGCTGAGCTCAACAAATCCCACTAATTGTTTTTATTTATTGAAGGCCAAAAGAGGCTTTGGATTAGGCCTAAAACCTCAACCATGTTTTTTAGGCAGTTTCTTCTAGGACAAGATTTCAATTTTTATTTTTCCAAGCCCACCATATTCTTAGCAGACAAAACATCCTGTAAAGGAACAAAATTAGCATTCATTCACATAAGCTGCCTACACTTATGATTCATCTATGTAATAAAACACCATGTAGAAGCTTGTCGGGTCAATTGCATCCATCGTCCCTCTACTATGGGAGTTCAATTAATCACCCCCCCTACTACATTCTTTTCACAATCAAGACACTCGATTTATTAAAATAAGAAAAACATTTGGAAAAATAAAATAAAATTCTTGAAGTTTTCTCATTTCTGTACCCATTTATCATTAAAGCCATCATAGGATGAGGGTCCTGATTGTAAAGAGAACATTCTATAGAAGGATCTTATTAATCAAATTAGTAGTAAAGGGATCCAGTTGATCAAAGACATATAGTAGAGGGACCACATGGTGTAATTAGAGTAGAAAGTAGAAAACCAATGGCTTTACACAGTGACATAGATACATTAGTGGTGCCTTAACCTTTGTAACAACATTATTAGTGCCACTTTCTATGGGATATATAAGATATTCCATTGGGTAGGGACAACCCATGTGGAATAACGTAATGTGCTTCTCTCCTTTCAAGTTTTGATGATTTCAAAAGCACCTTGGCTGACTAGGTAACACTTCATGGCCGAAAGCAAGCACAGTAGAGAGGGCGAGAAAGAGGGTAGTCATACCTATTGGTGGTGATAAGGTTGACAGAAAACAGGAATCCATGCATGAACCCTGGTAAAAAGAAAAGAAGAAAGAAGAAAAAGAGAAGATAAACTAAGCCCTAACAGAGATATTGGTACTTTAATGTCTGATATATTGCCTTTTTCTAATCTAGTTTTGCCCCTTACTTTCTAAATGACGGATAAAATCAGTGTCATATCAAATTCCTTCATCAAAGCATTAGAGACCTGGGATGTGCTAAGCATAATCTGCCTATAACTGACACTCACATTTCGGGTCATTTGCTGCTATAGAATCAGAGATTTAAAGAAAAAAGATGCTAATTAATGACGCTCATCAAATTGTGTGTCCACACCTTTTGGAACATACCATGCTGGCTTCTGGTTAAGAGGATAGAAAGTATTGTATCTCATCTTTGAATTCTTTCCATACTCTTCCAAGTGTTGTTTTTGGGTAGCCAGTGAGCATATTTTTGCTTGATAAAGGAAAAGGAAAAGGAAAGGGAAAGAAAGATTAAAAAGTTAATAGAAGCTAAAGTAACTTTTATTAGAGCAACAATCTTGAGTGACATCATTTGCTGCACTGTGCTTTTGAGTGTGCACAGTAAAAAGATTCAGAAACAGCAAGTTGCAGGTAGTTCATGAAAATATAACGCACGAGAGAGACCACCGCCCTTTAGTTTATTGTTGGAGTTGCCTACAAATCCAGGGTGTCCCTTGCTAGTTTCTGCATTATTGTTACAGATTTTGCTCAAAAGATGTCAAGTATTACTTGCACTTGGCTATCAGCGAGGACATTTGTAATTCCCATCATCAAGGATTTCTACTTCATAGCATGTGGTAGCCAATTCGGAAGGATTAAGAATGAAAAAGAACAAGCCAAAACAAGTAGGATGATTAACCATCTATTCTGTAACACTAATCTATGTTTTATCAGCTAGAATGTAACATTTGCATTCACTGAAAGAAAAAGTAGATACACTCCACTAAAATACACCTACAGAGGTGCACATAGGAATCCCATCAATTCTTTGAGGAAGAACAGAGTCAAGTGATTCAGCATTCAAACTTTATTGCAAAGTGACCAAAAAGACAGTATAAAACATTGGGCAGCCCTACATGCCATCCACAGCCAGATAAAGATCAGATCAACTTAGTGAACTTCAAATCAATGACATGAACTCTCTTTTCCTATGTTACTTGCACACTTAACATGGTGCATGTGTTCTAGCATAACAAGCATCTATGTTATAATTTACAAAAACTTTGATTGCTTATGCCTTCTCACGGCTCATTTTATTTACATAACAAGCAAGTTGCTGAAGAAGGGATCCAAAATAATAGCTTCCTTAGCTGAATTATACTTGCTGAGACGCTTTTTCAATGAGTGCAAATCTCCCTCATTTTTTGAAGAGCGATCCTGGTATCACATTAACACTAAGTTAAGCACATAAAAATCTAACAATTACAGTTAAAATGGTTGTATAAGATTAGGATGCAGCAAAAACCTCTGTTTCTTTTTCATGGAACATATTAGCTTTCAATGTATGAAAAGTTTTTAGGAGCCATGACTATGCTACACACTGCTAGGAGGTGCTTTTATGTTAAGCAACAAAACGTGGAAAATTTGATAAATAAAAAAGATACCTCATTTCATAGTCAGTAGAAAAAGAGAGACTTACAAAAGATCTCTTCAGGAGCAATATGTCCACCAAGTATATCAACCACAATACATTTGTCTTGGGAAAGCTGTAGAAAATGAGACAAAACAGTCATACCATCTTTCCAATAACCAAACATGAAGTTTTGATAAGCTAGAAGAAAAGCCCCTGAGGCCTGAGCAAGTAAGAGAAAAAAAAGTAAGAACAACATTTTTTTGTCTTTCCTAGTGCTTGAAACCAAGACACCCTGATACAACAGGAAAAACAGCTGTGAAAATGACTCGAATGCATTTCTCCAAAATGTGACTTAGGGTTGTAGAAGAACATATGATTGCTTGTGATACAGCACAGGCAACCACATATGCAACATATCAGGAAAATATTTGTGCTGCACTGGATTACATTTTGCAAAAATAGGCTGTGCATATGTTCAGCTGAATTGGCATAGATTTTAACTGTTTCATATCTAATGCCTTATGAGCAAATGAAGTAGAGTAAAAACACCAGCATGCTCCTCTTATGCGTTCAAGAAAGATGAAAAGCGATCAACAATATCACCTTCCTTCCCAGAAGTCTCCAGTTACTTCCTTCATCTTCCTATACGTTTCTGCCTGCACATGATGTTAGGAATCAATTAGCCAATATTCTGAAATAAACAGGACCTACAGCTTGTATTGTGGCTCTTGCCTGTCTATCTCCTTTCGGGCCCTTAAAGAGATAAGGGTCCGAGGTTAAGTCCAGGAAGAGTATATCTTGACCTGTGTAAATAAGGGTCTGTTAGCTTATCATGAATCAAGTATAATTCTAAACATTTATGTGGATAATATTAAGAAAAATTAAAGAACTCACCTGTATTAATTCTGGACAGAGTAAAATCAATTATTGAGATCAATAATCCTGAAGTTCTGAAAATCATTTTCTTCCCCTCCAGGATAAACTGCACTGTAGTAGAGTCATTTCGACGCAAAAGAATGTTTCCCCTGCAACAAAAAAGTCCTAAATCAGCACTCATGCAAGAAAAACAATATTATTTATTTCCAGAAACAACAAACCAGTGCAGGTCACGATGCTCAAATTCATATGCAGCTTCTGCGATAGCTAAGCCAGCTGTAACCTGCAGAGCACGATAGACACAGTAAATCTTGAAGGTGGCAGCTCAGTGAAGAATTGACAAAAAATGCTTGAATAAAATGTACATCATTACCTGAACCAATAAACTATGCACTTCATCAAAGTTTAAGAGCACAAAGCTTTCAAGGTCTTTCCCACCATGTTGTAATACAAACACAACATAGCACTGCATAAATTAATTGAACATGGTAAAAAAACCTATAAACCTTACTCTAGAAACTTGCAGCACTGATGTCATACGGGGATTTTGCAACTTCAGCCAATTCAATGTAAATATCTACATATAAAACATGCATGTACATCGTGCGTGCAGGAAGCGGATGTATTTTTGAAAGCAGTCAGTTATGTCTATAAAAGCTCAACGCTAAACCTGTTTCTCTGGAAACTCCTTAGGATGATCATTTTCAGAACCATGCCTTTCATCCCAATATTCCCATGCTCTGACCAAGGCAGGGTCATAAGGACCTTCGCACACTCTTAGACTGCGGATAAAAAAGAGATCATTAGATATCACGTACTGTAGAAAATCTAGAAAGTAAAAGTATTAGGCTGCAACAGATATGTAAATTAACTCAAAGATGAGTTTTCATATTATTCATAAGTTAAGTCTACCCTCTGCAAATCCAAGTCTATCTAGCTTATAGCCGTATGCTATTGCTCAGCTCAATTTGCAAAGCAAAGCCATTGAACAAACATAACACAATATGGATTTCTTCAATTCCAGAATGTAAGCCTACTGACCACACTAAAAAGAAAGCAACCTATTGCAGGTTATTGTTTTCAAAAGATACTAAGCAGTTGCAGAAAAAATATAGCAGTACTTGGATCACATACTCTAGAATTTCGATGAATGTTGTGCAAGCGTTGTCCACGTCAGAATCATGTGATCTGATATTGTTGAGAGTTCGAGAAAGGATAACCTCCTCGAGCAATTCTTCTGATCTCTAGAACATGGAAAATCAAATGCTTCGGCAATAATAATCCACGAAGAAAGTGTCAATATGATAACCATGAGTGCATTTCTGCCTATCATATGTTGACCATGAGTGACTTCACAGAAAAGTTATAAATGGAAATGTTGTTATTGTTTAATACCTTCTGTACTTCTCCATTTACCGATATATCCCCATCAATGGGGACTATTTTGCAGGCAGTATTACCAGCTTCAAATGCTTCTCCATAAGTGCCTTCACCCACCTTGACAATATTATCTGGTTCACTGCAAAAACAAAGTTTTTTTTGTCACCAGTTTCAAGGATGAAGGAGCTCAATTTAAATGACTCGGTGCTGAGTTGAGAAGAAAATAAGAATAAAAAACCCAAGAACAAAAACAACAGGTGTAACAACTGCAAAGATAAGTTATATGACTGAAGTCTGGCAGGTAAATTTGTGTGAATTACTGACTTCAGTAATGCAGTTATTACACATCGATCAATCACTTAAATGATACGGACCACCTCCAATCAATGAGTGTGCCATGATCAAGATAATTCCCTGACCTAAAGCTCAACGAGGCAACTCTGACACAATATGTGCTTTTCTTCTCTCAAAAGTCTTACTTTCATCTTTCAAAAGACACAGCCAACAATTTTTTATAAGTTTTTAAAGTACAGATGTCTGATTACAATATTTTTGGTTCAGGGAATGCAAAATAGCTACAACACAACTTTCTACAGACCATACTGGAAGTTATTGATTCCAAGATAGGCTTCTGTTTCATTTTTCAACAAATGAAACTAATGATGGAAGGAACTAATACACAGTTCAAATAAAATATGAACTGATCCATCATGATTTTTTATATGAACAGTCCATCTCAAAGTAAGAAAAAATGTTGTAAAAGTCAACCCCCGACCAAACAGCTGCAGACACCATCCAGATAAAATAATTGCTTCTTTGAAAAGAAATATTGTTTGGAAATGCATACAAATATAGAAAACTGAACAAGGTTTGCACGCATGCATTGTTTAATGACCTCTCGTGAGTCAAAACAATATGAATATATGTAAGAGCATCTTGTAGGGGAAAAGAGCGGCTGCACGATGGGAAAAAGAACAAGCCAATATTAATTTAGAGAATACTTCCAGCAATGTCAATGGAACTGACTGTCCACAGACTGCCAATAGCGCAGCCAATGGATCCCCGTAATCATGATCTGATAAAGTAGACGTTGAAGCTAAAGACAGTTTCTTAATTGCACCTTCAATGCCTTCACAACCCTCATCACACACCAACATAGAACTGCTCTTTTGTGAAAGAGAATTCCTTTCAAGTACATCTATACTTTGTAAATATGATTTAATTCTACTCTGGACAGAATGCATTTTCGAATTAGTCTCCAAATCAGGATTTTCTGGAGTTATCAAATCCACAATGTTCAAGTCATGATCTGATAAAGTAGACGTTGAAGCTAAAGACAGTTTCTTAACTGCACCTTCAATGTCTTCACAACCCTCATCACACACCAAAATAGAACTTCTCTTTTGTGTAGGTGAATTCCTTTTAAGTACATCTTTACTTGTTAAATACGATTTAATTCTACTCTGGACAGAATGCGGTTTCGAATTTAGTCTTCAAAACAGGTTTTTCTGGAGTTATCAAATCCACAATGTTCATGTCATGATCTGATAAAGTAGACGTTGAAGCTGAAGACAGTTTCTTAGCTGCTCCTTCAATTTCTTCACAACCCTCATCAAGTGAATTCCTTTCAAGTACATCTTTACCTGGTAAATACGATTTAATTCTACTCTGGACAGAATGCAGTTTCGAATTAGTATTCAAAACAGGTTTTTCTGGAGTTATCAAATCTACAATGTTCAAATCATCGCCACACATAGGTTCCAAGGGAGGCATGGTTGGAGTTCCTAATATCTAGAAGGCCCACAACTTTAGTTTAACTTCTTCGCAATAAAGCCAATTCTCTTATCTTGATGACAAATGCGGTATAACAACCGCATCAGTTTCATTGTCTGTGGCCCATGTACCAGAGCTTTTCGGAGATGGGCTCTCTTCCAGCAACTCAAAAGCATCAACCTCTTCTAAGTATTGCTTTTCTTTCCAAAAATCGGGATGTTGTGCTGCTTTTCCCTTCAAACACCAGAAATCAAAGCACAAACTTTACAAGGAACCAGAACAGGAAGAAAAAAAAATTAGTGCTAGAAACTTGAAAGAGCAAATGCAGTCTAGAAGAAACCAGAATGGTAATAACAAAACATAAGAGAACACGCAGGAAATAATAATGGAGATAACTTTCGGAACGGGTGGTTTTCCCTTTTTTTCTAGCCTGTTTTTGTCGAGGCTGATTGTCCACACGAGCAGCAACAGCTATACTTATCCTCCCTCTGAGTCTAGCACAAAATAATACCATTGCAAAAGGGGCATGCTAGTTAAGTTTGAGAAAAAAAGATTATAGCTTACATGACAGCATCTCGATTCTCAAACGCTGAAAATGTACTAGCCATGAATTTCCCTAGCATTACGTGAGTAACACACAGCACACACGAAAGTGAAAAGGAAAGAGCATGTAGAACGAGGATACTTGCAAATAATAGAACACATCAAAGCCTAATAATTCTACAGTTCTAAACTAGAATAGCACAAGTGATATCCTATGTGAGTGATGATAAACATCAAGAAACAACAACAACAAGAAGAAAAAACTTCAACAACCCACCGTTGCAAGACCAAAAAGAACCACAATCAACAAGAAAAAGCCATCATTTAGAGTTCATTGAAAAGAGGGAATTGAGTTGAATTAACCTGGTAGAAAGTGAACGATTCCAACTGACACGTTTAGTGGCACGATCACCACCACCACCACCAAAACTCACTCTATTCTCCTCATTATCCTTCAACTCCAACTGTCTCCTGCAAAACCCAGAAACAAAACCACAAAAAGTTGCGTTGAGCCAGTGGCTGATCTCTTATTGGATTCTTTCCCTTACCGATGTTCCCTCCGTCTTGATTGACAGGTCACCTCCTTTTGTTTCCTGCACTGATCACTAGATATTGCCAGGGAGGTTTCAAAAAGGACACTAATCGCGTGCCCGGTTTGTAAAGATATCAACGGTCCTACTCTTTATTCTTTCTTCATTTCTGTTTCATCTTTATATCAATATTATCTGTCTATCACGGTTGACCTAGGCAGGGGTTGAACTTTCAATATCCATACTCATATCCGGTACTGCCCGGGGAATGCCCAACCTCACGGGAATAACCAAAGAGGGGAGGGAAGGCTTTCGCTTTCAATGGATCTTCCCTGCCCCGTACCAGACATCTAAGAGGTTCAAGCAAGCCCGAGCCTCCGATCGAGAAACCGTTTCCAGCAGTCTCTGCGCTCCTTTTGGACTTTTGAAGCAGAACTTGAAAAGAGAAAAGAAAAAAGAAAGGAAGAGCGGGGTGCTGTATATAGAGTTGCTGAATCCCGAAATGATAAAGCTAGAGTCTTTATCATTTAACATTACAAGTTGGCATCTTGTGGAAGTTATTTGAATTTGGTGTGGTGTTTGTCTTCTCCTACTTTGGTAAATGGGTTGTTTTTTTTTTTTGAAGTGATTGCCTTCCTCCTCCTCCTCCTCCTTCTTCAGCAATGATTTCTGACCAAAAATCAACTCTTCTTTCTCCACCTAAAACAACAACAAAAGTGTTCCTAGCTACTACATTATATTGATAGTTTATGGTAAAAAATTGAAGATTTTAAGGTACCTGCTTTGGAACCCATCATTAGTACTATGCCTCAAAAGGCTCTGACAGACCGTGCCAGAGAATCTACTGATCTCATCTTGTCAATACCCTATTGAGATTACAGGGAGGAAGTTTTGAAATGTTGGAGTTGATGCCTGGGCGGGAGTGGTCTCCGATAACGTGTAGTTTTTATACTAGTTACATGCCCCACGTGATGCCGCGGCTCAATTATTTTTTGCATTTTAAAAATAGCCAAGATCTAAAAGTGTTAGGTTTTTTTGCAAAGTTATATACAAGAATCTCAGGTTTGGTTGCAACACCTGACCCAAGAGTAATGTTTATAATATTAATAATAACATTAAACTTGGGTTAACCCTTAGCATAAAAGTGTCTGGATTGCAATACCAGACCCAATAGCATTGGACGTGAGTCTGGCTGCAAGGTCGTATCATAAAAGTGTGATAATTAAATAGATTAGTTAAAAAGAAAAAAAAACCAACAGAAAGAAAAAAAACTAATGAAAAAAAAGAAAAAAAAAGATGAATTAATTGGGTTAACCCTTCAAACCAGGTTAACTCGTCATACCTTGAATTCGCATCGTGAAAGTTTGATAATTAAAAAGAAAAAAACAAATTAATGGGTTAACC
>Ga0307515_10008788_pt1 | contig 19624 bp, 15 predicted proteins | sample 17_EM_MG_FD_194513 | JGI IMG/M metagenome (GOLD analysis project Ga0307515, IMG submission 194513) | Populus trichocarpa ectomycorrhiza microbial communities from riparian zone in the Pacific Northwest, United States - 17_EM | ecosystem: Host-associated > Plants > Roots > Unclassified | place... | reverse complement strand
CTTTGAGATCAATTCGTGGGTTGGCCAGGATGTCGGCCACAACCGGATCGCCTGTTGCCACCTTCTCCCGAAACTCCTCCTGCGAGTAGAACTGAGGACTGACTTCTCGGCCCACTTTGTCGCTCGCCTTGCTCAAGGCGGTCATGACGGCAAAGCGGTCCAGTTCATGCGTTTCCAGAACAAGGAGGTCGATATCGCTGTCTCTGCGTGTCTTGCCTGCAGCGAACGAGCCGAATAGTCCTGCATAGGCAGCTTCCTTGAAGGGCTTGAGCGCGCGCTTGAGGTGGTCGACCACATCGCTGTCTTGTCTTATCAGGAGGAAGAGCCCTTTGAGACGGACGTCCTCGAATGGTGCGCGGTAGGCCGGACCGTGGTCAGCTTCTTCTCGGACCACCAGTTGACTTTGCACAAGCTCCTGAAGGGTCTTGTTGATGGAGCCGTAGGGCACACCTGCTTCTCTCGCCAAGGCACGCGCCCCCAGCGGTTTGGTATCGTTGCCCTGAACGTAGAGCCATTGAACGACCTTGCTCTTCGCGCCTGTGCCGAACAACGCCTCGATGACGGGCTTGCTCATAGAACGTCTCCCTGGAAACCAGGGATCAATTGTAGCTACCTTAAGTAGCTGTGTGACTACATAAAGTAGCTAATCGACTGCTCTTGGTAGCTGACATGTCTGAGGAATCGGACGCTTGTGTGAGGGCCGGCCATACAGGCCTGCAAGCGAGAGCCAGACGCCATGTGACCAGATCGTGCCGAGATCAAATTTGGTGTGCCATATTTGTGCCATGAACAGGCTGGAAACGGGTTGGCAAGCGCTGCAAGTGGTTGATTTTAAAAGACTTTTTCCCGCCTTCGCGGGCTCTTAATCCGTAGGTCGAGTGTTCGAGTCACTCAGGGCCCACCAGTAAACGTAAAGGCTAGCAGGTAAGCACCTGCTAGCCTTTTTCGGTTCTGAGGCAAACCACTCGCCATACGACTCGCCACTGACCAGCGAGGCTCGCTCAAGAACCTCCAAGCGCGCGCGCGAAAGGATTCTTCAACGGTCGGCGTCCGCCCCGTCGCCCCACGGCGGGTGACAGTTGGCAGATCGAGCACCTCCGCAAGCAGCGTGTCGAGCCGATTGCGGCGCGCTGCTGCGTCGGGCCATCGGACTTCGCCGGGCGATCCATGAATTGCATCGACAAAGCCACAGATCCACGCCGCATCCTCGGCGCGCCCCGCCTGCGCAGCGTTGATCGCGAGGGGTTCCAGCAACCGAAAGTGATGGCCCTCGCCGCGGGACCCTTTCACGGCGCGCCGTGCGGCGGCGATCGCGTCGGCGTGCGCGCCGCCCGCCGTCACGATCTGGACATTGAGATTGTTCTCTTCCACCACCGGGCGTGGCCAGGTCGGGGCACGAGGCCAGAACGTTCACGTTGTCAGCCGACGGGAACACGCAGACCTCGACGAATACCAGTCAGGCCGAGGATCTGAACGGCACGGTGACACGCAACGAATGCGCGACCGACTTGGCCAAGCGCGCAGCTCGAGCGGGCAGCGGCTGTGCACTGAGATCGGTGCGTGTCAGCCTTCGTCGAGGCGATGTTCGCGCATCGCTCGCCATAGCGCGAGGTCGTAGGCGATCTTGAGCGCGCCGCAGGCGACGAGCGGCAGCGCGATCCAGCCAGCCGCGAACAATGCCCCGCTCAGCGTCGGGCTCAATGCGGCGGCCAGACTGCGCGGCACTGCGGTGAAACTCGCCGCGGCGGTGCGCTCGCCCGGGGTGACCACGGCCATCACGAAGGCGGAGCGTGTCGGCACGTCCATCTGCGACAGGGCGCTGCGCACGAACAGCAGGCCGAGCGCCATGGGCAGGGTCGGCGCGAACGCTGCGAGGATGAGGCAGACGTTGGCCGGGATGTGCGTGAAGACCATGGTGTTGAGCAGCCCGATGCGACCGGCCACCCACGGCGCCGCGAATTGGGAAGCGGCACTGAGCAAACCCGCCGCGAAGAAATACCCGCCGGCTTGCGCCAGCGACAGGCCGAAGCGTTCGAACAGCCAGAGCGACAGCAGCGAGTTCACGACCAGGCCGCCGGCAAAGGCGTCGACGCTGAAGAGGGCGGCGAGACGCATGACGATGCGGGCCGACGGACCAAGCGGGGCGACCTCCGCGTGTTCGGCCTTCCTGCGAGGTTCGGGCAGACGCCGGTAGAGCCAGAACACCAGCACACCCAAGAAGGCGTAGAGGACGAACATCGCGCGCAAGCCCGTGAGGCGTGCAATGCCTGCGTCGCGAGAAAGCCAGTCCGGCAGTCCAGCAGCCAGTGCGCCGAGCGCAGCGCAAAGTGCGCCCAAAACGCTGTAGCAAGCGAACAGCGCCGTGCGCGCGCTGCCTTGCGCGGCGGTCGCCAGGCGCGCGTGCTCGAGCGGCAGGAATACGCTCACGTCGCCAGAGCTCGGATTGAGCGTGCCGACAAAGGCGACGAGGAGCAGGGGCCAGAACGACGACAGGCTGGCAAAGCCGAGACCGGTGGCGGCCATGATGATCGCGGCACTCTGCAACAAGCCGTTGGCGGCGACCCGGTGTCCCCAGGCGCCCACCGCCAGCGTGGCGAGTGCCGATCCGAGCATGGTGGCCGTGCTGACGATGCCGACCTGCAGGGTGCCAAGTCCGATCGACAGCAGGTAGGCGGGCAAAAGCACAGCCATGTAGCCGTCGCCGATTGCCCGCAAGGCTCTGGCGACAAGCAGTGGCGCAATGGCGGCGTCAACGCCTCTTGGCAGCAGCAGGCGATCGATCAACATTCACGGGAATGCGTCCATGGAGGCATTGTTGTCCGGAACGGAATGGATCAGGCAAGCGGCGAACCGAGAAGCGGTTGCTGCCTTCAACATCGGCGCGCCAGATGCCTGCGCACTGCAGTTCAGTCCGGTGTTCAAGAACAAGGTGACTGCACGCCCGACTGCGCGCAAAATTCCCGCAAGCCCGAGCGCGGTTACCTCAGCCAGGCGGGCAGTCCCTGCCCGGGAATGTGAGACTTTCCAGCGTCCGAGAGCTACAGCCGGGGGACATGTGGACATTGCCAGCGGTATCAGCAAAAGGGGGGTGGCAACAACAGCGCCTCCTGTCTCCCCGTCGGAAATGGAGCATGTCATTCAGCGGCGTCTCTTCTTCGCGTTGGCTGGGTTCATTTTCGTTCTGGCAACGGTGTACGCCGTGGTCGGGGCGGTGAAAGGACAGTACACCAGCAGCTACGGCGCCATTCCTGGTTTCTGTGCAGCCGCCTTGTCGCTGACCACGATGGTCTTCGCGCTGCGCAGCAATGCGTATGTCTGGCCGCTTCGTGTGCTGTCGATATTCATCGTCGCGTGGCTCACCTTCTTGTCCCTGCGACAAGGCGCCGGCCTGCCGGCCGCGGCATGGTGGCTGTCTGTCATTCCGTTCATTCTTGGTGGCGCGGGGCTCCACTACCTTGCCATCGCAGTCGTTCTGGACTTTCTGGCCATCGTCGTGTTGCTCTACTTCGGCGGCTCCCCGGCCTTCGGCATCGAGGCCGACCCGGTGTCCGAGAAATGGCGACGTTTCGTCGCGGTCGTTGGCTCCGAAATGCTCGCGCTCGGACTCATCATCGTGGCCATGCGCAGCCGCGCCCAGGTTGCGCGCGCGTTGGAGCATGCGCGGCAAGTTGCGCAGAGCGCGGGTGACCTCAAGGCACGATTTCTTGCCAACATGAGCCACGAGATACGCACGCCTCTCATGGGAATCATCGGCGTATCTGAAGTCCTGAAGTCGCCTGCGCTCTCGGATGCCCAGCGCACCCAGTTGGTGGGACTGCAGGAGCAGAGCGCTCGCACCTTGCTGGCGCTCGTAAACGATGTGCTCGACTTCGCGAAACTGGACGCGGGCAAAGTCAGCATCGAACTGCAGCCGCTTCACCTCCGAGAAGTGGTGATCGAAGCAAACGAGCTGTTCTCGGTACAGGCTTTCGCAAAGGGCATCGAGCTCTCGTCGAGCTGCAATCCGGATGTACCGCGGTCGTTTGTCGGCGACCCCGTGCGAATTCGTCAAATTCTCAGCAACCTGGTGAGCAATGCCGTCAAGTTCACCAGCCGCGGGGGTGTTCACATTCACCTGGCAATTGACCCGCTGGACGACAAACGGCCCATCGACAAGGCCCGCAAGCGCTGGGTGCGCATCGAAGTCGTCGACTCGGGACTGGGCATCTCCGACATGCAGCTTCAGGGCCTGTTCAGACCCTTCGTTCAAGCGGACCCAAGCGTGACGCGACGCTTCGGCGGAACGGGTCTCGGTTTGAGCATCTCCAACGAGCTGGCTCGTCTGATGGACGGGCGCATCGAGGTCCGCAGCGTCGTTGGGCAGGGCAGCAGTTTTTCGCTCGTCGTGCCGCTTCGCGTGGATTTGGAATGGGAGCCTGCGCCTCACGCATCGCGTCGCGCCGATGTCGTGGTCTGCACGGCGAACAAGGGTCTGGAGCGCCACCTGAAGTCGTTGTTCCAGGAGCTGCGCGTCGACCCTGCGTATGTCGGTCGGCTGCCATCGGCTGTCGACTTGATGCCCTGCCGCTTGTTATTCGTCGATGCTCCGTTGCTGCACGCCCTGAACGCGAAGGAATATCTATCGGGCCAGGCCGGTGAAGGCCGTCAAGTCGTCATCTTGACCCCGCTGGGCGCCGATGCGGTCCTCGGGCTGCCAGATGATGCTCTCCTGGTCTACAAGCCGGTACGAAAACGGGCCCTGGAGAACCTGCTGCTGCCCCGAGTCGAACAAGGTTCTGCGGCGAGTGGGCCTCGCGCGTTCGCGAGCCTGCACGTGTTGGTGGTCGAGGACAATGCTGTCAATCAGATCGTCGTGCAAGCCATGCTGGCCGAGCTTGGCGCGTCTTCTGCCGTCGCCGGCACAGGCCATGAGGCGCTCGACTACCTCGCGAGTGAAGCATTCGACTTGGTACTCATGGACATACACATGCCGGAGATGGACGGCCTTGCGACGACGCGCGCGCTGCGGGCCCGAGAAGCGGAACTCGCCCTGGGGCATGTCACCGTGCTGGCCATGACCGCCTCGACGGAAAGCGAAGACCGCATGCGCTGCTTGGCCGCGGGCATGGATGGATATCTCACCAAGCCATTCGGTCTGTCGGCCCTCAGACAAATCTTGGAGTCGGTGATGGTCAAGCCCTCGGCAGACCACTGAGCTCTTTGCCAACTTTGCGCCGACCAGTCGCACGAGCGGTGGGCATGGTTGCTTGATGGCGCCGAGGCAGCGCAGCTGTGTCGTTCCCGGGGTCGGCTGCTTGTCGAACTGAGCCACTCTCCGGGTGGTTATCGGGCTTTCCCGGTCGGGCCGGTCCGCTCCAATTCAGCCACCTGCGCCCCGCACCTCTTGCTGCAAGCTTTTCCTGCTATGTCCACTGCCGCCGCCTCGTCGCCGCCCCAGCCCGGGCTGGTCCGCCCCGTCGGCGCCCGTGGCTGGCTCGTGGTGTCGTCGGCCGTCCTGCTGGCCGCTTGCTTGCTCGCGCCGTCGCAGGCGCAGGCGCAGGTCGGGCCGTCTCCGGGGAGCTGGGAGCGCAGTGCAACACCTGTCTTCCGCCACGCCCGTTTGCTGAACGACATCGCCCCCACGGCGATGCTGCAGGACCGGGACGGGCTGATCTGGATCGGCTCGCAGACCGGGCTGGTCAGTTGGGACGGCTACCGTTCGCGCCAGTACATCGCCGATCCCGACGTGGCGGGGAGCCTGCCCGCGGCGTTCGTCAACGCGCTGCACGAGGACCGCCAGGGACGGCTGTGGGTGGGCACCGACAGCGGCGGCCTGGCCCGTCTCGACAAGGACAGCGGGCGCTTCGCATCGCTCGCAGCCGGCCCCCAGGGACTCAGCAGCGCGCGCGTGTTCTCGCTCGCCGACGACGGCGCTGACGGGCTGTGGGTGGGCACGGCCCAGGGGCTGGACCGGCTCCATACTTCGAGCGGCCGCGTGCGGCGTCACACCGACAGCGACATCCCGTCGGGGCTGCCGCCGCAGCGAATCAGCGCACTGCTGCGCGACAGCCGCGGCAACCTCTGAGTGGGCACCTACCAGGGCCTGCACCTCCTGGCCGCCGGTGCGCCGGCGTTCCAGGCGCTGCCGATGGGCGGCTCGGCCATCGAGGTGCGCCGGCTGGTCGAAGACAGCGAGGGCCGGGTCTGGGTCGGCACGCGCGCGAGCGGCGCCTTCGTCATCGAGGCCGGGGCCGCGACGGCCCGGCAAGTGCAGGACAGCGCGCGCAGCGACAGGAAGCGGGTCGAGACCGACTGGGTGAGCGCGATCGTCGACGTGGGCGATCACCGGGTGTGGCTGGGAACCTGGGGCCAGGGCATCGTGGAAGTGGACACGCGCACCTGGACCACGCGCCGGCTGCGCCACGATGCCGAGGTGCCTGCCAGCCTGGCCCAGGACACCGTGCTGGCGCTGCTGCGCGACCGCAGCGGCCTGGTCTGGGCCAGCGGACCGAACCTGCTCGATTCGCACGATCCAGCGCAGCATGTGGTGTCGACCTGGTACGGCAGCGGCGGACGCCTGCTCGGCGGCGCACGCACGCAGATCGATGCCGTGCTCGCGCGGCAGGATGGCACGGTGTGGCTCGGCAACCTGAGCGGCGGCATCGACATCGTGCCGCCCGACGGCGGGCCGAGCCGGCGCCTGATGCCGCGCGATGGCGAGCCGCTCGACGCGCTGCCCAATGCGTCGGTGATCGCACTCGTCGACGCGCCGGACGGCAGCGTCTACATCGGCACCTCCAAAGGCCTGTACCGGGCGCGCGACGGCGGCGCGCGCATCGAACGGATGTCATTCCGCGGCCTCGCGCCGAACACCCAGATCAAAGAGCTCTGCGTCAGCGGCAACGACCTCTGGATGGGCGTGACGCCGGGGCTGCGACACGTGAACCTCGCGGTGCCCGACGCTGAGGCCGCCATCGTCCCCGAGCTGCAGCAGGAGGACATCATGACCGTCGCCTGCAACCAGGGCGCAGCGCTGTGGGTCGGCACGTCCACCGGCCTGGTGCGCTACTGGCCAGGCAACGGGACTGGCAGCGCGCGCATCGAGCGCCCCTGGCCGGAAGCGCCCGGCCGTGTCGGCCTGCCGAGCAGCCCGGTCTCATCGGTGGTGAGCGATGCGCGCGGCCGGCTCTGGGTTGCGTTCTATGGCGGCGGCGTGCGGGTGGTCGAACCCGGGCCGGGCGCCAACCCGCGTGTGCACGGCATCGGCCCCGCACAGGGCCTGACCAACAACGCCGCCAACGCACTGCTGCTCGACGCCCAGGGCAACGCCTGGGTGAGCACCGATGACGGTCTGTTGCGCATCGATGGCCGCACGCTCGCCACGACGCCACTGCAGCAGGCCGAGGGCGTCGGGCTGCTCGGCTACTGGCAGGCGGCGGCCGACGTCACACCGCAGGGCGACCTGCTGTTCGGCAGCAATGGCCTGACGGTCGTTCACCCCGGCGAGTTCCGGCCCCGGGGCTTCAAGGCGCAGCTCGCGCTCACCGATGCCCAGGGCCGGCGCGTGCCGCCCACCGGCATCAGGCTCGGCCCGGCACAACGCGCGGTGCAGGTCTCGTTCGCGCTGCTCGACTACGCCGCCCCCGAACGCACGCGCTACGCCTACCGCCTGGCCGGCCTTGAAGAGGCCTGGACCGAGTCTCCCGCGGCGCTGCGCATCGCGCGCTACACCAACGTGCCGCCGGGCGACTACACGCTCGAAGTGAAGGCGGTAAACGGGGCAGGCGAGGAGACGCTGGCCCGCTGGCCGTTGCAGGTGCAGCCCGCGTGGCACGAGACCACGGCGTTCCGCACCGTGCTGACCGCGCTCGCGCTGGCGCTGGTGGCCGGGCTCGTCCGGCTGCGCACGCGGCTGCTGGAGCGCCGCGCGGCGGTGCTGCACGAGCAGGTTGCGCAGCGCACGCAGGAGCTGCAGCAGCGCACCGACGAACTCGAGCTGCGCTCCGCTGAGCTGCGCCTCAGCGAGAAGCGCCTCGAGCAGCTGGCTTACCACGACGGCCTCACCGGCCTGGCCAACCGCCGCCTGTTCAACGACGAGCTGCAGCGGCTGGTCGCGCAGGCTCGCCGCGGCAATGTGTTCGCGCTGATGCTGCTGGACCTGGATCGCTTCAAGCCGATCAACGACGCACATGGCCACGATGCCGGCGACGCCGTGCTCGCAGCCGTGTCCGAGCGCCTGGTGCAGGCAGTGCGCGAGGTCGACCTGGTGGCCCGACTGGGCGGCGACGAGTTTGCGGTGCTGCTGCGCGACCCGGCCGGCCGCGAGGCGGTCGACATGGTGTGCGGTCGCATCATTGAGGCCATCGCCGAGCCGGTGTCCTACCGCGGCATGACCCTGCAGACCGGCATGAGCATCGGCGTGGCGCTGTGCCCGGCCGAAGCGCAGGACGGCGAGACCTTGTACAAGAGCGCGGACATCGCGCTGTACGCAGCGAAGCAGGCCGGCCGCGGTGCCTGGCGCTGGGGCGCTTCATCTCGCGAGCCCACCCCCGTCGCGATCGACGCCGAGGCACCAGCCGAGAGTGACATGCCGTGAGCGCGGGCAGCAGTGCACGCAGCTCACGCAGCGCGGTGGCAGCCGACAGTCGGGTGTTCGTCCTACAAGGCTGATAGACAGCTACTGAGCACAGCACCGGACTGGTCAGTCGTAGTCTCGGGAGACACAACCTTGGAGACCCAAATGAAATCCGTCGCAATTTCCGCTGGCCTGCTCTGCGCGTTCGCGCTCTGCGCTTGTGAGAAGAAGGAAGTCGTCGCAGTGCCCGTGCCCGTGCCCGCGCCGGCGACTGTGGCTGTGCCGGTGCCAGGACCGCCTGGGCCGCAGGGCGTCCCGGGCAAGGATGGATCCACAACGGTCAATGTCAATCCGGCCGCGAGTGCCGCCTCGAACTAGTCGAAGCAAATCGCACATCCGGGCAGGATTGGAGGTGCCCGCCAGCGCGATCGAGTTCTCGAGGTCGCGCTGCTCTCATTGAACCCCCGCTGGCCCTGCAAGGCCGCGGCTCGCTGACGACAGCGCTCGCAGCGTCAATGAGGTGGGGTGACTGCTCACCCTGCCGCCGCGGGTCGAGAACACGAAACCGCATCCGCATGATCATTTCGGCCAATGGCTCTGGCCCGACATGCCATTGCGACAGCGCACCCCCCCCGTTTCCAATGAGTTCGAAAGCAAGCCGGTCCTACTCAACGGAGACAAAAACCATGAGCCCCGCAATCACCCGGCGCACGTTCGCCATCGCACTTGCGATGTGCGCCACATCCAGCGTGTTCGCGCAGGCCGCACCAGCGTATCCGAGCCAACCGCTTCGGATCGTCGTCCCGTATCCGGCCGGCGGCGCCACCGACACGCTCGCGCGCATGGTCGCCAGCAAGCTGCAGGAATCGTGGCAGCAGACGGTGGTGGTGGAAAACAAGCCCGGGGCTTCCGGCACGATAGGCAACGACATGGTCGCCAAGGCGCCGCGCGACGGGCACACGATCCTGCTGGCCATCACCGCGCTCGTGCAGGTGCCGGCGCTGATGCCCAAGCTGCCGTACGACGCGCTGAAGGACCTGCAGCCGCTGGTTCAGGTGGCGAGCACGAATTCGGTCCTCGTGGTGCCGCCGTCCTCGCCGGTCGGCAGCCTGAAGGAGTTCGTCGCGCTGGCAAAGGCGCAGCCGGGCAAGTACAACTTCGGCTCGTACGGCATGGGAACCTCGTCTCACATCCAGGGCTCGCTGCTCAATCTGCAGGCAGGGCTGGACCTGACGCACGTGCCTTACAAGGGCGCCGCCCCGCTGCTGCAGGACTTGCGCGGCGGGCAGTTGTCGTCGGCATTCGTCGACATGGCGACGGTGCGGCCGCATCTGGAGTTCGTGAAGGTGCTGGCAGTGACCGGGTCGCAGCGCAACAAGGCACTGCCCAACGTGCCGACCTTCGCCGAGCTCGGCTTTCATTCCTTCGAGCCGGTCGGCTGGTTCGGCCTGTTCATGCCGACGGGTGTTCCGGTGCCCATCACCGCCAAGTTCATCGCCGAGGCGAGCCGCATCCTGCACCTGCCCGACGTGGTGGCGCGCATCGAGTCGCTCGGCATGACACCGGGCGAACTGAAGGGCGACGAGTTCGCGCGCGTCATCAAGTCGGATGCGGCGGTGTACGCCCGCATCATCAAGGACGCGAACATCCGGATGGAGTGACGGGGCCGGGCCGAGCGCCGGGCCGCTCCCAAGCTGGCCCGCATCCCCTCGGGGGATCGGCGAACGTACTCGTTCGACGAGGGGTAAACAGAAAATGACGATCAGACGCAAGGCCTGCATCGCGGGCGCCTGGGAACATCCGCTGCGCAAGGCGCCCGACAAGACCACGGCGCAGCTGCACTACGAGTGCGCGCGCGGCGCGCTGGCCGACGCCGGGCTCGGGTTCAAGGACGTCGACGGCTACTTCTGCGCCGGCGACGCGCCCGGCTTCGGCATGCTCTCGATGGTCGACTACCTCGGCCTGCGCGTGCGCCATGTCGACTCCACCGAGACCGGTGGTTCGTCCTACCTCATCCATGTGTCGCACGCCGCGCAGGCGATCGCTGCCGGCCATTGCAACGTCGCGCTGATCACGCTCGCCGGCCGGCCGCGCTCGGAGGCGGCCAGCGGCGTGGCGGCAGCGGCGAGGCCGAACGTGCCCGAGGTCCCGTTCGAGGCGCCGTACGCGCCCGTCACGCTGAACGCGTATGCGCTCGCGGCGATGCGCCACATGCACGAGTTCGGCACCACGCCCGAACAGCTCGCCTGGGTCAAGGTGGCGGCGTCGCACCACGCGCAGCACAACCCGCACGCGATGCTGCGCGAAGTGGTCACTGTCGACGACGTTCTCAACTCGCCGCTGGTGTCCGACCCACTGCACAAGCTCGACTGCTGCGTCGTCAGCGACGGCGGCGGCGCGCTCGTCGTCGTGCGGCCCGAGATAGCGCGCAGCCTGAAGCGCCCGCTGGTGAACGTGCTTGGCGCTGGTGAAGCGGTCAAAGGGCAGGGTGGCGGGCGCGTCGACCTCACGTATTCGGGGGCGGCCTGGTCCGGGCCGAAAGCCTTCGAGGAGGCGGGCGTGTCGCCACGCGACATCCGCTACGCCTCCATCTACGACAGCTTCACGATCACGGTGCTGATGCAACTCGAAGACCTGGGCTTCTGCGCCAAGGGCGAGGGTGGTCGCTTCGTCGCCGACGGCAATCTGATCGCCGGGGTCGGGCGGCTGCCGGTCAACACCGACGGCGGCGGCCTGTGCAACAACCACCCGAGCAACCGGGGCGGCATCACCAAGGTGATCGAAGCGGTGCGCCAGCTGCGCGGCGAAGCGCATCCGAAGGTGCAGGTGCCCGGCTGCGAGCTGGCGCTCGTCAACGGCACCGGCGGCTTGCTGGGCACACGCCACGGCAGCGCGACCTTGATCCTCGGCCGGGAGTGACGCGATGACGATGATTCCCGAACGCAACCTGCCGGCGCCCATCGTCGACGGTTTCAACGCGCCGTTCTGGCAGGCGGCTTCCGAAGGCGTGCTGATGATCAGGCGCTGCACCTCGTGCGGCGAGGCGCATTGGTACCCGCGTCCGTTCTGCCCGCATTGCCACAGCGGCGACGTCGAGTGGCTGCCTGCCGGCGGCGGCGCCACGATCTACAGCTTCACCGTCACGCGCAAGGCCGGCCCGGTGCCGTACGTGCTGGCCTATGTCACGCTCGACGAGGGCGTGACGATGCTCACCAATCTGGTCGATGCCGAGATCGAGGCCCTGCGCATCGGCCAGCGTGTGCACGTGACGTTCCGCGCAGCCGAAGGCGGGGGCGCGGTGCCGATGTTCAGACCCGCAGCGCAATGACTGCGAGCGAGCCACCGCTGCGCGGCGTGCGCGTGCTCGACCTCACGCGCCTCGTGCCGGGTCCGGTGTGCACGCAACACCTCGCCGACCTCGGCGCCGATGTCGTGAAGATCGAGGACACCGGCGCCGGCGACTACGCGCCGCCCGCGCTGCGCGCCATCGTCAACCGCAACAAGCGCGGCCTGCAACTCGACCTGAAGCAGGCCGAAGGCGCCGAGGCCTTTCTGCTGCTCGCGCGCGGCGCCGATGTTGTGGTGGAAGGCTTTCGTCCCGGCGCGATGGAGCGCCTCGGCCTGGGCTACGCGGCGCTGGCGGCGGTCAACCCGCGCATCGTCTGCTGCAGCATCACCGGCTACGGGCAGAGCGGCCCTTACCGCGACCGCCCGGGCCACGACCTGAACTATTGCGGCCACGCCGGCGTGGCCGACCAGAACGGGGCCGGCGCAGACACGCTCGCGCTGTCGAACCTGCCGATCGCCGACCTGATGGGCGGCGCGCTCACCGCTGCGATGGGCATCCTCGCCGCGCTGTTCGATGCCGCACGCACCGGCCGCGGTCGCCATCTCGACATCGCGATGGCCGACGGTGCGCTGGCCCATGCCGTGATGCCGCTCGCGACGCTGGCCGCGCACGGCAGCACGCGGCGCGCCGGTGCCGACACGCTCACCGGCGGCCTGGCCTGCTACGCGCTGTACCGCACGGCGGACCAACGCTTCCTGGCCGTCGGCGCGCTCGAGCGCAAGTTCTGGGACACGTTGTGCGACGTGATCGACTGTGCGCATCTGAAGCCCTTGCACCGCAGCGGTGACGCCGCGACCGAGGCGCGCGTGCGCACGGAGCTCGCCGCGATCCTCGGCACGCGCTCGTGTGCCGAGTGGGAGGCACGTTTCGCTCATGTCGACGCCTGCGTCTCGCCCGTCCACACGCTTGAGGAAGCGCTGGCCGACCCACACTTTCGGGCGCGCGGCATGGTGGTCGAGAGCGTGCATCCCACCCTCGGTCCGCTGACGCAGGTGGCGAGTCCGATCCGGATCACGCGCCACGAGTTCGCGCTGCACCGGCACGCGCCGCGACCCGGCGAGCACACGCGCGAGCTGCTGCGCGAGGCCGGCTGCAGCGAAGCATCGATCGCCGCGCTGCTGGAGAAGGGCGTGGCGCGCGCGTCGTAGCATTCACCGCGTGACGCACCACACCATCGCCATCCACCACGTCGTTCAGGTCCTGCAGGGCACCGAGCGGCGCGGCATTGCCAGCGCACCGTTGCTGCAGCGTGCCGGCATCTCGGCCGCCTTGCTGGAAGCGCCGCTCGCGCGTGTCTCGCAGGAGCAGTACGCGCGGCTGCTGCGCGTGGTCCAGCGCGCGCTGCGCGACGAGTTCTGGGGCCTGTGCAGCCAGCCGCTGCGGCCCGGCAGTTTCGCGCAATGCTGCCGGCTGCTGATCCACACGCCGACGCTGGCCGATGCACTGCGGGTGGGCTTTCGCTACTTCCACGGCGAGCTGCCCGACTTCGTAGCCCGCCTCGGCGTTGCCGACCGGATGGCGACCGTGCGCATCGTGACCCCGCTGCCGCCCGAGCCCTCGCTGTTGTATGCCGAGCGCACGTTCCTGTTCTTCACCTTCGGGCTCGCGTCGTGGCTGGCGGCGCGGCGCATTCCGCTCACCGCCGTCGGTTACCGCGGCCCGGCCCCGCCGAATGTCGCCGATACGGCGCGCGCATTCCAGGCCAAAGTGCGCTACGGCCAGCCGCACTTCAGCCTCTCGTTCGAAGCGCGCTGGCTGCAGCTGCCGATGGTGCAGAACACGCAGAGCCTGCGCGAATTCCTGCAGCAGGCGCCGGCCAACCTGCTCGTGAAATACCGCGACAAGGCCAGCGTGACCGAGCGCATCCGCCGCCTGCTGCGCAGCCACCTGCGCGACGAGATGCCGTCGCTCGACGAGGTCGGCCGCGTGCTCGGCCTGACCCCGCAGACGCTGCGCCGCCGCCTGCGCGAAGAGGGCCAGGGCTTCCAGTCGCTGAAGGACAACCTGCGGCGCGATGCGGCGATCGACTACCTGGCGCGGCCCGACATGACGCTGCTCGACATCGCCGACCAGATCGGCTTCTCGGAGGCGAGCACCTTCCACCGCGCGTTCAAGAAGTGGACCGGGGTCGCGCCGGGCGAGTACCGCGAACGCCACCGCTGAAACTTTGCGCCAATCTGGTTGGCCGTGACGGTCATTGCCGCGGCGGCGCCGCGCCGGCATCCTGAGCACCATGTCAACAGGAGCCGTCGTGAACCGCAACGTCCATGTCGTCGGGGTCGGAATGATCCCGTTCACCAAGCCCGGGGCGAGCGACCCGTACACCGTGATGGGGGCGCGCGCCGCCGGCGCCGCGCTGCAGGATGCCGGTGTCGACTACCGCCTCGTGCAGCAAGCCTACGTCGGTTATGTCTACGGCGACTCGACCGCGGGCCAGGCCGCGCTCTACGGCGTGGGCCTCACCGGCATTCCGGTCTTCAACCTGAACAACAACTGCGCGACCGGATCGAGCGCACTGTTTCTTGCCCGCCAGGCCGTCGAGAGCGGCGCGGTCGAATGCGCGCTCGCGCTCGGCTTCGAGCAGATGCAACCCGGCGCGCTGAAGGGCGCGTACGACGACCGCCCGTCGCCGGTGGCGCGCTTCGCCGACACGATGATCGGCCTGCAGGGTTGGGACGACAAGGCGCCGCGCGCGGCGCAGTTCTTCGGCGGCGCCGGGCGCCACTACATCGAGCGGCACGGCATCCGGCGCGACACCTTCGCGCGCATCTCGGTGAAGTCGCGCCAGCATGCCGCGCGCAATCCGTTCGCCGTGTTCCGCAACGCGGTCACGCTCGACGAAGTGCTCGCCTCGCCGACGGTGTTCGACCCGCTGACGCGGCTGCAATGCTGCCCGCCGACCTGCGGTGCGGCCGCGGCGATCGTCTGCTCGGCCGACTTCGCGCGCCGCCACGGGCTCGACACCAGCGTGCGCATTGCCGCGCAGGCCATGACCACCGACACATCGAGCACCTTCGACAGCGGCGACATGCGCAAGCTCGTCGGCTACGACATGGCGCGCGCCGCGGCGACCCAGGTCTATGAAGCGGCCGGCATCGGCCCCGAGGCGCTCGACGTCGTCGAGCTGCACGACTGCTTCACCGCGAACGAGCTGATCAGCTACGAAGCGCTGCAGCTCACGCCCGAAGGCACGGCCGAACAATTCATCCTCGATGGCGACAACACCTACGGCGGGCGCGTCGTCACCAATCCGTCGGGCGGGCTGCTGTCGAAGGGGCACCCGCTCGGCGCGACCGGGCTCGCGCAATGCACCGAGCTGGTGTGGCAGTTGCGCGGGCAGGCCGAGCAGCGCCAGGTCGAAGGCGCGCGGCTGGCGTTGCAGCACAACCTCGGTCTGGGTGGCGCCTGCGTCGTCACGCTCTACGAAAAAGTCCAATGATCGATCGCCGCCATATCGGCCACGTGCTGCCGGCCTTCATGGTGCCGGTCGAGGCGGGGCGCCTGCGCTTCTTCGCGAAGGCGACCGGCAACACCGATCCGGTCTGCATCGACGAGGCCGCCGCGCACGATGCGGGGCATCCTCAGTTGCCGGTGCCACCGACCTTCTTCTTCTGCCTCGAGATGGACCAGCCGAACCCCGCCGCGATGCGCGAGCTGCTCGGCATCGACTACCGCCGCATCCTGCACGGCGAGCAGCACTTCCGCTACCACGCGATGGCCTACGCCGGTGACCAGTTGCATTTCGCGCCGCGCATTGCCGACATCTACGACAAGAAGGGCGGCGCACTCGAGTTCGTGCTGCGCGAGACCCGCGTGACCAACCAGCGCGACGCCCTCATTGCCGAGATGAAGTGCCTGACGGTGGTGCGCCATGGCTGATCGCATCACCTACGACAGCGTGCAGGTCGGCGACCTGCTGCCCGTGCTCGAGACCGAACCGATCAGCCGCCTGACGCTCGCGCTGTATTGCGGCGCCTCCGGCGACCACAACCCGATCCACGTCGACAGCGATTTCGCACGCCAGGCCGGCCAGGACGACGTGTTCGCACACGGCATGCTGGGCATGGCGTATCTCGCCCGGCTCGTCACCGGCTGGGTGCCGCAGCGTTCGATCCGCGCGTTGCGCACCCGCTTCGTCGCGATCACGCATGTCGGCGATCGCGTCAGCTGCAAGGGAACGGTGGTCGAGAAGCTGGCGGATCGCCAGGTGCGGCTCGCGCTCACGGCGCAGGACCAGGGCGGCAGCGTCAAGCTGGACGGCGAAGCGGTGGTGGAGCTGCCATGACCCCCGCCTGGATGACCGAGGACATCGCGCTGTTCCGCGACACCGTGCGCAAGGTGTTCGAGCGCGAGTTCGCGCCGCTCGAGGAGCGTTGGCGCCGGCAGCACCTGGCCGACCGCAGTGTGTGGAAGCAGGCCGGCGAGATGGGACTGCTGTGCACCAGCATCCCCGAGGCGTACGGCGGCGCGGGCGGCACGTTTGCGCACGAGGCCGTGGTCGCCTATGAACAGGGTCGGGCGCTCGTCAACAGCTTCAGCATCAACGTGCACAGCGGCATCGTCGCGCATTACCTGCTCGCCTACGGCAGCGAGGCGCAGAAGCTGCGCTGGTTGCCGAAGATGGCCACCGGCGAGCTGGTGGCCGCGATCGCGATGAGCGAGCCCGGGGCGGGCAGCGACCTGCAGGCGGTGCGCACCAGTGCCGTTCGCGACGGCGACGAGTACGTGATCGACGGCGCCAAGACCTTCATCACGAACGGCCAGCATGCCGACCTGGTGTGCGTGGTCGTGAAGACCGACGCGTCGCGCGGCGCCAAGGGCGTGTCGCTGCTGATGGTCGAAACGGCCGAGCTCCCGGGCTTCCGCCGCGGCCGGCTGCTGGAGAAGATCGGCCAGCACGGGCTGGACACCGTGGAGCTGTTCTTCGACAGCGTGCGGGTGCCGGCCGCGAACCTGCTCGGCCTTGAGGAGGGCCAGGGCTTCAGGCAGCTGATGCAGCAGCTGGCGCGCGAGCGGCTGCTGATCGCGGTCGGCGCGGCCGGGATGATGCAGCGCGCGATCGACGAGACGCTCGCCTACGTCGCCCAGCGTCAGGTGTTCGGCCAGCCGCTGCTGGCGATGCAGAACACGCGCTTCAAGCTGGCCGAATGCCAGACCGAGACGACGATCGCGCAGACCTTCGTCGACGCCTGCATCGAGCGCCAGCTCGCCGGCACGCTCGATGTGCCGAGCGCCGCGATGGCCAAGTGGTCGACGACCGACAAGCTGTGCCGCGTCGTCGACGAATGCCTGCAGCTGCACGGCGGTTACGGCTACATGACCGAGTACCCGATTGCGCGCTTGTATGCCGACGCGCGTGTGCTGCGCATTCTCGGCGGCACCAACGAGGTGATGAAAGAGCTGATCGCGCGTTCGATGGAGCGCAGCCTATGACGATGACCGCCAGTCTGTGGGACTGCCTTGCGGAGTCGGCACACCGGTTTCCCGACAAGCCCGCTGTGAGCTTCTACGGCAACACGCTGTCGTACGGCGAGCTGGTGCTGCAAGCCGAGGCGCTCGCCGGCTGGCTGCAGCGCCGCGCGCATGTGAGGCAGGGCGACCGTGTGCTGCTGTTCAGCCAGAACTGCCCGCAGTTCATCGTCGCCAGCTATGCGGTGCTGCGCGCCGATGCGGTCGTCGTGCCGATCAACGCGATGTGGACAGCCGACGAAGTGGCGCACGTCGTCGACGACAGTGGCGCGCAGGTGGCGTTGGTCGCACGCGAGCTCGCGGACCGTGTGCTGCCCAGCCTGGAGCGCGGCGCCTTGCGCAGCGCCGTCGTGATCGACTACGCCGACGCGCTGACCGCAGACAGCGATCGCAGCATCCCGCCAGCGGTCGCCGAGCGGCTGGCGCCGATCCGCGATGCGCGATTCACGCCGTGGCGTGCCGCGTTGAGCGCTCGCGAGTCACCGCTGCCGCACCGTGCGACCGCGGGGGATCTCGCCGTGCTGCCCTACACCTCGGGCACGACCGGCCGCCCGAAGGGCTGCATGCACACGCACGGCACGGTGCAGGCGGCGAACCGCGCGGCGGTCGCGTGGCGCAGCCAGACGAGCGACGCGGTGTTTCTCGGCATTGCGCCGCTGTTCCACGCGCTCGGCATGCAGAACGGCATGCACCTGCCGCTGATGCTGGGCGCCAGCATCGTGATGCTGCCGCGCTGGGACCGCGATGCCGCGCTCGCGCTGATCGAGCGCCACCGCGTCACCAGCTGGGCGGCGCCGCCGGCGATGCTGATCGACTTCTTTGCCAACCCGGCCGTCACGCCCGAGAAGATTCGCAGCCTGACGCTGGTGAATGGCGGCAGCGCGCCGATGCCGCACGCGGTCGCCGAGGCGATGCAGACGCGCTTCGGCATCACCTACAACGAGGGCTACGGCATGACCGAAACCGCCTCGTTCCTGTTCGCCAACCCGCTGCAGCGGCCGAAGCTCGGCTCGCTGGGCGTGCCGGGGCCGGGCGTGGACGCGCGCGTCGTCGACCCGGTCACGCACGCGCAGTTGCCGGCCGGCGAGGTGGGCGAAATCGTGACCCATGCGCCGCAGGTGATGACCGGCTACTGGAACCAGCCGCAGGCCACCGCCGAAGCCTTCGTCGAGATCGACGGCCGGCGCTTTCTGCGCACCGGCGACCTGGCCTGCGTCGACGACGACGGCTACTTCTTCATGAAGGACCGGCTCAAGCGAATGATCATCGTCTCGGGCTACAAGGTCTGGCCGGCCGAGGTCGAGAACACGCTGTATGGTCACCCGGCGATCCACGAAGCCTGCGTGATCGCGACCCGCGATGCGCGCCAGGGCGAAGCGGTGAAGGCGCTGGTCGTGCTGAAGCCCGGTGCGGCGCTGGCTGCCGCCGAGTTGATCGGCTGGTGTCGCGAAACGATGGCCGTCTACAAGGCGCCACGCTTCGTCGAGTTCGTCGAGGCGCTGCCCAAGTCGAACACCGGCAAGATCCTGTGGCGCGAGCTGCAGCAGAGGGAGAACGCATGAGCGATGCGGCCGTTCTCTACAACCTCGCTGACGGTGTCGCGACCCTCACGCTGAACCGGCCGGCGCACAAGAACGCACTCGACGAGGACGTACGCGCGGGGCTCGCATCGTGCATCGCCGAGATCGAACGCGACCGCACGGTGCGCGCGCTCGTGCTCGCCGGATCGGGCGCTGCGTTCTGTGCCGGCGGCGACCTGCGCGGCATCCGTTCGGCCGAGCTCGACAACGACGGCTGGCGCCAGCGCATGAAGAGCGCGCACGCCTGGCTCGCGCGCCTGCTGAGTCTGGACCGCGTGGTCGTCGCCGCGGTCGACGGCCCGGCCTTCGGCGCCGGCTTCAGCCTCGCGCTGGCGGCCGACTTCATCGTCGCCTCGCCGCGTGCGCGCTTGTGCCTGTCGTTCATGCGGCTCGGCCTGGTGCCTGACTTCGGTGCGCTGCACACGCTGCCGCGCATCGTCGGCGTGCAGCGCGCGAAGGAGCTGATGCTGTCGGCGCGCGAAGTCTCGGCCGACGAGGCGAAGGCGCTGGGCATCGTGTTCGAGCTCGTGCCGCAAGAGCAACTGCTGCAGCGTGCGCAGGCGCTCGCCGCGAGCTTCGTGCACGCCTCTCCGATGGCGGTGAGCCTGGTCAAGCGCGCGCTCGCCGCCGGCCCGACCGATCTGCACGCGATGCTCGACATCGAAGCCGACG
>Ga0307515_10008787_pt1 | contig 19626 bp, 25 predicted proteins | sample 17_EM_MG_FD_194513 | JGI IMG/M metagenome (GOLD analysis project Ga0307515, IMG submission 194513) | Populus trichocarpa ectomycorrhiza microbial communities from riparian zone in the Pacific Northwest, United States - 17_EM | ecosystem: Host-associated > Plants > Roots > Unclassified | place... | reverse complement strand
CTCGCACGCCGATTCGCTCTCGGCTTCCTCTGGGACAACCTCGCGTGGCTTTGTCCCCTGCTCGCCATAAATCAATCTTTCAACATAAATGGTTTCACCCAGAACCCAAGCCCGGTGAACCACCCCGCGAATCATTCCGTGTTTTCTGGACGGTTTCCGCTCTCTTGCTCGGATTCAGCGGAGTGTACCTGTATTACATCGACCCATGGGTAAACGAGAAATGGAGGACATCTCCAATTGCTGGTTTCACGAAACCAAAGGGTGAGCCAGTATTCGACAAGGATGCATTTTTCCCGTACGTCATCAAGCACATCAAGGAGTATAATCACAACACTAGGATGTGCGTACTGTCTCTATATCTAGCTAGTCCACAGCTAATGTATCCTTGCTGATAGCCTGACTTTCTATACCCCAAATGGCGAGGCTCCCAATCTCCCCGTAGCATCTGCTCTTCTCATTCGACCAGCTGATGAGAATGGACCCAAGGACGAAAAAGGAAACCCAGTGACACGCCCATACACGCCCATATCCGACTTCGGCCTTCCAGGAGAATTTACGTTAATGATCAAGAAATACGACGACGGAAAGCTCACTCCTTTCATCTTCTCATTAAAAAGTGGTGACAGACTTGCGATGAAAGGACCCATCAGAAAATGGAACTACAAGCGTGAGTCTCTATGCGGGAATTTGAGCTTGCTGAACGCCTTCTGATATCCTGTACCCTTTCAGTTAACGAGTTTTCTCACGTTGGATTGATTGGTGGTGGCTCTGGAATCACCCCTCTCTATCAAGTGTTGGCCTCTGCCTTACGTGATCCGAACAATACGACAAAATTCACTCTACTTTTCGGCAATACCTCTGAGAAGGATATACTCTTGAAAGAGGAACTCGATAGATTGAAGAAGAAGTACCCCAATAACTTTGACGTCGTATATTTTGTCGACAAGAGCGACGGGTCTGGTATCGCCACGGAGGGCTACATCACCAAAGATGGCATCGCCAAGTACTTTGATCCTTCACTAGGAGAGAGGATCAAAATTTTTGTATGCGGTGAGTCTTGCCCTTAAGCAAAATCAGCTGTCAGTGTACTCAATTTTCTCGAAGGGCCCCTACCTCAAATGAGTGCAATCAGTGGCCGGAAGAAAGGGTTCAATCAAGGCGAGCTAGGTGGTGCACTGAAGGAGCTTGGTTTCACGGAGGATCAAGTGCGTCTCAGCTCGTTTCGACTGACCGCCGGCTAACACAATGGCACAGGTCTATAAATTTTAAGTCTATTCCTATCTTTCAAACTCCTGTATCAACTAGGGGACAACGTGACATAGACCTGCGGCTTTCAACGGCCGTTTGAAGCGAACTGACCTCAGACACTGAGAGGAGCTATTTTTGCAAGCCTCAGCTACATCGATAACAACCGATCGACGTAAGGTGTCTTTGTATCCTTCTTTGGCACCCGATCGACCGATGGATCAAAGTGCATGGGACTTTCTGGAAACGAGCCAGCGCAAGTTTGGTGCCACCGTGAATGGAACGGCAATTAAGACTGAATGCGCATGGCGCAAGTCGGAAAGGCCGCTGATTGGCGTCCGATCAGGCATCGCGTACCTCGGAGGAGAAAGTCTCACGGACACTTTTGCCCTTCTTGCCCTTCTACAGGATACCTTCTCTCTCCAATACATTAAGAAGGGTAAGGGTATATCCGTCTCCGGCGATGATGCAAGTCGCTTGGCATTCAACTTTGGCGTTGCTTGGTGTAGTGGTGTAGTTGGTGCAGCAGGAAGTTGAAGTAGAAGCCAAAGTCGATCGGCTCACTCCAGACAATGGCGCTTGTGACTTGATTGACATGACAAATTGCTATCCCAGGACTTGTCCGTTGTGTTGCTGAGCCTTCCGCTGAAACCCACAGACCCAGACCCAACCCATGTGATGTGCAGCACGGGCCACCGGGCGTCACCGCGGAAGGAAAGAGACCCCGCCGTGACGAAAGTGAGGGATCACCCGACCAGGGACAGTCTAGATAATGACTCGGTTTGGTAACTGTTTGTTGAGGTGTATTGAAATCTAGATTACCAGGTGTATCCCCGTTAAGCTGGCATTTTTATTGATTGTGTTGGATCGTATCGCGAGGGCTCAACTGAGTTGTTCATGCGACTCGTGTCGAAGCGGCCGACTGAACGACTGAGCGACTGCGTATGATAAGGCTACCGATAGCTCCATATCCAATTTCAATCTGTCCTCGGCCAGTTAACCCGCCCCCCGTCGTGTTTCGTCCATCGTTCAACCTTGACTCCCAACCCCCTTCTCCCTCCTGCTCCTCCTGCTCTCCAGCGACCTGCCCAGTGGCCTTCACATCAGTACCGCACCCGTCGTCGTCTGTAGGTCCTTCCGCCATTCCCAAATGGCTTGCCAACCTGCTTGCAAATCCACTGACGCCGGCTTCCAAGCGGACTTCCAGGCGGACTTCCAGGCGGACTTCCCCATAACCTCCATCTCCCTTGTGTATGTACCCATGGCGTCGACAACACTCCATATCATCGACTCAGCCACCACGCGAGTACATGGGAAGGCCCGTGACGACTCCTCCATACATGCAACACAGCTCGCCCAAAATCAGACGGACTACCTTGATTGTGACTGGGAAATCGACGAAGCCTTTGTAGGACGTACTTGGAGGCTCGTTATCGCCTGCAAAGACACTGTTTCCCAATCTCGCCGCAAGGAGAACGCCCTTTGGCGTCTCTGGTTCCAGCGCAAGATGGGCCTCGGCAAACTGGACCCATCTTCGATAAACTGGTACGTCTATTCATGGCCTTGAATTTTACAATCTAATGTTCGTTCCGACAAATTAGGGACAAATACGAGGATTTGCACCTGAAACCGCTCTTTGGGCCAATCGTCCTCTCTCGTCAATCATCCACTGCAAATCTACAAATATCTGTAGGACTCAAGATTCCTCAACGAGGGCGACCCTTGCTTATATCCAAGTCCACTTCAAATCTTCAACGGCGGGGTGTCCTACGCGTTTCCTCTTCCTCTCCGTTCCCCCAAAGCTCGCGATCCCTCTCTCCCGGTTCTTCCATTTCATATGGTTCCTCTGTTGATTCTACGGCAACGACTGAAGGCCCACACACGCCCTCCACTTCGCCCATCCGACGAATCACCTTCAATGGCTATGTTGCTCAGAGTATCATTCGCGACGACCCACTTCCCGCTGCTTCGGAAGATTTGTCTTGGTCAAAATCGGTACAAATGCGCCCCGAGAATACTGCCTTGTCACGTTCATCGTCATCTCTCAAATGGCTTGACCCTCTTCCCCTCTTGACAATCAAACCTCCGCAACCTGCATCTCCTGTCTCCGCAATACGAGAAGTCGCCTCAACCCGAATATACGAAGAGCCGATCGTGGTCTATGTTCTCCCACCTGGAGCTCACCGACAATTGGAAGAGTCTCATTCGCGGGTTTCGGTTCGCGCTGCGGCCGAAAGCGACGAGGAACCGTCGATGCGCCGCGGACGCGGACTCGCGCGCACACGGTCTTCGGCAAGCCTAAATGTCGAAGAGCCGAGAGGCCAGACTAGCCCGCCCCCACGAGCCCCATCGGCGGAATCGGACCAGGATAGGCGAAAGCCACGCAAGAAGGCCAGGTTCTCGCTCGGAGCATAAGGGAAGAGGTGGATCAATCGCCTCATTTATCAACTTCTCTTATCATCATAAATATTAGGACGCTCATTCAATCAGTTGGCTTGTTTCGGTTTGGTTCGGTGGATAGTGCCTGCCTGATTTGTTATCCGATATTATTGTTGTAACCTTGGGAATAGGCATGTTGGTATTCTCCTATTCACCGTTTTGGTCCGCCAATTTTGGACTCGGGGCCTTTTTTGTCATTCCATCCCTCATCACCCATCGCCATCTCCTACATGCATGGTCCCCCACGCTGTTGTTCTATTCCTGCATCTTGTAGCTGTCATTACATGTGTCGTTTTAGTCTTGTTCTCCCATGACCATCCCGATAAGAAAGAAGTTGCGTTGTATGTTGTTGAGTGAATGATGAACCTTACTTGTATTCATTCAACGGAACTAGACCCTGCAGGATAGGACAGAAAACAACGTCATTCAACTCAACTACTATGCATTTCAACTATGAAGCGGTGGGGACTGCCGGTTGAAGTTGCGCCATCATCGTTTCAATCAGGGTCTGGGGCTTCTCCTCGGTTAAAATTTCGAAACCTGTCTCTTTTGTCACTTGCGCGACTTGCACATTGTGCCGAGCGAGCTTCTCTTCCATGACATGCTTTAACAACCGCAAGATGAGGATCTACGCTTCCTCCAGTGTCATTTGCTGTAGGCGCAAGTCAGTACGGGAACAGTCGGTAAAGAAGGTTCCAGGCAGAAAGGCGGCAACCAGGCGACCTATCCATTTGAGGGATAGACATACCGATTGCGTATAACCACATGCGCAGTTTCTTATTGAATATCGAACTACCGACAAGGCATTCCGTATTCCGCTCTCATTCCTCTAGAACGAGGTGAACCATGCCCGCAAGTCTCCCGCACGAGCACATGAGGAATAACTGTCCTCCGTGTGGTTTAATGCGAGAGTATGCGACTCTCACCTTGTGATACTTGTCTTGCAAATTGCTCTGCGCTGCTTCGGAGCCACTTCCAAGAGCTTTCGCCTCATAACGAGTAAATGTTCCCGAAGGGTCGGTGTGATACCTTGGTGCCAATGGTTAGCATCTTGCCGGTGAAGTCGCGAGGATCGGACGACTGAGCGCTGATCCAGAGGGACACGCTCCGAAAAATAGAAAGAAAGCTGATGAACTGCTAAGTACCATCCATCGCACTCTCGATACCCCCTCGAAGGCAGTCGGGATTGGTGGTCTCATTGTCACGCCATCTTCAATGGACGGCCGACCGCTCTCACCAGTCACCCGAATTTCTGCCATGGAATCTGGGAGGGGTTGAACGGGGGTCGTTGGAGAAGCCACTGGGGTTGCATTGGTACGGCTGTACTCAAACGTAAGTAATTGTTATGTAAGAACCGCAATAGGCCGTGCTTACGGTCTGCAGTGAACCAAGAGGAATGCGACCACCAAGGTGATACCGCCTTGGCACCCAACGCAGCAGAACCACGCCACAGTATTAGTTCATCGGTATCGTCTCACTTTTTCCTCTTCAGCGGCTGTTCGATGACGCCAGAACCACGTGTAGAGGTGCGAGTGCCTCCAGCGTGGCAATTGGCGTGTGCGCGTCGAGTTGATTCCCTATTCGAGTCACTCAATCTCGCATTGAAGTACGAGTACGTCCTTGAGGTGCAAGAAAAGGATCTATCGACCGGTGGTATCATACTTCGTATTCGAAAGCATGCCGAGTTCCTTTTCAGGACCCATCTCAACAAAATCGCCCACCTGAGACTTCCCAGCAGCGAAAACACCCGTTACGGGGGCTCTTGACTCCCTGTCTGCACTAACCCGCAAAGTCCCTTCTTGAGGTACCATACCCAGTTTCTCTTCCTAGGATCGGTGTGGTCATCTGGCTGCTCTATATAGATCTCCTCCTTGAAGGTACTGTGAAGGCAGGCTGATGTAATATCAAACTGGATGACATCAAGGTCGGAAGTGCGTGGAGACTCGAGGCCCACGACAGGGAAACATGACTTGTTATAGTCGATACCGGGCTCTTGGAGGTCGCTACGGGTGACGAGTCTAGCCTTGTTCTGCTCGAAGTGGCATTCTTGAATTTCTAGTGGAGTACCTAGCCAAATCCGGCCGGGAACGTATAATGCTAGGTCAAGGATATCGTGGGGCTTGAAATTTTGCATCTCCTTGTCCATTGCTTCCATCCATCCATCATCTCGCGCATATTGTAGGGATATATCAGGCCGCTGTGACGTGAGATCTGAATTCCACTGAAGACTTGCGCGCCGAGAACGCGACAGGAGAATAGTACCACTGAGTGAGTCGACAAGGAAATTGTTCGGTGGCTGAACCATAGGGTTATCTGCGTCAGCACTCAGCGGGGTTGATTCGCGAGGGGTGAGTGCTGAAAGAAAGCAACAGGAAACTCCCAAATGAATCGAGCGAAATCAATGGACATTTACAATCTTCAATCCTTAATACTCTTCACGAAACGGAGGAACTCCTAGGTATATACTCTCGTTCCAGTGGTCACTCTTGGCCCCGAAGCGAGTGGGACACTTTGCTCAACGCTTTCGCCCCGTTTGAGGAAGTTGCAGCATGTCTATTAGAGTGAGGGGGCATGAGAAGATATCGCAAGCAATGGGCCGGATAACTGTGCCCGTGAGGGCCGGAGTATAAACCAGGAGTGGTGGTACAACTGCCACATCAATAATGACAATAGCGCCCCTCCCACGACGCTTTGGTGGTCTCCTGTGGGTTACAATTAATTGCGGCCAAGTGGCTGTTATGAGTTCTGCTTCTGTAGCCTACTGGGGGAGAAATAGTAGCTACCCTCATTCCGATATAAAAGGCGCCTTTGGCAGGTCTGTGGCCTTCGAATCCCTGATGCTAGCCCATACCTGGGCTCCAAATGAGAGATAGCGGGGTTAACTGGAATCTGCCACCTGAAACTGGCGCTTAATCATGCATATGGACATATGAGCGGAATACAGGAATATACTGGCATGCAAGAGCAGAGTGTATGAGCCGAAAGTGTTAATGTCGGTAGCACTTGAGGGGATAGGAGATATTCCCGAAAGTATCGTAACGGGGCGGGTGTTGCCAATCGGCAGAGATGATGAGGACGCGAGGAAAAGAACCGGCGTAGTGCTTGCCCAAGACAATATTCTGACTGGAGTCCAGGTATCGAATGTACATGCGTTATATACTGTACTACAGGAAAGGTGAAATAGAGATCATAGCGGTACCGGACTATGTACTACCAATGGCTGTCTGTCAGATATAAAGGCTTAAGACAACCGAAGGGAACGAGTGTCAATCAGAAATAAATCCGACCACAAAGTGCGTCCCTAGCAAACGGAGGAAAAACCCAGCCCATGTGATTGAGCATCGGACCGAGAACAGGCGAGATGCCATCGGGTAAGAGACGCTTGAGGTGTCTGGTGGTTTGAGCTCATCGGCGAGCCGGCGGCCTGAGAGAGGAGTGTCCAATTCATGCCGACGGTTGAGGACATGTGAATTAACAGAAAGAGTGGCAAGTGGTACCCCAATAACTTGAACCACAACCTCCTCGCACTGATGCCGTATGTTCAGTGCGCCATCCTTGGCTACAGAGAATACTTTTCAATCAAGATCGAGAGTGACATGCTGATGGTGTCTGACCTAGTATGCGAGATGAAAAACGCCGAGCCTTCGATACTGGGCTTGTTTGGCAACAGCGACCTCATACTCTACAAAGTGGATATTCCTGTGTCTCATAACGCGGCCTGCGACGAAATACTCGAAACTATATCTCTGGGTTCCGTTGAGCACAGCGAAGATCAGAAGTTGCGTCATTCCACCAAGTTATCAAGCGTGTTTGGAACGACGGGGCCTTTGAAACGGGCGATTAATATTCTGGTGAAGCCTCCCACAGGTGAGTCATTCGACCAAAGGCCCAAGCGGCGACACGCCCCGTTTGTCCCTCACTGATCATCTATCACTCCCTCCCTTATCGTCCAACATCGACGTTGACGTCGTCCGACTCGGACCATTAATCTACCCTTCCGCCGCAGCTACCCCCACCACACCCACGATGCCTCCCCCCAACCATTCTGTGTCGGACAAGGATATAAAGGACGCTGTCAACAGGTTTGCGAATACCTTGCGAACGACATTCGGCAGATTTCTCGAGCATAATGTCCAACTCCCTCTTTGGCAGCCGTCTTCGGAACTAGATGACCATACCCGGAGACATATTGCTGGCCTGGAAATACCTATCATAGACCCATCATCTGAATACCCGATGTTGCTACTCCACAACCTCGGCAAGCCGTCTCACGACCCACAGCTAGCCGATCGCGTTCAAAAACTTTTTCGTACGGGATTGAAGTAATACGTTCCATTATGCGTACTCTGAATCATTCGCTGACGTCTTGTAGGCCCAAATTTCTTTGTAATACATCGGGGTCGGGCAAGACCCGTTTACTTCTAGAAGGCCTTTCGCGCCATTGGGGATTCTATTTCACTGCCCGCAATGAACCCGAGGGAGTCGGCTCCAAGGATCTGGAGTTGGTTCTGTATGGCTTGAAGTCGCATCTCAATGAAATCACAGACGGAGGTCCTGCTACAGTGCTGAATGGGAATAGAAGAGTGGCTTGCCATCGCTTCCGACTACTGCTCTATGCGCGATATGTTTGTTTACGTGTATTCCTCGAGTGCGCGGCTGCGATGGAAGGCGGCATTACGGAGAACCACAAAGGACGTTGGCTTCTCATTCAACTCGCACCCATCACACTTCTAGGCTCCGACATTTTCTTTGGACTTATTCAGTTGGTGGGACGAGCCAGCGCCGGCTCACTCCCGCAATTCATCCAAGAAGAGACTATGACCATCCGACGGCTCCTACAGCAACAATTCCCATCGCAACAACCTACCCTGTTTTGCGTGCTCGATGAAGCGCAGACTCTTACAAAGGACTTGAAATACTTCCGATCCGAAACGGAGCCTGTGACCCCTCGACACATCCTCAGTACCATACTCCATGAGTGGAGGTGGATACTCCCGAATCTGATCGTTTCGGGTACTGGGATGTCGATGCGGGAAGTTGAGACTGTCATGGGTTCTGCGGTGGCTAAACTGGGGCTTGGCCCAGAAACGGTGACACAGATTGGCGGGTTTGACGACGAGGATGGCCGGCGAGCCTATCTCGAGCGGTACTTTCCGCCAGGATTTCTGGGCACATCCGAGGGAAAACTACTCGCCTACCGGGTTGGGTTCTGGTTGCGTGGCCGGTTCGTTTTTAATGCTGCTGTCTGACAAGCGTCTGCTAATCAAATCTATAGACATCGTTTTATTGCAGCTTACCTCTCACGCCTTATCCGGACCGGCTTCCGGTCCCCCCATCGAGTACTAAATGACTTTGTGTTTGGCATGACCGGTTTCCGGCCCTCGGATTGGGATCATGATGACCCTCCACTCAACGCCGAATTAAAAGCCCCTCTCGGTTTCAGCTTCGGGAGTCTGTCGAAAAGTGAGCATTTGATAGAGGTTTGTGGTGTGATCCTAACCTCTATTGCAGGACAGGACTTACTACCCATCTTGGCTAACTTTGTGCTTGAATACACTTTCACTGGCAATATATGCGGTCTGAAAGGACCTAACGGTGACGCCATGGTTGAGTACGGAGTGTCAAGGTTCAAGAGTCCTTCAAAGAAACCCGAAGCTGAAACTGACGAGCCTCTTGCAATTCTCGCCGTCGTCAAATTTTTTGAACACAAGAGCTTGACCTTGGAGGAATACTTGGCAACTAGTCTCACCACGCCACATCCAGCCCACCGGAGCATTGTATTTAGAGCTTTCGGCGCCTATCTCCTAGCCCGCGCCTTTTCTGGTCCCACACCTCTTTCAAGGATATTCGAGTTTGTACCGGGCAAGAAAGTGTACGCAGCGTTCCAAGACGAACTTGCAGAGCTGGTGACGCTCGAAAAGGATGGTGACAATTTTCGAACGAAGCCTTTCAACATTCAAGCAAATTTTCGGTCGAGCCACGTTGACGGCCGTTCTCTCTCATCGATCCCCGAAACGTTGGAATGGCTCGAGAACCCACAAGGATCTGCATTCTGCTTCCCTGCAAATGCCGTCGGTCCGGACCTCATATTCTTCCTCAGATTGACAAATGACGATACAGTTCTCCGCGTGTGTGTTCAATTCAAACACGCGGAAACATTGTCACAACAGGCCTGGAAGGAGGCCATCCGCACAACCGACCCTTATCATTTCCTTTCACATGACAACAACTCTTCTGCTACTTCCGATGAAATGCGGGACAGGTTGGTGGAAGCAATCAAGAATCTTGGGAAGGGGACCGAGAAAGCTGGGCCTTGTGGAGTTTTACGAGTTGTCATTTCCCATCCCTCTCTTCCCGACAGCAAGGCACTGGAGGAAGCAGCGGAAGAGGGCCATCCTGTCGCGACAGTACCGCTCAGCTGTCTAGAATCGGACCCCGACTCTGACTTGGGTCAAACGATCCTGTCATTGGCCAAGCTCTCACTCCAGACACCCGATCGAAAGATAAGGGAGAGGCAAGGAACTGATTAGGGGGATAGGTGGATCGATGTAGAGTTCTTCATGTTCGGTCCCTAGACCGAAAGGCCGCATCGACCAGATGTGGGACCTGTGACCTACCATAAAATTGCTGAAAATATCTAATCAAGAGGAGAGATGATTACATGATGGACTGATTCCTGAACACCCCTTACAGAGGGCCAGCGGTGTAAAGCAATATGGAGGTAGCCCTTCAAAGCGTTCACAACTGTAACACCCAAAAGATGGAGCAAGCTGATGGCTGGGGTTGAATGTTTGCGCCTGGTTTATGCAAACCAAACCGTGGAAGAGAAGAGTAGTAAAGGGGATTCGATTGATCTGAGAGGGGCGCAACAAGCTACTACTAGTAGATGCAATAAAACACGCCTCTGAAGCATAATTGAAGCCTTTACTGGAAACCATTAACGTAACCCCCGCTATGGTAGGCACGGGATGGTGTTGTCCGAGCGCCGAGATCAGCTTCCCAGGCTTACCTCAACCCCAAGAGTTTCAAGGTGAAGCAACACGATAACAGTACTACGAGAAAAGCGACGTGAGATATGACCTTGGGAAGGTATAGTTTCCACAAACCAGGTATCAAAGCATTACATGTGTTGGATGCCTTCTCGTAATGGATAACTGCATGGTAAAGGTCAGGCGACATATGTACCAGTACATGACAGAGTAAGAAACCACTTTTAACAGGACCGCACAACGCGTCGGGGTCGTTATTCCAAGTGGGAATAGCCTGCGAAAAAACGTGCTCCACTGTTACATAATCTATACATATTCCGTGCCTATTCCCACAAAGAAACGACCCCACCCTATACCGTGCTTATTCCATCAAAGGAAGCACAAAGAAACACCACGCCCCGTGTTTCTTTGTGGGAATAGGCACGGAATACGTATGGATTATGTAACAGCGGAGCACGTTTTTCGCAGGCTATTCCCACTTGGAATGACGACCTCCACTCGCTGTACCGAGGTCCGGGAATGCAGGAAAGCCAGACAGGGAGATACGATTCTTAGTCATAGGTAATAACTTGTTCCTATCCAAACCGGTCTTGTGTTCGTCTAGTTTAGGCAATCACCCACACAAAGTCCGGGTTTGTCGGCCGCGGCGGCCAACTGCGCAGTCCCCCTTTCCCCTCCCCCCTTGGCCTCCGCGGAGAACGAGGAGTAGGTACACATCCTGCATGGCCACAGATGTGGCAAAACTGCATTCGAGAAGTGGGTAAGTATATTGTGTGCACAAGCCTTACAACCAGCCACCATATCGACCAATTTGACCCCGGCCGGCGATCTTCCCATCTAGCGTCGACTTCAACCGTCTGGTTTTCTACAACTGCATCGCGGCCTAATAGCCACCAACACCAATTACCAAATCCGTGCTGTTGGTTCACCGCCGCAAATGCCGGAGAGCGGTGTCCATGTTGCGGGTCAATATTAACAGGTAGTCGTTAGCGGCATTGTTAAGCAAGAATTCCTGACAGACCTGTGTGGAATGTGAGAGCACCGAGTCATTGTGTTACAGTATAGAACCATCCGGGCCGGGCGGCAGGATGTTGGCATTATTCGGCACCGCACCATCTGCTGAGCTTTCCAAAGCTGCAATATGTATGGCGGATTCGTCCGTGAGGGCACTATTCCTTATAAGTAGCTGCCGCGTTCTCTTGGTGCTTGTGTTCGTTCCATGGCTTTCCTACCAGCGCTACCCGACGAATACATCCAGGTCCGATATCACAGGTAAATCGATGTTCTATCTATTACTCCCTGGGGTGGTCCTTGTATAAACTGATTATCAGAGTGTACAGGGGTGCGATCCTGAGCGCTCTAGGTCTGTCCTATGGCATCCTGAATTCTCCAGCTAGTCCTCGTTGGTCAGCTTACAATTGTTGCATTACCAGACGCTCGGGTTCTGAATGCATTGGGTGCCCAACTCTGTAATAATGGGCTGAATCGGAGGCGAGAGTTTGCCTGCAAAGGTTTGCAAGCGCGGATACAGCTCCCTAGGCTTCCCTCTACTCTACCTAGCGTTACTCAACGAGGTATAAGAGAGATGAGCAGAGGAGATGGTGCCCGACCACCAGTACGCTCTTTTACGTCCTGATCTTTTGCGCAGCAACTCAACCGCTATGCGTATGTCCATACCTGAGCCATTGGATGAACCCATCGAGGCATCCGAACTCATGTTGGCGTTCCACCACCGTCTTCTACTGTATCACCAGTCCACTCGAAACCAAGAAGACCAAAACTCTTTATTCGATCCCAACAAAGTGACCGATCTCACACTTCGCATCATGGCTCCAGGACCCGACATCTTTACCGTCGTCGCAAAAAATTGTCCAAATCTTCGAGTTCTTACGGTTTACGACGGAGTAGATTTCCAGCCTGGCAATCCCGTAGAGGTCCCATACCGATTTGCTAAGGAATGGGCAACTGGATTGGCTGGCCTTCACACCATTGAGAAGTTGACCTACGTATGGACGCTGGATAGCCCGCGTGACGGGGCGATTGAAGCCCCGGGGCGTACGCGTTTAACCACGAGGTGTGTGTTCTCTCCTCGCCTATGTCTCTATCACCTTAATGCAAGGATCTACAGATGGGACGAAGACGCCGAAAGACGGACCGTTTCAATTCTTGTTGCAGACTCTCAAAGCATTCAAGAGATAACCTTTGCTGTCTTTCGCCCATTCATTGCCAATCAAAGCGACAGGGAGTGCATGGCGCGAAAAGTAACCTGGCGGAAACAATCAAGCGCCGATTGGACGGTCGAAGTGCAGAACGAGGTCGAATTGTAACTAGTGTCATTTATGACTGTCTGTTCACGTGTAAAGCAAGACCATTTAACTCACTTCCTCTGTATGGTCAATAATGGATGCTTGCTGTACATTATTTTGTTGACTACTTTGTTGACTACTTTGTTGACTGCCTCAAATTAGCAATATTCACTTCTTTGATTCTAGACCCATGTCACAGGCTGACCGTCATCCTCCCTCTCCATTTACTTCGGATCTCTTCTACTTTCAGCACCAATCCTGCGGCAGACCTGAGCAGCCTGTCCTCTTCTCTGCCCCCTCCGCCGATGACCTTCGCCCCTGCTTCCATTGCTTTGAATACACTCTCGGACCATTCGCCGATCCCCAACAGTAGCGTTGTCTGGTCAAACGCCAAGGTCCTGCCGCTATCTAGATCGAGGCAGGCGTCCAAAACGGTGAGTGCCAGTTGCAGACAGGCTCGCAGTACCGAAGCTTCCTTTGCACTTTGGCTCCCGTTTGCTGAGCCACCACCGACTCCCTCCGTTGTGGATACCCTCCGGGTGCCCAACGTGATACTCAACTCCAACGCTCCCGGACCCAATACGTTCAGGTAGGCAGGCGAAAATCTCCCGGCGTCCATCAATATAGCGAGGACCGTTACAAGGTGGGTGAGGACCAAGGGATTGAGAACCAAGCCAGCACCTGCTCCGCCATAGCCATCATTTGTTCTCGCTTGGCGAGTCATTTGATCATTGAGGTACCGCCAAAATCGGTTGATCAGCGGTCCGATGAAGTATTCAGCAGCGAGCGTTGAGAAGCTCTCTCGTCTGACGCTTATCGTGGGTTGTCGGGGGATGACCGGATTCGGATGATCAGTAAGCTTGGGGTCGTTAATGAGCTCCACTATCCCTGCCCGCTTGATTCCTGGCTTGATCGTGAGCTGTCGCTCGCGGGTTAACTCTGGTATACGATCTTCAGTCTTCTCTCTTCCCTTGTCGATCGCTTTCCGACTAATTCCCTCTAGCAACTGTTCGCTTCGGGCAACGAGATCCCTCTCCTCTATATAGAGCTCGTGTACACCGCTTGGTAGCAGCTTACTGGGGAAGCGTGCCTCGGGTTGGGGCAGGGTAGGGAGATCTGCCAATTCGCGGGCAGCGAGAGCCAGAGCGTTCAGCATGGAATGACGATGGGTGACGGAGTATTGGTTAGTAAAGAATTGCTCGATGATTGTGCTGTGAGATCTGGAGTCAGACCCTGTCACGACCAATTAGTAGATCACCCACGGTGCGGCTCGCTTTGGGCAGCAGGCAGAAAGGGCAATCAATGCGTCTTGTTGGAGCTTCTCAAAATCATCCATTTGATAGTTATTTTGGAGGCCCATCACTGTATACGCCAAATCGATCGTATTTTCCTCTGAGTTAGTTCGAACGTTAGTCCAGAACGTGGGATATGCCAATAGTTCATACCAAGCTCGTTTCCATATCCTTCTTTTCTCCTGATGAGTCCTGCGGCGCAGTGCAGCGCAACATCGATACTTTCAGCCTGTTCCGGACCCTCTTTCTCGAACTTCAACAGTCGGCCAAGATCCACTAAATAAACCGGCTTGTTAATTCGTTTCTTGCCAGGATTGCGAAGAGTAGCGTCGCGTTCTTGCTCAGCTAACTCGGACATAGTTGGAGAAGGAGGGCGAGAGGAGGGGGCTGAAGAATCGGCGTATGCTTCCAGCGAGTCGTCTGAGTCCACTGTTGAATTGGATACATGGATTTCCCTGGATGAGGCATTGGGTGCTGGTGTCCTTGGTGAGTGGTCTGGACCGGACTTCTTTGCTATGGGAGGCAATGGTATATCCGAATCATCCGAATCAATATCCCGTGTGCCTATGAGTTGTCGAATCCGTCTCGCCCAGTCCTTCCCGTCCTCATCACCATCCCAGGTCTTGAAATCGAGCTGCCTACCGCTCCGTTGCGCAACCTCTTCCGCGACCAGCATACCACAGATGCGAATGGACGGGTCGGTATGCGAGATATAAAGACTGACTGCGGAAACAAACGAGGGTGTGATGGATAGCGTCTGGAGCAGCCTGCATCCTCTTTCGAATTGGGAGATAGTGAGCAGAAAAAGAGCTGTAACGTCTGGGCAGGGCCTTAGTTCAGTAACGCCAATCAACGATCACGTACAATGATGCGCCGCCAGGAGAGAATACTTGACGTGGTCAGCGGATGCCCATACGTCGAGTACTTGAGGAAGGAAGACTTCTAGAGCTATAACATGCGTTAATGATAGTTCAATTCTCGACAAAGATGCCCCTGACCTCGTTCACCCGATAGGGCTAACCAGCACACAGCCAGTCGTGCGTGATTCTCCGACCACTGTTGATTGCTTACCACAGACACGAACGCCTTCCAAGGTCCAGAAGATTCAGTCAATTCGCCAAATAGTAACTTGCAAAAGTTGGCGTTCGACTTAATGAGAGAGCGATCAAGTTCATCGGACGAATTGGGTGGCAAATAATATAACCACGATGCAAGAACTTTATTGAGGGAGGAGTGAGAGAGGGAGGTGAGGACCTTTTGCCATGTTGTGACGTATTGGTCCTCTTGGTGGCCCAATGAGGCACGGATCGTTTGACCGGTAATTCCGAAAAAGGAGACTTGCGACAATGCAGCGGTCCCTTGTGGGTATGCTCCAAATAAGACTAGCTTCTCAACTAAGGAGATGATGGCATCAAGTTCCTGATCTGGACGAATGAGGACACGGCAGATATTCTCCAAAGCATGGTGGTCATACCTTTCACACAAGGGCGATCAGATACACTCCGGATGATTTCCTCGGTCCTCGTACATATGTCAGAAAAATACGCCCTAGGTCTTGATCAGAATACCATTAAGAGCAGAAAGCAGTGACGAACCTGTTCTCGAGTGGCTCTGAAACATGTATTCCACCTAAACCGCTGGCATTAGCCACCTTTGCTGGGAGGGAGAAACTATCCTTCAAATACTCATCCCATTCTATTGCTACAATCGGCAACGCCCCCGTTACAGGGAAGAAATGACAGTAGATAGAAGATAGGGGGTAATGGTACAGAAGACGTTCGAGAATAGTGACAGTAGACTGTCGCAGAGGGACACCAAGGATTGAAGACAGGGCGTGCCGCGCAACATCCATGGCGTATTCAGACGAAGAGCTGACTGGACAGAACCATTGTTGAACGAGCGGTACAAGATCATTTTCTTCCAATATTTGCTCCCAGTTTGGCAGCACCTGCTCTAGTATCGCCAACTGAAATTGAGGGATGAGACGAACGGCCTTCTGATCTCGGGACAATGGCATCGAAGTCTCCACAAAATGCTGGTAGCGGGAAAGGAGAATACCGTATGCTGCTAATGAGGAAGCGAGAAGATTTGTGAGTGTTTGTAATTCATGCACGGGTCCTTGCAGTTGGGAGAGGCATTCCTTCAGGTCCATAGACGATGCTTCAGTCATGTAGTGTCAAAAAGGTATTTGACAGAGCTCCTGGGCAATCTGCGAGAGAGGACGGATGAAAGAGTTTTGTTGTTGTGGTTCAAGCATTGTTGAACGACGCCGTTGCGACTGACCTCCGAGGCGCTCGCGTTTTTGACCCTATCACCTAACCCCCGATGTCGACATCTGTCACGTCCGATGATAACACGACCAGTCTGGAGGATACGTCTATTGACGTGCCTGCTTTGAAAGAGTTGGCGAAACGGTCCCTCATCGACGCCCTGAACGCGGTATGATGCACAAAACCAGCATCGTATACAGTTCTAATGGTGTTGTGATGCCGTTCAGATCAACGGGGCCAAGACCTTGGTTCTCGATGCTGCACTTGCAGGGCCTCTGGGGCTTGTCACGGAAGTTTCACTCCTCAAGGTTTGCAAGAACATAATATTGAATAGACTCTCAGATTGACATCTCTTCTTAGCATCACGGCGTTGAAAAGATGTTTTGGTTGGAGCCTGGGCCCTTAAACTCGACCACCACAAATATAGTATACCTATGCAGACCACATATCAAGCATATTAAGATCATCGCTGGTAGGCTGACTGTCCTCCTTTCTTTCGCCACGATTGAGCTTCGGGCAGAGCAAATCAAAAAGCATTCTACAGAGGGGCAGAAGCATGTGTACAACTTGATACTAACACCTCGCTCGTCAACTCTTGCGAGTCGAATACTGGAAGAAGAGGGTGTTCTCGGGGAGGTCACGATTTCGTCCTACAACCTTCAGTTCATTCCTCTGGAAGAGGACGTACTTTCCCTAGAACATGATAATGCATTCAAGGAAATTTGGATGGTACGCACCTTTTCGTGTATGTCTTGGTTGAAACACTCACTAACTCAAAGCTAGGACGGAGAAGAGACGGCAGTTTATAATTCCGCCCAAGCACTCCTGACCCTTCAACGATTGTATGGTCTATTCCCTAGGATACTTGGAAAGGGGGATCACGCAGAGGTGCGTCTCCATTGAGTTGTTCCGATATTTGCGTCTTATTTTCGCACAGAAACTCGCCAAATTGTTGGTCCGGCTGAATGCACAACAGCCGCCGAGCCCTGGTTCAGTCAGTGGTATATCGGATAAATTTGATTCGCTCATTATTATCGATCGAAGGGTGGACATGATCACTCCTATGCTCACTCAGTTGACCTACGAAGGTCTGATCGATGAATTCCTTAGTATCAAGAACTGTAGCTACCCTTCACTTACATCCTCATCCGCCATGGTGTTGACCTCATGCTGCTTCCAGCCCATGTTCTCCTCCCAGCAACATTGGTTACGCCCCCTGCGCCTGGTCCGGCGCCAGGACAAGCCTCGACAAGCACACCAGCTCTTAGTACAACTCCTGTACAGGCTGAGAAGAAGAAGAAATATCAGCTTTCCAGTTCCTCCGATCCGTTGTTTAGCGAGTTGAGGGACCTCAACTTTGCGGTGATCGGAACGAAGCTGAGCTCAGTAGCACATCGCCTGGATAGTGACTATCAGGTTCACTTCATGAGCTGCCAGTCTTTTGATCGGAGCTAACCCCTCTACCAGGCTCGTCATAAAGCGCAAACGGTCGCCCAATTGAAGGATTTCGTTGGTAAACTAGGAAATCTCCAAAACGAACATCAAGCTTTGCGTCTACGTACGTCATATCTTCCTCCAAGGCGTACTATCTCATCTTCACTTACAGACACTGGCTTATCGGAGCTCTTGGTACCCACAACGCGATCTCAACTGTTCAATAGATCACTGGAGATACAACAAAGTACGTCAACGTCCTCTCAGAGCCCCGTTGTCACGTCACTTAGAGGCCAATCTAGATTTACTCGCGTCTTATAATATATCTTCGCAACTTAATTTGATTGAAGACATGATCGCACAAGGTGCTGATCGACAAACTGTTGTGCGGCTCCTGGTTCTAGCCAGTATCTGTGGAGGCGGTGTGAAGGCCAAGACCCTAGAAAACCTAAAGCGAGAAGTACTACAGGTAGGCCACCCTTATTGAGAGTTCTAAGCTCCCCCTTACATTGGTCTTCCCCTTAGGGTTATGGATACGATTTGCTCCCACTGCTCTTGAATCTCGACAATTTGTCCCTTCTTCACTCTCAACCGCCTCCACCCCATACAGTTACTTGGAAGTTACCATACACGTCTCTTCGAAAGCAGCTACGACTTCTACTGGAGGAGGTTCCGGACGAGGAAACTCATCCTTCGGATATAAGTTACGTTTATTCGGGCTATGCTCCGTTGAGCGTCCGCCTTGTGCAATGTATAGCCCAAATGAATGGGGTACTGGCAAGCTTTGGTGGAAGCCTAGCTGCTGGTGGAGCGAACGGAGGTAATAGCGGAAAGAAATCCGCCAAGGTCAATGCACACCCGATAGTAGGCTGGAAAGGCTTTGAAGACGTAATTGCAACCATCCCTGGCAAGACGGTTGATGTCGTGCAGCACGCGCCTGACGGGGCAATCGCGGCGGCTCCCTCTTGTGCGTACTCACAAATCGCCTTTCCGGGCTGACGTGACCACCATACATTTACTTTCGACAGTACTACCGAAGGAGAAGGGCACTACAACTGTCGTTTTCTTTCTGGGTGGCTGCACCTACACAGAAATCTCCGCTATACGGTGGATGGGAAAACATTTGCACGGTGTGTGGATCCATTGTCGTTCTGAAGGAAAATAACAGAGCCTGTATCAGGACGAAAGTTTGTGATTGCTACAACTGGTATAGTAAACGGGAATTCTTTGATTGATGCGTTGACGCCAGAGAGCTTCACGAGGACGCCGCAACTGCCTTGATTGGCTGCGTTGCTTCTATTGTCCTGTAATCTTTTGTATGTAGATTGGTCGGGCTTTGGATATGGGAACCACTTGTTGGTCTGAAATTTGAGTGTTTATCGCAGCCACATACCATGCCTCATCTCATAACCCAAGCTGTCACATGGCGTACTGATGGAAACTGTAATGAAGGTTAGATAAATCCACACTCCATCTTGCCACTTACATGATCCCCTGCCTCGGAAGTCAGTCCCACAAGAAGCTCGAATACTGTAAGATGATGATCCTGAATGGGAAATAAGATCAACAGTATGTAGCGTACCGATATTTCCTGGCCCCCCTCAGTCAAGAGGCGATTTGCCTGTCTGAACGCCACCGTCCTCAATCATTA
>Ga0307515_10008786_pt1 | contig 19626 bp, 16 predicted proteins | sample 17_EM_MG_FD_194513 | JGI IMG/M metagenome (GOLD analysis project Ga0307515, IMG submission 194513) | Populus trichocarpa ectomycorrhiza microbial communities from riparian zone in the Pacific Northwest, United States - 17_EM | ecosystem: Host-associated > Plants > Roots > Unclassified | place... | reverse complement strand
AACGCCTGGCCGATACGTTCAAGGCCAACAACGCCGTGCTGCTGCGCGCCGACTGGACCAAGCGCGATGCGGTGATCGCCGCCGCCCTGGCCGAGCACGGCCGCGCGGGCGTGCCGCTGTACTTGGTCTATCCGAAGGGCAGCGGGGATCCGGTGATCCTGCCGCAACTGCTGACCGAGGGGTTGGTGATCGAGGCGGTGGAGAAGGCGGCGAAGGGGTAGGGCGCTGGCATTTGCCCCCTACGGACCGCTTCGCGGTCGTCTTCCCCCATAGGGGGAAGAGCGCGAGGCTCCGCCCCATAGGGGGCGGACAGGCGGCGAAGCCGCCAGATGGGGGCAAGCGGGTGAGCCTATCCCGCTACTTCTTGTCGCTCCTGCCCCCAAACGGCAGCCGCTCTTTCACCTGATCGAGAGGCGTCCGCGTCACCACGACCGGCGCACGCGGCGCGACCACCTGGACCGGCAGCGGATAGGCTCGCCACCCCGTCTGGATCAGGGCGCCAAACCCCTGGCAGCCCGGCAGAACGCGCACCGCGCCCGTCTTCGGCTTGGCGAACGGCGCGGGCTGGAACATCTCCTGGCGCTTGGGATCGGTGAACTTCCAGTCGCTGGCCAGGCCGTAGCCCTTCTCGCCGCCGACCCGCACGGCCTGATAGGCGATGTTGGCCTGGAACGACGGCACGCCGTATTTCAGCATGGCCCGCAGGAAGATGGCGTCCGCCTCGGCGCGCTTGCCCGGTTCGCCGATCGTGTAGAGCCAGTCGTGGACGATGGCCGCCCGGGCCGTCGGACCCTGCGGATCGACGAAGCCCTGGCCGTACCAGGGCACGCTGGCGAAATCGGTGACGTACCAGCGCGGCACCACGATGACCTTGCCGGTCTGGGCGTCGCAATAGGGGAACTCGGCGTCCAGGGTGAACAGCTTGCGGCCGTCCTTGGTCTGGTTGAACAGCATCACCGGCTGGGGCGTCAGCGAGCTGGGCGGGGGCGGGGCGACCACCGGAACGAAGACCGTGGTCTTGGTCTCGGTGGTGCAGGCCGCGACGGCCAGGGCCAGGGCCAGGGTGGCGGAAAGCTTGGACTTGCGCATGGATCGATCAGGGACGCTCGGGAAGGTCGGTCTTCTGGACGGCAAGCTGCGCCTTATCAAGCGTCGATGGCGAAGGTGCGGCGATGGGCGCGACGATGCCGCCGATCCGAGCAGTTGCGAGCCTTTCGCGAAACGCGGTTTCGTGGGATCGTCGGGATGGGGGAGCTTGTCGATCAGGAGAGCGCCATGTCGATCACCCGCCGTCTCGTCGCCGCCGGCCTGCCGCTGGTCGGACTGGCTCCCAGCCTCGCTCGCGCCGCCGCGCCCGCCCCGGCCTTCACCGCCCAGGACGTCGATGGCAAGACCCGGTCCCTGGCCGAGTTCAAGGGCAAGGTCGTGGTCCTCGAATTCGTCAACGAGGGCTGCCCCTATGTGAAGAAGCACTATTCGGGCAACATGCAGGGCCTGCAGCAGGCCGCCGCGGCCGACGGCGTGGTCTGGCTGTCGGTGGCCTCGTCGGCCCCGGGCAAGCAGGGCTATTTCCCGGACGGCGCGACCGCCAAGGCCTGGATGGCCGCCAAGGGCGCCAAGCCCACGACCCTGCTGCTCGACGCCGACGGCGTGATCGCCACGGCCTACAAGGCCAAGACCACCCCGCACATGTACGTCATCGATCGCTCCGGGGCGTTGGTCTACCAGGGCGCCATCGACGATACGCCCAGCGCCAAGGTCGAGGACCTGAAGACGGCCAAGAACTATGTCGCGGCCGCGTTGGCCGACGTGAAGGCGGGCCGCAAGGTGGCGGTGGCCTATAGCCAGCCTTACGGGTGCGCGGTGAAGTACAAGGACGCTTAGACGCGGCCTCGAAGGACGCAGGGCGCCTAAGCGGCCGGCTGCGGCGGCGCGGTGATCACTTCGACATTGTCGTTGAGCAGATAGACCATGTCGCGCAGGGCCATATCCTGGTCCTTGACGGTCTTGGCGTCGGCGACGGCCTGCAGCTTGCCGGGCAGGTCCTGGCTGATGCCGCGCAGGATGCATTTGAGGTCATCGACCGCGCCGCGCTCCTTCAGGGTTACGTGGCCCTTCATGTCCAGCGCCGACAGCTCGCCGATCCGGCCCTGGAAGACGTCGAAGCCCTTCAGCGCCTTGGCGACGGCGTCGGGGGTCTTGGGCAGGCTCTGACGATACGCTTCGGTCTGGGCCTTCAGCCCGCCGGCCCGCTTGACGATGTCGGCGAACAGCGGCTCGCCGGCCACCGAGACCGGGGCTTGGCCCTGTTGGACCACGGCCGGCGCCGCGCCCGCTTGAGTGTCAGGACTGAACGATGCGAACCACAGCATGGCGGAAAAGGCGACGGCGTCACAGGACATGGAGCTCTCCCCGCGAAAAACGTCATTGGTCTTCATGACGCGGCGGTATCCGTTTGGTAAGCCCGCCCGGGTAAACGCCGATTTACCAAACCCCGACCTCTTTAGTGCGAAGGAACGCCGCATGGCCGCTCTCGACACCGCCTGGACCCGCTTGGAAGCCGCCGCCCAGGCCGCCGGTGAAAAGCGCATCGTCGCGTTCTTCGACAGCGAGCCTGGCAGGCTCGAAGCGCTTTCCATGGATGTCGCCGGCCTGCACATCGATCTTTCCAAGCAAGCCTGGGACGAGGCCGGCCTGGAAGCCGCGCTCGACCTGGCCCATGCCGCTGACGTCGAGGGCGCGCGGGCCCGGATGCTGGGCGGTGAGGCGATCAACGGCTCGGAGGGCAGGGCCGTCCTGCACACCGCCCTGCGCGCCGCCAAGGACGCCGACATCAAGGCCGGCGGCGTTCCCGTCATGGCCGAGGTCGAGGCCGTCCGCGCCCGGATGAAGGCCTTCGCGCAGGCCGTGCGCTCGGGCCAGATCAAGGGCGCGACCGGCAAGCCGTTCAAGGCCATTCTGCACATCGGCATCGGCGGCAGCGATCTGGGGCCGCGCCTGCTGTGGGACGCCCTGCGGCCGATCAAGCCCAGCATCGACCTGCGCTTCGTGGCCAATGTCGACGGCGCCGAGTTCGCCCTGACGACCGCCGACATGGATCCCGAAGAGACCCTGGTCATCATCGTCTCCAAGACCTTCACCACCCAGGAGACCCTGACCAACGCCACGGCGGCTCGCACCTGGCTGGCCGAGGCCCTGGGCGAGGCCGGCGCCAACGCCCATCTGGCCGCCATCTCCACCGCGCTGGACAAGACCGCCGCCTTCGGCGTGGCCGACGACCGCGTGTTCGGCTTCTGGGACTGGGTGGGTGGCCGCTATTCGCTGTGGTCGTCGGTCAGCCTGTCGGTGGCCGTGGCCTGCGGCTGGGACGCCTTCCAGGGCTTCCTGGACGGCGCCGCCGCCATGGACGCCCATTTCGCTTCGGCCCCGCTGGAGAAGAACGCCCCGGTGCTGATCGCCCTGGCCCAGATCTTCAACCGCAACGGCCTGGACCGCCGCGCCCGGTCGGTCGTGCCCTATTCGCACCGCCTGCGGCGCCTCGCCTCGTTCCTCCAGCAGTTGGAGATGGAGAGCAACGGCAAGTCGGTCGGGCCGGACGGTCAGCCGGTCAGGCACGGCACCGCCACGGTGGTGTTCGGCGACGAGGGCACCAACGTCCAGCACGCCTATTTCCAGTGCATGCACCAGGGGACCGACATCACCCCGATGGAGCTGATCGGCATCGCCAAGTCCGACGAGGGTCCGGCCGGCATGCACGAGAAGCTGCTGTCCAACCTGTTGGCCCAGGCCGAAGCCTTCATGGTGGGGCGCTCGACGGAAGACGTGGTCGCCGAGCTTCAGGCCAAGGGTGTTTCCGAAGCCGAGATCGCCACCCTGGCCCCCCAGCGCACCTTCGCCGGCAACCGCCCCTCGACCCTGGTGGTGCTGGAGCGCCTGACGCCCCAGACCTTCGGCGCCCTGATCGCCCTCTATGAGCACAAGACCTTCGTCGAGGGCGTGATCTGGGGCGTCAACAGCTTCGACCAGTGGGGCGTTGAGCTGGGCAAGGTGATGGCCGGCCGCATCCTGCCCGAGCTGGAGAGCGGGGCCGTGGGGTCGCACGATCCGTCGACCACGGCGCTGATCGAGCGGTTGAAAGTCTGACGTCTTCCTTCTCCCCTTGCGGGAGAAGGTGGCGCGAAGCGCCGGATGAGGGGTCTCTCAAAGCAAAAGCCGCGTCCGGCCTGACCGCTGGGCGCGGCTTTTCTGTCTATCGACCCTTCATCCGACCTCGTTCCGCGAATCCACATTCTCCCGCAACGGGAGAAGGGAGGCGTCTGCAACCTTGACGCACCTTATGAGGGTGGCATAGCCTCAGGACAACTCAAGGTGGGAAGTTGTCATGATCAGGAACGGCAAGGGCATCGCCAACGGCGCGGTGGTCAAGGCCCAGGTCTGCGTCGTGGGCTCTGGCCCAGCGGGCGCGACGGTCGCCTGGTATCTGGAAAAGGCGGGGCTGCGGGTCACGCTGATCGAGGGCAGCCGTGATTTTCAGGGCAATCGCAACGCCAGCTGGCCCGACAAGACCCTGCTCTATAACGGCGTGGCCGACGGCCTGTTCGCGTCCAACGAGCCGCAGTTCCTGATCCAGCCCTACACCAACCAGACCGGCAACGGCTGGGAGCGCGAACGCATCTATGGCGGCACCGGCGCGCACTGGGGCGGCCAGTCCCGGCCGCTGGATCCGCTCGACTTCGAGGAACGTCCGGGTTTTCCCGGCTGGCCCATCTGTCGCGCGGACCTGGACCCCTATTACGCCGAGGCCGCGGCGTTCAGCAAACTGCACGGCGACGATTTCACCGCCGAGACCTGGGCCAAGATCCTGCGCGCCGAGGTGCCCAAGCTCGCCGGCTTCGATGTCGAGATGTACCAGTTCATCGGCAAGGCCTATCTGAACTTCGCCACCCGCAGTTTCGACGGCGTGACCCTGGGCGAGACCGGGGTCGATGTGATCCTCAACGCCAGCCTGCTGGAGATCGATCACACGGGCGGCGCGGTGCGCTGCCTGCGCGTGGCCAGTATGGACGGCCAGACCCCGCCGAAGCCGGCGACGGAATTCACCATCGAGGCCGACGCCGTGGTGCTGGCCTGCGGCGCGGTCGAGAACGCCCGCCTGCTCCTGCTGTCGGACGCCGGCAACGAGCACGACCAGGTCGGCCGCTATTTCATGTGCCACCCGCTGTCGAACGGCCAGGTGATCACCACCAGGCGGAACTACCTCAACGACGCCCAGACCCGGCTGATGGGCGGTGAGGTCCTGTCGGGCGGCGCGCCCAAGTCCTGGACCGACAGCAACGGCGTGCGGGTCACGGGCCGGTTCTCGCCCACCGCCGACCAGCAGCGCAAGCTGGGCATCGGCAGCTGCTGGTTCTGGGCCAATTACGGTCAATACTATTTCGAGATGACCCCGAACCCCGACAGTCGCATCACCCTGGCCGACACGGTCGACCCGGTGTTCGGCCAGAAACAGACCCACATCACCTGGCTGCTCAGCCCCAATGACGAGGCGACCTACACCCAGACGACCCAGCTGTTCAAAACCGCCGTCAACGCCCTGGGCGGCGACATCTCCGCCGCGCCCTGGGCGGCCGTCAAAAGCCAGCTGATCGTCAACGGCCACCACATCGGCACCACGCGGATGTCGGCCGATCCCGCCGGCGGCGTGGTCGACGCCAACCTCAAGGTCCATTCGCTCGACAATCTCTATGTCGCCGGATCCTCGGTCTTCGCCTCGACCGGGATCTCCAACCCGACCTTCACGATCATCGCGCTGTCGATCCGACTGGCCGAGCACCTAGCCGGAGTGTGCAAGTAACCCGCCCTAGAACGTCTTCCTCACCTTCAGCGAGACGAAGGTCACCGGATTGATGTCGCGGTCCTCGGTGAAGGCGATCGCCCGGGTGGCGCGGTTCGAATAAACCTCGCGGTGGATGGTGAAGTCGTCCCACAGGTTCAGCTGGGCGCGCAGCGATAGGGTCGGGGTCGGCTTGTACTCGACGAAGCTCTCGACATAGCCCGCCCCGCGCCAGGTGTTGATCTGGTCGGGACCATAGGTGCCCTGGCCCAGCAGCGGCAGCCAGTTGATCCCCCACTGGGTCTTCCAGCGGGCGATGTCCTGCTGGACGCCGATATTGGCCTGGGTGGGCCGGATGCCCGAGATCGGGCGGTCCTTGCCGGTGGTCGGGTCGGTGACGTGGGTCTCGTTCCAGTCGTTCTTGAACGTGAAGCGGCCGCCCTTGAAGCCCAGTTTGTCCAGCGGCACCACGATGTTCAGCGACAATCGGTCCAGCGTGCCGTTGCCGATATTGCCCGTCGCCGACAGGCCGCCCGGCAGGGGCAGGCGGTCGATCACGTCGATGATCTTGTCGTGGCGATAGCCGACCGAGACGATGCCCTCGCCCCAGAAGCGACGCTCATAGATGACTTCCGAGATCCAGCGCTGCTCGGGCACGAGATCGACATTGCCGCCATAGACGGTGTTGTCGTCCAGCTCGGCCGAGGCGGCGAAGTCGTCGAAGTCCAGCTGGCCCAGCTCGCGCTCGAAATGGACGCGCAGCTGATGGTTGGCCTTGGGCGTCCAGGTCGCCTGGAACCGGGGCTTGGCGTAGAAGAAGCTCTCCTTGGCCGAGGCGTCGCCCGACTGCTTGATCGTCGAGGTCTCCAGCCGCAGCCCGCCCTCCAGGGTGAGCTTGGGATCGACCCGCCAGGTGCCCTTGGCGAAGGCCTCGCCGCGCAGCTCCTCGACTTTGACCGAGGCGCTGGGTAGCGCGATCGGCGTCCCGCCCTCCGTATAGGCCTGGTCGGTGTCGAGCATGTTGTAGGCCAGCTCGCCGCCGGCCTCGAGGGTCAGGGCGCTGGTGCGCTCGTGGCGGACCAGGGCCCGCAGGATCGATTCCGACGACTTGCCCTTGGCCGTGAAGCGCTGTTCGTCGCCGGCCACGCCGCCCACGGTCTGCAGGCCGGTCGCCACCTCGTCGAAGTGCTCGAACTGGTGGATGACCCGGGTTTCCAGCGTCCACTTCGGCTTCAGCGGCCGGATCCAGGTCAGGCCCAGCTCGCCCGACTTCTCCTTCTCGGCATAGTCGCTGCGGTCGAGGTCCGCGCCGGCTCCAATGGTCTGCCACTCTTCCCAGTCATGAACGCCGTACTGGGCCGTGGCCTCCAGCTTGCCGCCGGCCACGGGGCCCGAATAGTTGAGCCGCGCCGAGTCGCCGCCGCCCCAGCCGTCATTGGCGTAGGGCCGGTCGCTCAGCACCGCCCCGCCGCCGTCGCGGACGATCGAGCGGCCCGGGCCGTTGGAGTCGCTGGTCGAGGTGCCGTCGCTCAGCAGCACGCTCCAGCTGCGCGCGCCGTCCTTGGCGGTGAACTGGTAGCTGCCGCCGTAGACGTCGTGGTTGCCGTCGAACAGGGCCGCGTTCCAGGTCGCCACCGACTGGCGGCTGGAGCCCTGCTTGAGGACCACGTTCACCACCACCGAATAGCCCTGCATGTCGATGCCGGGCGCCCCGCCGCGGATCAGCTCGATGCGGTCGACCTTGTCGGCCGGGGTGCGTTCCAGCACGTCGGTGCCCTGGTCGTTCTTGGAGGCCGGTCGGTTGCCGTTGATCAGGATGTTGCCGACCGCGCCCTCGAAGCCGCGCGCCCCGCTGCCGTCGTCCGCCGTGAAGCCCGGCACGCGGTCGACCATGTCCAGGGCGGTGTTGGGCCGCTGGGCGGCGAAGAAGTCGGGGGTGAAGACCAGCACGCCCTTCTGGGCGGCGTCGTCCAGCGGGGCCGAGCTGGTCGGGCCGGTCGGGACCGGCGCCTGGGCCGCCTGCGGCGTCTCGGCGGCGAACGCCGCGCCGGATACGAACAGGGCGGCGGCGGTCGCCAGCAGCATGGTCTTGGTCATCGGTAGGTCCCCTCAAGTGACAAGACAACTGCCGACCCGGTGCGTTCATCTCAAGTTACAAGGGGGAAATGTGGATTACTTTTGGGACAGGATTACACGGGTGTAATCTCTTCCTGTGGATGGATATTGAAAGACCTCGTTAAGGATTGGCCGAATGTCCCGCCCGACGCGGCGATAGTCATGGCGATGACGCCGCGATTCTCGGCGGCGCGATCGCCCGGCGGCAAGCTTGACCGATCCTCCGCACGTTGTATCTCTGTCTCCTTTAGGGGGAGACACCATGAAATCGAATGCCATCGCCGCGGTCGCGGCTGGCCTGCTGCTGTCCGCCGCCGGCTCGGCCCTGGCCCAGTCGGTCCCGGCCGCCGATCCTCAAGCCGCCACCGCGCCCGCCGCGCCGGTCCAGGCCGACGCTCCGGCCACCGCCGCCGAGCCCGCCGCGACCGACGCCGCGCCGGCCGCCGATGCGGCCACCGATGCGGCCCCGGCCACCGAAGCCGCCCCGGCCGCCGACGCTCAAGCGGCCCAGCCCGCCGCCGCCCCGGCCCTCGCCGCCGGCGACGGTCCGCTGATCGCCTATGTGTCGCGCAAGGACCCGCCCGGCTTCATCGCCATGCAGCCGACCCAGGCCATGTTCGGCATGGTCGGCGCCCTGGCCGCCATCGCCGAGAGCAAGCAGCTGGTCAAGGAGCTGGAGCTGCAGGACCCGGCCAACGGCATCGCCGCCGACCTGGCCCAGGCCCTCGCCGAGTCCAAGGGCGGAAGGGTGACCACCACGACCATCCCGCTGGACAAGGACCACCGCGACGCCCTGGCGCTCAACAGCGAAAAGGCGGCCTATGTGGTCACCGTCAATCAGGGCATCGTCAACGCCATCTATTTCGCGCTGAAGTGGAACCGGTTCGGCGTCTCGATGGCGGCCCATGCCGAGATCCTCGACGCCGCCACCGGCAAGCCGGTGGCCAAGGGCACCTGCAGCGTCAAGGCCAAGGCCGAGGAGAACAGCCCCAACTATGACGAGCTGCTGCACAATGGCGGCAAGCGCCTCAAGCAGATGATGGCCGAGGCGCAAGCCGTCTGCACCGAGCAGCTGAAGGTCAAGCTCCAGCTCACCGCCGCCGGCGCGGCCCGCGCGAAGTAGCACCCGGCCGGGGACGTGCGCATGCGCATGTCCCCGAAGCTGGCGGGCCGCGGGACGTCGGCCCCGCCCGACGGTCAAGATGGGTCCTTGCGCGCGCTTGCCGCCAGAAGGGCCATCGTCTCCTCCCGGGTGCGCAGGATCCTCAGGTCAAGCTCCCGCATCAGCGTATCGCCCGTGGTCGCGAGCCGGGCCTGGATCTCCGCGTCGGTGAGGCGGTCGAGGTCGTCTGTCTTCCCGAAGGCGGCTCCCAAATTCCACCCGACGTGCAAACGCTTGTGGATCACCAGAATCAGGGTCGCGCGCTTTTTGGCTCTCTAAAATCCGGTGCGGTGCGTGCCGCGATCAATCGCGCCGACGCCTTGATCAGACTAACGCGCAAGCTTGAGGAGGAGGTTCGTGAGGAGATCGCGGAGCGAGCTCAATCGACTTTCAAGAGCATATCGGCGGATGTTCAAAAATATTGGAAGATCTTGCAGCCGTCAGACACCATCACAGACGTCCAGCTACTAGTGCCGGACGATGGCGAGAAGGCCATGGAGGTAGCGCTTCGATTCCATGGCAAACAACAAGACAGTCCGCGCTTGACGCTATCGGAGGGGCAGCGGAACGCTCTCGGTCTATGTATTTTCCTGGCGATGGCCAATAAGGCCAGCCAAACTGATCGGCCGATCATTCTAGACGATATCGTAATAAGCTTCGACCGGGAGCATCGCTCCCGTGTCGGCACTCTACTGCGAGAGGCGTTCGCGGACCGGCAGATCGTGTTGCTGACCCATGACCGCGAGTGGTTCTTTGAGTTGCAGCGCACCTTGCCGCAAGGTCGGTGGGCGTTTCGTCGGCTGCTTCCATATGGGACGCCGAGTCAGGGCATTGTCTTCGCCAATCACGCGCTTGAGCTGGCGACGGCTAAAGCCCGCGCCAAGACTGATCCAGAGGAGGCATTGGGAAGTGTCCGTCGGATCATGGATGTGGCGCTCAGCGAAATTGCTGAGCGGATAGAACTCGACGTCCCGCATCTCAGGGGAGACAACAACGATCATCGAACCGCCGGTCAATTCCTCGTCGCCCTTGAACGTGGCGCATCTAAATCGTTCCGAAAGAAAGCGGGGGATCAGTATTTGCCTAACGCAGAGGCGTTGGCGGCGATCAAGGTGGTCAAGCCGGATTTGGCGATCTGGGGCAACCGTGGTGCCCATACATTTAGTGGCTCTACTACCGAAGCCGAGGATTTGATCGACGCCTGCGAGGCGGTACTCAAGGCCTTCTTTTGTCAGACTTGTACGACGCCCGTTGGCGTCTATGAAGCTTCTGGACGCAAGATCGAGTGCCGTTGCGGGGCGTTGCAGTGGCGCTCTGGCTGAGCTTTGCGTTAGTCTCCGGCAAGAAGACTCCAGCGCACGACTAAGGTGACGCGGTGCTTGTCTGCATCTACTGGAAAGCCAGCTTCCCAGCGTCCGGGAGAGTTGGAAGGTGCTGCTCTTACGTTGGCACCCCTTCCCCCACCGCCCCTCATCCGCTATAGCCCCCGCGCAATGACCCGCCAGCCGCATCATCACGGCCACCACCATCATCCGACCTCGCCTCGCGGGATCGGCCGGGTCCGTTCGCTCTGACGAACACCCAGCCGCAGCCCCGCCCAAGGCGGATGGGGCTCTAGCTTAAAGCGCCATCCGTCGAGACCTACGACCAGGACCCGACGCGCGCATGACCGACACCAACGACACACCGGCGACCTTCCGCCCCGAGGCCCGCAATCCGCGCGGGTTCGCCGACAAGCGGGCCCGCGACCTGCGGGCCGAGCGGGCGATCCTGGAGGCCGTGTCGGCGGTCTATGAGCGCTACGGCTTCGAGGCGCTGGACACCGGGGCGTTCGAATATGCCGACGCCCTGGGCAAGTTCCTGCCCGACAGCGACCGTCCCAACGAGGGGGTGTTCGCCCTGCAGGACGACGACGACCAATGGATGGCGCTGCGCTACGACCTGACCGCGCCCCTGGCCCGGTTCGCCGCCCAGAACTGGGAGACCCTGCCCAAGCCGTTCCGCCGCTACGCCTTCGGGCCGGTGTGGCGCAACGAGAAGCCGGGTCCCGGGCGGTTCCGCGAGTTCATCCAGTGCGACGCCGACACCGTCGGCTCGGCCCGTCCCGAGGCCGACGCCGAGATCATCGCCATGGCCGTCGAGGGTCTGCAGGCGGCGGGCCTGCCGCGCGGCGCGGCGGTGTTGAAGATCAATAATCGCAAGCTGCTGAACGGCCTGCTGACCGCCGCCGGGGTCGAGACCCAGGGCCAGAAGCTGGGCGTGCTGCGGGCCGTCGACAAGCTGGACCGCCTGGGCGTCGAGGGCGTCCGCCTGCTGCTGGGCGAGGGCCGCCTCGACGAGAGCGGCGCCTTCACCAAGGGCGCGGGCCTGGTGGGCAAGGCGATCGACTCGGTGCTGGACTTTGTCCAGGCCGGGTCCGGCGGGCGCTCGGAGACGCTCGCGAAGATCGCCAATGTCATCGGCGGCTCGGCCGAGGGCGACGAGGGGCTGGAGGAGCTGGCCAAGATCGACGCGGCGCTGAAGAGCCTGGGCGTGGCCGACGACCAGGCGCTGTTCGAGCCGTCGATCGTCCGGGGACTGGAATATTACACCGGCGCGGTGTTCGAGGCCGAGCTCTTGCTGTCGACCACGGACGACAAGGGGAACAAGGTCAGCTTCGGCTCGATCGGCGGCGGCGGGCGCTATGACGACCTGGTGGCGCGGTTCACCGGCCAGGTGACGCCGGCCACGGGCTTCTCGTTCGGCGTCTCGCGCCTGGCGGCGGCCCTGCGGGCGGCGGGACGCGAGCCCGGCGGCGTGGCGCGCGGGCCGGTGGTGATCATCAATTTCGACCAGGCTCACATGGGCGAGTATTTCTCCGTGGTCGGAGAACTGCGCAACGCGGGCATCGCGGCCGAGGTCTATCTGGGGACCTCCGGCATGCGGCCGCAGATGAAATATGCCGACCGCCGCATGGCGCCGGCCGCCATCATGCTGGGCGGCGACGAGATCGCGGCCGGCACGGTGACCATCAAGGACCTGGACCTGGGTCGCGAACTGGCTTCGGGCGTCGCGGACAACGCCGCCTGGAAGGCCGAGCGGCCGGGCCAGCAGACCCTCCCGCGCGGCGAGCTGGTCGCGGCCGTCAAGAAGATCATCGGGGGTTGAGATGAGGCTCGAGCGTTCCCTGCCGGCGGAGGCGCTCGACGCCATCCGCGCCCCGTTCCTGAGCGCCGGCGCCACGCCGACCGACGCGCCGGTGCTGCAGCCCCTGGGCCTGCTGCTGGACCTGGCCGGCGAGGCCATGCGCTCGCGCTTGTTCGTGGTCTCCGGCGACGTGGGCGAGGAGGCCTGCCTGCGCCCCGACTTCACCGTCGCCATCGCTCGCCAGCACCTGGCCGGTGGGGCGGAGGAGGGCCGCTACCTCTATGAAGGCAAGGCGTTCCGCGTCGCGCCGCGCGGCAGCGACCGGGCCGAGGAGTTCCTGCAGATCGGGGTCGAGGCCTTCGAGGCCGGCGATCCGGTCGCCGCCGACGCCGAGATCGCCGCCCTGGCCTGGGCCTCGGCCGCGGCGGGCGGGCGCTCGGACCTGACCCTGCTGCTCGGCGACGTGGGGTTGTTCTCGGCCTTCGTCGACAGCCTGGGCCTGACCCCGCCGCTTGGCGCGCGGCTGAAGCGCGCCTTCACCAAGCCCCGCCAGCTGAAGATCGAGCTGGAAGGCGGGGCCGGGGTGACGGGCGAGCAGAGCCGCATCGCCGCGCTCTTGGCGGGCCTGCCTGAGGCCGAGGCCTCGGCGGTGCTGCAGGAGCTGTGGTCGCTGGCCGGCATCGAGCCGGTGGGCGGCCGCCGTCCCGCCGAGATCGCTCACCGCCTGGTCGAGCGCGCCCAGTCGGCCAAGGCCGGGGCCCTGTCGGCCGGCGAGGCCGACGCGGTGCGGGCCTTCCTGGCGGTCAGCGACCGTCCGGGCGCGGCCCTGGACGCCATCTCCGCCCTGGGCGGTCCGCAACGGGCGGCCTTGGACGCGGCGATCAACGGCTGGCGCGCGCGCCTCTCCGGCATGGTCGCGCGCGGCGCCCCCGAAGACCGCATGGTGCTGACGGCCGCCTTCGGGAGGGCCTTCGGCTACTATGACGGCTTCCTGTTCGAGGTGCGCAGCGACGCGCTCGGCGAAGATCGCCCGGTGGCGGCCGGCGGTCGCTATGACGGCCTGCCCGCGCGGTTGGGGGCGGAGACCAAAACCGGCGCCGTGGGCTGCATGGTGCGCCCGGCGCGAGCCTATGCGGGAGGCGGCGAATGAGCGCCCCAATGATTTTCGCCATTCCGTCGAAAGGCCGCTTGAAGGAGCAGGTCGAGGCCTGGCTGGCTGACTGCGGCTTCAAGCTGGAGATGACCGGCGGCGCGCGCGGCTACAGCGCCGAGTTGTCGGGCCTGCCGGGCGTGTCGGTGCGGCTGCTGTCGGCCGGCGACATCGCCGTGGGCCTGGACAGCGGCGAGCTGCACCTGGGCGTCACCGGCGAGGACCTGCTGCGCGAGCGCGGCGACGACATGGACAGCCGGGTCATGCTGCTGCGGGCCCTGGGCTTCGGACGCGCCGACCTGGTGGTGACCGCCCCCAAGAGCTGGCTGGACGTCGATGCGATGGCCGATATCGACGAGGTCGGCCACGCCCATCTCGCCAAGACCGGTCGCCGCCTGCGGGTGGCGACCAAATATGTCACCCAGACCCGGGCCTTCTTCGCCCGCCACGGCGTGGCCGACTACCGGATCGTCGAGAGCAGCGGGGCCACCGAGGGCGCCCCGGCGGCGGGGGCGGCCGAGCTGGTGGTCGACATCACCACCACCGGCGCGACCCTGGCGGCCAACGGGCTGAAGATCCTGTCGGACGGGGTGATCCTCAAGAGCCAGGCCCAGCTGACGGCCTCTCTGATCACGCCGTGGACGGACGGCCAGATCGACTCGCTGGCCAGGCTGCTGGCGGTGGTCGAGGCCAAGGGGCGGGCGCGGACCCTGGCCACCCTGGTCTGGCCCGCCGAGCAGGACACGGCCGGCCAGGCGGCGGTCGCCCCGTTCGTCGGCCAGGGCGCGCGCCGGGCCAACGGCGCCCTGTTGGCGACCGCCGACCTGTTCGAGGCCGCCGCCGCCTTGGGGGCGGCCGGGGTCGAGCCCGTCACGGTCTCGCGTCCGGACTATGTCTTCGAGTCGCGGTCGGCGGTGCTGGAGGGATTGAAAACGCGCCTGGTTCGGTAAGTTTTGACTGAGTTGTCAAAATTTTACTAGGAGAACGGCGATAAGTTTGACCGAACGGTCCAATCTATCCCCTTTGTGTCAAAAATATTCGAATCCCTTACAGATTCAGGGGTAGTTGCCGTTGACACCATCTCGGATTTGCCGTTTCTAACGCTTGCAAGGAAGAAACGAGCCCAAAGAGAGCTCCCTTCCTTCGGCGTTTCGGGGAGGAAACGCCCACCTAGATCGAATGATCGAGAAATAGCCGGACCCGTCGCGATTATCCCCCGCGGCGGGTTTGGTGTATTTGCGGTCCGGTTTCAGTTTTTGACTCAAGTGATAAAAAAGCGACCCGCGCTGTGCGGGCCGCCCTTTTTGCGTTTCCGGATGAACCGGGGCGCGCCCGAGAATCCCTCTCTCTTTGAGAGAGGGAGGGGCCCATGGCGAAGCCATGGGAGGGTGAGAGGTTACATTCTCACCGAATGAAGCGCGTATTTTTAGCGGGCATTTCAGACAGCTCTCAGATTCTTCACGATGGCCGTCGTGAGCGTTTCCTGTAGTCTCGAAGCGTGGCGGAACGCATTGGGTCCTTCCGGCCAGCGGTGAAACCTCTCACCCTCCCACCGCTTCGCGGCGGGCCCCTCCCTCTCTCTAAGAGAGAGGGATTCAGGATGATTGAGGGACCTCTAGTGCTTCATCCCCGCCATCGGGTCGGCCTTGGGTGGGCCGGTCTCGACCGACAGGTCGATCTTCACCTTCAGGCCGCCGTCGAACACCAGGGTCACGGGGACCTTGCCGCCCCGGGCCTGGGCGCTGTTCAAGCCCAGCAGCATCAGGTGATAGCCGCCGGGCGCGAACTCGACCTTGGCGCCGGGGGCGATCGTCAGGCCGGTCACCGGCCGCATCGCCATCACGCCGCCGGTCATGCTGGACTGGTGGACGGTCACCGACTTGGCGGCCGGGCTCTCGACGGCCACCAGCTTGATCGGTTTCTTGCCGATATTGGCCAGGGTCAAATAGCCGACGCCGTTCATGCCGGCCTGGGCGGGACGGGTCCAGGGTCGGCGGGCCTCGACCCCGCCGACGCGGTAGTCGCCCCCAAAGGCTGGCGCGAAGGCGGTCGTGGAAAGGGTGAGGGCGGCGAGGGTGAGCAGGGCTAGGCGGCGCATGGGATGTCTCTCGATCAATGTTTCATGCCGGGCATGGCCGGCATGGTTTCGGCGACGGCGGGCGTCAGGCGCACCGTGGGCGCGGGGTGGGTCAGCTTCTCGCCGGGGCGCTCGGGATCGGCGATCTCGGTCCACTGGCTCTCGCCCGTCTCGCAGGTCTGGATGACCGGGAAGGTGAGGCTGCCTGCCTGGGCGGGTAGCTTCATCAGCACGGCGAAATCGTCGAACTGGTCGTCGGGCAGGCGGCCGGTCCAGGTGATGGCGGAGGCCCGTCCATCAGGCTTGTCGCCCTCCTTCTCGATGTCGATGGTCCAGCCGGTCTTGGGCTGCGGCCGGGCCGAGGCCACCGCGTCGGGAATCTCGACCCGCAGCTTCAGGGTCGTGTCGCCGGCCGCGCAGGCATGGCCCACGCGAAAGGCGATGGCGGAATAGGACCCGGCCTTGGCCTCGCCCGGCGCGGCGACCACATGGGCCCAAGCCGAGGAGGGCGCGGCGACGGGAGCCAGCAGGGCCAGCAAGGCGATCAATGGAGCTTTCACGGCGTCGTCCTCCCTCAGAAATTGACTGTAACGCCGCCGAACACCGACCGGCCGTCGCCCGGCCAGAGCGTGGCGGTCGCGGCGGTCCAGGTCACGGCGGCCTGGGTGTTGGACACATAGGCCTTGTCCGCCAGGTTGCGCGCATCGAGGAACAGCGAAACCTGGTCGCTGACCTTCCAGCCGGCGTTGAAATTCAGGATCGCATAACCCGGCGCCTTTTGGGTGTTGGCGTAGTCGATCCACTGATCGCTCGCCGACCACTCGACCGACGGGGCCACGAACCAGCCGCGCGGATCGTCGTAGCGAACCTCCGAGCGGTAGAAGGTCTTCGGCACGATCGGCAGGCGATTGCCGCCGAACTGGACGTCGTTCTTGAAGCGGAAGTCCGAAAGCGTCCAGGTCTGGCGCATGCGCCAGCGCGGGGCCACGGCCCAGTCCAGCGCCGCCTCGATCCCCTGGTGGACCGTCTTGTCGGCGTTGAAGGTCGCGGCCGGGATCGACGAGGTCACCGCATATTGCAGCATCTCGTCCTTCAGCTCGGCGCGGTACAGGGTGACGTCGTAGGTGAACGGGCCCTTGTGGCCGCGCGCCCCGACCTCGCCGGTCCAGGCCTTCTGGGCGCGGACGGGGGTGAAGCCGGTGTTGGTCGGGCTCATCGCACTGAAGTTCGGCGGCTCGACCGAGCGGGTCAGGTTGGCGAAGACCTGGTTGCCCGTCTCGTCCTGCCAGAGCAGGCCGATGCGCGGCGACACCCAGTCATAAGTCTTGTCGGCCTTGAGGTTGAACGTCGTCGGCACGCCCGGAACCGCGAAGCTGGTGTAGTCGCGCTCCGCCTGGCCCCAGGTCGCGCCGGCCACGACAGCCAGGTGGTCGGTGACGAACAGACGGCCTTCGCCGAACAGGTCGACCGCCTTGGCGTTCTGCAACGTCCGCGAGGTCGGCGCGCCCCGCGCCCCACGGAGATTGGCGTAGAAGTTGGAGTCCAGGTCGCCGGTCCGGTACCAGGCGCCGAAGAAGGCGTCGGCCCGCTTGCCGCCGATCTGGCCGTCCCAGTCGAAGCGGCCGAAGGCGCCGTAGTTGCGGCTCTGCTGGTCGATGACCTGGAAAATCGGGTGGTCCAGGTCCTTCCACACCGCATAGAGCGCGCCCTCGAACACCAGCTGGTCGTTCAGCCGCCAGCTGGTGCGCAGCGAGCCGCGCAGGCCGCGCTGGTTGCGGCCTTGGTCGCTGGCGGCGTTGGCGACGGCGGTCTGGCGCGGATCCTGGTTGAACTGGGCCAGCGTCAGGGCGCCGGGGATTTCCTGGTTGACGTTGGAGCCGTTGACGATGAAGCGGACCTCGCGATCCTGGCCGAACGAGCGGCCGATGTTCAAGGAGCCGAACTGGAGGTTCTGCTGGCTCTGCGAGCGCCAGCCCTGGGCGGTCTGGTTGGTGGCGGCGGCGAAGACGTCCCAGTCGCCGGCCCCGTCTCCAGATTGGCGGGCGATGGCCACGTGCTCGCGAATCAGGCCGAACGAACCGCCGTCTAGGCGGACCTGATTGTCGAACCCGGCGTCCTTGCCGGTGGGCGTGACCATGTTGATCGCGCCGCCCAGCAGGGCCCCGCCGAAGCGCAGGGCGTTGCCGCCGCGATAGACCTCGGCATAGCGGATGTTCAACGGGTCGGCGACCTGGCTGTCGCCGTAGCCGTCGGCCTCGTTCAGCGGCACGCCGTCCTGGGCCAGCAGCAGGCCGCGATTGTGGCTGGCGTTGCCGATCCCCGAGCCGCGGATCGAGATGCGGACGTCCCCGCCCCACTTGCGCTGGGCGTAGACGCCGGGCGCGTCGCGCAGCATGTCGTCCAGGGCCAGGGCCTGGCGGTTGATGTAGCTCTCCTGCGAGATCACCGACACGCCGCCGGGGGTTTCCGACAGGCGCTTGCGGGCCAGGGCGACCACGGGCGGATCCTCGGGATTGGCGCGGGCGGTGACGATGACCGAGTCGACGGTGGCGCGTTGGTCGGTCTCATCGACACCTGGCGCGGTGAAGGCGGCGCCCTGTGCGGCGATAGGCGACAGCAGGCAGACCGTGGCGCCGGCCATCAGGCCCAGGCGGAAGGATTTTGACATGGAGAAAGCCCCGAAAGCATGACGACGCGCGTCGGCCAGCGGCCGTGCGCGCGGGTGAAGGTGTCAGGCGATCAGGCGGTGGGTGGTCCTTGCCCGGGGGGGCGCGGGGGCGCACGGGCCAGGGCCACGCCGGTCAGGGCGGCGCGGGGGGCGGCTTCGATGCGGGCGCTGTAGAGCACCGGGGCGACGGCGATATCGGGCGGGGTGGTCGTGGCCAGGCTGACGGCCACGCACTGGGCGCAGGCCATGCCGCCGAACCCCTTGGGGTCCTTCTTGCCGATCACGTCGCCCGCGACCGCGACGGTCTTGGCCCCGTCGGTAGTGCAGATGACCACCGCCTGGCCGGCGGCGTCGTGCGCCATGGCCGCCGCCGGCATCAGCGCCTGGACGAACAGGGCCAGCATCGCCAGCAGGGCGATGGGCCAGGTCGTCTTGGACGGGGCGCGGCGGGGGGTCATGGTGGTGCGTCCCTATGCGCTCGCAAGCCTTCGGTCAACGCGGCGATAAGCCCGCCAATCTCAATAGATCCGCTCATCCCGGCGAATGCCGGGACCCAGATCCCTTAGCGGGGTGGCTGATTGGAGGGGCGCGGAGCCCTTGGCGTCAGCCTCAAAGCCAGTCCATCTGGGTCCCGGCATTCGCCGGGATGAGCGGGGAAAAAGAGGGCCCTAGTGCGCAGTCGGAACCGCCGCGACTTTCCGCTTCGGCGCCAAGGCCAGCATGCCGCGCGCGATCTCCTGTTCGCCGATCAGGGCGTGATGCGCGCCCACCCCCGTCAGCAGCTCGACGTCGGCGTCGGTATAGGCGCGGGCGATGATCTTGGCCTGGGGGTTGGCGGCCTTGGCCTGTTCGATGATCCGGGCGGCCTCGAACGGGTTGGGCACGGCGACGAACAGGTGGGTGGCCTCGGCCAGGCCGGCCTGGAGCAGGACCTCGGGTCTGACCGCGTTGCCCTGGATCACGTCGAAGCCGTCGGCCCGCAGTTCGTCGGCCCGCTCGCCTTCGTCCTCGATCACCACCAGCGGCATGCGGCCCTTCAGGCCCTGGGCGACGGCCTTGCCGACCCGGCCGTAGCCGACCAGCACGCCGTGCGGCTGGGCGGCGATCGCCGGGGCTGTCGGCTCGCCGGCCCGTCCGACCAGCTTGGGCAGGATCTTGTCGAGCACCGCGAACAGCAGGGGGTTGAGCAGGATCGACAGGATGGCCCCGGCCAGGATCAGGTCCTGGCCGTCCTTGGGCAGCAGCTTCAGCGACACGCCCAGGCCGGCCAGGATGAACGAGAACTCGCCGATCTGGGCCAGGCTGGCCGAGATGGTCAGGGCCACGCTCTGCGGACGCTTGAAGGCGATGACGATCAGCCAGGCGGCTGCCGACTTGCCGATCACGATGATCGCCAGGGTCGCCAGCACGGCCAGGGGCTCGCGCAGGATCACCGACCAGTTGAACAACATGCCGATCGACACGAAGAACAGCACGGCGAAGGCGTCGCGCAGCG
>Ga0307515_10008785_pt1 | contig 19627 bp, 1 predicted proteins | sample 17_EM_MG_FD_194513 | JGI IMG/M metagenome (GOLD analysis project Ga0307515, IMG submission 194513) | Populus trichocarpa ectomycorrhiza microbial communities from riparian zone in the Pacific Northwest, United States - 17_EM | ecosystem: Host-associated > Plants > Roots > Unclassified | place... | reverse complement strand
CGCATTTAGTAACTATAATTATATTTACCTCTTTTAAATAAATAAAAGCTACTTTAAGGCTATTTATAAGGCTAGTAAAATAAATATTATTATTTTAGATAATTTAATATAATATAGCGATGGTTCTCTTCTACCTATCTACCTATTAACTTACCTACCTACCTATCTACCTACCTGCCTACATTACCTACCTATTTATATCGCCTACTTATCTACATTGCCTACCTGTCTATATCGCCTACTATCTACATCGCCTACCTATTTGCATCTGCCTACCTATCTATATCTACCTACCCGTTAGCATTTACCTATCTATTAGCATCTGCCTACCTATCTATATCTACTTACTTATCTATATCTGCTTACCTATCTATATCTACCTACCTATTTATATCTACCTACCTATCTACATCTGCCTACCTGTTAGCATCTCCCTATTTATACCTACCTGTCTATACTGCCTTAATTTAATTAATCGATTAAATTGTTTATAGTATTTGCTAGCTAGTCGTTATCGTCTAGCTCTAGCGACGGTTATCTAGTTCTGGCGACGGTGGTCTAGTTTTAGTAACGGTCGTTTAGTTCTAGCGATAGTAGTCTAGCTCTAGCGACGGTCGTCTAGCTCTAGCGACAGTTATCTGGTTCTAGTAACGGTAGTCTAGTTCTAGTAACAGTTGTCTTATTTTGGCGATGGTTGTCTTCTATTTACCTACCTACCTATCTACCTACCTACCTACCTACCTACCTGCCTGCCTGCCTGCCTACCTACCTATATTAGTATATAATTTAATTTAGGGGAGGGGTCGGCCTAATTAAAGGCCCTGATTATATTTAAACGGTAGTTATCTAGGGTGCCTCCCTAGAAGGCCTTAATTTGATTTAGTGACGGGCCAATATTAAAGCTCTAGTTTAATTCGATTAGTTAATTAATTAAATTATGCGTAGTGTTTGCTAGCTGGTTATTTAAACGGTCGTTATCTGGTTTTAGCAACGGTTGTCTAGTTCTAGCGATAGTTGTCTAGTTCTAGCGACGGTCCTCTACTAGCTGCCATTCTAGTACCTCCCTAGGTAGAAAGGATGTAAGGAACGAAGGGTAAAGAAAATAAGGTGGCTATATAGGGTAGAGGTATATATAGAGGCTATTGGGAATATAGCGGGGACATAATGCAGAGCTTTATATAGAGCCTCTGTACGCAGAGCTTTACGCAAAGCTTTGCGCAGAGCCTCGTGTAGAGCCTTATGCAGAGCCTCTATACGCAGAGCTTCGCGCAGAGCCTTGTGCAGAGCCTCTATACGCAGAGCTTTGTGCAGAGCCTCTATACGCAGAGCTTTATGCAAAGCCTCTATACGTAGAGCTTTATACAGAGCTTTATACAGAGCTTCGTATAGAGCTTTATATAGAGCTTTGTGCAGAGCCTTTATATATAAAGCTTTATATAGAGCCTTTAAGTAATAAGACTATATAAGATTGTATAAGATTATATTAGATAATATATAATAGTTAAATATATAGCATATAACTTTACCTTAATTGCATATTAAGAAATATATAGTTACCTTTTAAAGTTGCTAAGTAGGTTAACTGCGTATTATTTAACATTTAAATATGTTAACTATATGTTAAGAAATATGTAGTTAGCTTTTAAAGTTGCTAAGTAGGTTAACTGCGTATTAAGAAATATACAGTTAGCTTTTAAAGTTATTAAGTAGGTTAACTGCGTATTATTTAACTTTTAAATATATTAAGTTAGTTAATTGCGTGTTAAGTTAGTTAAATTGCATGTTAAGTTGGTTAATTGCGTGTTAAGTTAGTTAAATTGCATATTAAGTTGGTCAATTGCGTGTTAAGTTAGTCAATTACGTGTCAAGTTGGTCAAATTGCATGTCAATTACGCGAAACGCGAAAACCAAAGTCTACTTAAATCTCATCCTGCGAATATTTTCCCGATGTAGTTAAATAGAAGGCCTATAAGAAGCTAAGAAATAAAGATGCGATCGCGGCAATATAGGTAGCTATTTAATTAACCCCTTTTAAACACTTGCTTAAACCGGAAGCTAGTAAGCACTATAATACTCGCGACTTAGCAATATAGCGCTTTAATAACTACGCGTTCTCCTAAGGTCGTAAGCTCTATATAAGTAGTGGCTAAATTATATAGCGAGTCTATATAAGATATAAAGCTTATAGTAAAGAGACTTATAATAATCGGAAGCTTATAAAGGAGGACCGCCAGTAAAAGGATAAGGGAGGTAGATATCTTAGGCGGCCAAATAGGAAGATTTTAAAGAAGAGTTGTCCCTATTAAATTTCCGCTTATAAAAAAACGTAGTTAATAGAGCTATTACCTAGCTTATAAAGATTAATAACGGTATATATACCTGCGCGGCTATACCAAATCCTCTCGCTTTCCTAAAGTATAAAAACCGTTAGCTAGATTATGCAGCAAGTATAGCAGAAGCTCTTAAACACTAAGCTGCCAATACATCTATAGAAGAGGTACGGCGACTTCTATCCTCTAATAAGTTGCTACTAATTAGTAGTCGTAACTACTAAAATATAAAAAGATAGGTTTATTAAGGTATATAGAAGGTAGGTATAACAAAGCAGGAGTAATTTAAGGAGCTGCGTTTAGCTCTCTAATAAGCCGGCTTTTATATACACTCGCGCATCTATACCAAAGTTAATTCTAAATTAGGTAAGCTTATTACCTAAAGAGCCTCCGTCAGCTTCTCTCCCAACAGCATAAATAGTATAGCATTTTCTAGTATAGCTAAGCTACTAATTAGTACTATAGGCCCACTAAATATAATAGTTTAATTAAATGGCTATATAGCTTAGAGTGCCTAGATATTAAAGCGTTTAGGATATTAATTTACTTTCTTACTACTGACTAAATACTAACTTGCCACTCCCCATAGGTGACTATACTTCTTAAGTCCTTATCTAAATTACCTTCTTAACTCTACAGCAGATTACTTTTACGCATTAATTTACTTCTAGCTTCTATATCTACACTAATGTAACATTCTTAACAAACCAGCTCTATATACCGCTATTAACTGTAATAACTATAACAAATACTAGCAAGACAGTTTTAATTATATACTTACTTATCTTATCTAAGGCTAAGTAGGTATTTAAAGAAATACACAACTTTATAAACGAGTTTATGTTTTATAATATACCCAGCCTAAAAGTCTATATTAGTAATTAGGGAGCTAGCTTTATATTAGCTATAGAGAAGCTTATAGAGGAGGACATCCAAATACAACTCTATAAGTGGCACATTGCTAAAAATATTAAGACTATATTAGTTAACAGCGGTAGTTATACTAAGGAGAAGCGGAAGCCTTTAGAAGAGTTAATATAGAAGTATATTAAGTTAAAGAATTCTATTAAACTTAAAGCCAATTATACTGCATTTATATATTAACTTAACCAGCTAGAGGCTCTTAAAGTTAAAAAAAACTAGCGCCTAAAGAAAGCCTACTTTAATAGAGTATATACGCACCGCTACCGTAATCTTAGTGCTAATACCTTATAGTAAGGGGAGTTAATTCACCTAAGGATAAAATTAAGACTGTATAAAGAGCTTAGATTATTAGAAGTCGCTACCTAGATTAAGTTAGTAATTAATAAGAAGTTTAAAAAGTATAAAATATTAAAGTATAAGGATTATAGGGAGTCTTTCCGGCTTTAAGATACCTATACATTCCAATTATTATAGGATTAGGTAACTAATAAGGCTATTAGGCTTATATAAGACAAATAGGAAGTTATTAAATCTAACTATAGGCAATTTGTGTCAGAAAGTGCATATAGAGCTGTTTATTGATAAAATGGGTTAATTAATTAATAATCTTGGTCTTGTCTTAATCTAGGGCCCATAGGGCTCTATAAAGAGATTTATAATACACGTGACCTATATATATAACTCGTGCACGTCCTACGCCTTAAAGAATATAGATTATCTAATATACCCCCTTAGCTTTAACCTAGTTAAGGATAAAGCTAACTACCTTCTTATATCCGTTAATACGTTAATTAAACTATAATCTTATTTAAATCCTTCTATCTCGCTTTAATATTCTCCCTTAAGTCCTCTAATTACTTCTCCTTAGCTAGCCATTCTTTAATATCCACCATTTTAATTATATTAACGAAGTTTTTAAACCTCTACTTAGGCAGGGCCTTTATAAGTTTATTAGCAATTATCTCCTTTATCGCTTTCTATTAAAATATTACTTATTTTATTACGCATTCTTAACGCAACTAGTATTAATAAATATTAACGTATTAGAGCTTTATAATTAGCTTTACCGTATCTTTTTTAATTAATTAGAGTATCTAGGTGCTATTATAGTTAATAATTAAGGGCTTATTTAACCTTAACGTTATTACTTTAAATAGCCTACTAATAAAGATAGCTTCCTTTACTATCTATAATAGGGCTAATAACTTGGCTTTTATGCTTAACGTCGTTACTATATCCTACTTATTTGCTCTCTATATAATCGGTCCTCTAAATAGCTTTATAATATATCTTTATAAGCTCTTTCTATTAATAGAGTTATCTATAAATAATATATCGCTAGTATAGATAAATAATTGTACTTTACTTCTACCGTTTCTATTATCTCGTCCTTTACCATTTATTTCTTCCTTATCTCCTTTATAGTAGATTGCTCTACTCCTTATACTATATAGGTACTAAATTACTTTATCTACTACTTAATAATACTCTTAGCTTAGGTTCTAGTTAAACCTTACTAGCTATAATACTGTAAAAGTAATATCTAAATGCGTTATAGTGGCTATATAAAGTATTAAACCCATTTTTCTCTAATATAGCATTATAGAAGCTGCTTCTTTTAGTAGGGATATAAAACAGACTAGTAGGTCTATATTAGGGGACAGAAGCGTTAGATAGATTAATTAGTAATTAGTAGGTAAGAGTTTAGATTCTACTATAGGAGTATCTAAAAGACGCTCTTTAAGATCTATCTTATACTAATTAGCTATTTTCTTAATATAGGTCTTCTAGAATAGCTATAGGAGCCTCTAGATATAATTATATAGCATATAGATTCCTAGGAACTATTTTAGCTCGCTAAGGGTACTTATCTAGTATTTCTTACTTAGCTCCTTAATTACTTTTTAAGCTTTCTTCTTATCTATCTTTTTATAGCAGAAGATAATATTATTAATATAGAAGAAGATAACTATTTTACCTTTTAGTATAATATACAGCTCCTAGGGTACCTCTTTAAAACCTAATTCTATTAATAAGCTCGTAAGATTCTTCTGCTATAATAGTGGTGATTATTATAGTCTATAAAGGGCTTTTCTTAAGCGTAGTGCTTTGTTTTTCTTTCTGTTATTAAATCCTAGTAGTAGCTTTATATAGATAACTTTATTAAAATCGCAATAGATAAACGCATTAACTATATCTATTTATATCGTCTCTAGGTTAAATTTTATAGTAATCGCTATAAGGGTTTAAAAGGTTATACTAGCTAATATAGTAGCTCTTATAGGTAGGTCTCCTAGGGCCTATTAATTTCTATATACTATTAAGCGTGCCTTATATTTTTAGAGGAATCCATACTTGTCCGTCTTATAGATAAATACCTATATTAAGCTAAGGATCTACTATCCCTTTATATACTTCTTATCTATTTCTTAAAATAACCTTATTTAATAATAAGATTGTAGGTAAGCTTATTAAGCCTCTTAGAACTAGGCTTAAAGAGGATACGTATTAAAGTCCTAGATTAACTAAGGTAGAGGAGGTAAGTTCTTCTTATATAATCTAACATTACATATTTTACCTAATTTCAGCTTATTATCGTTAAGTTAATTATTAAAGTTAAACTTTTTTCCTGCTAAAAAGGCGCTATAATAGGTTAAGGTGATATTTTTTTTAATAAAGTCTTTAAACCTATTGTTATAGGCTTTTTTAAATAAGTCTTTAACTGAGTTATTAAATACCCCCTAAGTGTTAAACGTATCTCCTACTTATTAAGTAATATTTTAATTAGCCTCTTATATATCTAATATAAGATACTTAATATAAAAGGTATATAGAGATTCCTTATCTTCTTCTATTAGAGGTAGCGTATAATACGCATCTTTAAGAGCTCTTATAAGGTTAAGATCTACTAACTTATTAAAGGCTTAAACTGGCTTATTATTAATATCGTCGTCTTCCTCTTAAATTAACGGTTTAAATAGTTCTTTATTATCTTCTAGAAGAACCTTATTCTTAATCTAGGTATTAAGGAGTTAAATCTTCCCAATTAATATATTTAATTTAGTGTATAGACCCTTTAAGATATCTATTTGCTTGCTATTAAAGAACATCTTTTTATTAAAGATAATATCCCTAGTAGAGATAATAATACCCTTATATAGAATCTAGATCCTATAGATATTAGTAGAGTTATAGCTAATAAGGTAGTTAATATAGGCTTATAGATCTAGCTTACTTAGCCTTTTTTTTTTAGCTAGGTATTTAACGTTATCGCGTACACCCTATAGCCGTAGGGTTTTAGGTATACTAGTTATAGTTTTCTTAATTTACTATTAGCTAGGAAGGTATAAAACCTCTTATATAGCAATTTCCATCTATTACTTTCCCGTAGTATTTAATCTTAAAGGTAGACTATATAGTTAATAATCTCGTCCTATAAGTTATATGGTAGATTAGTAGCAATTCTTATTATATATACTCTCTTAATAATTACACCCCCTAAGTATTTAGTGTTACTATTCTATACTTAGGTATATAGCGCTAAAGGCTTAAATATAATCCCTTAGGTCTATAGCTATTTAAGGGTTCTTTTTCTCCCTAGCTCGTTATCTAATCTAATAGTATTAACTTTAAGGTTATACCTTAGATAAATCTATTAGATAAAATCTTTAAGTACTTATAGTGTTTCCTTCTTCTCGCTATACGTTATTATAAAGTACGGGAAAGTTCTTTTTAAGAAGGTATTATAGATAAGTATAACTTATATAAATCCAGTATATACTTTTTTAAGGTTAGTTTAGTTAATATAGAGGTTAAAATAGGGTTTATTAATATTTTATTTTAAGGACCTTTATAAAATATAACGCTTAATTTTAGTAAGACTATAATATTAATATTCCGTTATCTTAGGGCCTTAAAGCTTAACTCTTAGGGCGTTAATACCTAAATAATAAAGGCTTATAGGTCCTAGATAACCTAAACGCAGGTACTATAGTTATATATTACCTTTTATATCTAGATAAATATCTCTTAATAATACTCTACGCTTCTAATAGCGGCGTATTAGTTGGCTTATATTAAATGCTAATAGACTTCCTAGTTAGACGTATTTAATAGTCTATTATCTATAACGTTCTTTTATTTAATATAGGATTATATTATCCTTCTAAATAAAAAGATTATTATCTCCTTTATTATCTTAGTAGTATTCTTATTTTTAAAGTAAATAGAATAATACTAGATTTATATTAAAGTCTATATAAAAGGTAACGTCCTTAAGATATAGGCTTCCCTTACTCTTATCTAGTTTTATAACTTAAATAGTAATATTACTATAACCTAGTATAGGTACTTTTATACTACTAGCAATAATATATTTATATCTTAGGGCTTTCCTAAAGTTATAGAAATAAAAAAGATTATTAAAGATATAGAGAGTGGTTCCTAAGTTAAGAATAGTTAATAGCTTTAGTAGATAGAGTTAACCGGTATAAAATAATTCCAAAAGTATTATATTAGTTTCTCCTTTAATCTTCTTAACTCTCTCCTAACTCTTATCCTATTATTATTAAGCTTTATTAGCATCTAATTCCTTAAGCTTAAGTTATTCTACTTAGGCAGCTAGATTCTTATTATACTCTACCTTTATAAGTACCCTTTTTATCTATATACCTATAGTTTTAAATCCCTTAGACCTTTTATACTTAAATAGATACCAATAATTAGGAAGGGTATATCCCCTTATATCGTATACTAGGTATTTAAGGTTTTTTAACCTTTTAGAAAAAAACATCTCTTCTTTAATTAAATTTATCTTTACCCTTTTTTAGCTATAAGATAAGCTATTTCCTCTTCCCTTTTAGACTTTAGTAGTTAGGATATCCTCTTTAGATTCTCTTGTATAGTTTATATTAAATATATTCCCTCTTACCGTTATAGGTACGGCTTTAAAAAGGGGTTGAAATACTTCTCGTAGCTCTATTACTACTTTACGGTATTTTAATAAGTAAGCCTTTTTAGTATTATTTGCCTATTTTATATATAGAATAAAATAGGGTTCGCTTATAGGTTATATTATATTTATAAGGTCTATAAGCCAAATCCTATTAGTTATTTATAGAAGGTTATACCTCTTTACTATCTTTATTATATATTCCCATTAGTTAAGCCACTAGGTAACCTTTATCTACTTAAGTCCCTTAAGTAATTCTATATACTATAGTTATACCTTTCTTATTATAAAGTTCTTTAAGGGCTTAGTATCTTTTTTAACTAAGTTAGCTATTCCTTAACTATAAAGGAAGAGTTAAGCAGTAGCTTCTTCTAAATTAATACTATAGATATAATTTAGGTACGGATCTATTAGAGATAATCTTTCTATCTTAGGAAATACTTTATATCCTAGTTATAGTATTATTTGCTATTCTTATACGCTTTCTGTTAATTTGTTAAGAGCTATACATATAAGGTTATATTCTTATTAAAATCTATAACTTCTAGATAGGGTGGTTCTTATAGTAGACCTTATTAAGGTACTTCCTTAGCTAGGTTAATATAGGCCTAAATTTATTTATTTATAAGGGCTTATAGTTGCCAGATCTATTACTTTTAGTCTTCTAGCTTATTAAGGATAATTATAGTTATTAAACTTAACATTAGTAGAGTTATTTAATTAATAGGCAAATGAGGAATTAAGATAAGATTTTGTTAATAGGATCGTCCTTTAACTATTAAGGTGGAATCTTATAGAATCTTATGGAATCTCATCCTATAATAATTAAGGTAGGATTTTTGTTAGAGTCTGCGTCCTTTAATAATAAGGTGTTAAAGTTAGACGATAAGGTAGAATTTCTTTAAATAATTAAGTAATAGCTAAATAGCTTCTTATGTTGGCGGACCAGGCTTATAACTATTCGAAAGTGTATATAGAGCTATTTATTAATAAAATGGGTTAATTAATTAATAATCTTAGTCTTGCTTTAATCTAGGGCCCCTAGGGCTCTATAAAGAGATTTATAATGCACGTGACCCGTATATATAACTTGTGCACGTCCTACGCCTTAGAGGATATAGATTATTTAATAATTTGGCCAACTTAATAAGGGCTACTAAAGGCATAAACCGCTTAAGAAGAGCTAAGTTATTACTCGCATAAGTTAGCGACTTTTAGAGTTCTATATTTATAAATTTAACACTAAGGACGGCCATAATAAATACGGTTACTATTTAGTATAAGGCGACTACGACCTTCCTATTTAATACGGCCTCCTATATTATTATTAGATAAAAAAGGCTATATAAGACTTAGCGTTGCTATTACTAAGTCTTCTTTATTTGTAGTAGCTACTTAACAGGCCGCCTACTATTACGTTTAACTAGCAGCCAAGCTACACCACTTAACTTAGCGCTAATAATAAAGCTACTACCAATAGTAATTATTTTAGTAATGGTGGAGCAGACATAGTGTTAGGTGCGGTAAGTATAGTCTATAATACAATTATAAAGATATATCTACCTAAGTAAGCAGAAGTTCTTATAGACTTATTCCGGCGGCAGACTTAATAGCTCCTTAAATTTAGAGAGCTACGCGATAAGGATAACCTTATACTAGTAGAGCTACCTAATACTATTTAAACTTTAAAGGTAGAGTTTAAGAAGAAGGGTAAGGCTAGAAAGCGTAGCCTTACTAGCCTTAAGCAAGCTAAGAAAGCAGTAAGAAATAGAGAGCAGGTAAAACAATATAAGAAGTAATAAAAGAATAGGCAGCAGCTAGTAGTAGGTGTATATAAGGAGCTTAAAATATTTAAGAATATAGAGTTGTTAAATGCACTACCTATATTAACCGCGCCTAAGAGGTTACAGTGCTTACTATAAGACTTACCGCAAGCAACTACTAAAAAGCGGAAACGTTAGTCATTAACCTTACCTATAGCCTCTGGAAAGCCTGCTAAGAAGTCTCTATTAAATAACTTAGTTATATTACGAGTTAGCTTACCTAAAGTACCTATATTAAGGGTGGAGCTAGATTAGGAGTCAATGTTATTAAATATATTCTTTCGCTTACTAGAATTACCTATAACGTCCTCTAGCCAAGACTTTAATAACTTCGGTAACTCTAATAACTCCAACAACTCTTTTATAAAGCTTAATACTTAGGACATTAACTTTAGGTTATTATAATTTAAACCGGGTAAGGAGGTTAATATAGTATAAACTAAGACACAAGTAATATTTATCCTGCCTATATAAACTAGCAATTAAGTATATAGTATACTAAGCCAAATTGAGAAATTATATACTGGTTTAGAGTTAACCGGAGATATAGCTATTTAACGCTATTTCGTAGCTTTAACTCCTAACCGCTAGTGGTAATTTATAGCTTATCGCCTTACTCTATTAAAGCCGCCACCTTATACTATATTTAATATACATATAAAGAAGTCCTCTACAACTTAGCTAGACCCTACTACTAATATTACTAATATTAGTAAGGGGTCGTTGATTACGTCTATGGCAAGCTTTCCAGCGGTATAATTTTTAACAATTACGATCCTTAATTATTTAGGGTGTCTCTATTACTATAGAGACTACTATAGTAATAGAGACACCTTAAATAATTAATACTCCTAAAGTTCGACATTACCTTAAGTATTATAGCTCTCTTATAGTAACCGAGCAGCCTTAACTATTTAGGGTGTCTCTATTACTGCAGTAATTACTATAGTAATAAAGACGCCCCAAATAATCGACACTCCTAAAGTTCGACACCACCCCTAATACTACGGCTCTCCTACAGTAACTAAGGAGCCTTAACTTCCTTCCAATGCTCGGCACTAAGTCTTGTTGCATCGCTATAAAGCCTCGTTGCATCGCCGCAGAGCCTTATAAGCCTTATTCCATTACCGCCGAGGCCCTTAGCCTAATTAGGCAGTAGAAGGTCGCGGGTTTAGTTCCTATTAGTAGCGTATTAAAAACATTAAAAAAAAAAGGTTATTTCCTATCAAATCACGTATCAGCAAAGGCTTTAAATTGATTATATTATTCTTATCTTATTTTTAACGCCCTAAGTTATATTAAACCTATATATTTATATCGTGGCTTAATAATCCACTCAAGAACTTTAGGAAAAGTGGTGTAATTATATTAGCTAGCTCCAAATTAAATTAAAGCAATTATAGAGCTTACCGTACCATTGCGCCGCGAAGACTTTGTATTATAATACCTACAATTTAATTAAATTATAACCCCTTTTAAACCTTATAATTAAATATTTTTATATATAATACTATACCAAGACTTATAATATAGGTGCAGATCACGACTTAAGCATGGCTTAATTATAATACAATTAGTATATGGCCCTAAGATTAAGATCTACAACACTAAAAACAAGCTCCAAGCTATTGATTTTATACTAGTAGAATTAAACTTAGCAAAAGATTCGGACAGTAAAGTTACTGCCAAAAGTTACTATGCGGATCCTATCTGGGTAGACGCAGATAGGTCTATTTCTACTACTCTTAGTAACTACTTTTTAACTATATATATAGATTATATAAAGAAGTATGTACAATTTACCTTGCCAATCTTATAAATGGCTTTAAAATAGCCTTTATTTATTATTTATTATCTAAAATATACTATTGGTATAAAAGAGGCAGATAGCTCTAAATATAATTATAGTTGCTAAATACGTAGGTTATATATAGGCTGCGTGTTAAAAGAATACAATATAGGCTAGTCGGTCAAGTTACCAAATGCCCTTAACTGCGCACTAATTGCGTTAACTACTAACTATTAAGGCAATTGGTAGGGTTCTATATTTTGCCAATATGGCTTAATAATGTGGGAATATAGGTAAAGCTCTAGGCGGCGGAAATATAAGCTAACTTTAACAGCCCTATAGTATTTAACTTATAGGCAATTTATAGGAGGGTTTTAATAAGTATAATATATGCGACCTAACGTATATATATATGGGTAAGGCTATAAGGGAAACATAGACTAGTTAGATAAGGACTTAATAGTTAAAAATATATACTAGCTTATAAAAGGGGAGATATAAGCTTAGTTAGTAAAATAAGGTAAAGTAGGTCGCCTAGTAGGACCTAATTTATAATCTATTTTATAAGATAGGGTCGGCCTATTATAGGGAGACCTTTATAGGTAATATAAAACGGGAACTAGTAGTATATAGGATATTACGCCCCTATATTACTACTAGCCTCCTATAGGGTGTAGTGCGTAGTAACTACTACTAACTTTAAGGACTTTATTTCTTAGCTAGGCTCTAACCCTTAATATACCTAGTAGGTAAGTATAATTACGTCCTAGCTAAAGAGACTACTATATAGCTTAAGAAAACGAATATATATATTAGTATACTAATAAACAGGACTGCTTACTGGGGTAATATATTAGTAAGGTACGCCTAAGGAGTAAATAGGAGTTACTTAAGTATAAGGGGTCTAGTCTACCCTAAGAGTTATATTATAATAGGCGTAAACTAGGCTAAGGGCCTAAATAAATAGGTAATTAAACCTTATTTTTAGCTATTAGGCTATATAGCTACTTGCCTATATCTAGGGCCTAGGACTAGGCAGTAAGATATTAATAAAAAGCTCCTTAGCGCTACTAGTTAAGCTATAAAACTAGTACCTATATAGAACTATAGGGGTATATAAGAGAACACTATATACTATACTAGAATATAAAGTAGTAGTTCTACTACTAGACTTATATATTAATATAACTATTATATAAAGAGCAGTTATAGTATAAGGCTACCTAATAGAAGAAAATATACGCTAAATACTAAAACGTATAGAAGGAATAAGACGTATATAAGGGGCAAGGGCCCCTTAAAGGGGCGATACGTTAAAGTATACTAGCTAGGAATCTCTCTACCTATATAAGCAGTAAAGAGAGAAAAGGAAATATAGAAACTACTAGCTTACTAGGTAAAGACCTAGCGCTATACTAGTAGAGCGCTATGGCGGCAATAGAGGATAGGAGGCTACTAGTATAGGTAGAGATCTACTACACTTATTATAAGATGGACAGACCTTAAATAGAAGCGATAATGGAAAGAGGTAGTAAAGATATAAGATATAAGGATATGGAATACCCTATATAAAGGACTAATAAAGGCAGAATTTATAGCCGCCTTACTACTATAAATAGAGGTCCTAGGCCTAAATATATAGCTATTAAGTATCTATATTCTAAATACTATACCTTAATATATATATAGATGGCTTATTTAGTTAGTGCGCTATATACTACTTTTCTATAGCTACCGCCTAGTAAGGGATTAGCTACTTACTAGTATAGGTATAAATTATATTACCTAGATACTCTTTATAAGTAGGGGCCTATAAGTAATAGTAAAATAGCTTATAGGCTAAGGAGTTCTTTACTAGTTTTAGATATTATATAAGATTTAATAGGAGGAAACTAAAGAATATATACCTTTTTAGCCTTTTAGGGACTAGATACCCCCACCTAGCTATAAGTAGCGCGCTAGCGAATTACTAAACCCTCCTACTACCCCCTTTAGATTTTCTAATATACCTAGGAAGTCTAGTACGTAAGGTAGACTAAAAAATATAAAGATATACTAGCTAGGCGAAAGTGGAACGTATAGGACTAGCTAAAAGGAAATACTTAGGGTTTTCCCCTTATAAGGCCTTTTCCTATATAGAAAGGTAGAAGCCTATATAGACCTAAAAATGGACTAAATTGGGCAATAAATAAAATATATAATTATAATTATAAAGGTAAAAAAGCTAGCTTAGTAAGATATATTTAATAGAGCTTTATATTTAATTAAATTTAATATAGAAATAGAGCCTTTAAAGCCTTTATTACTAGCTATTCTACATATTTTTTTTTAAAGCTCTATAGATATATGGGGTAAATTTAGCTATATTTAAATACTCTATTAGGTAAATTAAGTTTAAATTTTAATTAGGTAATGTTAATATTTATATATAGAGAGGTACTGCTAAAATCCGCAATAAAATACTATAAAGTCTATACTACTTTCTTAATTGGGACAGCTAGCTAGCAGCTTAATAGTTAGCGTATATTATCTAACAGTTAGCGGACAGCAAACGATATAATTAACGCAGTTAGTTAGCTATTTCGCTTAAGATTACAGCTAGGCTAACTATTGGATATACTAGGGGTAACTTACCTATATAGTATATGCGCTATATATACCTAAAGAAAATCCTTCCTTACCTTATATATAGACTCCTTCTTTTTCCTTAAAGATTTACCCATTTATATAATATACCCTATTATTCTATTAATTGGACTTCCTATCTATATCCTTATCTTATATAATCTCCCTTTACTATAAGTATAATAAAGCCTTATAGAAAATACTATAGTAGACTTGTTAATAGGCTAGGTATATAGGTAAATAAGAAAGTTAATAATATAAATATAATTAATAGAGTAGGTTACCTAATAGATTAACTTTAATTATATTCTAAGATTTACTATAAAGAAGAGAACTATCTAGGTAGGGACTATAGTCCTTTAAATATATAATACTACGCCTAAGAAATATACTAAGTACGTTAGTACGTCGGTACGTCCTTTATATTTCTATATTCTAAACTTATAATATAATTTACTATATAACTTAGCTACCCTTTATTTTATAGCTTAATTAGTTCTAATACCTTTTATACTATTTTAACTAACCTATTTATATCTCTTTTTAGTAGTAGTACCACTACTAATATAAGGTCCGTGTAAGGGCGCGAAGAGACTTTAAGGAAGATTTAAAGGAATAATATAAATTCTATCTAAATCTAAGGGTATATAGCTCTTGCTAAGAACAAGACGTTATATAAAGAAGAAAAGGGAATAATAAGAGAATCATATAATTAAATAGTTAAGGGCTTGGTGGTCGATGCGTACGTATATACGCATACGGTCTTTAACGGACTTTAGTAGAATTCGATTAATCTAGTAGAACTTAGCAGAAGTTAATTAAGCTAGTAAAATTCGGTAGAATTTGGTTAAAGCGTCGGAATTTATCTATTAAGTGTTTTACTAAAACATTCCTACTGTAACTGGGCTAGTCCCGTTATAGTACCCCCCCTTTAGCTAAAGGTCCAAATATAACTTATTACGTATTGTGTTTTCGCGTTAGGTAGCGGTATAGGGTTTTACCGGTTCTAATTATAAATAGACCAATTATAAATTTCTATACCCAGTATAGAAAATTACTATTGGCTTAGTTAAGGCGGTAAGTAGGACTAATATCTTTATAGTGGGTTTTAGTAAGGCAAATTTAACTAATTAGACAACTTTAACCGGCGGTTAAAGTTCTTTAATATCTTATATATTATGTAACCGTGTTATAAACGTTATAATATATTTTAAGTTCTTTTTAAATTTAAGCTTCCTATTATCGTGTTTCGTATATTTATGTTAGGTAGTAGTTATTTACCTTTATATTATATCCATTTAGCTAAAGTAGGCCGCGAAGGATAGTTCTTATAGAATTCTTTTACTAGGGAAGGCGTATTAGTCTTAATTTGCTTATAAGGTTCCTTGGTTTATATCTTATATCCTTCCCATTTAATAAGAAGTTTAAATTATTTAGACTATATCTTCTATTATATATCGTTAATTAAGTTAATAAAGTAAGAACTATTACCATTGTTAATAATTATAGAAGGTGGCGGTAGTACTTTATAAGTTATAGGTTTACCCTTTAAGGGTTATAGCAAGTTTATATAAAACGTTAGATATATTTTTATTTTAGTTAGCAGTTTAAGCTTATAAGCGTACGGGCTTAGTTTCTTTTTAATTTAGTATAGGCCTATAAACTTCTAGTCTAGTTTCTTTAAGGGTCGTTAAGTCTTTAAGTTTTATATATTTAGGTAAACTATATTACCTTCCTTAAAGTCCTACGCGGAAGCTTATCCTTTATTTATATGCCATTTCTATACTATTTAAGTGTACGCTAATTTACTTTATAATAATTCCGTTAACTGCTTTATTTAATTAGCGAAGTTATATATATTAATTAGTTAAATCCTCTTAATTATAGGTCCTATTATATTAATTTTGGGTTATAGTTTAAATCTAAGTTAAGGGTCTTATCTGTAGGTTATGTAAAACGGCATTACGCCTATTAATTCGTTTTTTGTATTATTTGTAGTAAACTTAGCTAAAGGTAGCTACTTTTCCCAGTTGTTTTATAGGTAGGAGTAGTATATTTATAGGTATTGTTCTATAATTATATTCACAATTTTAGTTTAACTATCTATCTCTAGATAAAATATAGTTAAGAGTTATATTTATATACTTAGTCGCTTATATAGGGCTTGTTAGAAGTCTAAAACGAACTAGCTTCTATAGTTAGATATTATTAAATTAAAAAGTTCGTATAGCTTAAAGACGTGCTTAATAAAATATTTGGCTACTAATATTGCATTAATTAAATCTATAGGAATTATATATTGCATTTTTATAAGATAGTTAATAACTACTATAATATTTATAAACCTATTACTATTAGGTATGTTAACTATAAAGTTAATTAAGATATCTTGCTATTTTTATATTAGAATTGGTAATAGTTAAAGTACTCCTTACTTCTTTATATAAGAGGTCTTCCTATATACGCATATTCTATATACTTAAATAGATTTTTGTATATAGTCGTGCATTATAGGCTAGTAATATACTTATTAGATAATCTTATAGGTTTTTATACGGCCAGGATGCCCTACTATAGGGGAATTATATATAAATTTGAGTATTTTAAATTATAAAGGTTTGGAATTTGGGACTACTATCTTTTATTAATAGTATAACCAATTATTACGGACTTTGTATTTAGCGGGTATAATATCCTTATATTACCATTTCCCTATTTAAATCGCTTTTATTATATTTACTATCTAGGGGTCGTTCTTATATTTATACTTTATTAATTTATCGATTTCTATATCCTACTTATTGATTTCCGATTTATTCCTATTAAGCTTCGCGTTTAGAGATATAGGGTGTAGTTTTTTTAAAGCGTTTAGGGGGCAGTAGGATTTATAATTAATTTATAATCTGTTTATTAGAGGCGTTTATAGGTAAGTCCTATAATTATTATATTAATAAGTTAGGCTTCTAATTAAGTTTACTAGGTTAGTACGTAATCTTAAAGTTAAATTATAAGAGGTATTCGGCCTAATAAATTTAGTGTTATATTAATTGCTTTATAGTTATAAAGTACTATAGGTTTTTATAGTCTGTTAATACACATATTAGGAATAATAATCCTTTAAGTTTTAGACGCTATTATTTAAAGCATCTAATAATTATAAGCAGTTCCTTATTATATATCTTATAGGGTCGTCGAAAACGGACTCTGCACCTGTACGTGGTGACGGCTACGAACCTAAGTCTTCGAAGTTTAGACTCAGAGCCAACGCAGAGACATTGCACAGCGTGCGATACGACGTAGTGGAGGTGGTTGCGAGTATTGTAGGCGGTAGTGAAAAGTTTTTATATGGGATAGTGAGATCTCGAAAACCACCACCGTTGGTACCCCTTACGATAATAGCTACTACACTATCCTCCTATTAAGGTACCTGTACGATCCAACATGGATACATAGCATTCAATAGCATCCCCTAACCCCCAATAGAAAGCATTAACAACCTCTTATATTGACGTACGAGCGAACGCGAATAGATAAAAATGAGTAAATATATGGCCCCTTCTAACCCCTAGGGCGATCGCCCGCGGAGCATGCGGTCACTCGCTATTAACTATTGAATACTACCTGGCAGCCTAGACAACACCGTACGGTTTTCCTGTCTCCTCTTAAGGAGTGGTGACCCTTGGCGAGGGCCTAGTAACTAGGGCCTAGGCATAAAAGATACCTAGGCATACATATACATGTCCCGCTCGCCTTTTGGTATAGTAGTAGTTTATAGATAAATCCCCCTTACGCCTTTAATAGGCCCTAGGGGGGGGAGGTATGGCGTATATGGTAATAGTTAGACAAGAGATAGTATATAGGGGATGGCTAAGATATGGGAAACAATAAGTATAGCAATCAATTGGCAAGGCCTAGCTGGGACGTAGTAAACCCCAGCTGGGATAAGCTAGAGAAGGAAGTAGTGGTTTTTAAGGAGTTCAAAATATCCAAGGAGGAGGATGTAGCTGTAGGCCTGTAGGGCCGCACTACGTGCAAATATAGCAATTTGGGGTTTTTTATCCGACTAAGGTGGCTTATAGGGTTTTTCCTTCCCCTAACTGCAGGGTTTTCTTCATGTAAATTACAAGTTTTCCCCCTGTGACGGAGTAGTCTGCGTGGGCTAGTAGGATCCGTATTAGACGTTAATTAAAGAGTTACTACTATATATCTTATAGTTTAATTTAGTAAGGGTAAGTTTCCGGAAGAGAAAGGCTACTAGGTATAGCTCGCCGTTCTTATTATATTATAATAATACTCCTTTTAGTACATAATTAAAATAAGTCTATTTTAACGATATATTTAAGGTCTAGATTAAAGTAGGTAAGAATTAAAGTAGTTATAAAATAATATTTTAGGTAGTTAAAAGCTTATTTATATTTAGTAGTCCATTTAAATCTTATATTCTTCCTTATTAAGTTTACTAATAGCTAAATAATTTTTAAGAAGTAATTAATAAATTGATAATAGAGATTTATAAATCCTAGAAATCCTTAGATATCTTATATACTACTAAGACTTTTCTAGTTTATAATTATAGCAATTTTCTTAGGGTCTATTTTAATTCTGTTATAGGATATAATTGGGCCTAAATACGTAACTTTAGACGCGTAGAACTTATATTTCTTAATATCGCATTATAAGCCCGCGTCTTATAGGCGTTTAAGGACTATTTAGACGTGCTTCTAATGCTTAAAAAGCAAAGATAAATAGATTAAGATATTATTAATATACGCGGTAATAAATATATTAAGGAATTCGCGAAGTATATTATTAATATATTACTAAAACGTACTAGGACCGTTCTTTATACTAAATAGTATTACTAGGTATTTAAAAAGTCCTTATTATATATAAAGGGCCATATACTTCTTATCTCCTTTATAAACATAGATTTAATTAAAGATAGCGACTATATTAAGCTTTATAAAGTATTATACTTTTACTAAGCGGTTAAGCGTTTCTTAAAGTAGAGGAATTAGATATTAGTTTTAAATTATAATTGTATTTAGGGCTTAATAATCAATATAGAACCTTAAGCCTCCTCTAGGTTTCTTAATAAATAATATAGGTAAGGTAAATAGTAATTAACTAGGGCAAATAAATCCTTTTCCTAGGTACTCTTTAAGGTATTATTATATTATAAATA
>Ga0307515_10008784_pt1 | contig 19628 bp, 17 predicted proteins | sample 17_EM_MG_FD_194513 | JGI IMG/M metagenome (GOLD analysis project Ga0307515, IMG submission 194513) | Populus trichocarpa ectomycorrhiza microbial communities from riparian zone in the Pacific Northwest, United States - 17_EM | ecosystem: Host-associated > Plants > Roots > Unclassified | place... | reverse complement strand
CCCCCCCCCCACGGGTCCGGCATCCCGTCCCCCCTGTACCGCAAACATCGCCCCCGCCCCCCGCCCCCGGGGGGGGGGGGAGCTGCAGCATGTTGGATGGGATACATGACGTTGTTAGATAATGGTTATCGGTAGACACAAGTGCCGAATTAGACACGGATAGGCTTTGTATATAATGGTAATGCCTATCTAACCGGAAAGATCCGAGATGGAGTAGATGTGATTGTGAGCGATTTATGTGAGACTGGGGGTAGTTGCGTGGGGATAGCTGCGTAGGGAAAAGGCAACACGAGCACAATGGTTGCAAGGTTGTAAGGTGGCTTCAGCTGCTTTAGGGCAATTTGTTTAGGGGTCGTTCGGTTACAAGTTCAGATCAGAATGAGGGCTTCAGAATAGCGTTGATCTGGAGCTCCAATATGATTCTGAGGCGACTGTTCGGTTGAATTCCAGTTTAACTCGTAAAATTTTAATCCTTTGACCGGCTAAAAAACACGCTAAAAGTTGCTAAAAATTGGTAACTTACTGTATCCCTTCCGCTGGTGTATTTCGTCCTTCCGTTATCGATAAGAGCCAATAGAATCAATAGGATCAAGGCTCTGTGATCATACGCGTACTTTTGATTCTGGTGTTCGCGCACGGTCCGCCTCGTAGGACACCACCAGCGGAAGGGATAAGGCTTCTAAACTAAGGAGCTGTACGGTTGCAACGTCATACAATATGGAGCTCAGATCTGAATATGAAGTGGTTGTTCGGTAGATCTTGCGACATTTGAATATGAAGCTCCTCCGTATCGGCAAGCGTGTTAAACTTGCAAGCTATCCTTCCCCTGGTAGGATCCTACGAGTTGGTCCGTGCGTGAACACCAGAATCAAAAGTACGCGTATGATCACGAAGCCTTGATCCTATTGGTTCTATTGGCTGGCCCTTATCGATAACTGTAGGACCCATTTTACCAGGGGAAGGGATACTGTTTACAGTAGTTGAAATGAGGTTCTTGGTACTGTTTTAATATGTAGCTTAAGCTCCTATTCCATATTCTATATTAATATAGAGCTCTCGCATATAAGCTAACGACTTCTTATAATATAGCAACTCTATGCACCCTAATTGCGATACTGCTGTCGCATTTACAAGCTTTATAATATTTATTATCTTAACCTTTCTAATCGCGTCAAGGAAGCTCCTTTACAACACTAAAGCAGGGAGTTGCGATAGAGCCCTGGTGGCAGAGAGGGGCTAATACTCGAATCGCTCACTAATTTTAATTACGTATTATGCGAAGTCACATCTGGAGCCTAATCTGGAGCTTTACCGAACGATCGGCTTAATTGCAGATTCAAATGAGCCACGGAAGTAGCCGCCACTAATTACAAAACGAACGACACCAAAAGGCGCACAGGTTGACAGATTATGATATGGAGATGATTTGCAGCCGAACAGCCCCTAATCTGAAGCCTCTAGATTGTATATGCCTGTGCTTTTATAAAGCCATGAACGCGTACCAAATTAGGAAGGAACGCGTCCTTTTCTGCTGGACTTTCGGTTCTGATCTGATCTGATCTGAAGTTTTGCAACCGACCGAGCCCTTAACCTTTTAGCACCCTGCTAGAAGGCCTCTCGCAAGTCTAACTTCATTTACAAAAATACGTTAATTTAAGACTATTACGGATATCTCTAGGCGTAAATCGTAAGCACTGGTTGGATAAAATTATTTACTTCTAAAGCAAGTCCCGAGGTAGTGGATACCATTTACGAGTATGGCGGCATGATGCGGAGTAGACCTCATTTGACGCCAGCAAGAGATGACGTGGTTTATGCAGATAACCCTGACCTTCAGCCTTGTGGGTGCCACACCGCCTCCAGCTAGGTTGATATGTGCGGTCGGGACCGGGTGTATCATTGCGTTGGCGAACATGCGGTGAATTGTAGACTAAGCAGGAAGCGGGGCATCTTGCAGAGGAGCGACAGCGGCTATCTGCTCGAGGTACCTGACTGCTCAGGTGAGACGGGTCGGCTGCAGGAAGCGCAAACTTTGTTCGCGGGCCGTTGCTGTCGGCTGAATCGCGTATCTTGATGGTTGGTGGTGTGGTCTTTCTCGGACCGAAAGACAACGCGGCTTGCCTAGCCTGTGAACTAGATGGTTGACTATTGATAGGCTTGCATACCACGCAGTGAATCAACTATTCCGAAGGAAAATAGAAAGAGTCAAGCAACGAAATGAGACGCAAAGTCAAAATGTTCCTAGAGGCTTTGCCCTGCATAAATGGCTGAAGAGGCTCTAGGGATAGGGTGCAGTCTACGGCGTTCTAATGGTTGAAAGAGGCGTTGAGCCAAAAAGTTGACGATGCACGAAAGATGGGAACACAGACGTTCATATTTTCTCCAGCTTTTTCAGTGTTGCGAAGCAAGGGTTGATTCCATAACGATGGTAGTGCGATGCAGCGAATGTCCGTTTTCGAATGTTCCACAGGCACATGCAAGGAAGAGTCAAGCATTCGGATATTTGCAGGAAAAAGAGGCGAATCAGAATTCGTTTGGGAAAAAGAACCTCGGAATAGCGAGATGATAGGGAAGGAAAAGAAGGCCTCGCGCGCGAAAATGGGGCAAGCGGGATTCCCACACGAGTCAGGGAGATGAAGACGTCGACGATTTGAGACTGCCACGATGAACGACAATTATTCAGACCAGCACTTTCTAGTCCGAGGCAGGTAAGAGTATGCATGCGCCGTGGGCGCTCTGATCGCGGCGCAGTCGCCTGCAGTGGAGAGCCGGCTGGCATGCAAAACAAGCCCTGGAAAGGCCAAGCAGACACGACTTTGCGCCTTTTTGAACTGCAAGCATCTGGGGTGATCGGTGTGCACTGCAGACGCAGCAGAGGAAAGTCGACAGCGGTGATGCCACAGTTAAGGCCCAGGAATAATGGGTATGATCGAAACAGGCCTGGGACAATCCGTAAAACGTTTCAAACCCCAAAAGTCCCCCAGGGACTAGGGGTCTGAGTGTCAGGGTTATTGAGGCCCCTATCTTCTAGCGTGCTTCTCGAAAGGTTTGCCCCAGGCTTCAGCCCCGAGCATCAGTGAAACGGTACCTAGTAGGTCGAACGGGTATGACAGTGTCTGGCTGCAAAGACGCGCAAACAGTGAGACTGTGAGACTGCAGTGTTTATCGTCGTCATACCGCGATGGATTTGTGCTAGTTGCGCTCAGACGGACTCTGAAGCGATCGATCGCCCGCGAGCCTGCTGCTTCTCTACTGGTCTGCGGCGAGGGAACGGCAACAGCGACTGCATGAGCAGCAGCAGCAGCATATGGGAAATGGGCATCATTAATGATCCGCAAGATTACTGCCCGGAGTCGCAAATCAGCGGGTATCACGACACCTGATATCGCTGACTGGGAAGGGATTAATAGGGTTGTATTATCATCGTGATGTGGCTCCTGCTCCCTAGTTAGTTAGCGGCCTGTCCGGTGGACTTTCCTCAAAGGCCCGTCCAAGATTTCCAAGCGAGAACCCAGAGAGGCGGTGTTCCCCTTTCAATCCAAAGCTTCTTCTCCTCCAACCTGTTGGACAAGACTTAACACTGTCCAGCTCGAGCCTTTCGCCGTCGTGCCATCTTCCTTGCTGCCTCCTCCTCCGTTGCGACATCCCACAACGAGGGCATCTGAGCCATTGGCAGCTGGTTGGTCAGCTTCGTCCGAAACTCAAACCCCGAAGCGAGCGGACTCTTCCTACTCGCTCTCTGCCATTCGCCCTCGACTCTTCTTCCTTTTCGTCCAAGTCTTTTCCTCCTTGGAGCGGTCCGTCTTTGCTTTGCGAATACAGCTTTGTAATTCTAGGTGAGTACCAGCCTCGTAGCCTGCCGCCTCGCCTTGCGCCCTATTACAACGCGCCCTTCCAATAGGCAAAACTTCCAAGGTTGAGCGCTAGCCTCCACTCTGTCCCTCTCTTTCGGACTTGCAGACCAGTCGCAACTGGTCTTCTCACATTCACCACGTCTATTGTTTCTTGCTTTGCAACTACCGAGTTTTTGGCTGACGGGTGTAACCGCAGGATTCCGTACGTCTGCAGGTCTCTACGGAATTCTCTATACAACTACACCCTCGTAATCTTTCATACGAAAATCACAATCAATCTGTCACAATGGGTTGCGGAATGAGCACAGAGGAGAAGGAGGGGAAGCAGAGAAATGAGGAAATCGAGAACCAGTTGAAGCGGGATAAGATGATGCAGAGGAACGAGATCAAGATGCTGCTTTTGGGTTGGTGCCTTCGGGATGCGTGTATGCATGAATTGAGCAAACTGACAGTGTCCTAGGTGCCGGTGAGTCGGGAAAGTCGACTATCCTGAAGCAGATGAAACTCATCCACGAGGGTGGCTACTCCCGCGATGAGCGCGAATCATTCAAGGAAATAATCTTCAGCAACACCGTGCAGTCAATGCGGGTGATTCTTGAGGCCATGGAATCGTTAGAGCTGCCTCTTGATGACCAGCGCGCCGAGTACCATGTTCAGACAATCTTTATGCAACCCGCACAAATTGAGGGTGACAGCCTACCACCAGAGGTTGGCAATGCCATTGCTGTGCTATGGAAGGATGCCGGGGTTCAGCAATGTTTCCAGCGGTCTCGCGAATACCAGCTTAACGATTCAGCTAAATAGTAAGTAACTTCCATACCCCAGATCGTCCCCACCCGTTCGCCCGTTGGATTACAAGGATTCTAATTAGTTGCCCAGCTACTTCGACTCCATCGACCGCATCGCAGCTCCTGATTATATTCCCAATGATCAGGATGTCCTTCGATCCCGTGTTAAGACTACCGGTATCACTGAAACTACTTTCATCATTGGTGACCTTACCTACCGTATGTTCGATGTGGGTGGCCAGCGGTCCGAACGGAAGAAGTGGATACATTGCTTTGAGAATGTCACCACTATTCTCTTCCTTGTCGCCATCTCGGAATATGATCAGCTCCTTTTCGAAGACGAGACCGTCAACCGTATGCAGGAAGCGCTTACCCTCTTCGACTCGATCTGCAACTCGAGGTGGTTTGTGAAGACATCGATCATCCTCTTCCTCAACAAGATCGATAGGTTCAAGGAGAAGCTACCCGTCAGCCCGATGAAGAACTACTTCCCTGACTATGAGGGTGAGCTTTTGTGTTTCATTGTTTGTTAATATAATCCTGACGTGATCTAATAGGTGGCCCCGACTATGCCGCGGCGTGCGATTACATCCTGAACCGATTCGTCTCCCTTAACCAGCACGAGACCAAGCAAATCTACACCCATTTTACATGTGCGACAGATACCATGCAAATCCGATTCGTCATGGCGGCAGTGAACGGTAAGCTCATTAGACCCTCGGATGTCGAATTAGACTAATAAGATCAGATATTATAATCCAAGAGAACCTCCGCATGTGCGGTCTGATATGAGCATCAAACAAGAAAAAGATAAATGTCTGATAACCCGTGAGTAGAGGATCGAGAGCTTTGTCTGGTTATGGAATCATGGGCGGCATGTCTTCGATGACGGCTCTATCGCCATGTCATATACGGCGTTGTGAAAATGCTTCTTTTTGCGGTTATTTCCCCATTTTGTGTTGAAGCGTGGTTTTCCTTAACATGTGAGTTTCCTGTTCGTGATACCCTGCGAGGGCTGGGGATATTCACCGACAAGATACTTTATGGTAGCCTTCCGCCAAAATTTGCTTCTTTTGGACGAAATTAGTCCAGCTTGGCACTGAAGTAACGCTTCCCTCATACACCCCCTCTGCTTTACTTTCACTATCGGCGGTCGGGGTTTCTTAATATGTCTTGTTTGAACCGGTGCAGATTCCATTTCTTTGTACTTTTCGAATAGGTATGCAAACAGGCTGAGACGTAGTGGAAGAGATTTCTGACTTAAACTCGTTCGTTCCTCCCGCATGCATGGGATTGTGTGACTACCTGCTACTGGACAGGCCGAGAGAAGATAGTGCGGCGAGCAGGATGCAGATGGTAGCTGAGGAGCTGGACTGCGAACTTGTGATGGTCAAAGAGGTGAATGGGAACGCATGATGGCATGTTGTCACGGTACCTCTATTTCGTTGAACACATTTGGGCTCCTACAGCTGCCGTCATCGTGCAGGTCTAGCTTATGCAATTCGAGGCGTCAGTGGCATGTAGCGGTCGCTCTAAGGGCCCATGTTTGGTGTTGTTGCTGTGCTATGGATCCTGATACTCTTCAAAGTGTCAAAATTCTGTGTGCGGCTGGTCTGCCTCCGCAGCAATTGATAAGGCCCATGTTCGAACGCCTTAAATATCTAGAATTCCGAAGACCTCCAAGCAGGCCTTTGAATCTTTGAACTTGACATTGACAGTAAATAAAATTTACATAGCAACCCTTTCCGATTCTATCTTTAGTGCGAGCGACTAACCACGTCCCGAGTCGGGCAATACATTGACCGTTTCCTGCTTCATGCACGTCTGACGCCCTCTCCAGTGAACCTTTAGTCACTGGGCTTGCTGAGGATCATTACATACTGGTTCAACACCCGCGTCCACTGCGATGCCATCTCGCGAACAAGCTTATTGAGTATCTCCGCATACTTGCACGAGGTCACGTTCCGTAACACTTTTGACGTCGTTGCCTTGTATGGACTAGTACAAAGCCTTTCATATGATTCTGACTGGATCGGGATGGGAAAATATCCTAATCACCTTCGAAATAAACCTATAGAGACACTAAGAGTCATGGTGAAGATCATTGCAAACCAGAACTGGGAAGTGGCTAGGCATGAAAGCGGCTTGCTAACACGTGAAAACTGCAGCGGAGGTGCTTGATAGGTAGCCTGGGCTCGAGTTACCCCTCCGTGCCCCACGACAGTGCAGGAATCCTGCGGTACCACCACCGACGAGGAGCATCCTCTCCCTACAATTTTCCTCCACTTTGTCAATTAAAGGTTCAAACGAGAGCACCGATTCGTTGACCCCGGCTCTTACACCCTTGACGGGCGCCCTAGCTGGGCGAGAGCATGTCAACACTGAAGGCGTAGTTCACGATAAGGAGTTTCGAACACAATTCCTAGGTAGTCTTGTACATGGCATCATTCTGGCGGCATAGAGTGACGTCGCTGACTGCATAAATAAAGTCCCCACTTCCACGATAATGATAAATTATCAACCAAATCCACCAGCAAATTCAAATATCACCAGCAATCTCCTAGGCCTTAACACTTCCACTTCTTCCTCAATTATCCATAACATTCATCAACAACCATGTCACCATCAGCTATCACCCCACCGGCCGTTGAAGTCAAATCCAGGCGGAACCTAAAGGTTCCCAAATCCACAATCCCCGTAGATTTCTTGAGCATTGGAATCAAGCGGAAGATTATCAGCTTCCCAGGTACGCGAATGCAATTTGTCGATCCGTTCTCCACTCTGTATATCAGGGTCTTTTAGATACTGACACTATTTCTGGACTTTGATGGCACAATCTTCATGCAAGATACTGGCCACATTCTGTTCAACAACTTCGGCTGCGGTTCAGAACAACGCAAAATCCTCGACGAGAAAATTCACTCTGGTGAAAGATCGTTCCGTGGTGTCTCTGAAGAGATGTGGGGATCGTTGGATATGCCTTTCGATTGGTTTCGCCGTAATGAAGGATGCGCTCGACATCGACTCCGAATTCCAGACTTTCCATAAATTCCGCCCGAACAACAAGATCCCATTCAATGTTATTTCTGCAGGCTTAAAGCCAGTTTTGAGGAGAGTATTGGATCATTTCTTGGGCGAGGAGGCCTCTTCGAATATCGAGATTGTCGTCGACGATGCCACTATTTCATCAGATGGTTCTAAGTGGAAGCCTGTCTGGCTCTACGACACTGAGCCCGGCTACGATAAGGCTGAATCCATCAATGGTTACCGAGAACATGCTAAACTCGAAAGCAATTATGGGACCACCCCTATGGTCGACTTCATCAGCGACGGCGTCTGATCTACCTGCTGCAAGCGAGGCTGACGTACTCTTTACCCGCCGTGGCCTCCGTCTGGAAGAATATTGCATTGAGCACAAGTTGCCGTACATCCCCTTCGACACCTTCACCGACATTCAGCGCGAGGTCATCAAGATCGCGAAGATCGACGAGGGGAAGACCAAAGGACAAGGTCTACCATCGAACTTCAACCCCCGCATCAACCTCTGGAGAAGAGTATCAAGCAAGAATGCAGTCCCAATCTTCGCCGCTCTTACTCCCCGAGACGAGAAGATGTTTGTTTGGCCGGATATCTCCACACAGCACAAGACTCCTATGGATAGTTCAGCTCTTACTGTCCCGGCGGCATGATTGCCTCTCTTACCGGTGACACAAGTCCTTAGAATTACTGAGAGAGCTTCGGATCTCTCTCCGTGGCAGCCCAACGACCGGGGCAGATCGCTGTTGTCCTCTGATTTATCTGAGCTCTTTCGGCCCTAATCTGTAATCATTTCTGCTTTGTGTTTCTAGAACTTAGATGGTGAAGATGTCTTTCGGAGGATTCTTTCTAAAAGAGTGGGCATCCAGTGGCGAACATGTGGAGAAACGGCATTGCTAGCCTGGCGTTTTTGCGGGACTTTTGGATGATGTCGTAACGACGTTAAACTTTCATCAACTACGATTGGGTTACTCTGGGGCCATTTGGCGTCTGGCAGCCGTTCGAGGAATTTTCTTGCGCCGAGGCGCGTGCTACTAGTTAGACGGGTTAGTAGAAATGCGGAGCATGTCAGCTGATTTCTTCCGTAATCATCATTAACTGTGTTTAACTGCCTCACTCCTGATCCCGCCTTAATAGCGTACACGGCATTTGAAAGACGTACGAAGGGTGGAAGGCCTAAAGTTGCGGCCACTCGTATGGATGAGGCCGCTTAGTCTGAGGCAGAGTGGCTTGCGGACCCTACTAGCGATCAGAGCTTGGGCTGAAAGATCTGTGCATCGCAAGGCATATTTCAAAATGGGGCCACCGCTCAGCTTTGCTATAATTAAACTCAAACATTCTGCTGGTGTTACTAACTGTGGCTTCTCTGTGTGCCCCAAACTTGGACAACTGTGGAAACCAGATAATTCAATTGGTGTCTTTGCGAGTACCATAAAACACGCCTCATGTGTCCCGCAGCATCCGCGCTTGCTCCTGGGTAATTAATGTTGCTGCCCCCATTACGGCACTGTTCAGCTGGCGCTTTTAGCTTTAGGTTTATCTGTTCTTCTGGCTCACAGCCTTTGTCCTTTTCTTGAACCATTATTTTTGCAGTCGAGCTCGAGAAGCTGTCGTTGAATGGAAAATTAACGCAGCCTCCATTCTTTTGCATGTACGACTCCGAGCTTGGCCTTCCAGCTGGTCCCCTTGGCAGCATTGGCTTTGCAGCACTGAGCAGGTCCCGCATTCACGATTCGCCAGGATGCCGCGCCCAACTCTTTCCTCCAGACTCAGTTTGCCGCACCGCCTGAAACATACAAACAGCAACGGTAACAGCAACTCTAGTCCTTCGAGTCGCGCGGGCAGCAGGAGCTCCAGTCCTAAGTCAGCTATGGCCGACGCAAAGAACTGCGGGCTGGTGCTGAAGGTTAATGTCATCAAGGTCGGGCAACCATTAGGTACCCCGCTGCCAGGAGCTAAGCTGATGCTGAGGGGCTTCTAGGGTCGAAATCTGGCGGCGAAGGATAGGAGCGGGACGAGCGATCCTGTGAGTGTATTCCGCGACGTTCTGCTCTCTACACGCTTTTATTCTATATCTGCATTTGTTTATGGGCGGCGGAATGCTAATGATGGGTGCGGTGACGGCAGTACCTCGTGCTTACGCTCGGCGACGCGAAACAAGCAACGCCCTCGATCAACAAGACATTGAACCCAGAATGGAACCAGACGTTGGACCTGCCCATCGTGGGCGTGCAGAGCCTCCTCCTCGAAGCTGTTTGCTGGGACAAAGACCGCTTTGGAAAGGACTACATGGGCGAGTTTGACGTCGCGCTGGAAGATATTTTTGGGAATGGCCAGACTAGCCAAGAGGTGTGTCTGTCCGCACGCTCTGAGCTCTGGGGTGAATCGTATGCGGGAAACTAACCCTGTGTAGCCGATATGGTACCCGTTGGAGTCTAGGCGCACGGGTAAGAAGAAGAGCATTGTTACGGGCGAGGTGCTGCTTCAGTTTGCTATGGTTGATCCGACCAACCCATCGGCCCCGCAGCAGCAGATTTTGCAGAAGTTCATGGGGTTTGCGGCGACAAGTCCAAGCCCGGACGATGAGGACGATGAAGCACTATTGCGCACTGACAGTGGAGAGCAAGATGATCACGACGAGCAAGATGAGGACCAGGAAGAGATCTCGGATGAGGCGCAGGATGAGTCTAAGAAGGCAGAGGTTGCAGAAAAGAGAAGGAAGAAGCTGAGACTGGCAAGGTTGAGGAAGAAGGCGAAACAACGTGGCTATGAGCTCACTGGCAACTCGGAGGTGGCTGGTGTCTTATTCTTGGAGATTGTGAAGATCACGGATTTGCCTCCTGAGCGGAATGGTATGTCTACAATCTTGCGTATGCCTAAGATTTATCTCTAAACATACATGGCAGTGACGCGGACTTCTTTCGATATGGATCCGTTCGTTGTCACATCTCTGGGAAGGAAGACTTACAGGACAAAGGTGATCAACCACAACCTCAATCCGGTCTTCGAGGAAAAGCTCGTCTTCCAAGTCATGAAGCATGAAACGAACTACTCGCTCAGCTTCACTGTTGTAGACAGGGACAAGTTTTCTGGAAACGATTATATTGGAACAGTCAACTTCCCCCTAGAGAAAGTAACTTCTGCGGCCCCTGAGGCTGACCCTGCGACCGGATTGTACAAATTGCCAGAGCTACAGGACCCTGCTGGGACTAATACTGAAGCTCGAAGGTCACGTTTCCGCCTTCCTATGTCTAGGTCGTCATCTGCAAGCAGTCTGACCCGTCTGACCAAGCCTTCGTTAAAGAAGCAGAGATCTCAAGCTTCTCTTTCAATCAACCTTAAGGATTCAAATGCTCCATTACCTCCAGCTCCAACTAGCGTTCCGCCAACACCAGGTCTCGAGGGCAATAGAAGTGGTAGCCCTCCTCTGCTTCATGTAGATTCGCATTCAGATGATCAGGATCTCAAGGCGTGGACTCTCCCCCTGGAGATGAAGAATAAGGACCGATGGGAGGCCAAACACAGTCCGACATTGTACATCCGAGCCAAATATATGCCGTATAGAGCTCTTCGACAGCAGTTCTGGCGGGCTATGCTCAAGCAGTACGATGCGGATGATAGTGGCTTGATTGATAAGGTAGAGCTGACCACTATGCTCGATACTTTAGGTTCTACATTACACGAGGCTACTATCAATGGGTTCTTCGAAAGATTCACCTCTGAAAATAATGGGGAAGGGATCTTGACCTTTGACCAGGCTGTTATTTGTTTGGAAGACCAATTGCAGCAAACCAAACAGCGAACCTGGGGTTCCTCAATCAAAGACCAATTCAACAGTCTCAATATCTCCGGCACTTCTAGTGATATGCAGGGTGAGACTCCTGGCTCAATCACCCCTTCTGCAACTTCTGGATCTGGAACACCTCTCAATTGCCAACCTTACACAACGACTATTCCAACCATGGAACCAGAGTATATAGGCAAAGAGGGAGAAGAGGGAGAACATATGGAGCAGGATAACCTGGCTGATGACAAGGGCGAGGAGCACGTTATTGAAATCCGCGAATGTCCAATCTGCCACCAGCCTCGACTCAATAAGAAATCGGACGCGGATATTATTACGCATATTGCCACTTGTGCAAGTCAGGATTGGAGACAAGTGAATAATATTGTCATGGCAGGTTTCGTTACCTCAAGCCAGGCTCAGCGAAAATGGTATTCCAAAGTCATTACAAAGATATCCTATGGGGGTTACAAGCTTGGCGCAAACTCTGCCAATATCTTAGTCCAGGACCGTATCACTGGCCAGATAAACGAGGAACGCATGAGCGTATACGTGCGTCTGGGTATTCGACTATTGTACAAGGGCTTAAAGGCCAACAATATGGAGAAGAAGCGAAGTGAGTACATTTCTTATATTGATTAAATCATGAGATGTCTGTTCTATCTCTCTTCTATGTTTTGTACTGATGAGGAATTTTGCAGTTCGCAAACTCTTGCGCTCTCTCAGCTTCAAGCAAGGCAAGAAATACGACGATCCTGCCTCCGCAGCCGAGATTGAGGGCTTTATCAATTTCCACCAGCTTGACATGTCTGAGGTTTTGCTTCCCGTCGAACGGTTCAAGAACTTCAACGAATTCTTCTATCGTGCTCTCAAACCGGATGCAAGGCCGTGTTCTGCTCCTGACGATCCAAGGGTGATCACGTCACCTGCGGACTGCCGTTCAGTGGTCTTCAACCGCATGGATGAGGCGCAGACCATCTGGGTGAAGGGACGCGAGTTCTCAGTCGAGCGTCTGCTCGGAAAGGCATACCCTGAGGATGCAAAGCGTTTCACGAACGGCGCACTCGGTATTTTCCGCCTTGCACCTCAAGATTATCATCGTTTCCACATCCCCGTAGATGGTATCATGGGAGAGCCCAGGGTAATCGAGGGCGAATACTACACCGTTAACCCCATGGCCATCCGGTCCGCACTTGATGTATATGGCGAGAATGTTAGGGTCATTGTACCGATTGACTCAGAAGTCCATGGAAGAGTAATTGTTATATGTGTAGGTGCGATGATGGTGGGCAGCACAGTTATTACTAGGAAGGCGGGAGAGCATGTGAAGAGGGCGGAGGAACTAGGCTATTTCAAGTTTGGTAAGTTTCTTGCTGTCTCATATCCTTATGCCTAAATAGAACTCAGGAGCTGGGCTAACTTCTCCAAGGTGGAAGCACCCTTCTGCTGCTCTTTGAACCAGGCGTTATGAAGTTTGATGATGATTTGGTCGATAACTCGAAATCTGCCTTGGAGAGTTTGGTAAGTACTTGCCGGACATTAATCTGATTTGGACTATCAATTCTAATGATTATATAGATCCGCGTCGGCATGTCCATCGGTCACAGTCCCGGCCGCGCAGCTCACTCTCCCGATATGCGCAAGGAAAACCCGACTATGGAAGAAAAGCAGGACGCTAAGCGGCGTATCGAGGGCAGTATGGCTCCTGCTGGGGTTCAAGGTCCGATGGCTGGTGCCGGGCAGTAAGCCGTGCATTATGGGTATCAAATAAATACAGAGAGCCGGCTGGCTCCGAGCACAAAAATGGGCAATAGGAAGGTTAGATCTCAGGGTTAGGTGGGTAGATTTCTCGACCATCATGGACTTGAATGGTAGTTTGTGAGCAGAGTAACAAAAAAACTGGAGATACCGAATGACAACTTGCGAATCGCTGCATCCTTCTTGGTGTTTTGGAATGTATTACATACACAAATAGTACATTTTGCTTCCTTCACTTAGCTTCGCGATTACCCGTGTTGCGGAAACTTTGAAAATGAAGTGTCCAATCGATCTACCATGGTGACAAAGGTGGTGATGCTTGGCACTGCGCTTAGTCACATTGTTTTGACTTGGGGCACCTGCAAAGCAACCCGCAACCTAGCTTCCCAATGCCCTCGCGAACCGCACCACCCACGCCACGATATTCACGTTAACCGCCCCAACCCTTACGACGACAAACCTCGCAGCAAACTCAGCAGTCCCCGCCGCGCATTGGACGTTCCCCGCCGCACGTTTTTCTTCGTTCGGCGAACCGACAACTCACGCCTGCACGCGCGCGGAGATAAATGCCATCAATGACCGTGCTACTCTCGCGCTCCCCGCTTCAGACTTTGAGCATGACATCGACGCAGCGGCCAACGCGGAGGAGGAGCGCGCGACACGCTTTCGAGGACGAGGAGGCGCCGGCTGTGGCGGCGAAAAGGACGAGGACGGAGACAAATGAGGTGGGCAAGACGGCAGCGTCGGCGAAGACGAATGGCGCGGCCACAAGGAAGACCAAGGCTGGTGAGTGGATTCTACGTGATTGAAGGTGTTGGTGGGGGATTGTGGGGTAGAGAGTGCAATTTGCGCCTGGATGCTGAGTCGGTGATGGGTAGTTTGCGAGGCGGAATTTGCTGATGCGGTTTGCAGCATATGACGAGAACGACGACGGCTTCCAGTTCTCGCGGGCTAGGTCGAAGAAAACGCAGCCTAAAGCCCCGCCAGCGGCTGAACCGACTCAAGAACGGAGCAAGCCAGCACCGACGCGGCGGAAGAGGAATTCGGTCTCTGCGCCTGCCCCTGTGGAAAGCGATGCTCCAGTGAGAAGACGACGGTCAGCCCGACTATCCGAGGATAAAGAGCAGATAACGCCCGTACCGGAACCAAAACCTAGACGCACGAGGAAGCCAGCAGCAGCGGAACCGAAGGTCTCTGGTGACCAGGATGATGGCGTAGACTTCGTAGGCGGCGTCCGGACGCCAGGCAACGAACTACATGTTGAGAAGAAACGCGACGGCGCCACAAAGATTGCACTACCATTCGCCGACACACCCATAATCCGGAGGAACAAGGAAATGCGGAAGGGCAGCGCACAGGGTCATAGAAGGAGTAGTACTGGAATGCGTGGGAGACGCGCGAGCTCGCTCATTGACAGCGGGGCATCGAATGGTGCGGTTTTCCATTTTACTATCAACAGCAGAACACCAAATATGTTGCGGAGGAGCAAAAGGCTAACAGGTTTTATGGCACAGCGGTACCCCATGCGGAAGTCGAGACCAGGGATTTTTACAAGCATATTGAACAGACTCTACCGGAACCCAGGCGAATGAAGCAGCTCTTAACGTGGTGCGGGGCTAGAGCACTGCCGGAAAAGCCTTCGGGGAATGTTAAGGATATAAATGCTATTATGGCTGGTAAGTGATCTCTTGTCAAGGCTCTGAGTTATGAAGAATAGCAAGTGGCTAACAGTCATGTTTCAGCTCGAGCGATACAGCAGGAATTACTTGACGATTTCGCCAGTAGGTCGGAGATGTCGGATTGGTTTAGCAGGGTTCGCAATTTGTTCTATAGGGAGATTTTGATGCGATTGGAAAACTAATATCTTAAACAGGAAGACACTGCGCCCTCAGTATTAATCAAGAAACCGAATCCACAGAATGAGAGGAATGCGTCGATGCTGCAGGAATTAGAGCAAGAAATCAAACGGTACGTGCAAGGGGATTTGTTAAATTCCAAAGCATCTACATGTCCAGCGATTTGCTAACCATCACTTAGTCTCCAGGAAGAAAAGGCCGCATGGGAAGCTCTCACAGCGTCTTCAAAATCAAAAACAATGCCTCCACCACCCCTCCCCTCCAAATCCCCTCCGAGACCAAACAGCGCAGCACAGCCGCTTTTACCACAAATCGACACCTCCCTCCTCGACCCCTCACAAGCCGCAATACTCGCCGCGCTACAACCACAACCGCCCGACACCTCCACCTCCACCTCCAGCGATGAGCCAACAGCCTCCCCCGCACCTCTATCCTCCGCATTCGCATTCACATCCCCGGCATCCCTCCAATCGCGCCTCGCCCACCTCTCAGCCTCCCTCGAACCGACCGTCGACCTCCTCGCCGACGGCGTCCACAAGATATCGCAATACCGGCTCACAGCCGAGCGCGTCGCGGATCGCATATTAGGATCGGCAGCGGAGCGGCTGGAGCAGCGGGACCGAGACGCGCGAGAGCGGGCGGGGACGGAGGGGGTCGGGGTGGGCGACGTGCTGGGTGCGCTTGGGCGCATGCTGAACGGGCGGTGAGACCGGGGGGGTGGTGCGTGTAATTTTTTTTTCTTCGCATTTCAGAAAGAAGAGAAATCTAGTGCCGAGTTACGAAGCGTGATGATTGACGTGTATAACATCGACATATTGGGAGGCTGTGACTAGACCGGATATAGAAGTGCAGGTTGTGGTGTTGACTACGAGCTGTGGTATTTACTCTCTTTTTCTGGAGTGGCTGCTGTAGGCGTGGCTGCTGTAGGCGCGGCTGCTTTTGTAACGTTACGCTTTTTTTGGACTGTTCATGAGGGGTGAGCATGGTGTTGGAGGACTGATTAAGGAGGCTTTTTTCGGACTTGGATGCATGGGATTGGCGATTTCGGTGTAACTGGTTTTGCCTTTTTTATATCAGGATGTTGTGGACTGAGAATGGCGGGGCTGCTCCAAGGAGCAGTCAGTATATTATTACAAATCCTTAGGTTTGTACTGCGGCAAGTGGGTGGGTCGTGGAGGCATTAAAGTACGTTATGTGCACGGAGACCCTACTCGGAAGCGCAGGTGAAGAAAGGTCAACGGCTCTGTGAATATAAGTCCCAGAGCTTCATTTTAATTACTATGTAGCGTCTAGTATGTAGTTTTGGACGCGATAACCAATACGGAGCTCCTCCGTATTACGAAGGCGCCAGATCGATTAAATATGAAATACCCATCCATATTATGAAGCTATGGATAGCTCCTCTGCAAACGCTAAGGAGGATTTATCTAATCCTCTAGAAGCGAAAGAACGCATCGTTAACTCCCTGGCAGTGCAGGATCCGCATCTGCAGATTCTAAAAACATTCCAGCTGAGAGGTATCTTGTTGCTGTGATGGGTAGCCAGAGGTCCATAGACAGTGCTGAACGGATCATATGGTCTGTGATGTGGTCCACCTTCTTTTGGACGGCCGAGCCGTGGCTGTAATCACAAACGATCTTCGCACAAAAGCCGCACCAAAAGCGTGCGGGTTTGCTCGAATCATCACGCGTGGCGCTGCCGATATGCGACTCGAAGAACGTAGACGAGTACTGGGTCAGGCAGTCGTTATGCCGCTGCTGGCAGTGGTGCATGAAGAGCACCAGAGAATCGAAGAACTCCCCGCATACGGTTGTTTTCAAAATGGCGGACGAGTCATGAATAGTATGTTGACATTTGTACATTGTGTGACCGGGTCTGTGGCCTCTCTCGTGGTCTCTCCATCCCGCAAGGCTGTCGAATCTGACGTTTGAACATCTTGTGTCCGTACACATGTACGGCTTTGCTGGCAAAACCGCACTTTCGACGGCGGAGTAAGTGAGTGCGCCATCGGTCATGAAAGCGTCATGATCTATACCGATTGTTGCATAGACAGGGCTAAAGTCAGTCCTCAAATCTTGCTGTGCTCCATCCTTACTGCAATCATTCACCTGGGTGTCGATCTCCCTACTTCTCGTTATATTAGGAGAATGATACATCTCAGGAATATCCTTATGTTCGGTGGTAGTAAGGTCACTCTCAGCATTTATAGGCGATCCACGGAAAGAATCCCACTGCGACATGTCAAGCCCATCTTTAAAGTGCGTGATAATGTGTCTAGCACGGACGTTCCAGTTCGCTAGGTATTCGCCGCAAAATCCACAAGTCCAGGAATGGTTTGCATAATCCGTCTCAGACTTCCAATACATTGCTGTGGAAGAGTCCAACTGGCCGTTATGGACATTTCTGATATGCTGTGCAAGATGATCTTTCCTGTAAAATACTCGATCTTTACTAGGTTTGCTGAGACACTCGTCAAGGCGATGAGTCGATTGAAGGTGGACATCACTCGGATTTCGCAGGGGACAGAAAGCGCACTTGCTGTCCCTGGAGCCTTCGTGCGGTAGCGGGACGTTGGGCCCGTGAGCCAGACAGGTCCATTTAGTTTTGGGAAGGTGCTGTGTTTCCTCATGTCTCTTCCATGCTTTCTCCGATACCTTTTTAAGGCAGAACGTACACTGGAATGACGATTTCTTGACATCTTGTTTGCTCTCTAAAGGGGCTTGTGGAAGTGTTCCAAGTCTCTCTGGCGTGAAGGTCCCACTCTTCACATACTTCTTGCTGCCTCGCCTTGACAACACTTTTCTCACAGCATAGCTGGATTGGGAGAATGCAGAACCTGCACTTGACGCTGACCGAGAGCTGGCTCGAGATGACGAATACCGTCGGTTTGGTGTTATTGGAGAGTTCGAAGTCAGTGATGCAGAACGTAACGCGGCTTCGGTCACGGATTCATCCTCAGAGGAAGAAGAAAGCCAGTCTTCTATGGGATTCAATCGACGCTTTCTGTTGTTTGTGAACCAGGTACTAACTTGGTATCCACTAAGCCCCGAAGACTTAGCTAGCGCTTGTCTGGCATCGCGTGAGGGGTATGGATTGTGTTCATTAGCCCGTAGCCACGTTTCTAGTATGGAGATTGAGTGTAATGAGAACTTCGATCGAAGAGCCCTCCGGTGATTTGGAGCTCTATCTATTGAGTATGTCGAATCCGGTAGTAATTCTTCTAAGGAAAGAATGGGCTTTCCCCGAACATGTCGTACCCCTCGATCGACAGATGAACTAGGTGCAAGACGCGCATTGAAATTATGATGCCACATATTCTCGTGGTATACCGAAGTCAAAGGCTCCAAACCAGGCTGCAATGTACCGGCTCAGTATCTTTGTGAGACTGGGAAGCGAGTAGCTCACCTGAACATCCATAGAACCATTCGGGTTTTTGTATGAAAACGAATCAATTTCTGATATTATGACACCATCCTCTACCTTTAGACTTTCCTGGTGCACGGAATCAATCCGATTCTTACGCCAGTCAAAAACCTTGTCACCATTGTGTGGCTCCCGTTTGGGGAAAAACTCTCCCGAAAAAGACATCTTGCTAGGCGGTGATCTTGCCGTTCCGAGACGAACGTAACAGGAACTCTGCTAGATAAGTAAAAAGAGAAAAGAAGGAAGATAGATATATGAATAAGCCCGTAAGATGAAATGCCACCAAATAAACAGTTTTATTTGATGGTTAGTGAGTAATAACACAGTATTAAGAATTTATATGAAACGATTCCTTGTAGTGAGTAAGAGGATCTTGACACAAGTGTGGGGGTGTTTCAGGAACCCCAAATAATGCGCACTACGACGAAGATTGAGGAAGAGGGTACTACCATCATTAGTTGAGGGGGAAGGCAGGCTTTTTCTATCATGCACGCGCGGCCCCATTGACTGATCTTGAGGGTGAGGGGCTCAAGAACGGCAAATATGACAATGCGTCTCTTTTCGCCCTCAAGATCAACAGTCATGTGATTGAGCATGCAGGCATTTAGGCATAAGCGCTCAGGCATGACATTATTACCAAGGTATTGTTCTTGCCGAAATATCGTGAACTCGCGCCGGAGTAAAGCCGGTCATCGCGCACCACCCAATTTCACATAGAAATCGATGCTATTGATTATTTTTGCTTGCCTACACCTTCTACCCCTAACAATTACGGCGTAAAATCATACTTTGGTCTAGCTGCATTAAGCCAATTGTATAGAATTGCTGGTGTTGACCATGGAGCCGCCTACACGTGTATTTGGTCGCGCCAATAAGGGCCAAAATCGCAAGCGTGCATTGTCTACTACCTCGCCGATGCAGGCTTCTAAAAGGACTCCAAAGCGTCGTTTAAAGCTTATTTTAAAGAAGGCTTTAAATCGTCAAGCAAAGCGTCGTACGGAACCACCGCAGCAACTACCGTCACCAATATTTGTAGAGTCTTCGCCACCGCGGCCAGAGCAGCTAGATGAGGAGGAGGAGGAGGAGGAGGAGCCGGAGGAGGAGCTAGATAAGGAGGAGGAGGAAGAGG
>Ga0307515_10008783_pt1 | contig 19628 bp, 18 predicted proteins | sample 17_EM_MG_FD_194513 | JGI IMG/M metagenome (GOLD analysis project Ga0307515, IMG submission 194513) | Populus trichocarpa ectomycorrhiza microbial communities from riparian zone in the Pacific Northwest, United States - 17_EM | ecosystem: Host-associated > Plants > Roots > Unclassified | place... | reverse complement strand
GCGTCGCGCACGACTTCAACAACCTGCTGACGGTGATCATCAGCAGCCTGGAGATCGTTCGCCGACGGATGCCGCCGGACGCCAAGCTCGAAGGCCTGATCGAGAACGCCGCCAAGGCCGCCAAGCGGGGTGCGTCGCTGACCCAACGCATGCTGTCGTTTGCGCGCAGGCAAGACCTGAACCCTGAGCCGGTCGACGTGGTGTCGCTGCTGCTGGAGATGTCGGACCTGCTGGAGCGCTCGCTCGGCCCCACCATCACCATTCACATGCCCGAGCTCACGCCGATGAAGCCGGTGCTGGTGGACCCGAACCAGCTGGAACTCGCGGTGCTGAACCTCGCCGTGAACGCACGCGATGCGATGCCCGATGGCGGGTCGGTTTCGATCACCGTCGACGAGCAAACGAGCACGACCGCACAACCGCTGCTGGCGCCCGGTTCATATGTCCGCATCACCGTGCGTGACGAAGGGCAGGGCATGGACGCAGAGACGCTGGCACGCGCGACGGAACCATTTTTCACCACCAAGGGTGTCGGCAAGGGAACGGGCCTGGGCTTGTCGATGATCCAGGGCCTGGCCACCCAGTCGGGCGGCCAGTTCGTCTTGGAGAGCCAGCCGGGCCAGGGCACCACCGCCGAGCTGTGGCTGCCGACCGCTGAACTGGTGCTGTCGCAGCCGAAGGCCACGGGCCGGAGAGAGGCGCATCAGGTCGCCATGCTGCCGCTGGTGGTGCTGGTCGTCGACGATGACGAACTGGTGCTCGAGACCACGCGCGCGATGCTGGAAGAACTGGGCCACACGGCGCTGACTGCCACCTCGGGGCCGGGGGCACTCGACCGTTTGCGCGACAGCCCGGAAGTGCAGCTGGTACTGACCGATCACGCGATGCCCGTCATGTCGGGTGCCGAGCTGATCGAGGCCATTCGCCAGCGGCATCCAGGCTTGGGCGTGGTGCTCGCGTCCGGCTACGCCGAGCTTGCAACGGCGCTCCCGCCCTCGGTCGTCAAGATTGCCAAGCCGTTTGACCAGACGTCGCTGGAGCACGCACTCGCGTTGGCATCGGCGGAGGCACGCCGCCACGTCCCCTGGGACAACTGACGGCGCCGGGCCATTGCGAGGCGCATGGCGGCGTTGTGAGCTCGTTGTGTGCCAGAAGCACACGGCCTCGCCCACGCCTTGCCCTGCACCTCGCAATGGCCCGGCGCGGAATGCTCATTCAGTGTGAACAGGACCTACTGAGGAACTTTCGCGTTCAGCCGCTCGCGGACCCGCTTCACTTCGCAGCCGACGTCCGCCACGGCGACGCGGATCTCGTAGAGCGACACACCGAGCATCTCGGCCCAATCGAGAAGATCGTCTTCATCGTCGGGATTGATGTGCGTCCGGGGCGGCGAGGGCGGCGGGGCGTGCGGGTCCGGCATGGCTGTCTCCTGTCTGTTTCCGGGTCATCTCCGGCAAAACATTAAGGCGGCGACCTCTTCTGCAGGATCGGCGGAATCGACAACTTGCTGTAGGAGGACTTCTCACCGGCCTGCAGCCGGTCGAGCACCTTCAAGCAGAGATCAGTCCGTACACGCGTTCAGGCAGGACCCGCGGGAAGGCGGTGCTCGCCTCGAGCGCGCCGTCGATCGAGAACTCAGCCTGCGCCGAATCCCGCCGATGGGTTTCACCGGTGGGTCGCCCGTTCTTGTCGCTCAGCGTCGCGACCAGAGGGTGGGGACCTGCTGTGGCGCGGCGGATGACCACCGCCACTTCGCCGGAGTGCAGGTGCACGAGGCTGCCGGGCGGGTGCACGCCCACCGTGCGGATCATCGCCATGGCCAGTTCATCGCCGGCGCTTTGCTGGAAGAGCTGCCGAGTGGCCGCCTGCGGCGTCATGGGCGGCCGCTTGGCGCGCGCGCTGATCTTCGCCACGTAGACGTCGGCGGCGCGAAGCACCCGCGCCTCTGCGCAGACCTCCGTGATGCCGTGCGGATAGCCTCCGCCGCCCTGGTGCTCGTGGTGCTGGAGCACCGTGGTCAGCCAGGTCTCGTCGCCGATGCCGGCAGCGCGCAGCAGCGCAACCGTCGCCTCCGGATGGGCGCGAATCTGCTCCAGCTGCCTCTTCGTCGGCGGGGTGTCTTCTTCCGCCATGGTGGCCTGGAGATCGAGCATCGAGAAGTTCATCGTCAACGCGGCGCAGCCGAGCGAGGCGCAGCGGCCCGCCTCCCAGCCGAGCTGGCGGCCGGTCAGCACGACGAGGACGGCCGCCCGCACCGAGTGCCTGAACGGGTAGAGGGCGAAGCGGCGTTCTTCCTGTCGAATGCACTCGAAGAGCGCCACGTCGGGGTCGCGGTCGATGAGTTCTTGCAGCGTCGCGAAAAATGCCGACACCGCGGTGCCGTTCTCTTCCTTCCGCAAGATCGCGCGGGGCAGCCTGTCGAAGTGCAGCAGCAGCCGATCCCAGCGGTCGAAGAGCGAAAGCTGCGGAACCACCTTGGCGGCTCGTGCCGCGGCCTCAGCCCGGGCGATACGGGTCGCCTCGACCACCGGGCGCTCAGCCCAGGCGCCGCGCTCGTAGAGGCCGTCGAGCTGGTCTTCGTTGAGCAGCACCTGCTCGGCATTCAACAGGAGCCGCCCCTGGGCATCGAGCACCCGGAACGGCAGCGGCTCGCCCACGTGGAGCAAATCGCGAACTTGGGCCAAGGGGATGCGATCTGAGTTCGTCATATGGCCTCCGAACCTCGGTTTCAGGATGCCATAGAGCGATGCCCAGCGCGGGCGTTCGACGTACTGGTTTACGCCAGTGCGTATGCCCCTGCCCGCCAGGGCCAAGGGGCTTCAGCGTCGCCTAGGCGGCGTGCAAGCCTTCGAGGCCCAGCGTGGCCGAGTTCGATGCGGTCTCGTCGAAGCTGCCGTGGATCGCCGCCATCAGGGCGCTGTCGAGTGCCATCTTCATGTACGTATAGCTCGACTGGATGGCGCGGCGCACTTCGGTGATGTCTTGCTGGCTCGGGGCATGTCCAAGCAAGGTCGCGACGATGTCGAGCGCTTCCCAGGGGTGGGTGTCGTCGTACTCGGCGTGCACCTTGAGCCAGCGCATTGCCGGCACTCGGATGTCCTCAGGCAGCGATTGCGCGTAGGTGGTCTTCGAGCACACCACGCACGACCACTCACCGGTGGCGCCTTCGACGGCGTAGTTCGTGGCAGCGATGGCCACGGCCAGCTTGGCTTGGTCAGAGATGAACCAGCACCAATGCGCCAGGGCCGCCATTTCCTCGACGTCCTGGCCAGTGCGCAGGTCGTGCAGCGTCAGGCCGGCCGAACTGGCCCACGTGGCCCAGTGCTCCGAATGCTTTTGCTCGACGCGGATGTTCTGGATCAGGTAGCGGCGCGCCATGTCTTCACCCACGCTGTCGCCGTAGCCGATCTTCTTCAGGTTCATCGACATGAATCGGGGAAACTGCTCGATCGTCGGCCACACGCCGACCAGAAAGCGCCGCATCGCCGACATCGGCAATTTGCCCTCGCGCATCAGCGCGAACAGCTCATGCTCCACAACGCGTTGCTTGTACGGGGCGGTCTCGCGGACCACCCGTTGAACCCAGACGGGATAGCTCCCGATGCTCTTCAAGTCGCCCGTGCGTCGAAAGTCGTGTGACATGGAATCCCTCAGCATTTGTTGAATGGCATAGGTCAAATCGCACGATACATGCCCGGGCGTGCGGCGCAGATGACCAACTTGGTAACAGAAGGTATCGCCGCCCGCATGGCGGTGAGATTCAGAGCCTCAGGCTTCCTGGTTGTGGCTGTCCAGGACGGCCAGCAGCTCGCGGACCTTCATGGGTTTCGTCAGGTAGCCCTCGAAGCCGCAGCGCATGGCCGCCTCGATTTGCGCAGGCAGGGCGTCGGCCGAGAGTGCAACCAGGCGAACGTCACGTGTCGAACGGTTTTTCTGGAGCAGCTGGGCGAGCTCGATTCCGGTCATGTCACCGAGGTTCATGTCGACCAGCATCAGATCGGGCGGATCGAGGGTTGCCATTTCCAGGGCGATGCTGCCGTTTTCTGCTATCCGAAGTGACACAGCAGGGCGCATGCTCACGATTTGTCGCATCAGCTCGGCGTTCACTTCGTTGTCTTCGGCGTACAGAACGCTCATCTGCCGGCCGGCGCGCGGCTCGGGCGGCGGCAGCGCCGGCGCTGCCGAGTTGGCTGCCGGCGACGACACCGCGGCCTTCAGCTTCAGGCGGGCCGTCGTGCCCTCACGGAAGGCGCTGGTGACGTCCAGGCTGCCGCCCATCATCTCGGCCAGTTGGCGCGACAGTACCAGCCCGATGCCCGTGCCGTCGACCCGCGAGCCTTCTGCGCCGAGCCGGTTGAAGGGCTCGAAGAGGCTGCCCAGCTTGTCGGGCGCAATTCCCTGGCCGGTATCGATCACCAGAATCTCGCACTGGCCTTCGAAGACCCTCCAGGTCACGGTGACGCTGCCGCCGGGGCGGTTGTACTTGATGGCGTTGCTCAGCAGGTTGACGAGGACCTGGCGCAGCCGGACCCGATCGGCATGCACCCAGATTTCTTCATGAATGCCGGCCAGCGAGTCGGAAAACGCACCGAGCCTTGCGGCAGGAAGCCTGTGCGTGGCGGGCGACATGGTGACCTCGACACCGGCTTCCGTCACCAGCGGCGACACCATCGTGCAGGCCTCTTCCACCACTGCCGAGACCGGAATCGCTTCGGAGGAGAGCGACATCTCGCCCGACTCGATGCGCGACAGGTCGAGGATGTCGTTCACCAGCGCGAGCAGGTGCTCGCCGGCGCTTTCCATGTGCTGAACCCGTTCCAGCTGCTTGATCGACAGCGGCTGCACAGCGTCCATGCGCAAGAGCTGCGCGAAGCCGATCACCGCATTCAACGGCGTTCTCAGCTCATGGCTCATGCGGGACAGAAATTCCGTCTTCGCCTGGTTGGCGGCCTCCAGCACCTGCCGCGCGCGCCGCTCGGCATTGGCCGTGTGCAACGCGGTCGTGTCCCGGAGAACGACGGTGGTGAGCGTGCCGCGCTCGGTCTCGAGCTTCGACAGCGAGGCTTCCATCGGAAACTCCTGCCCGTCTTGCCGTTTGCCGACGAATTCGTGCAACGGGCCCGACAGCTCGGTGACCGGGCAATCCGCGTCCTCGACCGGCTCGCCCTGGCCCGCGGAGCTTTCCGCGCTCACGGCCTTGACGATGAAGCGGTCGACCCGGCTGCCCAACGCAGCGGTCGCGCGGGTTCCGAACATGGCCTCGGCCGCGCGGTTGAACAGCACGATCTTCTGCTCGTCGTCAACCGTCACGACGCCGTCGGTGACGGCATCGATCAGCCGCTCCATCCGCAACTCGCCGCGGCGCAGCGCGGCCTGCATCTCGATGCGATCGCTGATGTCGAAGAAGGTGGCCACGGCACCCTGGACCTCGCCTTCGTGGATCACAGGGTGCGACCAGTACTCCACCGGGAAAGCGCTGCCGTCCTTGCGCCAGAACACCTCGTCCACCGAATGCGAGGCCTGCAGCGACTGGTAGGCGAGGTACACGTTGGATTCGTTCGATGGATAGGGGCGGCCATCGGCACGCGAGTGGTGGATCACGGCGTGGATGTCTCGGCCCAGCAGTTCAGATTCCGTCTGGTAGCCGAGCATCGTCAAGGCCGCCTTGTTGATGAAGGTGCAGCGGCCTTCGCGGTCGACGCCGTAGAGGCCTTCGGCGGCGGAGTCCAGCAGGCGCTGCAACGAGGCCTGCCGGTCGACGACTTCGGCTTCCGTCGACGCCTGGACGCGGGCGCTGCGGCGCACGAACCACAGGCCCGACACCATGATCAGCAGTGCGATACATCCGTTGAGCGTGAGCAGGAGCAGCTGTACCGTTCGCGAGGCCTCGCCCAGTTGGAACGAGAACGTGCTCTCGAGCTGTGTCAGCTTCTGGTTGAGCAAGGGCGCCTGAGTCCGCATCTGGTTGACTGCAGCAGAGTCGGTATCGCCCGCCCGGATGCTGGCCCGCGCCAGTTCGACGGTCTTGCGCATCTGCTCGATCACGCGGTCGCCTTCGGTCCAGGTCGCGATCGGTTTCGACATGAAGGACACGTGCTGGAACCAGCGAAACACGCGGATCAGCCCGTCGATGTCGTCCGGGTGGTTCCCGCCGTCCAGAAAGCCCTGTCTCGCCTTGGCGAGGTCGGGCTCCGGCTGCTGGAGCGCTTCGCGCGCCGCGCGATCGCCCAGTGGTACCGCCAGAGCGGCCATGAACCGCAGGTAGTCGGCTTCGCGTTGCTTTTCTGCATAGTCCAGCAGATAGATCTGCGCGTCCTTCTGCCCCTTGGAGTAAAGGCTTTCGCCGGTGACATAGGCGCGCACAGCCGAGAGCAGGTGGATGCTGAACGCAGCAACCGACGCCTGCAGAATCGTCATGGCAACGAAGACCACGACGATCCGCCGATAGCGGGGCAAGCGGGCGGCCGCGTCCGTGGCCGAGCCGGCGGGCGCTGGCCTCGCGGGCTCTTCTTTTTCGGCGCCTGCGGGGATTGACTTGCTGAACATGGAGAGGAGGGTACTCCGTCACGAAAACGCGACCAATAACGCCGTTCGGCGGCAGCCTCGTAGGAGTCTTCCTACCGGGGATTGAGCCGAATTGGAGACGGCGTGACCGCTGTGTCTTTTAACATTCGCCAAGCATTACGGTTTCACCATGGCAAAGCGATCGAAAGGCAAGTCCGCGGATCCTGAAGTCTTTCGAGACTCCGATTTCATCGGCATGGATCCACACATGCAATCGCAACTCAGCGACTCACTCAACACCTTGAGCAAACGCGTCACGGCTGCGATGAAAACTCTCTCCGAAGTGCCCAAGGCGGTCGATAGACCCGGGTCTGGCGACATGCCGCCGGCCGAAGAAAAGCCGAGTGCGGCACCGTCGTCCCAGGGTTCGGGGTCGGACGGTTCGAGCGGCTCGGCAGCCTGACCAAAGTTCACCACCATCAACCCACACCTTCTGCGCAGCGGCGTTCACTTGGAACCCATGGCGAGCGACGTTGATCGACCGACTCGGCGCCTTCTTGTGGGGCTGATGGCCGACGCTTCGGTGCAATTCCAGATCAGCGAATACCGCCGCCTGTGGCATTGGCCGCCGGGTGCGGGCGAATCACCGGCGCCGAATCTTCACCTCACGCTGCACTTTCTGGGCGACGTCGACCAGCAGAAGGAGTTGGCGCTGAGAGAGGCGATCCGCATCATGAACATCACGCCGATGAAGCTGCGCTTCGAGACGGCCGAGGTGTGGCCTGGCGGCATCGCCGTGCTGCGGCCCAACGAGAACGTGGCCTTGTCTCAGCTCCGGCGCAACGTGGAAGACGCGATGCGCGTGGCCAAGCTTATGCCCGACACGCGACCCTTCGAGCCGCACGTCACGCTTGCGTACAACGCGATGGGCGCCGTTCCTCCGACTGAGCCTGTCTCGATCGGGTGGAACGCGAGCGCCGTGTCGCTGGTCTGGCTGCGGTCCCGCGCCGCGGGGTACTCGCTCGTGCTGGAGCGCTGGCCACCGATCCCACGTTGAAACCCGGCGCTGCTGCAGCTTGCAGTCACGCCGCCACGCTCATGCGCCGCCGTTGGTGAGGTGGTGCGCGGCGCGGTGCAGGTGGGCGAGGAAGTGGCGCACGCTCGGCTTCAGTGCCGCATCGGCCCGTGCCAGCGCCCCAATCGTCAATTGGAGGGGGCCCTCCGCCACGTCGACCACGTCGAGGTACCCGCCTGCCATCGGGTGAGCCGCAATCTGCTGCGGCAGCAGCCCGACGCAGTTGCCGCTCGTCAAGATCGACAGCAGGCCCAGCGTGGAGTTGACGAGGGCGCCGGCCGGCGGAGGCTTCAGGCCGTTGCGTTCGTAGAGCACCTTCGCGTAGCCCGAGTCGGGTGTCGCGCCGGTGTAGACCCACGGCGCTTCTGCGAGGTCGGCCAGGCGGCGCGCACGCGCCAGCGGGTTGCCCTTGCGCACGACGATCACCATCGAGATCGGCATCAGGGTTTCGACCACGAACTCACCCGGCGGTAGTTGGTCGGGCAGCGGGCCGAGGGCCACGTCGACCTCTCCTTTTCGCAGGCCGGTGAGCTGCGCGATGTAGAGCTCTTCGACGACGCGCAGCTGGATGCCGGGAAACTCGCGGCCGAAGGTGCGCAGCGTTTCGGGCACCAGCAGCATCACCGCGAGCGGCACTGCGCCGATCGTCAAGGCCCCGGTCATGCGCCCACCAAGCTGCTGGATCTGGTCGACCGCGTGCGACAGCTCCCGCTCGGCGGCGAGAGCACGCTCGTAGAGCACGATGCCTTGCGCCGTGGCGATCACGCCGGTGGTCGAGCGCAGCAGGAGGGTGGTCGAGAGCTCGCGCTCGAGTTCGCGAATCATCTTGGTCAGCGCGGGTTGCGAGACACCCAGGCGCCGCGCTGCCGAGCGCAGGCTGCCTTCTTCGATGGCGGCCACGAGGGCTCGCAAGCTCGTCAATTTCATGCGTTTCATGATAACGAACGGTTATCGCCCTTGCACATGCGGTAAAACTGCTGCTTGGCACATGGCAACACCGGAGCTCGACGTCCATGAAAGACATTTCATCCAAGCCCGAAATTCTCACCACAGACAGTTCGGTCGTGTACCGGAATCGCTGGATGCAGGTTCGAGAAGACAAGATCGTTCGCGCGAGCGGAACAGCTGGAATCTATGGCGTGGTCGAGAAGCCAGACTTCGCTGTCATTGCCGCCTACCAGGCCGGTGAACTGCATCTGGTGGAGCAGTACCGCTACCCCGTCGGAGCCCGCTACTGGGAGTTCCCGCAAGGCTCGTCGCATCAGGCCGACATCAATGCGGCTGATCTTGCGGCCGCAGAACTGCGAGAGGAGACCGGACTGGTCGCAAGCTCCATCGAGCATGTGGGCCGCCTGTTTCCGTCTTATGGGTTTGTCACGCAGGCCTTTGACGTCTATCTCGCCACGGGGCTTTCGAATCTCGGCTCGCGTCTCGACCCAGAGGAAGAAGGCCTCATCGCCAAACCATTCGCCGTGAGCACTGTCGAGCGAATGATCCTTGACGGCGACATTCGAGATGCCGCGACGGTCGCCGTGTTTGGCCTGCTCCGACTGAAGGGTGTGTTGTGAACTCTGAGTTACTGATGTCGTTATCCACATCGCCGGCCGCGGTTGTCCAGAGGCAACTCGATGCCTACAACGCCAAAGATGCCGCTGCGTGGGTGTCCACGTATGCGCCCGACGCACAGCAGTTCACGCTTCATGGTGATCGCCTTGCGACGGGGCGAGAAGAGATTGGCGCGCGCATCGTCAGCCGGTTTGCAGAGCCCGACCTTCATGCAAAGGTTCTTGCCCGTTCCGTCATGGGCAGCTTCGTCGTCGACCACGAACTCATCACGCGCAACTTCCCGGAAGGGAAGGGCACGATCGAAATACTATGTGTCTACGAGGTGGTCGACGGGTACATACAGCGAGCGTCATTCGCGCCTGGGGAGAAGAAGCTCCAGTCCATCGGCGACGCTGCGTGACCATCATCAATGAGCATGCTGCGGCGCTTGCTCACTACAAAGCCTCATGAGAAATGCGCAGACTCGCCACTGACCTCGACTTCGAATCCGTGTATTCGATCTACATGCACGAAGAGGTGATTCCTTTTCTCGGCTACGACCCGATGCCAAGGGACGAATTTCGGCCGATCTTCGCTTCGCTGGTTGCCTCGAAGTGCTTCTACGTCGCCGAGGTCGACGGTGTGGCGAAGGGCTTCTATCGAGCCAGCCGGTACGAGGGGCGAGCAAGCCATGTTGCCTATCTCGGAACCTTCGCCATTGCGCCCGAGGAAAAAGGCTCCGGGCTCGCCTCGAGAATGATCACCGAGGCGATCGACGACCTGGCGTCGCAAGGCGCTCTGCGGCTCGAGCTCATGCTTGAATCCGACAACCCGCGGGCGCTGGCGTTTTACAAGAAGCTCGGCTTTGTCCACGAAGGCACGATGCGGGCTGCCTACAAGCGCTCGAATGAAGCTCATTACACGGATGAGCTGTTCCTGGCCAAGCTGCTCAAGCCCTTGCCGCAAGGCAGCGATGTCTCGCGTGCCTGACTTAGCAGAGCATGCGTGACGACGCGGCGGTGCCCTTGCGTTCGCTGCGCGCCGTGGCGGCCGTTGCGTCGGCGGGCAGCGTGTCAGGTGCGGCCCAGGCGCTGCACCAGTCCTCGGCAGCTGTCACGCGGGCGGTGCAGGGAGCGGAGCAGGCCCTCGGCGTGGTGCTGTTCGAGCGTGGCGCCCGTGGCATGGTGCCGACCGCTGCGGGCGAGGCGCTCGCGCTGCGCGTGTCGCGTGCCTTCGAGGCCTTGCAGGCGGGAGCCAACGGCCTTCGAGCGCGCGGTGCGCCGCCGACGGTGGCGTCATTGCCTCGGCTCGTCAGCGATGCGTTGCTGCAGGCGCTGGTGGCCCGCGGCACGCACCCGAGCGAGGCCGCTGCCGCTGCGGCAGTGGGCCTCTCGCCGCCCGCCTTGCATCAGGCACTGCGGCGCCTCGAACACGCCGCGAAGACCACGCTGTACGAGCGCTCGCGCCTGGGCGCACGGCTGAACGAATCGGGGGAGTGGCTGCTTCAGCATGTGAAGGTCGCGCTCGCCGAGATCCGCATCGGCTACGAAGAGCTCGCGCGCTGGCGCGGCAAGGGCGAGTTCCTGGTCGCGATCGGCTCGCTGCCGATGGCCACCGACGTGCTGGTGCCGCAGGCGGCTGCGCGGGTGCTCGTCTCGCACCCCGCTCTGCACATCGACGTGAAGGACGGCACCTACGAGTCGCTGACCCGCTTGCTGCGCAACGCCGACGTTGACTTCATGGTCGGCCCGCTGCGTGGTGACGCGCTGGCGGGCGATCTCGAAGAGGAGGTGCTGTACGTCGACCGCTTCGTCGCTGTCGTGCGCCGGGGCCACCCGCTGCTCAGCGGTGGGCGGCGCGCATCGCTGCGGCGGCTCGCGCCTTACCCGTGGATCGGCCCGCTCGCGGGCACGCCGGCCCATGGGGTCTTCGAGCGCCTGTTCGCGCAGGCGGGCTTGCCGCTGCCCGCCGTGGCGCTGCGCGCGCACAGCACGGCCGTGCTGCGCTCGGTGCTGCTGGCCGGTGACCACGTGGCGCTGGTGTCACCGCTGCAGGTGCAGGCCGACGTGCAGGCCGGGCTGCTCGTGCACGCCTCGGCGCCGCTGGCTGGGTCCGAGCGCGCGATTGGCATCACGCAACGGCGTGGCGCGCTGGCGTCGTCGGCGTGTGCCCACGTGCTGGCGGTGCTGCGCTGCGTGGCTGCTGACGCACTTGCAGCCCTCCCTCGATAAGCCAAACGCAACGCTGGAAGGGCAGGTCGCACTGGTCGTGAGCGGCTGACGCCGCGATGCTCGTGGGCAACTTATTCAAAGCCCACCGATGCCTCTCCAGAACGATCCGACACGTCGCACCCTCATCGCCGCATTCTTCTGTTCGCCGCTCGCGGCGCTCGCGCAAGGCGCCAAGCCGCTGCGAATCATCGTGCCGTTCACGCCCGGTGGCAGTACCGACATCCTGGCCCGTGTGCTGGGGCCGAAGCTCACCCAGTCGCTGGGCCAGACCGTTTTCATCGACAACAAGCCAGGCGCTGGTGGCTCGCTCGGGGCGGCCGAGGCTGCCAAGGCCGAGCCGGACGGCAACACGCTGCTGATGGGCCACATCGGCACGCTGGCGGTGAACCCGTCGCTCTACCCGAAGCTGGCCTACGACCCGGTGAAGAGCTTTGCACCGGTGGCTTACGTGGCGCGCGTTCCCAACGTGCTGGTCGTCAACGCCGCCTCGCCATTCCGTTCGCTGAAAGACCTGGTCGACGCGGCACGCGCCAAACCGGGCCAGTTGACCTATTCGTCCGGCGGCAATGGCAGCGCAGCGCACATCACTTTCGAAGCGCTCAAGCTGAAGGCCAGGATCTTCATATCGCACATCCCTTACCGCGGCACGGCACCGTCGGTCACCGACGTGATCGGCGGCCAGGTCGACTGCACCTTCACCGGCGCGCCGGCGGTCATCCCCCATGTGCGCAGCGGGCGCCTGCGGGCACTCGCCGTGTCGAGCTCGAAGCGGCTGGCCGCGCTGCCAGACGTGCCGACCACGGCAGAGAGCGGCTACCCCGGCTTCGAAGCCGACCAGTGGTACGGCCTCGTCGCACCGGCCGGCACGCCGGCGGCCGTGGTGGCGCGGCTGAATGCCGAGATCAACAAGGCGCTCATGCTGGCCGACGTGGCGCAGCAGCTCTCGGTCGAAGGTGCAACGCCGATGCCGACCACGCCGCAGGCTTTTGCTGACCTCATCAAGCGCGAGATTCCGCGCTGGGCCGAGGTGGTGAAGGCCGGCAACGTCAAAGCGGACTGAACTCATGCGCACATTGATTCGTCGGGCGCTTGTCGGCGCCATCGTGGCCACGCTGGTGGCCTGTGCGGCACCGGGCTCGCCGGTCGTGAGTGCCGCGCCCACAGCCGCCGTCGCTCGCACCGAGCTCGTCTGGCTTGGCCAATCCGCTTTCAAGATCACGACGCCTGGCGGCAAGGTGATCGTCACCGACCCGTGGCTGCGCACCAACCCGCTGACGCCCGCCAATTACAAGCAGCTCGATGCCTTCGGCCGCATCGACGTGCTGCTGGTCAGCCATGGCCACTTCGACCACATCGCCGATGCGCCCGCGCTGGCGCAGCAGTACAACGTGCCGATCCGTGCGCCGGGTGATCTGAACCAGACGCTCACCACGCTCGGCGTGCTTCCGGCCAACCTGCTGCCACGTATGAACAAGGGCGGCACGATCGAGCCGGTGCCGGGCATCAAGGTCACCGCGGTGCACGCCGAGCATTCGTCGGTCTACGTCTGGCGCAACCCGGCGTCGAACAAGGACGAGACGCACCCGGGCGGCGAGCCGGTGGGCTGGCTCATCGAGCTGGAGAACGGCTTTCGCATCTACCACGCGGGCGATACCGCCGCCTTCGGCGACATCCGGCTGATCGGCGAGCGCTTCAAGCCCGATCTCGCGCTGGTGCCCATCGGCGGCAACTTCACGATGGACCCGGCCGAGGCGGCCTGGGCCGTCAAAGAACTGCTTCGCCCGAAGGCGGTGATCCCGATGCACTACGGCGCGAACCCGCTCGCGCGCGGCACGGCGCAGCAGTTCGTCGACGCGATGGGGCAGAGCGCGATCCGCGTGATCGTCGCCGTGCCGGGACAGCCGATTCCCTTCTAACGCTTCACCCTACTCAAAAACAACGAGGAGACCGAATGCAACGTCTGAACAACCTGGCCCGCCTGACCGCAGCTTCTGCTGCGCTGGCCGCACTGCCCGCGGAGGCACAGAACGCCCCCGCAGCCGCGACGTCGAACGTCACGATCTATGGCCTCTTCGACGCGGCGGTGCGGCGCGCCAACAACGTGGTGGCGGCAACCGATGATTCGGTCACGACGATGGAGGATGGCCTCATCACCGGTTCCCGCCTCGGCTTTCGCGGCACCGAAGACCTGGGCGGTGGCTGGCGAGCGGCTTTCACCATGGAGTCGGGCTTCGATCCGAGCAACGGCAACTCATTGCAAGGCACCACCACGGCCGACTACGGGCAAGAAGCCGCCTCGCCTCGCTTCTGGGGCCGCGAGATCAACGTGGCGCTGCGCAACACCTGGGGCGGCGTCACGCTGGGGCGCCAGTACACGACGGCGCACCAGATCGCTGCGCGGTTCCAGCCGCTGGGCAACCCCAACAGCACTGCGCTCTCGCTGTTCAGCAGCCATCACGTCGCACGCCAGGACAACGTGGTGCGGCTGGACACCAAGCTGGGCGACGTCGAGATCCAGGCTTCGCGCACGGTGGGCGAACAAGCGGTGTCGAGCGCAAACGCCTCGTGGGCCGTGGGCGCCACCTACGTGAAAGGCGACCTGGCGCTCGGCGGCTATGTGCAGCAGATGGAGAACCGCGCGGGCACCGAGAAGCGGAAGATCGTCGGCGCAGGCGGCAACTACCGGTTCAACCCTACGTTCGCACTCTTCGTCGGCCACATGCAGCGCCGCTCCGAGGTGAGCCCGCAGGAGAACAAGGTCTGGGCACTGGGTGCGAACATCGAGGTGACCGATGCCGCCACGCTGAGCTTCGAGTATTTCGACGACCGGCAGACGGGCAGCGTGGCGCTCGAAGGCTCGCGCAAGGTTGCGTGGGTCACTGCGAACTACCGGTTCTCTCGCCGCACTGACGTTTACGCGATGCTCGATCGCAACCGCGTGGTCGACGGGTACACCAAGCCCGCCTTCATGGGCACGCTCGGCAGCCAGACGGCGTTGAGCGTGGGGCTGCGGCATCGGTTCTGACCGGCCGCGTCAATCCGAACGGCTACCCCCAGCGCTCAGCTCCGCCCAATCGAGCTCCTGCACGAGCACGCGGTAGGCGTCGTCACCGATCACCTCGTCGCGCCGCAGCTCGAACGCGCGCTGCCGCGCAACGCCAATGGCACGGCGCCTGAGCGGGCCGCCGGGCACCTCGTTGACCGGTGCATCGTGGGCGTGCTGGGTGTTCAGCTCGACCACGGCGCCGTATTCCTTGCGCAGCAGCTTGCCCGAGAGGGTGTCGTCGTCCTTGATCGCGTCGAGCAGTGCCTGGTAGGCATGGGTGCGGCCGAGTCGGATCTCGCGGCCGACGGGATCGTCGTCGGTGAGGCCCATGCGCTCGATCAGCGGCTTCATCGTCAGGCCCTGTAGCACCAGCGTGCCCAGCACGACCGCGAACGCGCACAGCAGGATGAGGTCGCGGTACGGGAAAGGCGCGCCGTTCGGCAGCGTCTCGGGGATCGCGAAGGCGGCCGCCAAGGTAACGATGCCGCGCATGCCGGCCCACGAGAGCACGATGGCATTGCCGACCGTGGGTGGCCGGCCGGTGCCACGGCCGTCGCGCTGAATGCGCCAGCGCTTCACGGCGTGGTAGCTCATCACCCAGACGAAGCGTGCCGCGATGGTGACCGCGAGGACGACCGCCGCGGTGATGACGGCCTCGGTGCGCGCGCCGCTGCCATCGAGCCGCTCCCAGATCGGCCGCAGCTGCAGGCCGATCAGCACGAACGCGAATGCGTTCAGCACGAAGACGACGGTCTCCCACACGGCGAAGATGGGCACGCGCATGTGGGCCGGCATCTGCGTGCCGCGCCGCGCGATCGTCATGGCGTAGGCGACGAGCGTGAGGATGCCCGACAAGCCGATGGCCTCGGCTGCGATCCACACGCCGAAGGTGGTTGCGAACTGCACGATCAGTGAGGTCGGCACGTCGCGCAGCCCGGTAGTCAGCGGCCGCAAAACGTAGGCGCAACCCACGCCCGCTGCAAGGCTGCCGAAGACGGTGAGCAGGAACACCGGCGCGAAGCTCGTGAAGCCGAGTTGCCCGGCCATCATCGTCATGATCGCGAGCCGGTAGACGAGCAGGGCGCTGGCGTCGTTCAGCAGGCTTTCGCCTTCGATGATCTTCAGCAGCCGGTGCGGCAGCTTCACCTGCCGCATCACCGCGGTCGCTGCCGCGGCGTCCGGCGGTGCGACGATGGCGCCGAGCGCGATTGCCACTGGCCACGGCATCCCCGGCACGAGCCAGTGCACGGCAACCGCGACTGCCAGCACGGTGGTGCCTACCGCAGCGATCACGAGGCCGGTCACCGGCCGCCAGTTCGCGCGCAGGTCACGCAGCGAGGTGTCGTAGGCAGCGTCCAGCAGCACCGGCGCGACGAAGAGCGTCAGCGCGAGGTGCGGGTCGAGCGTCCAGTGCGGACTCGATGGCACGAACGCCAGCAGCGCGCCGCCGAGTGCGAGGAAGGTGGGGTACGGCGCACCCACCCGGCGAGCGAGCGCGGCCAGCAGCGCCGCGCCAAGCAGCAGCACGATGATCCATTCGAAGGTAGCCATGTCGTTCGCGTCCTCGTCCGGCCTTGCGGCCTCGATTGCAATTTCGATCTGCGCCAGGCGCCCGGGCAACGAAAGAGAACTGTGGCGAAGCAGCGCAAGAAGATTGACAGACTTTTACATGACTGACGCGGCGCGGCTTTTCTTGTCGGAATGGCGGGATCATTTCATCGGCTGATCGCCTGAAATCAACAAAAAACTGCCTGCTCCAGGCCCGTTTGAACCCGCATGCCACGGGCACGGAATCTGCACCCGGCTCCGCCCATGTCGGCGCGCTTGCGCCACGAATTCAGGTTCACGCAAAAGGGGGCGGGTTTGAGCCAGCAAGGAAGTCTTGTGGTCTTCGACAGGAACGCGGCAAGCATGGAGGCGCTCGTCCACGTGGTGGAAAGCCAGCCTCGGTTCGCGAAAGCGGTGGCGAGCTGGATGAACGCCGGCAACCTGCCGTACATCGTGCTCGGCTCGACCGGTGAGCCGGTGCCCGAGTTCTTCGCGCTGGCCGCGCGTGATCTGGTCCATCTGCTCAACGACGTGTTGAGCAAGGCGGCGACGCTGCTCTCGGCAACACCGGAGTGCGAGTCGGCGGCGAGCGCTGTCGACGAGCACCTGAACCTGCGCATCAATGCCGCGTGGTCGGGTGTTGTGGCATGTCGAGCGACGCCCGCTGCTCGCCCCGTACCGCAGGCGGCTCAAGAGCGCGCCCGGACCGCGGCTTACCACTAAGGCACTAAGGCACCGAGGCGCTACGGCGCCGCGGGCCGCTTCAAGGCCAGGTACTCGTCCAGCGACATCTCGTGAAGCTGCCGCGGATACTTTTCGATGGCCGCATACCAGTCGCGCAAACGGAAATTCAGCTGCTCGGGCACTGGAACCGAGCGCGACTTGACCGTCGATTCGATCGCGAGGAAGTAGCGCATCGCATTTCTCTCGGCGACACCTTGCATGCCGCCGACGAGCACGGGCGCGCTGGCGGCGCTACCCGCTTGAACTGAGAAGCCGACCTTGTCCTTGCCGGAGCCGGCCAAGTAGGCGTTGGTGGCCATGCGCGCCGCCCAGCCGTTGGCATAGGCATACGACACGTGCACGAAGCTGCGCGCGTCGTCCACCGGCATGGCCTCGAAGTTCAGGTGGTAGTCGTGGGTGCCGAGAGGCCCTTGGTCCGCGCTCAATTGAACTTGCAGGTAGCGGCCCGCGTCGCTGCGCGCGCTGTAGCGGAATTGAATCTCGAATGCATCGCTCAGCGCTTGGTCGAAGCGGCGAACGACAGCGGCGCGCACGGTGTGGTCGCCTTCCTGGAACGTGCAGCGCTTGATGTTCGTCTGCAGCGACAAGATGTCGCACCAACTGCCCGCCATGGCCAAGGTTTGGGCGACGCGCGCGAAGGGTTGGTCGAGGATGGCGTAGACCTCGCCCGACGGGTCCTCGGTCGATGCTTTCGACTCCACCAGCATCGGTCGATGGAAGGTGCTTTCGGCCAACGCGTGTCGACGCTGCTCCAGCGCGGCGCGCAGGGTCGCGTTGCCGTCGGCAGCAAGCGCTGGCACGTGGCCCGCAGCGAGCACGGCTCCGACGATGGCGCCGGCGGCCATGGCGAGCAAGCGCTCTCGCAGCCTTGTCATCGGTCGCGTCTGTCGATTTGACATGACGCAAGCCTATCGGTCGGGCCATCACCACTCCGTCAGTGCGATTCGCAAGCGTGTGTCAGACAAGGGCGGGTAGGCTGGGAGCCGAAAAATGGAATGCAAATTGCCGTTCCCCCGGGTACGGACCACCGACTGGTGTCGCACCATGAAGATTGCACAAGTCGCCCCACTTTTCGAGAGTGTTCCGCCCCATGCCTACGGAGGGACCGAGCGCGTCGTCTCGTACCTTACCGAGGCGCTGGTCGAGCAGGGCCACGAGGTCACGCTCTTTGCGAGCGGCGATTCGGTCACTGCCGCCACCCTCGTGCCGATGGTGGAGCGCAGCCTTCGCCTCGACCCCAGGCGGCCCGACTGGGTCATGCGCCACGTGATGATGGTCGACAAGGTGTTCGAGCAGGCCGCGGCCTTCGACGTGATTCATTTCCACATCGACTTCCTGCACTACCCGCTCGCCCGGCGCAGCAAGACGCCCTGCGTCACCACGCTGCACGGGCGACTCGACATCCCGGACCTGCGGCCGCTTCATGCCCAGTTCGGCACGCACCCGCTCGTGTCGATTTCCAACTACCAGCGCCGGCCGCTGTGGAATGCCAACTGGTGTGGAACGATTTACCACGGCTTGCCGAAGAGCTTGTATCGTTTTCATGAACGGCCCAAAGACTACTTCGCGTTCATCGGCCGTGTGTCGCCGGAGAAGGGCGTGGACCGCGCGATCGACATCGCACTTGCCTGCGGAAAGCCCTTGCGCATTGCGGCCAAGGTCGACGCCGCCGATGAAGCGTATTTCAAGCGCGAGATCGAGCCCCGGCTCGCGCATCCGCTGATCGAATACATCGGCGAGATCGGCGATGACCAGAAGAGCGACTTCCTTGGCAACGCACACGCGTTGCTGTTTCCCATCGACTGGCCGGAGCCCTTCGGCTTGGTGATGATCGAAGCCTTTGCCTGCGGAACGCCAGTGGTGGCCTTCGGCGGCGGATCGGTGCGCGAGGTCATGCAGCACGGGGTCACCGGATACGTGGTGGATGACGTGGCATCGGCAATCGAAGCGGCGCGAGCCATCGAGCGCATTGATCGGCGCGGCTGCCGACAGGTCTTCGAGAAGCGCTTCACCGCCGACCGCATGGCCCAGCGCTATGTGCAGGTGTACCAGGCCTTGCTCCGAGCGCCCGAAACCCCTGCCGGCAGTAGTACCGAAGGTGCCGAGTTGCCCCTGTGATGGCGCAACATTGGCACAAGCGCCTACCGGAGGAGCCAGCGTGAGCGACATCATCCAGATCGGAAACCAGTGGTATGTGGTGGCCGCCGCAGCGCGTGCCGATGAGAACCCGCATGTCGTCAAGAGCGACGACAGCTTCGCGCTGTTCGACCGCTTCGGCGACATCCGCGGCTGGGGTTCGGGTGAGCAGGGGCTGTACCACGAAGACACACGCTTTCTGTCGCAGCTCGAGTTCTCGATCAACGGCGTGCGGCCGATGTTCCTCGGCGCGACGGTGAAGGAGCGCAACAACCTGTTGATCGTCGAGCTGATGAACCCCGACCTGACCGCGGGCGGGGCGCTCAGCGTGCTGAAGGGCGAGATCCACATCTTCCGCGCAAAGCTGCTGTGGGACGGTGCTTGCTACGAACACATCCGCCTGAGCCACCATGGGCTGGAGCCGGTGGACGTGGAAGTCGCGCTGCGCTTCGACGCAGACTTCCGCGACCTGTTCGAGATACGCGGCACGACGCGGGAAAGGGAGGGTCAACGCCTGGCCCCGGTTCGTCGCGCCGACGGATTCGAGTTCGGCTACCTTGGGCTCGATGGCCGCCGTCGTGCGAGCCGCATCAAGCTCGCACCCGCGCCCACGTCGTGGGGTGAGCGGGAGGCGCACTACGCGCTGCACCTCGAGCCGCATCAGGATGTGCACCTGTACTGCACCGTCGAATGCAACGTCGAGGAGCGATCGCAGCCTCGCGCCGAGGGCTACGACGCCGCATTCCAGGCGAACACCAAGGCGCGGGCGCAACACGAAAGCGTGAAGTGCCAGATTGAG
>Ga0307515_10008782_pt1 | contig 19629 bp, 21 predicted proteins | sample 17_EM_MG_FD_194513 | JGI IMG/M metagenome (GOLD analysis project Ga0307515, IMG submission 194513) | Populus trichocarpa ectomycorrhiza microbial communities from riparian zone in the Pacific Northwest, United States - 17_EM | ecosystem: Host-associated > Plants > Roots > Unclassified | place... | reverse complement strand
TCGAGCATCCGGCTGACCTTGCTGCCCAGCGCGCTCTCAGCGCGGAAATACCCCATCACGGTGGCCACACTCTGATGCCCCGTCATCGCCATCGTCTCCGGCAGCGACATGTTTTGTTTGCCTGCCTCTGTCACGAAACCTGCCCGCAACGAGTGCGCCGAGAACTCCCCCTCGACGCCCGCCATCGCACACCGCTCCTTCACGATGTCGCGCACCGCGGCGGGTGCAAGCGCCTCGCCGAGGTGACCGCCCTTGCGGATGCGGCGGAAGAGGGCGCCTTCCTTGATCCCGCTCGCGGCGAGCCAGTCCTGCATCGCCGCAGCCGCGCTGCCCACCAGGGGTTTCACATCTTCGGGGCGCTGCGCCCCGGCCTGGTTGGTCTTCGAATGGGTGAGCGTGTAGAGATAGGAGCGGGCGCTTTCCCCACCCATGCGTTGCAGGTTCTCGAACGTGGCCGAGGCCACCTCCGAGCGTCGGCGTCCACCGGTGGCCCATGCAAACAGGAGGAGGGCGCGGTCGCGTTTTCCTCGCAGGGTGTCGTCGCAGGTCGCGAGCAGCGCCTGCAGCGGATCCTTGGTGAGCGCGCGCTGCTTGTGCGCGCGCGCGCCGCGCTTGGCATAGGCGCGGCGCGTCTGGGCGAGCAACTCGCGCACCAGCGGGTCAGCGCACGGATTCGGCTCCTTGGCCAACTGGTGCGCCCCGGCTTCCTTGCAGTAGTCCTCGATCCTTGCTCTGTACCGTTCAAACATGGGGTCTTCCTTTGGCATCGATAGAAACGCCGGCACTAACAAAATGAGCCACGATTCACCATCTATCCGTCTTGCCCCGAAACATAGAATGCCGTAGTATGGCACGCCATTCGAGCGGAGCCGCAGCAGGCCCTCGTCAGGGGAAGCGTCTTGAAGATCGACAAAATCGAAGATCTCCATTGCGAAGCGGGTTGGAGGCTGCAGTCTTCGGGATTCCGGCCCCGGTTTGGGTGGAGTAGGTGCCAACGGCGGTGGTGCCGAGGCCGAGCTCCAAAGGTGCTGCGCAAGGGACTGCGCAGGCAAATTCGGCGCCCTCTATGAGGACAGCATGGCCCCGCGGTTGAACAACGATCCAGGAAATGCATTGAATGAAAATCCGTCGACGTATTCCGGTTCTATTCTCGGTTCTCGCCGCTATGGGGCTGCTGTATGGCACAGCGGTCCGCGCGCAGGACAATTTTCCGTCGAAACCAATTCGCATTATTGTGCCCGTCGTGCCTGGTGGCGCGAGCGATATGCTGGCGCGTCTGGTGGGTCAGAAAATAAGCGAGTCCTTCGGTCAGCCGGTGATCGTGGAAAACCGGCCGGGCGCCGCGGGCATTGTCGGTGCTAGTGCCGGTGCCAAGGCAGCGCCAGACGGCTACACCCTGACGTTGGCCTCCGCGGGTTTCATGGCGGTAAATCCGTCGCTATACGCGAACCTGCCCTATGACCCGGTGAAAGATTTCGCCCCGGTGTCGCTGCTGGTGAAAGCGCCCCTGTTGTTCGTGGTCAACCCGAAGGTTGCGGCAAGCAGCGTGGGCGAATTCATCAAGCTCGCGAAGAGCAGTCCCGGAAAATTCAGCATAGGCAATGGCGGCGCCGGCTCGGCGCAGCATCTGGGCGGGGAGCAATTCACCAGCACCGCCGGGATCAGAGCGACGCACGTGCCGTACAAGGGCAGCGCTCCTGCGACCACCGACCTGCTGGGCGGAGTAATCGACGCGCAACTCGACAACATGGTGACCCTGCTCCCCTACGTGAAAGCGGGCACGCTGCGCGCGCTCGCCGTTTCGTCGAGCAAGCGCTCGCCGTTACTGCCCGACGTGCCGACGATCGCTGAGGCCGCGCTGCCGGGCTTCGACGCCGGCACCTGGTACGGCATCGTCGCACCGGCGGGCACGCCCAAGGATGTTCTCGATCGCTTGAACCATGAACTTCACCGCGTTCTCGCGCTGCCCGAGGTGCAGGACAAGTTGAACGCACAGGGCCTGGAGCCGACAGGCAATACCCAGGCCGAATTCGCGGCGATGATCCGCGCGGACATCGCCAAATACGCCAAGATTATCAAGGCCGCCGGAGTGACAGTCGATTAAAGCGTGCCGACCGCCGTCAAGGCGGGATCACCGCACGCTTACCAAAATAAGCCAATATTCACCAGAGGTCTGACTTGTTTCAACATTTAGATTACTGCAGTATGGCACCCCATTTGAGCGGAGCTGCAACGGACCTGCATCAGGGGGAAATGTCTTGAAGATTGCCAAAATCGAGGATCTCCATTGCGATGCGGGATGGAGAAAATTTTCATTCTTGAAGGTGACCACTGACGACGGCTTGATCGGCTGGTCAGAGTACACCGAGGGTGACGGCAGCCCCGGGCTGACATCCATCATCCATTGCATGGCCGAAGCATTGATCGGCATGGATCCGAGGCCAGTGCAGGCGATTTCGTCGCTGCTCTACATCCGGCACCAGCAAGCGGTCAATGGCGTCAACCAACGTGCTATGGCGGCGATCGAGAACGCGTTCCTGGACATCAAGGGCAAGGCGCTGGGTGTGCCGGTGTACGAATTGTTCGAAGGTCCAGTGCGCACGCGCTTCCCCGTTTACTGGTCACATTGCGGCACCTACCGGGTGCGCAATCATGTCGACGTCGGGACGCCGCAGGCCTTTACTTATGACGATATCGCCGCCCTTGGCGCGGAGGTGAAGGCACGCGGTTTCAAAGGGTTGAAGACCAATATCCTGGATTTTGACGGCGAAAAGTTGGTGGGCTTCGGTCCCGGTGCCGGTCGCACGCCAGGTTGGCCTGAGTTGAACGTCGACCGCAAGACGCTTCAATCTGTCCGCGACACTTTGGCCGCTTTCCGCGCAGGCGCGGGCCCCGACATGGACCTGTATCTGGACGTGAACTACCACTTCAAAACCGAAGGGCTGCTGAAGGTCGCCAAGGCCGTCGAGCCATACGACCTGACGTGGCTGGAATTTGATACCTGGGATCCCCAGGCGCTGGCGCTGATCCGCAGCCGTTCTCCGTGCCCTATTGCCTCTTCCGAATCTGTATCAGGTCGACGAGCCTATCGTCCCTTCCTGAACGCCTATGCATCCGATGTCGTGATCGTCGACGTCCTGTGGAACGGCTTCCTCGAATCGATGAAGGTAGCGTCAATGGCCGAGAGCTACGAGGTCAATGTCGCCCCGCACAACTACTACGGGCATCTTGCGACAGCGATCAGCGCCCACTTCTGCGCAGTCACTCCGAATTTCCGGGTTATGGAGGTCGATATCGACAGTGTCCGCTGGCGTGATGAACTGTTTCTCTGTGCACCTGTCATCGAGAACGGCGATCTGTTGCTGCCCACTGGCCCGGGATGGGGTGTCGAGGTCAACGAGGCGGCCGTGCGCGCGCGTGCGCCCAAATGAAGGCGGCAGCGTTGGATTTCTCAGGCAAGGTTGCCCTCATCACCGGCGGCGGCGGGGACATCGGGCGTGCGGCCGCGTTAGGCTTCGCCGAGCACGGGGCCAAAGTTGTGATCGTGGACCTCGACGAGGCTGCGGGTCTGGCCAGCGTCGTCCATGTTCAGGAACGTGGCGGCGAAGCCTGCTTTGTGCGTGCCGACGTTGCGAAGACGGGTGACGTGCGCCACTACGTACAGGCAGCAATCGATGGCTATGGCACGATCGATTGCTTTTTCAACAACGCCGGAATCGAGGGTGCGATCGCCCCGACCCAGGAATACGACGAAGTGATGTTTGACCGGGTGATCGGCGTAAATCTCAAGGGCGTCTTCCTTGGATTGCGCCACGTGCTGCCGGTGATGCTCCGCCAAGGGTCGGGCACCGTTGTGAACAGCGCTTCGATCACGGCTATCTTCGGCGGGCCGGGAATGCCTGCCTACGTCGCCTCCAAGCATGGCGTGCTCGGACTGACCAAGGCAGCTGCCGCTGACGTTGCGCGTCTTGGCGTGCGAGTCAATGCCATATGTCCAGGCCCAGTCGAAACGCGCATGATGCGGTCGCTCGAGGCGCAGAGAAATCCGACAGATCCTGCGGCGATGGGAATGGCTATCCGCGCAGGAATTCCCACAGGTGCATACAGCACGCCCGAGGAAGTGGCCAATGCTGTGCTGTACCTCTGCTCTGCGTTGTCCGGCAACATTACTGGAACTCACTTGATGCTGGACGGCGGCCGCTCGGCCACCGGCGGCGCACCATCCCCCAACAAACAACAGGAGATCACAAAATGAAGGTGCTCGAAGGCAAGGTAGCGATCATCGTTGGTGGCACCAGCGGCATCGGCGCGCGAACGGCCGAACTCTTCGCCGAGGAGGGTGCGATGGTCGTCATCGCCGGTCGCAGGCGCGACGCAGGCGAGGCGCTGGTCCAGAAGATCGGTGTGGCAGCGAGTTTCGTGAAAACCGACGTTGCAAACGAGGATGAGCTGAAGGCTCTCATCGAAGGCACCGCTTCGCGGTTCGGCCGGATCGATTGCCTGTTCAACAACGCCGGCTACGGAATTCCGCAGCGCAGCATTGCTGATCTCGACATCGCCGAATTCGACGCACAGATCGCAGTGGTGGTGCGCGCGGTGATGTTGGCCATGAAATTCGTCGCACCGGTCATGCTAAGCCAGCGCTCGGGCTGCATCCTTAACACGGGGAGCATCGCCGCTCATCGCTCCGGACTGAGCTCGCAGACTTATTCTCTGGCCAAAGCGGCCGTGGTTCATGCTACCCGCTGTGTTTCAGCCGAACTCGGCGAAAGCAACATCCGTGTCAACAGCATTTCGCCGGGTGCGATCGTCACCGGTGTTTTCGCCAAAGGTGTGGGCATCGACCCGAACACCGCCGATCTTCATCTTGAAACAGTATCCAAGCACTTTGCCAGCGCGCAACCGATTCCTCGCGCGGGCATGCCCGAAGATATTGCGAGGGCGGCGCTGTATTTGGCCTCCGATGCCGGCAGCTTTGTCAATGGCATAGATCTGGTCATAGACGGTGGAGTGATCACCGGTAACCGCTTTTCGGCCGGTCTCCAGGCGCGCCGCGATCTGGTAGCCGCAGTGAGGTCGGAGATTGATGCGGCGGGCTGATGTGCAACGCGCGTAGCTTTATCCCCAAAGGAGTCAACATTGTCGAACAAGATAGTCATCACGTGCGCCGTTACCGGCAGTGCGGAAACTTACCGGCTCAATCCCGCTGTCCCCATCACGCCCGAACAGATTGCGACGGCCGCGCTCGACGCCGAGCGCGCGGGCGCTTCGATCGCGCACATCCATGTGCGGGATCCTGAGACCGGCAAGGCATCCGGGCGCGTCGATCTTTTCCAGGATGTCGTGGAGCGAATCAAGGCCGCAGGCTCGCAGCTCATTCTGGAATTGTCTTGCGGCCGGGGCGGCACCTATGCTTTCGACGCGGCCACACCGGGCCGGGCGGGCGAAGGATCGAACGTCCTCACGGCGCGCGAGCGTGTGGCGCATATCGAGCTCTTGCAGCCTGAACTGTGCAGCCTGGACATCGGCTCCCTGAACTTCGAGAAGCTCGTGTACATGAATGCTCCGAGCGAACTGCGCGAAATGGCGCGCCTTATTCGCGCCGCGGGGACGAAACCGGATCTTGAAGTGTTCGACCTCGGGCACATCGAATTCGGCAAGCAGTTGATCCATGAAGGGCTGATCGAGACACCGGCCCTCTTTCAGATTGTCCTGGGGGTTCGCTGGGGCGCACCGGCCACCTATCAGGCCTTGATCGCGATGAAGGACGCTTTGGCAGGTCTGCATTGGTCGGTCGCGGACATGGGTTCCGGCCACCCGCACCGCTCTCTTGCACTAGGCGCGCTTCTTGGCGGTAGCGTGCGCGTCGGTCTGGAAGACAGCATCTACATAGAGCCGGGCGTACTGGCGAAGAGTAATGCGCAGCAGGTCGAGCAGGCAGTCAAGCAGATTGGGTACCTGGGTTTCGAGGTCGCGAGTCCAGGCGAAGCGCGCGAGATGCTCGGCTTGAATCGTCGTTAGTGAAAGGATCGATCGATGCCCCGCCAGATCTGGACACTGACTCAAGAGGATGCGAGTTTCCTCGTTGATCATTCGGTCAAGACGGCCGCAAAGATGGGCGTCGCAATCACCGTCGCAGTGGTGGAGGCCGGTGGCGTGACCGTCGGCCTGCTTCGCATGGACGACACAAAGCTTGCAAGTGTGTGCGTGGCCGAAGGAAAGGCGTGGACATCCGCGCTGTTTCAAAAGCCGAGCAACGACTACGGCTCGGCCACCGCTCCAGGCAGCATCGGCTATGGACTACAGAACGCCTTTCCCGGGAAATTGGTGCCCATGATCGGCGGCCAGCCGGTTTTCGTGCATGGCACATGCATTGGAGGTGTCGGCGTCAGCGGAGCCTCCGGCGAACAGGATGACAGCATTGCCAAAGCCGCAGTGGCTGCCTTTTTGATGAAACGAGTCACCGCATGAGCACCAAGAAGGTGAGAGCCGTGAAGCCCGCAGAGATCGCGAATAGCGTTGCGATTCTTCCATCGAGAACGTGGACGGCGTCGGACTCGGCTGCGCAGCAGATCCAGCAGGCATTGCGGCGAGCCATCGTGACGCTTGAACTTCCGCCGGGTGTGCAATTGTCGGAGAACGAAGTTGCATCGCGCTTCGGCGTGTCGCGCCAACCGGCGCGCGAGGCGATGATTGCGCTCGCCAAAATCGGGCTCGTGCGCGTGATACCGCAGCGTGGCACCGTGGTGGTGAAGATTTCGGCAAGGCAGGTGATGCAGGTTCGCTTCATTCGCGAAGCACTGGAAACGGCGATCGTGCGCCAGGCATGTACCCGATTCAATCCGATGTTCCGCTCCAGCATCGACACCATCCTCGCGGCGCAACGCAAGGCCGCCGCGGACAACGACATTCCTGCCTTCCAGGAGCACGACGAACGCTTCCATGCAGCACTCGCAGCGGGAGCGGATGCCGAACTTGCGTGGCAGGCAGTCACCGACATCAAGTGCCATATGGATCGCGTCTGCCACTTGACGCTGCTCGATCAAAAGACGGTCCTGGGGCTGATCCGGCAGCACGAGAAGATTGTTGCCGCCATCGACGCCGGCGATCCGGAGGCAGCCGACAAGGCCATGCGCCACCACCTGACAGAGGTTCTCCGGTCGCTGCCGAAAGTGCTCGCGGACCGCGCCGATCTCTTCGAATAATCCACTATTGCTTCCACTGCAATACGGTAGTATGGTAGGTCTTTGATTGGACCTGTCCTGCCCCGCATCCATGCGGGAAGGTAAACATCTAGAACGTATGAAAGCCTGGCATGCAAGTCGCCCATCGATCGAACGATTTCTCGATCGACATTTCGTACACACCGCCGTGTTGCCGACATTCCTGGTGATGGTGTGCGTGTTCGGGCTGCCGCTTCTCTTTTCCTTCTATCTGAGTTTTACCGGATGGGGACTGGACCAGCCGCTCTTCGCAGGCCGATTCGTGGGCCTGGCGAATTACGACGACCTGTTGACCAACTCGGTCTTCACCAAAGCCATCTACATCACGCTCGGCTACACGGCCGCCACCGTAGCCGCGCAGATGGTGCTCGGATTGGGAATCGCGTTGCTGCTCAATGTTGATCTTCCAGGCATGCGCATCTTTCGCACGGCGTTGATCGTGCCGATGCTGATGACGCCGATCGTCGGTGCGCTGTGCTGGAAGCTGTTGCTCGACCCGAGTCATGGCGTGGTGAATCAGTGGATCGGAGACAGCGTCGTCTGGCTCGGTCGGCCCGACACCGCGATCTACGCGATCTGGGTGGTTGGCGTGTGGCAGAACACGACGTACGTCACGCTCATCCTGCTGGCGGGCTTGCGGTCGCTGCCGAGTGAGCCGCTGGAGGCGGCGGCGATCGACGGAGCCAACCGGTTGCAGGCATTCTGGCTCGTCACGCTGCCCATGTTGCGACCCTACATCCTGGTTGCGCTCCTGCTGCGAACGATCTTCGAGTTCCGCGCATTCGACAACGTCTACGCCATGACCGGCGGCGGCCCGGCCAACAGCACGATGGTGCTGTCGATGTACACGTACCTGGTCACCTTCGTGCAATTCGATTTCAGCATCGGCGCTGCCGCGGCGTGGCTGATGCTGTTGATGTCGCTGGTCTTGTGCGTGGTGTTCATCCTCGTGATTCGTCGACGGGAGGCGCTCTGATGGCTGCCGTGATTGGTTCTCCGCGCATGCGGAAGTTTGAGTCTGCGCTGGTTTATATAGCGCTGACTGTGCTGGTGCTCATCTTCCTGTTTCCCGTGGTCTGGGTGTTCGGCTTGTCGCTGAAAACGCGGGACCAGGTGTTCGCGTCACCGCCGATCTACCTGTGGTGGCCGACTTTCCAGAACTATGCCGACGTCCTCACGCGCTCGGATTTCATGAGCGCGTTCATCAATACGATGATCGTCTCGACATGCGCCGTGGCGCTATCGCTGGGCATCGGTGCTCCTGCGGCCTACGCGTTCGCGCGCTTTCGTTTCAAGGGCGGATCGATCCTGTTTTTTGCCTTGCTGGTGATGCGCATGTTGCCGCCCATTGCGGTGCTGGTGCCCATGTACCTGCTGTTCAACAAGCTCGGCCTCGCCACCACGCGACTGAGCGTCGTGCTCGCCTACACCACCTTCAGCTTGCCGCTGGTCGTGTGGATCATGCGCGGGTACTTTGAAGACCTGCCGGTGGAGCTGGAAGAAAGCGCCTGGATCGATGGTGCGAGCCGCTTTGCCGCGTTCAGGTACATCATCGTTCCTCTGGCCCGGCCCGGTCTCGTCGCGGCCAGCATCCTCACCTTGCAGCTTGCGTGGAACGACTTCCTGTTTTCCGCGGTGCTGACCAACAACGCCACGCAGACACTGCCGGTGATGATGGCGGCCTTCAACGCGGGCGACTCGGGGATGGACTGGGGTGGGCTTACCGCCTCGGGGATGCTGGTGACCTTGCCCGTCATCCTCTTTTCATTCGTGGCACAGCGACATCTGGTGGCCGGATTGTCGTCGGGCGCGGTCAAAGGCTGATGCGGAAGCGGCCCAGGTCTTTGTCAAGAATATTTCCGCAAATCTAAAACGAAGGAGACACGTCATGACTGGATTCAATAGAAGGAAATTGTTGCAGGGCACTGCTGCCGGCTTGCTGGGCGCATCCACGCAAACTCCGTGGGCACAGACCAAGCCGGAAAAGCTGGTCCTCGTCTGCGAGAACTCAATCCCCTGGAAGAGGACTCTCCTTTATGAAATCGCACCGGCTTTCGAGAAGGCAAACGGCATCAAGATTGAATTCGCGATGTTTCCGGTGGACGCCTGGCGCGCACGCCTCAAGGCTGAACTGAGCGCGGGCTCGACAGGCATCGACCTCGCGATGCTGTCGGTGCAGATGTCGGAATGGATGTCGCCTCATCTGCTCGACTGCAACGAAGTCGTGGCGAAGATATCGAAGCGCGATCCGACCTTTGACTTTAAGGATTTTCTGGCCGGTGGCGTAGCGGCCGGAACGTTTAACGGGAAGCTCGTCGGTATTCCCTATCGCCTCACGGCACAAATCGTGATGTACCAGAAGGCGCTGCTGGAGCAGGCCGGCTTCGCGCAGGCACCGGCAACCTTCGCGGATTTCCGCAAAGCCGCGATCGCAGTGAACTCGCCGCCGAATCGCTACGGATTTGGTCTCATGGGCAAACAGGGTCCGGCCACATTCACGAACGTCGTTGCCTGGATGTTTTCCGCCGGTGGTCGGTTATTCGACGTGAAAACCGGTGAGGTATTCCTTGACGATGGCAAGGCCGCGGTCGGATTGCAGTTCTATGCAGATCTGTTCCAGAAGGACAAGGTCGTGCCGCCGGAAGCGATGACCTGGGAGTTCGACGACCTTATCGCCGGCGCGCAAAAGGACAGGTACGCGATGTCCGCGACGTTCTCTTCATATGGAACGATATTCAACGATCCAAAGGTTTCGCAAACTGCCGGCAAATGGGCATTCTCGCCTCTGCCTGGAGCTACGGCGAAAGAGCAGAGCCGAACCTTGGTCGACGGTCAATTCATGGGTATCTCGAAATACTCCAAGAACCAGGACTGGGCGATGGAGTTCGTGCGCATGGCTTGCGGCAAGCAAGGGATGATTCGCTCGATGGAGGGAGGAAATTCGCCTCCGCGCGCTTCGGCATTGCGCGATCCCGAGATGGTCGCCAAGTACGGTTGGCCCAGCGCCGCCGCGACAGCGATCGAAACCGGCATTCCGATTTCGCAGTACGCCGTGTGGGATGGACTGGAGATCGCGCTTCGCACTGGCGTGTCCGAGACCCTGCTCGGGCAGAAAACCGCCAAGGTTGCATTAGAAGGCGTCGCCAACGAATGGAGGCGCAACCTTAGGCGCGCCGGCATTCTGAAACGATGAGATCCGCCCGCTCAGGACAGAGAAAAAAAAAGAAAGAGGAAATCAAGAGTGGCTGAAATTTCGATAGAAAACGTTCGCAAGGCATTCGGCACCCAGGAGATTCTTCACGGGGTGAGTGCCAAGGCCGAAGATGGCGAGTTTGTGGTGTTGGTGGGCCCATCGGGTTGCGGCAAGTCAACCTTGCTGCGCATGATCGCCGGTCTGGAAACCATCAGCAGTGGAACCGTTCGGATCGGGAATCGTGTCGTCAACGATGTGATGCCCAAGGATCGAAACGTTGCGATGGTGTTCCAGAACTATGCGCTTTATCCGCACATGTCCGTTGCCAAGAACATCGCGTTTCCGCTGCGATTTCAAGGAGTGTCGCGCGAAGAGGTTGACCGGAAGGTGAAGCACGCGGCCGAGATTCTCGGGTTGACGCCGTTGCTGGACCGGCAGCCGCGGCAGCTGTCCGGCGGCCAGAGGCAGCGCGTGGCCATGGGAAGGGCCATCGTCCGGGATCCGCTCGTCTTTCTCTTTGACGAGCCTTTGTCCAATCTCGATGCAAAGCTGCGCGTACAAATGCGGGTGGAGATCAAGGCGTTGCATCAGCGTCTGCGAACGACGATTGTCTACGTCACGCATGACCAGATCGAGGCAATGACACTTGCCGACAAAATGGTAGTGATGCGCGACGGCATCGTCGAGCAAACTGGACGGCCGCTGGAGGTGTATGACTCGCCGGTGAATAAATTCGTCGCGGGGTTCATCGGGTCGCCGGCCATGAATTTCCTGAACGCCCGATACGTGCAGGGTGACGGGCAGTGTGCCCGGACTGCGGAAGGAACCGATCTGCCTTGCAATGATCGTGCGGACTTGCTGGACAACCAACCCATCGTCTACGGAATTCGCCCAGAGCACCTCGAAGTTTCGTCGACGGGTATGCCTGCCGTGGTGTCGGTGGTGGAGGCGACTGGTTCGGAAACGCACATCTTTGCAAAAGTCGGCGCTCAGGATGTCACCGCTGTCGTGCGGGAGAGAGTCGATGTTGCTTCCGGCGACACCATTCACCTGCAGCCGAAGATCGAACGCGTTCATCTGTTTGATGCGGAATCAGGCGTGCGACTGTAAATCCGATGACCGAGCACCATATTCCGGGCGCGCGTGTCGTGGCCGCCGACTTGGCGTTCCCTGAAGGTCCCGTGGCGATGCCGGATGGCTCGGTCGTACTGGTCGAGATCAGGGGCCAGCAGCTGACCCGTATTGCGACTGACGGTCGCAAGGAGACCATCGCCAAGATTCCCGGTGGGCCGAATGGCGCAGCATTGGGTCCCAGCGGAAAAATATACGTCTGCAACAACGGCGGGTTTAGCTGGAAGGAGTCTCGGGGTGTCTGGGGCCCCGGGCCGCTGGACCCCGTGGATTACATCGGTGGATCCATTCAGCGGGTAGACCTCTCATCCGGCGAGGTCGAAACGGTTGTTGATAGCTGCAACGGGCGCAAGCCGCTTGGCCCGAATGATTTGATATTCGACAAAGAGGGTGGATTGTGGTTTTCTGATTTCGGCAAGCGCCGCTCGCGCGATATCGATCTCGGGGCCGTGTATTACCTTAAGCCTGGCTTGACTCAAATTGTTGAAGTCATCTTTCCGCTACAGCAACCAAACGGTATTGGATTGTCTCCGGATGGGAACGATCCTGTACGTAGCTGAAACCTCCACGGCGCGTCTTTGGGCCTTTGATATTGACAGCCCGGGTCGAATCAAGCCACGCGTTCCCGCATACCGCGGCGAAGTTGGAAGCTGTGTGTTGGGCCTGGGCGGCTACGCATTCTTTGACTCACTGGCGGTTGAGGCATCGGGAAATACTTGCGTTGCCACTCTCGTCACGGGAATGATTTCCGTCATTTCGCCTGACGGACGATTGCTTGAACAAATTGCCACTGGCGATCCATCGACCACCAACCTGGCGTTCGGCGGCCCGGATCTGAAAACTGCATACGTCACGCTATCCGAAAAAGGGCAGCTTCTCGCGATGGACTGGCCCGGACCGGGATTGCCCCTTCAATTCCTCACCCCTTCGGTTTAAGCATCCGAGGCTTGGTATTGCCCAACCCGGTTCATGTGCCGGGGACATCGACTCAATGGAGAAGTTATGGAAATTCGCCAACCCGTCCACAGCGATCAAATGCGAACGCTGGACACCGAAGGTCTGCGCCACCACTTTCTGGTGGAAGACCTATTCATCCCCGATGAAGTGACGCTGACCTACAGCCAGATCGACCGCATCATTGTTGGCGGCATCATGCCGGTGCATGGCGGCGTTGCCTTTTCCTCTGATCTGGGCCGCCATACCGGGACCGATTACTTCTTGCAGCGTCGCGAACTTGGCGTAATCAACATCGGTGGCGCGGCCCGCGTGACAGTGGACGGCGAGAGCTTTGACGTCGGGTCTCGCGAAGCGATGTATGTCGGCCAAGGTGCGAAGGCACTGGAATTCTTCAGCGTGAATCCGGAGCAGCCGGCCAAGCTCTATTTCAACTGTGCGCCCGCACACTGCGCGTATCCGCACCGCAAGATTTCACTCGCCCAGGCGTCCCCGGAAACGCTGGGGTCGCCTGAGTCCGGCAACCGCCGCACGATCTACAAATTCCTGGTACCCGATGTGTTGCCAACGTGCCAGTTGTTGATGGGCATGACGCAGCTCGAACCCGGCAGTTTGTGGAACACGATGCCTTGCCACACGCATGACCGACGGATGGAAGTGTATTTTTATTTTGATCTGGCGTCAGACGCGACAGTGGTGCACTTGATGGGCGAACCCACGCAGACGCGCCATCTTCTGGTTCGCAATGAACAGGCGGTGATCAACCCGAGTTGGTCCATCCACTCTGGCGTTGGAACGAAGGCCTACACCTTCATTTGGGGAATGGTGGGAGAGAACCAGGTCTTCAAGGACATGGACCATGTCCCCATGACTGCTTTGCGTTGAATGGCGTCAGCACAATGATCCTCAACGACTTTCAACTTCATGGTCGCGTGGCCATGGTCACCGGATGCAATACAGGCCTGGGGCAGGGAATGGCCATCGCGCTAGCGCAGGCGGGCGCTGACGTTGTCGGAATCAACCGCTCCGAACCGGTTCAGACCCGCGAGATCGTCGAAGCATCAGGGCGTCGTTTTCTGGATTTGCGCGCCGACCTTTCAGATATCGGCAGTCTCGAAGAACTCGTTGAACAGTCTTTGCGGCTTGGCGGAAAGATAGATGTTCTGATCAACAACGCCGGCATCATCCGGCGCAACGACGCCATCGACTTCAGCGAGCAGGATTGGGACGATGTGATCGACCTGAACCTGAAGACGATGTTCTTCCTGAGCAAAGCGATCGCGAGGCAATATGTCCGCCAGGGTCGGGGCGGCAAGATCATCAACGTGGCATCCATGTTGTCCTTCCAGGGAGGGGTGCGGGTCTCTTCCTATGCCGCATCCAAGAGTGGCGTTCTGGGCTTGACGCGAGCCTTGGCCAATGAGTGGGCGACACACGGCATCAACGTCAACGCCATCGCGCCAGGGTATATGGCCACTGACAACACTGCTGCGCTGCGGGCGGATCCGGCCCGCAATGCGGCCATTCTCGAGCGCATACCTGCAAAGCGGTGGGGCTTGGCGCGCGATCTTGCGGGGCCAGTGGTTTTCCTGGCCTCTGCGGCATCTGACTATGTCAACGGCTGCACCGTAGCTGTAGATGGCGGGTGGCTAGCGCGCTAATGACACGGCTGCCTGCGCACAGCAGCCGCTGGAAAGACACGCGGCATCGATCGTCCAAATATTTGAATAACCTTATCGAGCAGGACCATCGAGGCGTGAAGTCGCGCATCAGGCCGATGCTCGGCTTCAAGCTCTTCGATCGGGCTGCCGTGACGGTCGCCGGCGTCGAGTTACTGCATCGCGTCCGCAAAGACCAGTTCAATCTGGGGCGGCTGCGCGTCGCAGGCCAAGCCGCGCCTGCGATCTGGAAAGCGGTGCTCTCAGCCTGACCGGCGGCGCGCCGCTAACCGAAGTCATGCGACCGGCCGGGAGTTTGCACCAGAGCCATCGCGCGCGTCTTGCCGATGTGGCAGGCCTCTGCCGTCTGCTCATTGAGTGTGAAGTTTTTCTTGTAACCAGACCTTGATCAACGACTGATAAGGCACATCGCGGGCGTTCGCCGCGACCTTGATAGAGTCCAGCAGGTGCTGAGGCAAGCGCAGCGAAATCGTCTTGGTCGTGGGTTTCAAGTTGGGCAGCGCAACCTTCTTGGCTTTCGACCAGTCAAGGTAGTCCGATGAGTCATGCTTTTCCCAGTACGCACGCTCTTGCGCTTCGGTGGTGAACTTCGGGATTGCTTTAGTTTGCTTGTTCATAGATGGCTCGCTCCTTTCGGTGCATGTCCCTGGCTGAAATGACGCGGATCAACAGGCTCGATTGGCGCAAAGTGAACGTGATGTGCAATGTGCGTCCGTCGTCGGTCTTGCCCAAGGCGTGGAGCCGGGGTTCCAGATGGCTGTGGGCGATATCTTCCAAAAGCAGCAAAGGTGCGTTGAAGAAGACTTGCTCTGCTTCGGCCATGGAAACACCATGCTTTTCGTTCTTGCGGGCGTTGCCGTCATCCCAGCTGAACCCCGTAACGCTGGTAAGGTCAATCATGGATTGTATATTACCATCATGTACGTTTTTGCTTCAGCCCATGTGCACCATGGCGTGCGCGAGGGGCAGGGAAGTTCGCGAAGCGTCAATGTTGCCGTTCATTCCTCGTCGAGCATCCGACTGACCTTGCTGCCCAGCGCGCTCTCGGCGCGGAAATACCCCATCACGGTCGCCACGCTCTGGTGCCCCGTCATCGCCATCGTCTCCGGCAGCGACATGTTTTGTTTGCCTGCCTCTGTCACGAACCCTGCCCGCAACGAGTGCGCCGAGAACTCCCCCTCGATGCCCGCCATCACACACCGCTCCTTCACGATGTCGCGCACCGCAGCAGCCGCCAGTGGCTCGCCCAGGTGCCCGCCCCTGCGAATGCGCCGGAAGAGGGCGCCTTCCTTGATCCCGCTCACGGTGAGCCAATCCTGCATGGCCGCAGCCGCGCTCCCCACCAGCGGCTTGACGTCCTCGGGTCGGTCCGCGCCGGCCTGGTTGGTCTTCGAATGGGCGAGCGTGTAGAGATAGGAGCGGGCGCTTTCCCCACCCATGCGTTGCAGGTTCTCGAACGTGGCCGCGGCCACCTCCGAGCGCCGCCGCCCGCCGGTGGCCCAGGCAAACAGCAGCAGGGCGCGATCGCGTTTTCCTCGCAGGGTGTCGTCGCAGGTTGCGAGCAGCGCCTGCAGCGGATCCTTGGTGAGCGCGCGCTGCTTGCGCGGCCGCGCGCCGCGCTTGGCATAGGCGCGGCGCGTCTGGGCGAGCAGCTCGCGCACCAGTGGGTCGGCGCAAGGGTTCGGCTCCTTGGCCAACTGGTGCGCCTTGGACAGCACCGAGATGCGGTGCACGAGCGTGTTGAGCGCGGGCGCGCCGAGCCGGGTTTTATAGCCGTTGGCCACCAGTGCCTGGTCGACGTCGGGCGGCAGCTCGGTCACCAATCCCGTCAACAAGCCGGTTTTCAAGCCCGTCAACAGGCCGGCTTCGCGATCCGTGTCTTGCGCATCAGCTTTGCGCGCCGCGTGGTCGACGACGAACTGGATGACCACCGGCACAGGAACGGGCATGCGCAACACATCACCGTAGCGCGCGGCGTACCAGGCCGCCCAGTACCGCATCGCCGAGCTGTACGACGCCCGGGTGTTGGCCGATTCGCCTTCGCGCATCAGCGCGCGCGCCGCATCCTCGGCCATGGCGTTGAGGCGCGCCGGATCCAGCGCGGGCCGGCGCTCGGCTGCGGGGATCAGCTGCAATTCCGGCGGAGCCTTTGATGACATGGATTAATATGTAGCACGTATGATTTGCTACATCATACAGCAATAAGTCCCGATAACATTCTCTTATCGAGGGTAAATATAGCAGCGAAGAGGGCGGCAAGGTTGGCGAAAGTTGACCGCCATTTGAAGCCGAAAAAGGATCGATATGAACCAGATCGCAGAAGTTCGCAGCCGTGGCATCCAGGAAGCGGATGTCTTTGAGGCCGCGGATGCGCTGCTCGCCGAGGGCAAGCGCCCGACCATCGAGCGCGTGCGCCTGAAGATCGGGCGCGGCTCGCCGAATACCGTGAGCCCCATGCTCGAGCGGTGGTTCGGAACGCTCGCGGATCGGCTGGTGGGATCGGCAGCAGGTTCGAGCTCGGGACGTTCGGCAGGCAACGATCCGGACGGCATGCCGGTGAGCGTGCGCAACGCCGCGCGACTACTTTGGGAAACGGCGCGCCGGGAGGCCGAGGAGGTTCAGCGTTTCGAGATGGAGTCGGTGCGCGCGGAGCTTCAGGTGCGGGGGGACGCGCTGGCCGAGGCCCAAGCAACGCTCGCGCAGCGCGAGGAAGCCTTCGGCCAAGCGCGGGTGAGCCTGGACTCGGCGCTGGCCTCGTCGCAGCAGGCCCGCGAGGCCCTGGAGCGGCAGCTCAAGGAGCACGCCCTTGAGGCCCACCAGGTGCGCATGAGCCAAGATGACGAAATCAAGCGGCTGACCACCCTGCTCTCTCAGGCGGGCGAAACGCAGGAACGGATGCGTCGGGAGCACGCGCAGGCGATGGCCGCGCGCGATCAGGATTTGCGCCAGGCCGAGGAGCGGCATGCCGGCCAGGAAAGGCGAATGCTGGCGGAGGTGGATCGGGCCAGGCAAACGGCCAAGGCGCTGGAATCCGAGCTCGCCAGGGAGCAGCAGCGCCGGGCCAAGGGCGAGGAAGCGGCGGCCAAGCGGCTGCAAGCCGAGTTGGAAAGGCTTCAGGAGGTTCGGGAAGCGGCGCGGCAAGCCGAGGCCGGGCTACGCGAACAACTGGCCGCCCAAGCCATCGACTTGGCCCAGGCTCGGACCAAGACAGAAGCGCTCGTGTCGAGCGTCGCGGCGCTCGAAGGCAGGCTCGTCGATGATAAGGCCTCCCACGAGCAAACGCGGCGGATGTTGGCCGAGGCCTTGGTCAGCAAGTCAGCCGCAAAGGGCGACACCTCCGCACGTCGACGGCGGAAGCCTTGAGCCGGGGGCGTTCTGCGGTTGCAGCGCTGCGCCTACAAATTACCGCTTGCGACAATGCAGAAAATGCATTATCATATTTCGCAATTTTTAATGAATGTGTAGAGGTTACCGATGACTGTTGCTGAACTGATAGCCGCCGCGAAGTCGCTGGTAATGGACGCCGCAAAGATTGCTGCACTTGAAAAAATTGTGGTTGATGCGGAAAGGCGTTTTGAGGAAGACGCTACGCGTAAGTCTGTTAGCGACGAAGATCTTTCTCGAACCTACAGCCTGTAAAGCGAGCCCTCATTAAAATAGCAGCCGGTGGGGCTGCTTTTTTTTGAACAAAAATGATCCCATTCCTTGTTTGTGGCTTCGGTAAGTCGACTTTAAGCAACCTTGTAAAGGAATGCTTCGGATCTGAGTTTCCCGACATTTTTCATAAGAAACAAGTCGACTATGTCTTTCGTTACTTATCAGACTTGGGCGCGCAATCAATACTTCTTGAATTTGAGTACGTTGATGAAGACTACCTTGACGACTTCTCCAAGTTTTATGTGAGGCGGTTCAGCAGTCGAGGGCACAAATGCGCCCGCCTTCATTTTTTTGCCGACAAACTAAATCACGCCGCTTTTGATAAAGCGCCATTCGATTTTTCGCAAGACGCATTCTCAAATAGACTTCAGCGTTGCTATTTGGGCTTCATGGTTGTAAAGCCGCTGCCCAAAACCTTCATTGGAAAAACGTGCCTCAAGAAATACAATCCTGCACAAGAAAGTGAATCTCAAAGATTGCTTTTACGTCGTTACGATGTCAATTTGTTCGGAGTAGACCTTTATGTTGAATCTATTGCGTTTCAAGAGCAAGATAAGGTCGTTTCCGCTTGCGCTACCACGGCGATTTGGTCTGCCCTTCATGCACTCCAATGGCCTCAACTTCGAGATATTCCTTCGTGCAGTGAAATTACGACTAACGCCATAAATTTTATCGAAGGTTCAAGCAATAGTTTTCCCAGCAAAGAACTCTCTAATAAGCAGATATTGCGCTCCTTAGATATGGAGGGCCTGCGACATCATTCCGAATCAATAAGAGCAATCGGCGAGAAGGAGTTTTTCGATACAGTCAAGTATTATATCGAAAGTGGACTGCCGCTGATTCTTGGCGCTTCCGTTTACAAGGTGCGCGAGCATATGGAATTGTCAAAAGTTGCGGGCCACGCCGTCACCGTACTGGGTTATAAGGTGTCGACTTCAGGTAACGCTCTTTATGTTCACGACGACAGATTGGGGCCGTTCGCCCGTGCAACTTTTTCGCCGTTAGCAGGTTACAAAAACAATGATAGCCAGTCATGGGGTTTGATTCTTCAGGAAAAGGACGATGCTGGAAATTGGCAGCCTCCGCATGAGATTTTGGTTCCTGAAATCCTTATCTCAGCGACGGACAAAAATGTTCGAATTCCATTGTCTTATATTGTAAACACATGCAATTTAATTGCGAGTGTATACGAATCCGCGGTAATCGCGATCGCGGCACAAGTAGGAACGGAAGATATCTCTTCGCTTCGAAATAAACTGACTTTCAATATTCGGTTAGCCGAAATATCGAATTTGAAAACGGAGTTTTTTGATTTCGAGCCCGACCTGACGTCTGCTGAAAAAGATGGCAGCACAAGCGAGCCATCTGGCAAGGTATTGGAAGAAAATCAAAAGGACAAGCTGCGATTTCTTACGTCTAGTTTTGCTCGATTTCAATGGGTGGCGGAATTTTTCTATGCCGGTAAGGCGGCTTTCTGCATGCTTGTAGATGCCACGGAAATTCCGCAAGGACATGCGGTTTCGGCAATCTTGGTTAGGAATAAAACTGAGGCAGACGCTATTCTGGAAGTTGTAGGAGCTTACGCTTTGCCGCTTCAGAATGAAGATGGGTCCGGGATCGCAAGTCAGACATTCTTTGGTTCGTTTCTGCGGAGGCTACGGCCCGACGAGCCCGGCTTGGTAGAGTATCTGAATAAAACTTACGGTGATCTTCGTGCGCCCGAGTACTTGAAAGAGAGTGAATTAAAAGATGGCCGAATTCTTAAGAATGCTTCCGCCCGCTCGTTTTACGA
>Ga0307515_10008781_pt1 | contig 19631 bp, 14 predicted proteins | sample 17_EM_MG_FD_194513 | JGI IMG/M metagenome (GOLD analysis project Ga0307515, IMG submission 194513) | Populus trichocarpa ectomycorrhiza microbial communities from riparian zone in the Pacific Northwest, United States - 17_EM | ecosystem: Host-associated > Plants > Roots > Unclassified | place... | reverse complement strand
GTATAGGCAGGCTGCCGCGGCCCACACGTCGACGGCCGGGGTCGCGTCGCGGAAGTTCACGACTTGTCGCCGCGACAGGTAGTACGGCTTCCCCGCTGCCGTTCCCGTGCGCGTCAGTCCGCTGAGTCCGGCCTGGTCGAAGGCCTTCGCGAGGCCGAAGTCGGCGACCTTCGCGACCGGGGGACCACCGTCGCCACCGGAACTCAGCAGGATGTTCCCCGGACTGAGGTCCCGGTGCGCGACCCCGTGCGAGTGCGCGTGCTCCAACCCCGCGAGCACCTGCCGGATCAGGCCGACGGCCTCGTCGGGTGGCAGGGGACCGTCGGCGAGGAGGTCGTCGAGTCCGCCGCCCGCGCAGTACTCCATGGTGAAGAAGAACGTCCCGCCGCCGAAGCCCGCGTCGCGCAACTCGGCGATGTTCGGGTGCCGCAGCGCGCGCGTCAGCGCGACCTCGCGCAGGAACCGCGCCCTCGCCTGCGAACTCGCCGCGACGCGGGGCAGCATCACCTTCAGCGCCACCGTCTCGCCGCTCGCCTCGTGCCGCGCGAGGTGGACCGCGCCCATCCCGCCGCGCCCGAGTTCGCGGATCACCTCGTACCCCGCGATCGGCGCGAGCTCCCGACGGCCGTCGCGCGCCAGCTCCACCAACAGCCGCAGCACGGCGGCGGGCTCTGCCTGGCAGGACGCGCACACGTACTCCTCGACGTCGGCCGCGTCACCCAGCTCGCGCCCGCACTTGGCGCAGCGGGCCAGCACCAGCGTCCGCTTCCGCTCCCCGGCGACGACACCGACGCGGAAGACCGTGTCGCCCAGCCGGATCTCGTCGCCGTCGGCGAGGTCGTGCTCGGGGAACATCGAGGCCGAGGCCTCCTCCGGCGTCTGCCCGGGCTCGCGGCGGCCGATCCTCGTCTCGTTGACATAGGTCCCGTTGAGGCTCCCGAAATCCCGGATCCGCACGGCCGGTGGACTGATGTCCAGCAGGCAGTGGTGCCGCGAGACCGTGCGGTGGTGGGCGTCGTCGGGCAGCCGCGGCGAGCAGTCGTCGGCGCGGCCGAGCAGGCAGGTCGTGCGCTCCTCGAACGCGTACTCGGTCGTGTCGAGACGCCCGCGCACCAGCGACAGGGTCACCCGCGCGGTCATCACGCGTCTCCCGCGCCGGGCGCCAGAACCCAGTCCAGCTCCCAGATCCGGACCGTGCGGTCATCGCCGGCCGACAGGGCGAAGCGCCCGTCGCGGGTCATCGTCAGGCCCGACACCGCCGCCTGATGCCCCTCCATCGCCCCGAGGCACCGTCCATTGTCGACGCTCCAGATCCGGACCGCGCGGTCCTTCCCGCCCGTCAGCGCGAAACGCCCGTCCGGGCTGAAGCACACCGTGTCGATGCTCGCGGGCGTGTCGGCGAAGACCCGCAGGCACTCGCCGCTCGCCGCGTCGAAGAGCCGCATCACCCCGCCCGCGACGGTCAGCGCCCGCTCGCCGCCCGCGCTCATCCGCACCGGCCGGACCGGCCCCGAATGTCCCTTCAGGACGGACAGCAGCTCACCGCTTCCCAGGTCCCACAGGCGAACCGTGTCGTCCCCGCCAGCCACGGCCGCGACCGAACCGCTTCCCAGGTCCCACAGGCGAACCGTGTCATCCCCGCCAGCCACGGCCGCGACCGAACCGCTCGCGTCCATCCACACCGCTGACGCGCCACGGCCCGCGATCCCCGTCTCGACCATCCGCACGCACTCGCCGGCCGTCAGATCCCACAGCTGCACCGACGCCGTCGCCGTCCCGATCAGCGCCAGCCGCCCGTCGGCGCTGAAACACGCCGGACTCGCCCCGAGCGTCCGGCCGCCGTCGATCTCGTGCAGGCGCTCGCCGGTTTCCGTCGACCACACCGCCACGACGCCGTCCCGGCTCGCCGACAGGGCGCGCGCCCCGTCGGCGCTCACGCCGACGTTGTCCACAGAGGACGGCTGCTGCGGCAGGACGTGCCGGCACGCTCCCGTCTCCAGGTCCCAGATCCGGACCGCGCGGTCGATCCCGCCCGACACGGCCGTCCGCCCGTCGGCGCTCACCGCCACCGAGAACACCTGCGCGGTGTGCCCGGTGAGCGTCCTGACCGGCCAGGTTCCGCGGACCCCGACCCGGGGCATCGACCGGCCCAGCGCGTTCCAGGCGGACAGGACCGCCGGCGAGCGTTCGTGCCCGGGAACCGCCCGCGCCCGCGTCAGCAGAGCAAGCGCGGCACGCCGGTCGGCGGTCGCACCGGCCTGCTCGACCAGCGCGGCCACTTCCCTTGCGGCCTCGTCGATCTGGCCGTGCCGCCGGGGTCTGCTCAGTTGCCACGCGGCGGAGTACTCGCGGGGCAGCGACCACCTGCCGAAGCCGTCCTTGCCGACCGAGAGAGCCTGGTCGCCGTCCAGTCGCACGCCCCGGATGGCGCCGAAGTGGGCCTGCGCGAAGGTCCGCAGGACGCGTCCGGCGCGCAGGTCCCAGATCCGCACCGAGTTGCGGTCGGGTCCGTCGGCGGTGGAGCCGAAGTGGTCGATGCCGCCGGTGACGGCGAGGCGGCCGTCCTCGCTGAGCTCGATCCGGTTCGTGTAGCCGTCGCTTGGTCCGGTCAGCGAGCGGATGACGCGCTTGCCGTCGAGGTCCCACAGGTCGATCACGTGGTCGTAGGTGGAGATCGCGGCGACGCGGTTGTCGGCGCGGATCCGCAGTGCCATCACCCCCGAACGCCTGCCCGGGATCTCCAGGAGGCAGCGGCCGGTGGCGGTCTCGAACAGCCGGATCGTGCGGTCCTCGTCGTTGGGTGACAGCACAAGGCTTCCGTCGTCGCCGAGTTCGATGGGCGCCTGTGTGAAATGGCCGTCGAAGAGGTGCCGCAGCTCGCCGGTCGCGATGTTCCAGACGACGACCCGTCCGCGGCCGACGGAGGCGATCGCGACGGTCGCGTCGGCGTTGAGTCGCACCTTGATGAGGTTCTGCTCCGACCAGCCTTCGGGGACCTTGGCGCTGCCGAGGAGCCGCCGTTCGGCGAGATCCCACAGCCGCAGCTCGCCGTTGTGGCCCGAGAGGGCGTGGCGCCCGCTCGCGTCGAGGTCGATGTCGCCCTCGATCCCGGTCATCGGCTCCTCGCCCGCGCCGCTGCGCAGGTCCCAGCGCCGTACGACGCCGTCGCAGGAGCTCAGTGCCAGGCTTCCGTCGGCGCTGAACGGAATGGAGATGCCGGGGGCGCCGCGCGGGATGAACCAGCCGGGCTCGAACTCGACCTCGCTCTGATCCCAGACGTACCAGGGGATCAGGCGCGTCTCGATCACCCGCGCGTCGATGAGCCGGCCCGAGCGGTGGACGCGTTCGGCGGCGGTCAGTTCGGGCTCGCCGGGCCGTTCGAGCAGGGCTTCGGCGATGAACCGCCCGGCCCTTCTCAGGTCGCCGCGTTCCAGGTGCGTCTGCGCGATGAGGTGCCGGACCTCCCACGCCGGTCCGCTCGGCGGGAGCAGGGCCGTGAGGTCGGTGAGCAGGTCCAGGTCGGTGATCGCGCCTCGGCGCCAGCGCAGCAGACCGGAGTTGTAGGTGGCCTGGAGGTGCCGGGGATCGGCGGAGAGTGCCGCGGTGAAGGCGGCCTCGGCCTCCTCGGCACGCCCGAGGTCCATAAGGGACAGTGCCCGGTTGTTCAGCTCGTCGGCGCGCAGCTCGGCGGCGACCGGGACGGGCCGCGGATGGTCGCCCCCGGTGGTGTCGCGGTAGATCCGGGCGATCGCCTCGGCGACCTCGGCCATGGAGCCGGGCCGCTCGGCCGGATCCCGGCGCAGGCAGTGTTCCAGCAGCTCGGCGAGCGCGTCCGGCAGCGGCGGAGGACCGGGGCGGCCGGGACCGTCGGTGCGCAGTGCCGCGAGGACGTGACCGGCGGCGAGGCCGGACATCCAGGTCAGCCCGCCGGTGTACATCTCCAGCACGGACACGGCGAAGCTGTAGATGTCGGTGCGGCGGCTCAGCGGCCGGCCCATGGCCTGCTCGGGTGAGGCGTAGGCCGGGGTGAGTCCGCCCGCTGAGACGAGCACGCTGACGTCCGCTGCTGAAGAGGGCTCGGTCGCCGGTCGCGCGCCGCCGACCGCGCGGGCCTTGGCGAGGCCGAAGTCGGTGACCTTGGCGGTGCCGTCGTCGTCGAGGAGGACGTTGGCGGGCTTGACGTCCTGGTGGACCAGGCCGCTCGCGTGCGCGTGTTCGAGCCCTCGCGCGGTCTGGATCGCCAGGTCGAGCACCCGGGCGCTCGCGTCGCCCCGGTAGAGCCGCCCGTCCTCGATCCACTTCCGCAGGCTCCCGCCCGGGACGTACTCGGCGAAGACGAGCGGCACGTCGCCGAACAGCCGCACGTAGTGGCAGCCGCAGACGTTCGGGTGCAGCCCCAGGGACACCCACGCCTCGGCCTCGGCGACGAAGCTGTCGCGGTCGGCGGCGTACACCTCGGGCCGCGGCGACTTCACCGCCAGTTCCGTGGCCCACGACCGGTGCCGCACCCGGTAGACCACGCCCATACCGCCGTCCTCGTGGACGTCGGTGACCTCGTAGCGGTCGTCGATGACATCGCCGACCCGCCAGCGGACCGGTCTGCCGGCGGGCCGGGATGCGTTCACGCCACGACCTCTCAGACGGATCCGAGCTCGGGGAGAGCGGCGAACTGCGGGTGGACCTGGGCGCTCTGCGCCGTGCGGCCCGCCCAGCGGCGGGCGCGGGAGAGGGGGTGGTCGGGGAACTGCGCGTCGAATGCCGGGTCGTCGCCGCGGTGGAAGGGCAGGCGGGTCTTGAGATCGGGGTCGTAGGGGTGCGGCATGACCCAGCTGTCCGGGTTGCCCAGACGCATCATGACCATGGCCTCACGCATGCCCGTCGTGCCGTACTCGGGGGCGTGGTAGATCAGCTGCGCGTACTGCGGCGCCTTCGTCAATGTGAAGATCGACAGGAAGATCTGGCCGCTCGGCGCGTTGGGCAGCGGGACCTTGACCAGCTGCCAGACCGCCTGCGCGCCGCCGAAGGGCACCAGGTCGGCCTGGATGAGGCAGCCGGCCTCGGCGAACATTCCCGCGAAGCCGCGCCGCAGCGCCGCCGGATCGCTCATCCAGGAGGCGTCGAAGGGCGGGCCTTCGCTGACCTGCAAGGCGATCCGGTCGCCGGTCTGCGGGTCGCTCCAGGAACGCCCGTCCGGGTCGGCCTGGAATCCGGTGGTGTCGAAGGTGATCGGCATGGGGCGACAATAGCGACCGTTTCCGAGCACCTTTCACGGTGATCGAAAGCGCTAGTGCGGCGGTCCCTCGCCGACGAGCCCGTCGACTGTCTCGCGGATGAGGTCGGCGTGCCCGATGTGCCGCGCGTACTCCTCGATCATGTCGAGGAGGATCCGGCGCAGGTTCGGCGATTCACCGGTGCGCCTGCTCTTGTACACGCCGAGCTGCCCGAGTCCGTCCTCGGCGAGCGCGGTGGCGACGATCGCGCGCGCCCGGGCCGCCGACTCGCGCCACTGGGCCTCCAGCTGCGCGGGGGTGTCGTCGGCGGCGGTGCGCCAGTCCCAGTCGGGGTCGGCGTCCCAGTCGACCGAGGCCCACGGCTCGGGCGGCGGACCGTCGAGGAGCAGCCGGGTGAAGTGGGTGTCCTCGACGGCCGCGACGTGCTTGATCAGCCCGCCGAGGGTCATCGTCGAGACGCCGACCTTCGCGCTCAGGCCCTCGGCGTCGAGGCCGTGGGTCTTCCACGCGAAGATGGCCCGCTGGCGCTCCAGGGAGCCCACGAGGGCCTCGGCCTCGGTGCCCGCGAGGGGCGGCTCGGTCGGGATCGCGTTGTCGTCATCGCTCATGAGGTCACGCTAGTCTCGGTTCCGGACGATCGACTTCCGGAATGAGAGAACTCGCTGATGGCGACCGATGTGAGCCCGACCACACGGGTGCTGCAAGTCCTCGAACTCATCCAGGGCAGCCCCGGCATCACCGCCGAGCGGCTGGCCGAACGCACCGGCGTCTCCGAGCGGGCCGTTCGCCGCCACGTCGGCATCCTGCGCGAGGCCGGACTGCCGATCGAGTCGGTGCGCGGACCCTACGGCGGCTACCGCGTCGGGCGCGGACTGCGGCTCCCGCCGCTGATGTTCACCACCGGCGAGGCCCTCGGGCTGGTCATGTCGGTCCTGGAGGGCAACCACGGCGCCGGCGACCCGGCGAACCCGGTCGAGAGCGCGCTCGGCAAGATCCTGCGCGTCCTTCCCGACCCCGTCGCGCGCCCTGCGGAGGCCGTCCGCAAAGCCGCCCGAGGACCCGACAGGAGCGCGGCGAGCCCCGACCCGCAGACCACCGCCGCGCTCGGACAGGCCTGCGCCGGGCGCAACCGCCTCCGGATCGGCTACCGGACGCGGCCCGACGTCGAGCGCTCCATGGAGGTCGACCCCTGGGCCGTCGTCGTGCGGCACGGGCGCTGGTACCTGCTGTGCTGGTCGCACACGAAGGACGCCCGGCGGGTCTTCCGGATCGACCGGGTCGCCGCGATCGAGGTCCTGCCCGAGACCTTCACCCCGCCCGAGGACCTCGACCCCGTGGTCTGCCTCGAAGAGCACCTATCCGAAGGCTGGACCCACAAGATCGAGGTCCTCGTCGACGCGCCCCCGGAGGACGTCGCCCGATGGCTGCCGCGCAACCTCGGCCGCCTCGAAGCCGACGGAGAACGCACCCGCCTCCTCGCCAGCACCGAGGAACCGGACTGGTACGCCGAACAGCTCGTGAAACTCCGGGCGCCGTTCACCGTCGTCGGGCCGCCCGAGCTCGCCGAGGAGGTCGCCGCCATCGGCCGCCGCTTCGGGGCCGCCTCGGCCTAGGCCGGGACCGAGACAACCGACGTCGACTCGTCGTGCGCCAGATAGTGCACGTCGAGGACGCAGCCCACCTGTACGTACGGCGCCGCCGAGCCCGGCAGGAACGGCTGCTTGCGCACGTCGAATGTCGTGCCGTCCGGCCGCGTGACGGTGATGTCGAGGATGAACCCCACCTGCTTGCCGCGCAGCTCACCGGACACCTGGAGTGCGCGGACGACGCCCTGCGCGGGCACACCCCGCCTGCGGATCTCGATCGCCTCCGGCGTCGCCCTGCCCGAGCTCACCAGCGCTCGCTCCATCGCCGCGCGGGCGAGCGCCGGGTCCCCCGAGCGGTCGAGCTCCACTTTGTCGGTACGGCCGGGGATGTAGCGGACCGGCAGTTCCTGGCCGGGTCTGATCGCGGCGAGGTCGGCCGGGCCGAGAAGCGTCTTCGCCCGCGAACGGAAGCGCTCGCCTTCGGCGCCGTGCACGTCGAGTTCGAGGCGCACCTCCGGCCGGTCGTTGACCTCCAACCCCGTCGGCGCGACCGAGACGACCGTCCCTATCCCGACCGGCGCGTGCCGGAACGGGCCGGTGTTCTTCCCGGTGAAGGCGGTGATCGTGGTCTCGCTGGTGAACGCGAAACCCATGCACAGCAAGGGAAGCGCCATGGCCGGGGCGGCCGCGTGCGGGCCGAACCAGCGTTCGTCCCCGGGCCCGACGGTCGCCGCCTGCCAGACGTAGTAGGCGGCCGCCGCCAGGCTGAGCAGCACGACGGTCGTGCGGATGAACTTCGGCATGGCCTCTCCCGGGTCCGATGTAGGGGTGGTGCCCCCTGTCTCGGACCGTACGGAGGGGAGGGCTGCTACCGGTCCCAGGTCCGGGCGATCGGGGGCGCTCGCCGCGAACCGACGTGAAAACCTCGCCGCGGGCTGAACCCCACGCCCCGCCCAAGTCGTCCTCTCATCCGAAGACCGAAGACCTTCCGTCCATAAGAGACGAATTGGAGCTCTGGTGAAACCTCACCACCCCGCACTGCTGTTCGTGGGCGTGGCCTCGCTGCTTCTCAGCGGGTCGCCCGTCCAGGCCGCGGATACACCGGCCGCCGACGCCGCCCTGCCGTCGGCGCAGGGGCCGACGCGCGAGATCGCCCTCGTCACCGGTGACACGGTCCTGGTCGGTCCCGACGGCCAGGTCGGTTTCAAGCCCGGGCCCGGCCGGCAAGGCGTCCCGCACGTCGAGTACTTCGGGGCCGACCGGGACAAGTACGTCGTCCCGACGGACGCGCTCGAACTCCTCGACGACGGCGTCCTCGACCCGCGGCTGTTCGACGTCACCGATCTGGTCGCCGACGGGTACGCCGACGCGGGCGCGCTTCCGCTGATCGTGCGGGACGCGCCGGGCCGGTTCGACGCCACCGCCGCCTCGGCGAACCTGTGGGACAAGGTGACCGACGGCCGCGTCGACAACGTGTGGCTCGACGGCAAGGCGAAGCTCACGCTCGCCGAGTCGGTCCCGCAGATCGGGGCGCCGACGGCCTGGGAGTCGGGCTACACCGGTGAAGGCGTCACCGTCGCGATCCTCGACGGCGGCTACGACCCGAACCATCCCGACCTCGCGGGCCGCGTCAAGGGGGCCAAGGACTTCACCGACACGTCGCCCGAGGCCCTCGACGGCTACGGCCACGGCACCCACGTGGCGTCCACAGTGGCCGGTTCCGGTGCCGCGTCGAACGGCAAGTACAAGGGCGTCGCCCCTGACGCCGACCTGCTCATCGCCAAGGTCTGCACCGACGACGGCTACTGCACCGACAGCGACATCCTCGAAGCCATGCAGTGGGCGTCCGACAACGGCGCCGACGTGCTCAACATGTCCTTCGGCTCCGGCCCGACCGACGGCACCGACCCGCTGTCCATCGCGGTCGACGAGCTGACCGAGCGCACCGGCATCCTCTCCGTCATCGCGGCCGGCAACAGCGGCTGCGGCGGCTGCGTGAGCGCGCCCGGCTCGGCCGACTCGGCCCTGACGGTCGGCAGTGTGACCAAGCAGGACACGCTGTCGGAGTTCTCCAGCCAGGGTCCGCGCGTCGGTGACGGCGCCGTGAAGCCCGACATCTCCGCGCCGGGCAGCTCGATCACCGCCGCCCGCGCGTCGGGGACGGGGATGGGGACTCCCGTCGACGACTTCTACACCACCGCCGACGGCACCTCGATGGCCTCGCCGCACACCGCCGGGGCCGCCGCGCTGCTCAAGCAGGCTCACCCCGACTGGAAGGCCGCGCAGCTCAAGGCCGCGCTCATGGGCGCGTCCAAGGGCCTCGACGGCCTGACCGTCTACCAGCAGGGCGCCGGTCGCCTCGACGCCACGGCCGTCTCCGCGACGGTCACGCCGGACGTCGGCAGCGTCAGCTTCGGGATGTTCGCGTTCCCGTACAACGAGGACCCGGCGGCGAAGAACGTCACCTATGCCAACGCATCCGACGCCGACATCGAGCTGACGCTCGCGCTCACCGGCGACTCCATGTTCACTGTGGACAGTCCTAAGGTGACGGTCCCGGCGCACGGCACCGCCGCGGTCGCCGTCTCCGCGAAGGTCGCGGGCGGGGCCACCGGCGAGTACGGCTCCTTCCTCACCGCCACCGCTCCCGGCGTCTCGGTGCGGACCGCGGTCGGCGCCGTCCTCGAACCGGAGATGTACGACATCGACGTCGACATCGAGACCCGCGACGGCGGACCGGTCGCACCCGACCTCTTCGGGAGCCGCATGGTCTTCGTCTACAACGTCGACACGCGGAACTTCGGCTGGATCGAGGTCGACGAGGACGGTCGCGGCACGGCCCGAGTGGAGCCGGGCCGCTACCAGATCAGCGCCATCGTCCTGGAAGGCGGCGACACGCCGTCGGCGACCGACTTCATCGACCAGGTCACCGTCGCCGGAGCAGACACGGCCGTGGCCGTGGACCTCGGCCGGGGCGAGCTCGTCGACGTCGACGTGGACGCCGATGACGCCGTCCTCTCCGGCACGATGGAGATGATCCAGAGCCGGGACGCCGACGGTCAGCACATGTTCGGCTTCAACCAGCTGACCTGGAACGGCACCCCGACCTACTCGGTTCCCAACACCGACCCTGGCATCAACGTCAGCCTCACGCACGCCGTGACCCTGGGCAGCCCGGAAGGCGCGGCGAACCCGTACGGCTACTCGCTGTTCTTCACCAAGTCCGGCGGCATGACCGGTCGGACGACCTTCACCGCGCACAACGCCGAGCTGGCGCGTGAGGACGCGGTCTACCACAGCCAGGGTGTCGACACGATCGGCCACAGGACCGACTGGGTGTGGGGCGAGGAGATCTTCTACTCGATCGACGAGCCGGACGTGGCGGTCCCGAGCCGCCGCACCGAGTACTTCACCCCCGCCAGCTGGACGGGCACCTACCAGCTGGGCGACAAGCCGACCAGGTACGAGTTCACGCAGTACGACCCGGTCCGGACCGCCGGAACGGTCACGTCCGTGGTCTGGGGCCAGGCACCGCTCGGTGTCGGACCGATCGGCGCGTCCCGCACCGACGACGAGATCTGGCTCATGCCCGCCATGTACGACGGGTCCAACCCCGTGGTGCGGATCAACGACGCCAAGGGCGACACGGTCAGCGGGACGTCCAAGCTGACCTTCGACGGCAAGGAGATCCCGGTCGACGCGGCCTCCGCGTGCTGGCGGGTGGGTGCGCTTCCGCCGGGTGCCTCCGGGATCTTCACGTTCACCTGCGACACCACCCGTGTGAACGATTACTCGACGATCGGCACCGCGTCGAGCGCGAAGTGGACGTTCCACAGCGAACCGACCCCGCCGGGTGAGTTCGCTCTGCTGCCGACGGTCGGCGTGCGGCTCGCCTCGCCGTGCGTGGTCAACGGGTACGCGCCGGCCGGGAAGCGCCAGGACCTGACCCTGGACGTGAACCGCGGCGACACGACCGGGCCGGTGGGCACCACGAAGCTGACGTTCGAGGTGTCCTACGACGACGGCAAGACGTGGAAGTCCGTGCCGGTCAAGCGCACCGGCGACCACGCGACCGCTTCGCTGACCCATCCGAAGGGCGCGAAGTTCGTCTCGACCCGCATCACCGCGGTCGACGGTGAAGGCAACTCCGTCGTCCAGAAGACGATCCGTTCCTACGGGTTGAAGTGATCCGCGGGCGGGGCTCCCGGTTCGCCGGGGGTCCCGCCCGGCCCCAGAGACGCCAGATACCCGTCGAGTAGCTCGATCTGCCGCTCGTGAGGAAAGGCCGCGGGGTCGAAGACCGCCTGCACCACCAGCCCCAGGACGAAGGCGTGCGCGCCTTCCGAGACGCGGTCGGGGTCGCCCGCGCGGATCTCTCCGCGGGCCTGAGCGGCCTCGACCAGCACGCGCATCCGCGCCCGGCTGCGGGCGTAGCGCGCGGCATGGCCGGCGCTGAGACCCTCGTCCCCGAGAGCGGCGTCCCAGGACGAGATCCACGTCTTGTTGGCCGCGGCGTCCTGCGGCGTGAGCGGCAGGATGTCCAGCAGGGCCGCGCGGATCGCGCCGAGGCCCTCCCCGCGCTCGCGCCGGGGCCGCGCGTCGGTGCGGCTGTCGAGCAGTTCGAGCGCGTAGGCGAGCAGGTCCCGCTTGGTCGGGAAGTAGTGCGTCAGCAGGCCGGTCGTGGCGTTGAGCTCGGCGGCGACGGCGCGCATGGTCAGGCCACCGAAACCGTGCTCGGCGAGGACGCGCCAGACGGCCTCGGCGAGGTCGCGGCGGCGGGCCTCGTGATCTCCCCTCGGTCGCGGCATGGTGTTACGGTACATAACCAAAACACTTGTTGTGTGAATGGGAGTCCACATGTTCGCTCGACCCCTCCTGGACAACGCCGAGCTCCGCCCGCTGGAGACCTGGAACGCCGAGGAGTTCGCCGCCAACCTCGACCGCTGCCGCGAGGCGATCCGCCCGTGGGTCGGCGCGTCCTTTGTCGCCGAAGGCGTCGACGGCGCCCGCGCCACCTTGGGCCGCTACGTCGACGCCCAGGCCAAGGACGGCGCGCGCCTCTACGGCATCTGGCTCGACGGCACGCTCGTCGGCGGAGTCCTGTTCGTGGGCCTGTCCACTAAGACCGGTGTCTGCGAGATCGGCTGCTGGCTGGAGCCCGGGGCCGAGGGGCGCGGCCTGGTCACCCTGGCCTGCAAGGCATTGCTCGACTGGGCCTTCGACGCGCGCGGCATGAACCGCGCCGAATGGCACTGCCGCGCCGACAACGCCAAGAGCGCCGCCGTCGCCCAGCGCCTCGGCATGACCCTCGAAGGCACGCTGCGCGAGTCCTGGACGTTCGACGGAGACCGCTATGACAGCCAGATCTGGGGCGTGCTCGCGTCGGAGTGGAAGAGCTAGGCCCGGTATCCGCGCAGAAAGGCCCGGGTCCCCGCGGCGACCATGGCGGCGCGCTCCTTCTCGTCGTGGATCGCCGAGGGTTCGGGCAGGTTCTCGGCGGAGGTGAGCAGCAGGAAGTGCCCGGCCGCGCGGAACGGGTCGTCGACGGTGAGCAGACCGCGCTCGGCGATGTCGCCGAGGCGGTCGGCGAGCGCGTGCTGGACGCGGTCGGGACCGTCCCGCCGCCAGTTCTCCAGCGTGGCCGGGGGGATGTGGCCGGCGTCGGCCTTGATCTGGCCGACGAGCGCGAAATGAGCGGCCAGGTCGCCGACGGGCACGACGACGACGGCGAGCCCGAGGCCGACGAGGTCGGCCTCCAGGTCGACGATCTTGGCGAGGTGCCGGTCGACGAGGTCGACGATCGTGTCGGCGGCCCTGCGGGTGCTCTCCCGGATGACGGTCCGGAACAGCTCGGCCTTGTCGGCGAAGTGGTTGTAGATGGTCCGGTTGGAGACGCCCGCCTCGGCGGCGATCGCGTCCAAACTCGCCCGGCTGTAGCCGTCGCGGGCGAAGAGCGCCAGCGCGCCGTCGAGGATCGCCCGGCGCTTGTCGGGCTGGCCGCCGGTCTTCTTGGGAGTCACGTGCGCCACCTCTCATTGCCTCGATTACACCGTTCACTGTAGTGTTTACACCGATCGGTGTAAAAACTTCCCGGGAACGAGGAACGATGAGCACACTGAACCTGTCGTCCGACACCGCGATCGACGAACTCGCCGCCACGATCGCCGAAGGCGCGACGGTCCTCGGCATGGGCGAGTCCACGCGCTTCGGCCACGAGACCTTCGACCTGCGCGACCGGCTCCTGCGGCGCCTCGTCCACGACCACGCGTTCCGCGCCCTCGCCGTGCAGGACAGCGCGGGCGTCGGCGCCGATCTCGACGCCTACGTCCTGGGCGAGGGAACGGCCGAATCCGCGCTGCGGAACGCGTGGCGGCCGTGGCGGACCGCCGAGATGGTCGCGACCCTGGAGTGGATCCGCGCCTACAACGCCGAGCACGCCGACGATCCCGTCCGAATCCTCGGCGTCAAGCCGGTCCAGGCGCAGCCAGCCGACTACGACGCCGTGCTCGAAGCCGTCGGCGAAGCGGCACCCGACCTCGCCGCCCACCTCGATCCCATCCGCACCGCCCACCAGGTCGACGAGCACGTGCAGCGTGCACGGGGAATCCACCCCGGCCGCCCGTTCGCCGAGCACGCGCGCGACGCGCTCGCCCTGGTCGCGTCAGTGCCGGGGCTGGCCCCGGATGTCTTGGCGCGCATGCATTTGATCGTCGAGTTCCACGAGCGCAGTGTCGCCGGACGGGGAAGCTACGCCTCGGACGCCGAGGTCTGGGCCGGGACCGTCGTCGCATACCAGCGGAGCCATGGCGTGCGCGTCGCCTACTGGGACGGCATCGGGCACACCTCGGCGACGCCGGTCGGCGTCGGCCTCGCGCCCGGCGACGGCGCCGAGCCGACGGTCGGGAGCGTGCTGCGCGGCCGGTACGGCACAGGCTACGTCTCGCTCGGGATCGGTTTCCACCACGGGGATCTCGGCGTCGCGGTCGTCCCGGACCCGTCGCCGGACTGGGTCGACGCGAAGCTCGGCGCGACCGGCGCGCCCGCGAACTGGCTGGACCTGCGTGACGAACCCGGCGCCTGGGAAGGGCCGGCCAGGCTGCGGGTCATCAGCGGTGTCTACGACCCCGCGCGCGACGCCGACGAGCATCTGGCCGTCGCGTCCCTTGTGGACGCCTTCGACGTCCTCGTGCAGGTGCGCGAGGAGTCGGCGGTGACCTGGCTGGCGTGACGGGCGTTCTTCGATCCACCGCCCGGCACGTTCCACGAGCTACTCTGCCGGGATGAACGTGGTGGACTGGCTTCTCGACGGCGACCCGGGCATCCGCTGGCAGGTGCTGCGCGACCTCACCGGCGCCCCACCCGAGGACGTCGCCGCCGAACGAGCCCGCGTCGAACACGAGGGCTGGGGCGCCCGGCTGCTCGCGCTCCAGGACGCCGACGGCCACTATGACGGCGGTGCGCTCTTCCCCGTCCCGCCCGCCGAAGGCGAACCCGGGCAGCCGTGGACCACGACGATGCACACCCTCCAGACCTTGCAGCTCCTCGGACTGGACCCCGACTGCGGACCGGCCCGCCGCGCGGTCTCCCTGGTCGCCGCGAACGTCCGCTGGGAACACGAGGGCCAGCGCTACTTCGACGGCGAGGTCGAACCCTGCATCAACGGCCGCACGGTAGAGACCGGCGCCTACTTCGGCGTCGACGTCGCGCCGATCGTCGCCCGCCTCGTCGCCGAGGTCCTGCCCGACGGCGGCTGGAACTGCCGGGCCGAGTCCGGCTCCGTCCGCAGTTCCTTCGACAGCACCATCTGCGTCCTCGACGGGCTCCTCGCCTTCACCCGGGCGAACGGCCCGACCCGTGTCGTGGCCGAGGCCCGCCGCAGCGGCGAGGAGTACCTCCTGGAGCGCGGCCTCTTCCGCCGCAAGACCACCGGCGAACCCGCGCGCCCCGAGTACCTCGACTTCGCCTTCCCGTACTACTGGAGGTACGACGTCCTCCGCGCCCTCGACCACTTCCGCGAAGCCGGCGCCGCCCCGGACCCCCGCATGACCGACGCCGTCGACCTGGTCCGCTCGAAACGCCAGACCGACGGGACATGGCTCCTCGACGGCGTCCACCCGGGCCGCGTGCACTTCCCGCTCGACGGCGAGGTCGGCGGGCCGAGCCGCTGGAACACGCTGCGCGCGCTGCGGGTGCTGCGCTGGTGGGACGGACGGCGCTAGAACGCGGAGAAAGACCTGGCCGGGGCAGCCCGACGCCCCCCGGCCAGGAGATCACGCGGCCTTGCGGCCGCTCACCCTTTCAGTCCCGAGTGCGCGAGGCTCTCCACGAACTGCCGCTGCGCGATCAGGAAGACCACCAGCACGGGCACGACGGTCATCGTCGCCGCGGCCAGCTGGGTGTTCCACATCTCGCCGCCGTAGGGGTCGGTGAACCTGGTCAGCGCCTGCGGCAGCGTGAACAGGTCCGGCGAGGTGAGGTACACCGTGGGTTCGAGGTAGAGGTTCCACGACGCCAGGAACGTCAGGATCGCCACCGCCGACAGCGCGGGCTTGGCCAGCGGAACGCAGATCCGCCACCAGATCCCGAGGCGGCCGAGGCCGTCGAGGCGGGCCGCCTCCTCCAGCTCGACGGGCAGGGCGATGAAGAACTGCCGCATCACGAACGTCGCCAGGACGCAGGGCGCGGCGAAGGCGGTCACGAGGATCAGCGGCCAGTGCGTGTTGACCAGCCCGGCCTCCTTGAACATCTGGAACAGCGGCACGATCGTCACCTCGCTCGGCACGAGCAGCCCGACGAGCACGGTGACGAACAGCAGGTTCCGTCCGGGGAAGCGGATGCGCGCGAAGGCGTACCCGGCCAGGGCGGAGACGAGCAGGACCGTCGCCGTCACGACCAGCGCGATGTAGACGCTGTTGAAGTACTGCCGCGCGAAAGGCTGGAAGGCGAAGGCCTCGGCGTAGGCGCCGGCCGTCGGCGAGGAGCCGAACAGCGACGGCGGCGTCGCGAAGATCTCGTTGAGCGGCTTGAACGACGAGGTGACCATCCACAGTGTCGGCACGACGAACGGCAGCGCCATGACGGTCAGCGCGACGTAGAGCGCGACCCGGCGCAGGACCGGTCCGGTGCGCGCGCGGCGTTCAGTCCTCATAGGTCACCCACTTCTTGCGCAGCTGCCATTGCAGCACCGTCAGCAGCATCACGAAGGTGAGCAGCATCAGGGCCAGCGTCGAGCCGTAGCCGATGTCGTTGAAGCCGAAGGTCTGCTGGAAGACGTAGAAGACCAGCACGGTCGTCGACAGCCCCGGCCCGCCGCCGGTCAGGACGGCGATCTGGGCGAAGGACTGGAGCGCGCCGACGATCGTGATGATCGCCGTCAGCATCAGCGTCGGCGAGATCAGCGGAAGCGTTATCCGCGTGAAGATCCGCCGATTGCTCGCGCCGTCGATCCGGGCCGCCTCGTACAGCTCCTTCGGCACGCCCTGGAGCGCGGCGAGGAAGAGCACCATGTTGATCCCGACGCTGCGCACCACCTGGGTGAACGTCACCGAGACCATCGCCGTCGGGCCGTTCTGGAGCCAGTTCGGCCCGTCGACGCCGATCAGCGAGAGGACACCGTTGATCCCGCCGTTGTCCTGGAGCAGGAAGCCCCACACGAGCGTCCAGGCGACCACCGACACCACGACCGGTGAGAAGAACAGCGTCCGGAAGAACGCCACACCGCGGAAGCGGCGGTTGAGCATGACCGCCAGGCCGAGGCCGAGCGCGATGTTGAGGACGACGACGCCGCCGGAGAACAACGCGGTCGCGCCGAGCACGCTCGGCAGCTGCGGATCGTTCAGGGCCGCGGTGTAGTTGTCGCCGCCGACGAAGTCGAGCTCGCCGGTGAAGACGTTCCACTCGTTGAGGCTGTACCAGATGCCGAGGCCGACCGGGACGATCACGAAGACGAGCACGCCCAGGACCTGCGGCGTGATGAACAGGTACCCGGCGAGCGCGTCGGAACGCCGGAGGGTCCAGAACCGTCGCGGGGCGGCCCGGCCCCGGGAGGCGCCGGTGGACGCCTCCCGGGTGGTCGGTCGGGTGTCGGTCACGTGCTACTCCGCCAGCAGGAGCGGGTCGATGGCGGTGCAGACCGACGCGAGGACGGCGGGCACGTCGGCGTCGGCGGTCCACATGGAGTCGAGCGCGGTCTTGGCCTTCTGGGCGATCTCGGCCGGGCTCGTGTGGTTGGGGAGGGTCACGGCGTCGGCGATCTGGTCGACGACGACGGTCTGGAGCTGCTCGGCGCTGAACTTGGTGTTGTTGGCGGCGAGGGCCTCACCCGACAGCAGGGCCTTCCGCGGCGGCGGGAAGTACTGGGCGAGCTTCGCGGCGTTCTCCGGGTTGGTGAGGAACGCGAGGAAGTCGGTGGCCTGTTCGGCGTGGTCGCTGGACTTGAGCACGCCCATCCCGGCCTGGCCGAGCACCGAGTAGGAGCCGGCGGGTCCCTGCGGGAGGGGGCGCACGTCGTACTTGAAGGACCCGTCGAGGAGCCCGGCCCGGGAGACCTGAGCGACGGCGAAGGCCGCGTCGCCGGCGAAGAAGTCGGCGGTGGTGCCCGGTCCGGGCATCGACTCGGCCGTGAAGATCGCGTCGTGCAGGAACCGGAAGGCCGAGGTCATCTCGGGGCTGGTGAAGCCGCACTGGGTGCCGTCGGTGCTCCAGGCCGAGGCGCCGAAGCCGGTCCAGACCGTCGCGAGGGTGTTCCAGGAGGCGTAGTTGAAGTCGTTGATGACGAAGCCGCCCTTGTCGGTGGCGGTGTGCACGGCCGCGCCGATCTTGGACACGTCGTCCCAGGTGGGCAGGGCGGGGAGGGTCTGCCCGGCCTCGTCGACCAGGTCGGTGTTGACGTAGAGCGCGAACGGCGAGTTCGAGAAGGGGTAGGCGAACAGCTGCCCGTCGCGGCTGAACTCGGCCGTGGCGCTGGGCAGGAGGTCGTCGTAGCCCCAGTTCTCGGTGCCCTTGAAGGCGTCGGTGAGGGGGACGAGGGCGCCGGACTTGATGAGGTCGGCCGACAGATCGCCCATCCAGGCCAGGTCGGGCGCGTTGCCGCCGGCGATCTGGGTGGTCAGGGTCGTGTTGTACTCCGCGAACGGGAGGCTCTCGAACGTGATCGACTTGATTTCGGGATGCGTGGCCTTGTAGGCGTCGCCGATCTCGTTGAACAGGGCGAGCTGGGCCTCGTTGGAGGTCCAGACGCTCATGCGGAGCTCGACGTCGTCGGAGGAGGCCTGGCCCCCGCAGCCTGCGGTCAGCGCGACCGTTCCCAGAGCGAGGGCGCTCACCAGCTTCTTTGCCGTGTGCATGTTGGGTTCCTTCTAGTAGCCGACGATGTCGGGCCAGTGGATTTCGACGCCGGCCTCGACGAGGGCGGCCTGGAACCGCCGGGTCAGTTCCGGTTTCGACAGGACGTCGCGGGGGATCAGGGACCGTTCGGCGCAGAAGGCGGCGAGTTCGCCGGCGGACTCGCCGATGTTCCATTCGACGGGGTGGAGGCGGTAGGCGCCGTTGGTGATGTGCGTGGTGCCGATGTTCTTCGCGGCGGGCAGGAGGTTCGTGGTGGCGACGGGGACGAGCGCGCCGAGCGGGATCTCGAAGGGGGCGCACTCGACGTCGATGTAGTTGTCGCCGCCGGTGGAGGGGTGCAGGTCGATGCGGTACATGCCGACGCCGACGGAGTCGTCGAAGCGGGCGGGGCCGCCGTGCCCGCGGACCGCGACCGAGACGTCCTGCTCGACGACGGTCCGCATCGCGCGGATGCGCCGGGACTCGCGGATGTAGGGAGCCTGGGCGAAGCCGTCGTCGGTGCCGACGACGTCGCCGCGCAGGCGCAGGCCGGGCCAGCCGGTGCCGCCGTCGGGGCGGGGCGCCTCGGTCTGGAGCCAGTGCACGAAGGACCGCGACTGGGCCTTGGCCGCGCGCAGGTGCTCCTCGCGGTCGGGGGTGTCGATGATCGAGCCGCCGAGGTAGTCGAGCTGCGGCCAGTTCGCCAGCACGATGTCGCTGTCGAGGCTCCCGGGGAGGAAGGTCTCGCGGGCGGCGATGCGGCGGAAGACCCACAGGTCGTCGTCGCCGGCGTCTTCGCGCGGATCCTCGTCGCCGGTGACCGACGCGTAGGGCGGGTTGACGTTGAAAGTCCGCGTCTCGGGCCGCAGGGTGCGCGGGTTCGGGGCGGTGAAGGAGAGCATCGCGTCGCCCCAGAAGTCGGGGGCGATTTCACGCCAGCGCTCGTAGTCCTCGGGGCGCTCGATGGTGTGGTCGCCTTCGGCGTGGTCGAAGACGAAGCACCAGGCGATCGACTGGACGTTTCCGGGATCGCCGTGCTCGGGGGCGCTGGGCTCGCCGGTCTCGTCGCGGCCCTCGGCGCCGACGACGTAGGCGGTCCCGGTGAGGGGGAGCAGGTCGCCGGTCTCGGTGGCGTCGAGGACGAAGACGGCCTCGACGGTCGTCTCCTCGCCGGTTCCGGTGTGGCGCAGGGTGACCGAGCGGACGGTGTCGTCGGTGGTGTCGGCGGCGACGGGCACGTACGGCTGGAGGAGGGTGAGCCGGCCGCTCGACAGGTGGGGCGCGAGCATGCGGGTGATGACCGCCAGCGCGACGCGGGGTTCGTGGCAGAGGCGGCTGACGCGGCCGCGTCCGGGGTTGAGGTGACGGTCGCGGCGGGCGGCGTCGGTGAGGGGGTAGGCGTCGCGGTAGTACTGGCGGATGCCGTCGCGAAGGGCGCGGTAGCTGGCGGTGACGCCGAACTGCTCGACCCAGATGTGCTCGTCGGGCG